>Ga0116144_10002914_pt1 | contig 17732 bp, 15 predicted proteins | sample AD_UKC035_MetaG_FD_89746 | JGI IMG/M metagenome (GOLD analysis project Ga0116144, IMG submission 89746) | Active sludge microbial communities of municipal wastewater-treating anaerobic digesters from USA - AD_UKC035_MetaG | ecosystem: Engineered > Bioreactor > Anaerobic > Digestate | place: USA...
AAAGCCGTGATTTTTAAGGAGGTTTTGTGGTGACGGGCTACCGCCCGTCACCACAAAACCTCCTTTTTTCGGCGGCTTCAGCCGCAAAATCTGCCCGGTAAGCGTGGTCTGACGAGAATGATAAAGCCCTGAGGTACATTGCAGAATATTGCATGATGCTGGATAGGGTGTAAAATCGTGATACGAGAATTAGGATGGACGGGGAGAAGAATTATGACACTAGATGAAATCCTTGAAGCTGTAGCGGGTGAAATGATCGTAGCGCCGCCATTCCCGGTGGACGTTGAACACGCCTGCGCGTCAGACTTAATGAGCGATGTATTGATGTTCGTGAAGCCCAGTATGTTGCTGGTGACCGGCCTGACAAATCCGCAGGCGGTGCGCACCGCCGATATGGCGGAATCGCCGGCCATTTTATTCGTGCGGGGCAAGTATCCACCGGAGAGCACCATTGCCCTGGCCAAGGAGATGGGAATTGCGTTGATGCTGTCACCCTACACGATGTTCGACACGGCAGGCATATTGTATGTAGCAGGCCTTCGAGGAATCGGTAAATTATCCACCGTACGCCAACAATAACCGATGAAAGACCGTTTTGCGCTTTTCAGTCTGATGGGGCGGGAAGGGGCGCTCTCCAAAGTTCATGAATTGATCCGTGAGGTCAAAGTCTCGCGGGTTATGACCTCTGGCCCTCTGACCGTCTCTCCCAACGCAACAATGTCGGAAGTAAAAGAATTGCTCCGCCAGCAACGCATCTCTGGCTGTCCGGTGGTGGAGGGGGATACTCTGGTGGGGGTCGTCAGTCTCGAAGATTTAATCCACGCCCTGGAAACGCAAAATCTGGACCGCCCGGTTCAGGATTTTATGACCCACAACAAACTCATTGTGGCTCACGCCCAGGAACCCGTGATGGAAGCGCTGCGGCGTTTTGAGAGTACCGGTATCGGGCGCATGCCGGTGTTGGACGGGCGCGACCGGTTGGTCGGGATTATCACCCGCGGCGACATCACCCTCGCGCTGTTGCGCACGCTGCAAGGGGTTTACAGCGAAGCCGAAGCGCTGCAAGATCGGCCCCAGCATTTCTTCGAGGCACTGGAGTCCGAGCGCACCGACCTAACTCTGCGGTATCACGTCAAAAGGGGAGACTTCGCGCGTGGCGGCGAAGCCTCCGCCAAAATCAAACAGGCGCTGTTGCGGATCGGCGCGTCTCCTCAACTGGCCCGCCGCGTTGCCATTGCCACTTACGAAGCCGAAATCAACCTGATCATTCACACCGATGAAGGCGGATTTATCCACGCCGATGTGCAGCCTACGGAAATTTTGGTGGTGGCGCAAGATCCCGGACCGGGGATTCCCGATATTGAGATGGCCCAACAACCGGGCTATTCAACCGCGACGCCGGAAGTGCGGGAAATGGGGTTCGGAGCAGGGATGGGATTGGTAAACATCAAACGGTGTACAGACAATATGAGCATCTGGTCTATGGTCGGCGTGGGAACACGAATTCAAATGTTCTTCAAGGTTTCGCCGGATGAAGCGCGAAAAACAGGAGCTCAATAGGATGATTGTAAACGAGATCGTAGATAAGCTAGGGTTGACCGTATTGGCCGGCGCAGCGCACCTGACCCGTGAAGTGGCCGGGGGCTATGTTGCCGACTTATTGAGTTGCGTGATGGCTGCCGCGCAGGCCGGGGATGTGTGGGTGACGCTACAGACACACCTCAATATCGTCGCCGTGGCCGCCCTCAATGAAGTGGCCTGTATCATCGTGGCCGAAGGCGCAACCGTTCCCCCCCCCACTTTGGAAAAAGCTGAAGAACAAGAGGTTATCATCCTGTCAAGCCCGCTGCCGATCTACGAGACGGTTGGACGGCTGATCGCGATGGGCGTCTAGCCTTATCAAAAGACACGCGGGATTTCCGAATAACTTCAGTGATTGGGGGATGCGCGAATATCATGTTGATCTGCACCTGCACACGGTTTTGTCAGCCTGTGCAGAAGTGGAAATGATCCCCCCGTTGATTGTTGATGAGGCACTTTATAAAGGACTTCACGCCATCGCCATCACCGACCACAACGCTACCGCCAATGCAGCCGCGGTGATGGAAGCGGCGCGCGGCACAGAACTGGTGGTATTGCCAGGAATGGAGCTGCTGACCAAAGAAGAAGTGGATGTGGTGTGCGTTTTCGACAACCTGGCGCAGGCCGCTGCCTGGCAAGCGCAGGTGGACGCCTGGTCGCTGCCCCTGGAAAACGACGTCGCCCGGTTCGGCGCGCAGTATGTGGTGGATGCCGCCGGCGACTTCGTGTCCGAAGATACCCGGATGCGCAAGGCTCCGGTGATGGTCGGGTTGGAGGAAGCGGCGCGCGCCGTCCATGCGCTGGGCGGGCTGTTCATTCCGGCGCACGTCGAACGCGACGTTTACGGGCTGATCCATACCCTGGGGTTTTGGCCGCCCGACCTGGAAGCCGACGCCGCCGAAGTGTCCCATGTGCTGCGCCCTCGCCAGGCCCACGAGCAATACCCATCCCTGCGTAACATCCCCATCATCGCCAGCTCCGACGCCCACTTCCTGGACTGGATCGGCCATGTGCGCACCGTGTTCCGACTAACCGCCTCCCCGTCTGTGGACGCCCTCCGCCAGGCGTTACAGGGCGACAGCGGGCAAGGGTTTTATGTGCCCTAAAGCGGGAACAATGTCACTGAGACAGAGTCTTTCTAACCATTATAATACTATTTGGCCTACGATCACTTTGAGGTATACTGTGTTCTAGGCTGTAGCGCAATTTGCTTCCAGACAAAGTTTCTAATAACCGAGGTGAAAACGTATGAGTGTTGCAATCAATGAGGTTTCCACAGAAGTCGCCCTGGCTCCAGAGCATCAAGTGGTACTGGATGAAATCCTAAACGCAAACAAGGACCGCCCCGGCGCCACGATGTTGGTGTTGACGTTGGTGCAAGAGCGGCTGGGCTTTGTGTCCCCCGCCATGCAAACGTATATCGCCAAAACGTTGAACGTCCCCCTGAGCCACATCTATGGCGTCCTCACCTTTTATTCTTCTTTTCGGATGTCTCCCATTGGCCGGCACAAGATCAGCATTTGCCTGGGGACGGCATGTTACGTGCGCGGCGGGCCTACGTTGATTGACAAATTCCAGCAGGTTCTGAACGTCAAAATGGGCGAGACCACGCCCGACAATCGTTTCACGCTGGAGATTTGCCGCTGCGTCGGCGCGTGCTCGCAGGCGCCGGTCGTTATGGTTGATGACGACATCATTGGCCAGGTCAAGCCCCAGGATGTCGCCAAGTCGCTGCGCAAGTACGAATGACCGTCTTCCGCGATTTATCTCAGCACATCCTTGACATTGCTGAGAACGGCATCCAGGCCGGCGCGACGGTATTGCACATTAAGATTACGGAAGACCTATCCCCAGAGCAGGACACCCTCACCATTGCCATCCAGGATAATGGGCGGGGCATGGACGCGCTGGCGCTCGCGCGCGTGACCGACCCCTGGTTCACTACCCGCACTACGCGCAAGGTCGGATTAGGTATCCCCTTCTTCAGGCAGACGGCAGAGATGTGTGAAGGGCGCTTCGAGATTTTTTCCACAGTGGGTCAGGGAACGCTCACCCAGGCAACCTTCCGACACAGCCATATTGATCGTCCACCACTGGGGGATGTGGGAGGGACGATATTATGTCTCATCGTAGGATTTCCTGACGGCGATGTGGTATATTGCCACGACGTGAACGAGAAATCCTTTATGTTGAATACTCACGAAATTCGCCAAGTTTTAGGGGATGACATCCCTTTCTCCGACCCGGAGGTTTTGACCTTCTTGCGGCAAACTTTAGAAGAGGGAGAGCAGTCCCTAGCCATGCACTGAAGACGTAGTTTTTATGACAGAAGACAAAGGTTTCAAAGCTTCACCATTTGCTATTGGTTAGTTGTTATTTTCAGGGAGGACTACAAAATGAAGAATTTAGAAGAATTGCGCAATATTAAAGAACGCGCCTTGCAGCGCCGCAAACTCGCGGGCGAAGGGGCGCGGGCGCGTATTGTGGTGGCGATGGGCACCACCGGCATTGCGGCCGGCGCGCGGGACACGATGACCGCGATCTTGGCCGAATTGGAAAAGCGCGGCATCGGCGATGTCATCGTCACCCAGACGGGCGGCGGCGGGCTGAGCACCTACGAACCCGTCGTGCAAATCCAGATCGGCGACAGCGAGCTGGTGACTTATGGCAACCTCGACGCCACGCGCGTCCCCGCTCTCATCGAAAGCCACATCATCAACGGGCAGCCAGTAACGGACTGGTTGGTGAAGTAGGAAGGAGGTATCCATGGCTTATCGCGCCAATATTCTGATTAGCAGTGAGGCGCCTGGCGCAGATGCGGTCCAGGCGGCCTTTTTGAGCAAAGTACAAGATTTACAACTGGAAGACGAAGTCCAGGTATTAGCCACCACAGCCTTGATGGGCGCCGCGACGCAGGGCATCGAAGCCCTGGTGTATCCCGAAGGCACACGCTACGTCAACCTGACGCCAGCCGACGCCGCCACCATCGTGGAGGAACACCTCTACAAAGGGCGTCCGGTGCAGCGGCTGGCCTACGTTGAACCCAAAGTAACGCCGCTGCCCCCCCCCAACACCAAAGAAGTGCGCGTCGTGCTAGGCAACGTCGGCAAGATCAACCCCTTCGACATCGAAGACTACATCGCCGAGGATGGCTACATGGCCCTGGCGAAAGTCTTGACGGAGATGACGCCTGACCAGGTGGTGGAGGAAATGAAGAAGTCCGGCTTGCGCGGGCGCGGCGGCGCCGGTTTCCCGGCCTATATGAAGTGGACGTTGGCGCGCAACAGCCCCAACAAGCCCAAGTTTTTGATCTGCAACGGCGATGAGGGCGATCCTGGCGCGTTCATGAACCGCAGTGTGCTGGAAGGCGATCCCCACTCTGTCATTGAAGGGATGGCGATTGCCGCCTATGTCGTCGGTGCCGAACAAGGTTATTTCTACGTTCGCGCCGAGTACCCCATCGCCATTCGCACCTTGCGTGTGGCCATTGAACAGGCGCGGGAGTACGGCTTCCTGGGCCAGAACATCTTCGGAAGTGGCTTCAACTTCGACCTGGAAATCCGCATGGGCGCGGGCGCTTTCGTCTGTGGCGAGGAAACCGCGTTGATGCGCTCCATCGAGGGAAAACGTGGGATGCCGAGCACGCGCCCGCCCTTCCCGGCCGCCTCCGGGCTGTGTGGCAAGCCCTCCAACATCAACAATGTCGAAACGTATGCCAACACCGCCAAAATTTTACTCAAGGGCGGCGAGTGGTTCTCCTCGGTAGGTACAGAGAAGAGCAAGGGCACCAAGACCTTCGCCATTGCCGGCAAAGTGAAGCGCACTGGCCTGATCGAAGTGCCGTTGGGTCTGACGCTGCGCGAAGTGGTGTACGACGTCGGCGGCGGCATCCTCAACGACAAGAAGTTCAAGGCCGTGCAGACCGGCGGCCCGATGGGCGGCTGCATCCCGGAGCAATTCCTGGATATGCCGGTGGATTACGAATCGCTGGCCTCGGTCGGCTCGATCATGGGATCGGGCGGCTTCGTCATCATGGACGAGGACACCTGCATGGTGGACATCGCCCGCTTCTTCATGGACTTCGTCCAGGACGAATCGTGCGGGAAGTGTGTCCCCTGTCGCGTGGGCACCCGGCGCATGTTGGAAATCTTGAACGACATTTGCGAGGGACGCGGGCAACCCGGCGACATCGAGCGACTGGAAGAGCTGGGAAAGTCCATTATGCGCGGGTCGCTGTGCGGCCTGGGCCAGGGTGCGCCGAATCCCGTCCTCAGCACCATCAAATACTTCCGCCACGAATACGAAGCGCACATCTACGAAAAGAAGTGCCCGGCGAAAGTGTGCCGCGCCCTCATCGAATACAAAGTCAATCCGGAGACCTGCATCGGCTGCACGCGCTGCGCGCGCAACTGCCCAGTAAATGCCATCAGCGGCAAGCCCAAAGAGGCGCACTACATTGACCCATCCATCTGCATCCGCTGCGGCATCTGCTCGCAGGTGTGCCCGGTGAACGCGATCAGTGTGGAATAGGGGAAATTAGAAATCGGAAAAGAGTGACGAGTAAGAAGAAATGAGTAATAAGTTGCAGAACTCATTTCCCATTACTCATTACTCCTTACCCATAACTCATGACTTCTTCACACAACGAAAGGAGACTGTATGAACGAACTAGCCCTACAAGCGATTATCCAGCACTACAGGACCTCTGAGGAGGGTCTGGTGGAGATTTTGCGCGAGGCCAGCCGGCAGGCAGGGTATCTGACCCCGGAACATTTGGCGTTCATTGCCAAAGCGCTGCACTTGCCGCAGAGCCAGGTTCACAGCGTCGCCAGCTTCTACAGTCTCATCAGCCTCAAGCCCCTGGGCCGACACGTGGTGCGCTTTTGCCAGGATGCGCCCTGCCACGTGGTGGGGGGCCGCGCCGTCTGGGAGGCAGTGCAGGCGGCGCTCGGCATTGGGGTGGGCGAAACCACGCCCGATGGTCGGTGGTCGCTGCTGACCACGAGCTGCATTGGCGCGTGTTCCGTCGGCCCGGTAATGATGGTGGACGACGACATCCACGGCAATCTGACGCCCGAAAGCGTCCGGGACATCCTGGCGCGGTACGACAAAATAGGAGGCGCGGCATGATTCGCACCACTCTGTTGATTTCAGGCGACCCCCAAAGTCTGGCGCGCGGCGCCAACGAAGTGCGGCTGGCGGTAGAGGCCGAACTCGCGTTCTACGGACTGACCGGCGAAGTGCGCGTGGGATTCACGCCCGACGTTTCGCGGACGGACATCCTGCCCTTCATCACCGTCTACCCTGAGGGCATCGTCTACGGCCCGCTCTCGCCGCAGGATGGCGCGTTCATCGTAGAAGAACATCTCTATAAAGGCCGGGTGGTGGAGCATTTGCTGGCGCCGCCGGAAATTCTGAGCGGCAAGATCGTGCGGCTGCCCGGCAAAGAGGGCAAGCTCTACGCGGAAAAACGGGTCATCCTGCGACGCGTCGGCGTGATTGACCCGTACAGCATCGAAGAGTACATTGCCGACGACGGCTATTTCGCCCTGGGCAAGGCGCTCACGGAGATGACGCCGGAGCAAGTGCGGCAGGTCGTCAAAGACGCCAACCTTCAGGGGCGCGGCGGCGCGGGCTTCCCCGCCGGGCTGAAGTGGGGCTTCGTAGCCTCCGAGCCGGCGATGCCCAAATACATCGTCTGCAACGCCGACGAATCCGAGCCGGGGACCTTCAAAGACCGCACTATCCTTGAAGGCGACCCGCACGCGGTGCTGGAAGCGATGGCGATCGCGGGGTACGCCGTGGGCGCGCACGAGGGCTGGATTTACATCCGGGGCGAGTACGCCCTTTCCAAAGAGCGATTGGAACGCGCCATCCAGCAGGCGGAAGAGATGGGGCTGCTGGGGGATAACATTCTCGACAGCGGCTTCTCCTTCCGCATCCACGTCCACGCGGGCGCAGGCGCTTATGTGTGCGGCGAAGAAACGGCGCTGTTGGAAAGTATGGAGGGTCGGCGTGGCATCCCGCGCATCCGCCCGCCATATCCCACCGTCGCGGGCTTCCGAGGGAAACCCACCGTCGTCAACAACGTGGAGACGCTGGCAAACGTTCCCCCCATTTTGCTGCATGGCGCAAATTGGTACAAGGGCATCGGCACCGAGCGCTGCCCCGGCACGAAGGTGTACACCATCATGGGCGACGTGGCCCTCACGGGCTTGATCGAAGTGCCGATGGGCATCACGCTGCGCGAGGTCATTGAGGCGTATGGCGGCGGGATGAAGGACGGCAAGACGTTCAAGTGCGCGCAGACCGGCGGCGCATCGGGCAGCATCATCCCACCGAGCATGCTGGACACGCCGATGGACTTTGCGACGATGCGCCAGTACAACGCGGCGCTCGGCAGCGGCGCGCTCCTGATCTGCGGGCAGGACACCTGTGTGGTGGACCTGGCCTACGTGCTGATGCGCTTCTTCCAGACGGAGTCTTGCGGCAAATGCACGCCGTGTCGCGTCGGCACGCAGCGGATCGTCGAGACGTTGGAGCGGCTGCGGAGCGGGCAGGGGATGGTGGACGATCTGCAACGGCTGGAGGAGACGGCGCGTGACATTCTGTCCGCCTCTTTCTGTGGGCTAGGGCAGGCCGCGCCGGTGCCTATTTTGACCGCGCTGGAACATTTCCGTGCAGAAGTAGAAGCGCACATTCAAGGAACATGCCCGGCGGGCGTCTGCGCAATGAACGCTGGCGCGGAAGCCGCCGTATCGGTCAACCACAATTACTTCGTGAAGACCGCATCTTAAAAAACGTTAGGACATTCTCACTAGCCTTAAGCGTTTCCGAGTCTCATCACCTAAAACGGCTGGCGTCATGGGAATGAGACCGATAGGGTGCAGCGGGAAACGGCTGCGCCTCCCGTATTTGGAAAGGAATGCGCTGGTTTGATCCTGGTGAATAGAATATCGCCCTGCGCTTTGATAAAACGCAACGTCAGACGTAGGCCAGTTGGAATCTATTTGCCAAACAGAATAGCATATTCTCTTTTTTACAATAAACCTTGTCGAATCGAGTGTTATAGTAGTACACTTTCCTTTCAATTCGGTTAACCTTAAGGAGTTATTTATGAGTGAAATACATCTGACCATTAATGGGAAACCGGTAGTGGCCCAATCCGGTCAAACTGTGTTAGAAGCCGCCCAAGCATCTGGAATCGAGATTCCTACGCTGTGTCATCACCCGGATTTGACGCCGACCGGCGCGTGCCGCATGTGCCTGGTGGAAGTCGAGAAGATGCGCGGCCCGGCGACGGCCTGCACGCTACCCGTCGCCGATGGGATGGTCGTCAAGACGCAGACGCCGGAAATCGTCAGCCTGCGCAAATTTGTCCTCTCGATGCTGCTCACCGATCACCCCAATGACTGTATGACCTGCGAAGTCAACGGCGCGTGCGAGTTACAGAAGTGGGTCTACGAGTACGACGTGCAGTGGCCGGAGCATAGCGGCAAGCGGCACAGCCGCCCGGTGGATTCCGATCCCAACCCCGTCGTGTTTGTGGACATGAACAAATGCATCCTCTGCGGGCGGTGCGTGCGCGTCTGCGCAGAGATTCAGGGCTGCGACGTGTGGAACTTCTCGCAGCGCGGCTTCGATACCCTGGTGGTGCCTGGCGCGAACCAGACGATGCTCGACGCAGGCTGCGAATCCTGCGGTAACTGCGTGGCCTACTGCCCCGTCGGCGCGCTGTTCGACAAGCCGGCCGCCGGTTGGGGCCGCGAGGCGTATCAGAAGAAAGTCCGCACCACCTGCAACTACTGCGGCGTCGGCTGCCAGTTCGACTTCAACATTAAGAACGGCCAGATCACCCGCGTCACCTCAACGGCAGAAGCGCCGGTCAACGGGCTGGCGCTGTGCGTCAAGGGCCGCTACGGGTGGGACTTCATCCAGCGCGACGACCGCCTGACGACCCCGCTGATCCGCGAGGGGTGGCAGCAGGTGGACGGCAAGTGGACGTTCACCGGCAAGAAGATGGAAGCCGGATTCCGGGAGGCCACCTGGGACGAGGCGTTGAATCTGCTCGCCGGCAAACTGGTGGAATACCGCGACACAACCGGCCCCGATAGTGTGGGCTACCTCACGTCGGCGAAATGCACCAACGAAGAGAACTACTTGATGCAGAAGATCGCCCGCGCCGTCGGCAAGACGAACAACGTAGATCACTGCGCCCGCCTGTGTCACGCCTCCACCGTCGCCGGGTTGGCGACCAGCTTCGGCAGCGGCGCGATGAGCAACACGATTGAAGACTCCACCGGTGAATCACAGGCTATCTTTGTCATCGGTTCCAACACCACCGAGCAGCACCCGATCATCGGCACGAAGATTCGCAAGGCCGTGCGCGAGCGCGGCATCCCGCTGATCGTGGCCGACCCGCGCCGCATCAGTCTGACGCGGCTGCCCGGCTGCCTGCACCTCCGCCAGCGGCCCGGCACCGACGTGGCCCTGGTCAATGGCCTGATGCGCGAGATTATCGTCAACGGCTGGCAAGATGAGGAATACATTGACGCGCGCACCGAGGGCTACACCGAAATGAAAGAGACGGTGATGAAGTACACGCTCGAAGAGACGGCAAAGATCACCGGCGTTCCAGCGGAGAAGATTGCAGAAGCGGCGCGCATCCTGGGCACACACAAGCCCGGCGCGGTCTTCTGGTCTATGGGCATCACGCAGCACACCACTGGCGTGCTCAACGTGATGTCGCTGGCGAACCTGCAAATGCTCCTGGGGAACATGGGCGTGCGCGGCGGCGGCGTCAATCCGCTGCGCGGCCAGAACAACGTCCAGGGCGCGTGCGACATGGGCGGCCTGCCCAACGTCTACCCCGGCTACCAGCCCGTCGCCGCGAACAAAGAGAAGTTCGAGCAGGCGTGGGGCGTCACGGGACTTTCCGACAAGCCCGGTCTGACGGTGGTGGAAATGATGAACGCAGCGCACGAGGGCAAAGTCAAGGCGCTGTACATTATGGCCGAGAACCCGATGACCTCCGATCCCGATCTCAACCACGTCAAAGAAGCGTTGGAACACATCGAATTTTTGGCGGTGCAGGAAATCTTTATGACGGAAACGGCCAAGTTCGCCGACGTGATCTTGCCCGGCGTCACCTTTGCCGAGAAAGAAGGCACCTTCACCAACACCGAGCGGCGTATCCAGCGCGTGCGCAAGGCCGTCGCCAACCCCGGCGTTGCCCGCCCCGACTGGGAAGTCCTTTGCGACGTGGCAACGCGCATGGGCTATCCGATGAGCTACGCTGGCCCGGCGGACATCATGGACGAAGTTTCGCGCGTCACGCCGTCGTTCACGGGCGTCCACTACTGGCGGCTGGATCGCGGCGAGCAGCTCCACTGGCCCGTCAAGGCGGACGATCACCCCGGCACACCCATTCTGCACATCGGGCAATTCACACGCGGCAAGGGCCTCTTCAAGGCCATTGACCACATCGAGCCGAAGGAAGCGCCCGACGCCGAATACCCCTTCACCATGACGACCGGCCGCGTGATCTACCACTGGCACGGCGGCGAGCAGACGCGCCGTTCCGAGAGCCTGATGGCGCTCTACCCCGAGGCCAAACTGGAGATCAGCCTGGAAGACGCCAGCCGCATGGGGATCGCCGAAGGCGACATGCTCAAGATCGCTTCGCGGCGCGGCGAATTCCTCGCCAAAGCCGAAATCACCGACCGCGTGGAGGAGGGCCTGGTCTTCGGCACCTTCCACTTCCCGGAGGGCAACGCCAACTGGGCCACCGGCGCCTTCCTCGACCCGACCGCCAAGATTCCGGAGTTCAAGGTCACGGCGGTGAAGGTGGAGAAAGCGTAAGTTCAATCTTCAGGGACAATGCACTCCAACAAGTACACTGTACCTGAAAACAGAATGCGCCCGGCACTTGCCGGGCGCATTTTTGTTGCCCCTTACAGGTTGCGGTTAAACACAGGTTTTATTGTGGCATAGCCGCAATGGCTCTGTCAATGTAAGGCAAAGCTTCATCCACTTTAATCCGCGCCGTCCCCCACTGTTGAAACCCGATGCTACCGGCAGCTTCACCCAACAAAAGCTTGGTGCAATTTTCTGTCATTGGGGCGGCCCCATCCAAAAATATCGTAATCCCTTGGAGATATTCCTGGTAAGCACCCTGAACCTGTGCGCTATAGGCCGAGACATCTATTTGCGAAGTCGCTCTGATGCCCATAACCAGGTTAACCCAATCCAGGCAACTAATACGCCCCGACCCCATAGCGCTGTTAATCATATTTCCCAATGTTTCCACCGACTGCCGGGTTCCGCGCATTGTGGCGACGAGATCGGCGACACTACCGGATGCTGCTGCTGCCGGAGCGCTGGTAGGTGGAACTGCCGTCGGATCAGATGCAGGAATTGCCGTCGGCTTGAGCGTCGGGACGGCGGTGGGTTTAGGGGGCAAGGTGGCGGTAGGTTCAGGCGTAGCGGTAGGTTCAGGTGTAGCAGTAGGCTCAGGTGTGAAGGTGGCGGTCGGTGGAGGCGTCCATGTGGGGAACGGCGTGTACGTGGGAGCGGGCGTGTGGGTGGGGAACGGCGTGTACGTGGGATAAGGGGTATAGGTAGGGGCCGGCGTCGCCGTCAGCGTAGGTTCCGGCGTCGCCGTTGGCGTTGTGGCCTGGCAACCTGTTAGCACCATGATCCCAAGCAGCACGCCCGGTAAAGCGTGAAGCAATTTTCTAAACATTCGATACCTTCCTTGCTGTAGTAAAATTTTTACCGCACTCCGGTGATCGCTTCCAGAGCAATAAATATTTTGGAATAGCTTCCCGAAGGCAACCGGCGTATTATACCACGTCGTGGTAGAGCGCAACATACGATACAAACACTGCGCCCGGCGAAAGTCAAACGCGAGAATGCGTTTCAAAATTTAGGGACTACAGTGCGAATCATCCATCCCCAGCAACTCCGCGACCAGCCCGTCCAGAGACAGCGCCTGCCCGTGAGCCGCGTCTTGCGCCGCCTGCGCCGCCGGGAGCTGCGCGGTCAATGAATTGAAAGCAGCAGCGATCTGTGTTCGCGTGGCGTCAATGTTAGCGGGATGCTCGCGCACGCACGCCAGGATTTCCAATGCGCGCCGTTTCTCCCCATCCTGCGCCAGCAACGCCGCCAGCCGCGCCAGAATTTCCAGGACGATGGGGACTTCACCGATCTCGTGGGCCAGGTGCAGCGCTTTCAGGAAATGCTGCCGCGCCGCCCGAGTTTCGCCCAAATGCGCGCAAGCTTCTCCCAGATTGTTGAGCGCATTCGCCAGTCCTGACTTGATCCCGATGTCGCGGAACACCTTGATGCCCTTTTCCAACATTCGCCGCGCCTGCGCATAATTGCCGGACTCTGTGGCAAGTTGGCCCAGATTGTTGTAGGCAATCGCCACTCCCCACCAGTCGCCGATCTCCCGGTAAACCTCCAAGGCCTGCTGCACAAACTGCGTCGCGCCCTCAGTATCGTGCAAATGAAACGCCGTTACGCCCAGGGTTGTCAGCGCGTTCGCGACGCCCACCTTGTGATCGAGCTGCCGGCAAATCTCCAACGATTCCACCAATGCCTCCTGCGCCTGCGCATACGCGCCCTGGGCCGTGTAAACGAGGCTGAGGCTATTCAATGAAGAGGCCACGCCGCGCCGGTCGCCGATTTTCCGGCGGATGGTGAGACTTTCCTGTCCCCAGCGAAGAGCCTCTTCGTAGACGCCTTCCCGCCGCCCCAGCAAGCACAGATTGTTGAGCACGCTGGCGATCCCCCACGGAGACGCGCTTGCCGTGTAACAGGCCAAACTTTCCTGGAAATAGGCCCGCGCCCGCGCATATTCCCCCTGAATGTGGGCGACGTATCCCAAGCCGTGCAGCGGCAGCGCCATCTCCTGCCGTGCTTCTTCCATCTCCAGCGCCCGGAAAATCGCCAGACTGCGCTCGTACAATTGGCGCGCTCTGTCGGGTTGTCGCGTGAACTCGCAGCACTTCCCCTGACAGGCCAGGAGCCGCCCCAGCAACAACGCGCGCGTGGGGTCTGCCGGCGTCGCGCCGCTGTAGGCTTCCAAAGCAGCGACCGCCAATCCAAAGGTTTCCTCGCCTTCGTGATAGTAGTCGCGCGTGCTGTAATACAGATACAATCCTTCCACGGCGCGCGCCAAGACTAGCACAGCCTCTTCGCCATCTTCATGAGCCAGGCGCGCCAACGCCCAATCCCAGGCACGCCGCACATTATCCATCTCGGCGCGGATGGCGTTCAGGGCCTGGGGCTGGCGCGGATCTCGCAGCGGCGCGACCTGCTCTTCAAGGAACGCGGTGTAATATCCGGCATGCGCGGAAGCTATGTCAGCATACGCCGCCGGGGATTGCTGTAGCTGTTCTTCTGCGTACTGGCGCAGCAGTTCGTGAAGCTGATAACGCTCCGCCGCATCGTGACGCAAGAGGGATTTTTCCACCAGGGATCGCAGTAGCGAAGGCTGCGCTCCGGATACCCTCGCGGCGGCCGCCGTCGAGAATCCCCCACGGAACACAGATAGCCGGCAGAAGAGCTGTTGTTCTTCCGGCGCGAGCAATTGCCAGGAGTGGTCAAACGCCACGCGGATGCTGCGGTGACGCGGCAGGGCGTTGCGCCAGCGCGTCGTCAGCGCGTCGAGATTGTGCGCGATGTCATCGGCGATGGTCTCACAGGTGCGTACATCTACCATCGCCGCCGCCAGTTCCACCGCGAGCGGCAACCCCTCCACCAGCCGACAGATGCGCGCCATAGCCGCCATGTGTATCTCCGGCGCAAAATCCCGCCGCACCTGCCGCGCCCGTTGGATAAATAAGGCGATGGCGCTATACTCAGCGAAGGAGGGAGGAACGGAAAGAGGTAATGAGTCATGGGTCATGGGTAATTCGTGATTCGTGATTCGTGATTCGTGATTCTCGTTCCTCGTTTCCTGCCCCGGGTACGTCAGTCCGGCCACTTCGTAGACCCACTCCTGCCGGAGGTTGAGACGCGCCCGCGACGTGATCAACAGGGTGACGCCTGGCGCGCGGGTCAGGATATCGTCGAGCAGTTCCACGCCGCCCAACAGTTGCTCCATGTTGTCCAGGAACAGCAACATTTCTTTCTCACGCAGGAAATCCAGCAGTTGCGCGCGGGGCGTCTGGCTGCCGCCGGGGATCTTGAGAGCATCCACAAGCACAGAGGGGAGCAGCGCCGCCGTCGTCACACCCGTCAGCGGCACATTGACCACGCCCTCCGCAAACAGTCCGACCTGCGCTTCCGCCACTTTGAGGGCAAGGCAACTTTTGCCGATACCGCCGGGGCCAACCAACGTGACCAGCCGGCAATCTGGCGCCGCGAGCATGTCATTCAGTTCCGCCACCTCCGCCTCACGCCCGACAAATCCCTGCGACGACAAGGTGATCTCTTTGCCTTCTTGTCGCGTGCGCTCCCCCGCTCCCCTGCCGCTCAGAGACTTTCCCGCGCGAATGGCCGTATACAAGGCTGTCGTCTCCGCCATCGGTTCGACGCCCAACTCGGTAGACAGCGCCTTGCGGCATTTCTCGTACTGCACCAGGGCGGCGCTGCGTTGCCCATCACGCGCCAACAAGCGCATGAGCTGGCGATGGGCTTCCTCGCGCCAGGGTTCCAGTGTTACCTGGCGGCGAATATAGGCCAGAGCCTGCGCGAGATCGCCGCGCCGCTCGGCGTAACGTCCCAAGATCGTCAGCGCCTCCACTACTTGTAAGTGAAACCATTCCCGCCGCAGCAGCGCCCATTCCTCGAAGGTATCGCTGTCGCTCAAGAAGAATTGGGAGAGGAACTCGCCGCGATACAGGGCGATCATCGTTTCCAATCGTTGGATGCAAGAGTGACACGCGCCGAGCCGCCGATGCGGGTGGCGCTTGCACAGCTCGCTCAATGCCGTGAACTGCGCTAAGTCCAATAACATGTTAGCCTGGGGACCAAACTGAGCCATGTCGCGGGTCACGAGCAAGAAGCCAGCTTCATCATCACGATCCTGTAATACCTCGCGCAGATGGGAAAGCGCCTGCCGCAAACTATGGCGCGCTTTGTCCTGGGGTTGATCCGGCCACAGCAACCCGGCCAGGGCATCGCGGCGATGCGCCTGCGAAGATTCGACCGCCAGGTAGGCCAACAGGGCGCGCACCTTGTCGGTGGCAAAATCGGTGATGGGTTGATCGTCCAGCATTATCTGAAGCGGACCTAAGAGCGCGATTTTCAAGCGTGGCATAGAAATATTATACTCTAACCTGGGTTTTTAAGGGATTTGATCGCAAAACTCGCGGGAAAAGCAGGTAAAAGAAGTTTGAGATATGGCCTACAACTTGCTTGCAAACCATTCCCGTGTTAGAATGAAGGCAACTTTCATAAGGAGGTGCATCGTGTCACAGCAAACAGTCAACACTACAGCCGCAGACCCAAAGGTTGTCACAGACCCAGCCCCCGCCCTCACCGTTTCACCACCAGACGAAACGGCGCAGCCACGCCCCAAGCGGAACTTCTGGGAGGCCTTCAAGAACTTTGCGATTATCTTTTCCTTCATCGTCAATTTCGTCCTGGTATTGGTGCTCTTATTGTCTCCGCTGCCCCTCTTCACGGTCAAAGCCAAAATTGCCGAGCCGTTGCTCGTGAAACTGGATGGTGCCTTTGCCGCTCTGGGCGACACCACCATTCAAACCACGGTCAACATCCAGGACACTATGCCTGTGGTATTCGATCTGCCGCTGGCACAAAACACGGACGTGATTCTCACGGCGCCGGTGCCGCTCCAAGCGCCCGCGACGTTCTTCCTGCCCGGCGGCGGCGGCGCTATCAATGGCACGGTGAGCCTCAACTTGCCGCAATATATGGCGCTGCCGGTTTCGCTCAATATGATGGTGCCGGTCAGCACCACGGTCCCGGTCATCATGGAAGTCCCGGTGGAAATCCATCTGGCAGAAGCCGGAATGGGGCCGGCCATTCAAGGCTTGCGCGACGTTTTCAACCCCATTACGAGTTTCCTGCAAAGTCTGCCGAACTCGCTTCTGGAAATTTTCCGCCCACAGGCCAAAACCGCACAACCCTGATGTCCAACCGCCCTATCTGCAATTACGAAGGTTCACGGTACAGCACGGAGTTTTGGACCCAGGCGCGGGCCTATGAGGATGCGGTCGAGCGCACGGCGTTACGCGCGTTGTTGCCTCCCTCCGGGGGAACGCTCCTTGAGATCGGGGCAGGCTTCGGGCGGCTAACCGATTTGTACGCCGGCCACGAAACCGTCGTGCTGATGGATTACGCGCGCACACAGTTGGAACAGGCCGTCACGCGATTGGGGGAAGGTGGGAATAGCGGCAAGCCGCACTATCTCTTCGTTCAGGCGGATTTCTACCGCTTCCCCTTTGTGAACGGGCTATTCGATACCGCCGTCATGATCCGCGCGCTACACCACGCGGCTGACGCGCCGGCAGTGTTGCGCGGCATCGCTGAGATATTGCGCTCGCAAGGGCAGCTAGTATTGGAGTTTGCCAGCAAGCATCATCTCAAAGCCATCGCGCGCTATCTGTTGCGCCGCCAGCAGTGGTCGCCCTTTGATCTGGCCCCGGTGGAATTTGCGGCCCTCAACTTTGACTTTCATCCCCGCTGGATTTGGGAACAGTTGGAGCAGGCCGGTCTGCGACGGGAGCGGGTGCGCACCGTTTCCCATTTCCGCACCGAAGTGTTGAAGCGGCACGTCCCCACTCGATGGCTCACTGCCCTGGATACACTGCTCCAACCCACGGGCGACCTGTGGCAGCTCAGCCCCAGCGTTCTGGTGCGTGCGGGCGCGGGCGTGGGAAAGAACAATGCCGCGCCGGGGAGCTTCTTTCGTTGCCCGGCCTGCGGAGCCGCTTTGGGCGCGCCACCGGCGGCGAGCTTTCCCTGCATCTGCGGGCGGACCTGGCAACGGGAGGGCCTTATCTACAATTTCCGCGATCCAGCCTGACGCAGCGACACGGACCAAGCCAAACCCAAAAGCAGGGAAATTCCCTGCTTTTTTTATGTGTGTAAGTCCTGGTATAATGACACACAATGACTGCACATCCAGAAGTCTTACATCCGATATCCGCTAAAATCCTGCCGCGAAACGGCTGGGG
>Ga0116144_10002916_pt1 | contig 17723 bp, 14 predicted proteins | sample AD_UKC035_MetaG_FD_89746 | JGI IMG/M metagenome (GOLD analysis project Ga0116144, IMG submission 89746) | Active sludge microbial communities of municipal wastewater-treating anaerobic digesters from USA - AD_UKC035_MetaG | ecosystem: Engineered > Bioreactor > Anaerobic > Digestate | place: USA...
CACCTGGCTGTTATATGGCGTCGGGGCAGCCGTAGCCATAGTGGCTGAATTATCTGCCCTTCCTCCTCTGCCTCTGGCCCTTGGTATGTATCTTCCGCTTCACCTGACCACACCTCTGCTGGTAGGTGGTTTTCTCTCTCATCTGGTCAAGAAATCGACCAGGGATAAAGAATTGGCCGAAAGAAGACATAACAGAGGTACGTTAATTTCCTCCGGGTTTATTGCCGGTGGAGCCTTAATGGGTATCGTCCTGGCCGTTCTCAAGCTGACCAAACTTGACCATTACGTTAGCCTGGGCATTCCGATGGTATTGGAAAATGGTAAATGGGTTGATGGCCAGCCTGCCGGCTGGTTTGCCCAGTACGGGGAGATTATCAGCCTGGTTGTTTTCATTTTGCTAATAGCTTTTGTTTACCGGGAAGCAAAAAAGGAAAAATAAAGAAATTAAAAGATTAATTAAAAGAAAGGAAGGTTAAAATGAAAGCCAATAAACTTTATCAGGCAGCCGAGAAGGCTATTACCCAATCATTAAAATTAAAACCAGGCGAAAGCTTTCTCCTGGTGACTGACCAACAAAAGCTGGAAATAGCAGAGGCTCTGGCCTTTTACGCCAAAAGGGCGGGGGCGGAAACAACCACCTATTTGATGACCGAAACTCTGCGACCAATCACTGGCCCAACCAAGCTATTCAAGTTCCTGACGGAAAAAGCTCAGGCTATTGCTTATTTACTGGAGAGCAGGATTGAGGAGAAGCCATTTCGGAGTTTTATGGTCAGCCAGGGAAGAAAGTACAGCCGAATATGCATGATGCCTGGTATTACCAGAGACATGATGGAAAGGCTGGTCAATATTGACTTTGCCAGAATGAACGAATTCACCAATAAAGTCATCAGGGCCATGAAAGATGCCGAACGGGTAATAATCGAAAACGAGGCCGGGACGCAGATTAGCTTCAGTGTTAAGGGACGAAAATGGGAAAATGATAATGGCGATATCAGTAAAAAGGGAAAACATGGAAATTTACCGGCCGGCGAGGCCTACACCTGTCCGGTGGAAGAAACTTTTAGTGGAAAGCTGGTTATCAGTCTGATTGACGATAGAGTCGGGCACGGCGAAATGGAATTTAAAGAAGGCAGGCTTGTCCGCTATAAGGGTAAAGGGATTGAGGCTATCATCAAAAACATCGGTTCTGACCAAACAGGTTTGATGATCGGCGAGTTTGGCATCGGAACTAATCCCGGTGCTCGGATTTGCTCTAATATGCTCGAAGCTGAAAAGGCTTTCGGCACCGTCCATTTTGCCATTGGCGACTCTTATGGTCTTGGCAAGAATAAGAGCCAGCACCACTATGATGCTTTAATTGACAAGGCAACAATTATCGCCAAAGGCAAATATATCGCCAAAAACGGGAAGTACCTGATCTAGAAGATAAAGGCTTCTTGCCCGTTACCTTTTCCGGCGTTAACAAAAGTTGACCATCAGCACCGCAAAAAAGCAAAATGGGCTGAGGTTCAATTTCTTTTATAAGCAACGTCTTTAGCATTGATTTTTGTAATTTATCTATCCTGTATCCCGTTATTCTGTCTATAACCATTCTGCTGTTCCTCTTCAGGGATTAACCCATCCTGCGGATTATTTCTTTCGATTATGCAATTACTTAGAACCCAGTCAACAGCTGGCATAGTTCTTGCTCATTAATCGGCTGAAAGGAGATGGCCATGAAAAAACTCACTTCTTTGACACTGTCTCTTATTTTTATCCTGTCCATCTTTTTGTTCCTGCCTCAAGCTTCACAGGCCAGAGTCCCGGCTGACGAATGCTGGGACAACTGGGAAAGATGCCGGGCCAGAGCTTTTCAGTCGGACTATGGAACCATCAGGACGACATTGGCTTTGACCTCCTGTGATATAGGTCTGGGTAGATGCATAATCGTGGGTAATTGAGGCAAGGCGGAGCCCCGGTTCTCTGAAGCCGGGGCTCTCCCCTACTAAATCACTTAGGATAAGGAGGTAAGTTTCATGAAAAAATTAGTTATGAGGATTTTGCTGATGGTTAGCTTGACTGTAAGTGCCGGCTGGGTCTGGCTGGCAGCTCAAAATATAACTCACTACACCGCCACCGAATTAGAACTGGCGGGAGCTAAAGACCGGCCATTTTTTTACCGCCCCATGGCTATGGTTCTTAACGAACGAGAACTTTACCTGCTGGAAAGTGGAGATAATAGAATCAGAGTCTTAAGTCTGGAAGGCACCCAATTGAGAGAGATTGGACGGAAAGGCAATGGTCCGGGTGAATTCGATTCCCCTTCCTGTCTGGACGTCAGCGACAGCCAGATTTATGTGGCTGATACCTTTAACAGTCGGATCCAGATATTGAGCACGGAAGGAAAACACCTGGCAGCTTTTAAGGTTCAATCCTTCCCTGAAAATATTGTCTCTCTCAGTGGTGGGTTTCTGGTCGTCTCTTTTCCGGTCAGAAATTTAGATGGCCCTGAAAAATTGCTCTATAGTTATAAAACTGATGGTACCAGGCTGTGGTCCATCCTGGATTCACAGGTCTCAGGTGACCGGGTATATGATTCATTATGTAACCAGATATTTTTAAAGAAAGGAGAAGCAGATACTTTTTATGTTATCTGGAGATATAACAATAGATATATTTTCAAAATTGATAGCCGGGGCGAGATCATAAAGAAGATAAAAATCGACGCAGATTATCCGGTCAAAACTATTAATTTGCCAGGAAAGGAAAGAAGGGTCCTGGAAGGTGTCTGCTGGAACATCGATGTTTTTCATCAGAACTTTTATCTGATTTCCATGGAAGAAATGGCCGATAAAGATGTTGGACCTGGCAAAAGAGTCATAATACTTAATGAAGAAGGGAACATTACCGGCACAATTGATTTCCCCCTGGCCATTAAAAAGCTGGCCGTTAATGGCGATCAAATCTATGCTCTTGATTCTGAAGACGAACTTCATCTTTTTAAGCTGAATATAAAATGAACTATAAAATAACAGGCTGCTTAATTTTTGGTCTTATCCTGTGCTGGCGCATAGCCTTACTGCCATCTCCAGACTTTGTTTATGGACACCAGCTGGTGGATCAACATCCTTCCCGCCAGCCACTCAGGATTTATTCTTCCCTGGAAGAGGCAACAGGGAATTCATCACAGCCGGTACTTCTGGTTTTCTTTTCAGTTGTCTGTCATGTTTGCTGGGACGAGCTATTTGAAATGAAGGAGTTTATAGAGGAATTTTCTTTGCCCGTACAGCTGGTGGGCGTTTCCACCGATGAGAAAGAAGAGCTGGAAAAGTTCGCTGCCCGCTATTCCTTTCATTACCCCATTATTCACGACAAAGAGAAAACATTTTATAGGCGATACAAAGTCAGGCTTGAACCCTACCTGGTAATCCTGGTTGGGAATGAGGCAGTCTATTGCGATAATACTCTTCTTGATTATTCTTTAAGAAGAGAAAAAGCCAAGCAGTTTCTTTTTAGTTTATCTTCGCCTGATAAAAATTGAAGGTCTGGAGCTGAGGCTCTACTGCTATTAAGCTTAAGGCAACATACGAGCCTGGATTGACCTACGAAACCGTTATGCTTTTATTCTTTAAATTGAGATTTCAAGGCAGGTTTCTGACTACGAGTTGGTTAAGATCTCAAAAAACTCTCTTTCTTTTTCTGTTCCTGCGGTTGATTTTTTCTTTAAAATATAATATAAACTCTTCTACTCCGAGCCCACCAGGCTAAAGCCAGAGGCCAGGCCGGCGGGCCGTTAGGGTAAAGCCGGAAACGGTTTTGCCTCCCATTTGGAAAGGAGAATTAAGATGCTCGCCTCTAAAAAGTTCCCTAAAATTTTATTGACTTTTCTCATTGTCGTCCTGTCAGTCTCGCTGGTGACTGCTATCTCTTTTGCTCAGGAAAATACAGACCAGGAAAAGAAGAAGGAAAAAGAAGAGAAGCCGGTTAGAGTAAAAACAGAAGAAATTATGGTCACGGCCAGTGCTCCTCAGGAAAAACCACTGGCTACTGTTTCTACCATCGAACCGCAGACCATTCAACTGCTTAAAACCAAAAACATCTCTGAAGTTCTGTCTTTTGTCCCCGGAACCCATGTCACTGTGGGAGCTAAGTCAGAATCTCATATCAAGATAAGAGGACTGGATAATGATAAATCCACGCTCTTACTTGATGGTATACCAGTCTATGAGCCCTATTACAATATGTATGATCTAAAGACCATTCCCAGTGAGGATATTGATACCATCCAGGTCACCAAGGGTTCCTCTTCTATCCTTTACGGGGCCAATACTATGGGTGGAATTGTTGAAGTTTTAACCCGCCGACCAGAAAAGACAGGGCTGGAACTGAACTCCCGCTTCAGCCAGAATTCTACCTTCGATTTTTCCGGCACAGGCACTTTTTATAGTCCAAAATTTGCCTTTAAGTTATCAGCTCTTCACAACGAATCACAGGGTTATAAATACCGCCAATCTGATACAGATCTTCTTCTTCCCAATTCAGACTATAAAAACGACTTTTTTAACGGCAAATTTTATTTCTACCCCACCCAGAAAAGCGAAATATTATTTCAGGCCTCATATTATGACTCGTCCTATGGTATACCACCCGCTACTGAATATTATTCTCCTCGCTACTGGCGCTTTAAGGACTGGGAAAGAACAGTGTTGGGTCTGGGCGGAACTTTTCCTCTGTTTAAGACCGGAACAATCAAGATAAGAACCTATTATGTGAAATTCTATAATGTTCTTGATGCTTACACTGATTCCTCTATGACCGCTCTCGATTGGGAATCTATCTATGATAATTATGAAACAGGAGCTTTCATCCTGGGGGCGATACCTCTGGCCAAAAACAACGATTTACGCTTCAGTTTGAATGGTCGCTATGAGCATGTTGAACAGCAAGGTTCAGCCACTTCTCCCTGGGAATTATACAAACACCATGTCTATTCAGCAGGAATTGAAGACAAGTGGCGACTGACTTCCAGATTGAGTTTAATTGGTGGACTGAGCTTTGATTATTTAAAAAAACAGGAAGGCAAAAAAAGTAGTTCCGTTAACCCCATCGCCGGTCTAAAATTTAAAGTCACCGATGAGGCCAATCTTCACTTCTCTTTCTCTCGGAAATCACGCTTTCCCTCGATGCGTTCACTTTATAGCACGACCAGTGGCAATCCTGATCTTAAAGACGAAGTCGGTACCTCTTTCGAGCTCGGAGCTGATTATTCTGGCTGGTTAAATGGCAGTTTGACCGGTTTCACATCTGACTACAAAGACCTGATTTACGTTATCCGCCAGCCCAATGGAACAAAATTATATATTAATGTCGGCGAGGCCCGGATTAGAGGTCTTGAAGCCTATGTCTCTAAAAGCCTGAAGAATTTTAATTTCCAGGTTAATTATACTTACCTGGATGCTAAAAACCTGACTGATAACCGACCCCTTGATCTCGTTCCTGAGTCTGAAGCCAGTTTCCTGGCCAGCTATCTCCTGCCTGAAAACTTTAGTTTAACCCTCTGGGTATTAATGACTTCCAGGTCAGAAATTTTGATCAGCTCAAATTCAGTTTCTGTTCCCGGCTATACAGTAGCCAATCTGTCCTTTGAAAAATATTTAAGAGGTGGATCACTGTTTTTTAAAGTAGAAAACCTGTTTAATAAAGCTTATTACACCGAGCCTGGTTATCCCTGCGTCTGTCGACGGCTGGAAGCAGGATTTACATTCAGAGTTGGCCCAGCAGACTGAATAAATAAGAGATTAGGAGGAACTGAATGAAAAAACGTCACAATAAGATATCTGTCCTGATTGTTCTGACCCTTATAGGACTTGGCCTGTCCTGGCCAGCGGCTGCTCAAAATATAAAACCGGCTGAGAATAACGATTTCTACGACAATGTACCGTTCAAAGAACTACCGCTTGATAGTATTGAAATCGCTGGTGAAGTCACCTCTCCAGGTAGGTTTCAGCTTAAAGGACTGCCTCTCTACCAGGTTATGGTGCGGGAAGCCGTTTTAAATGGTACTGAGACAAAATTTATCGGTGCCTATGTGTACCAGGGTTATTCTCTGTTTGATATCCTCAAGGATCAAATCCTGGCCAAAAAAAATAAAGACCAGTTCAGCTCGCCTATTGATTTGATGATCATAGTAGAAAATAAAAAAGGCGAAAAAGTGATTTTCAGCTGGGGTGAAGTATTTTATCCGACGGTTCTTCACCGCCAGATAATCGGGGTGAAAGTGGCTCCAATCATACCCTCTTCCACTGGTGAGACCTGGCCACTTCCGGCCAATCCTAAAATTGTGGCCGCTAATGACCTTTTTTCTGAGCGCAATCTGGATAGCCCGGTTAAAATCACCGTCAAATCTTTCCCGCTGGCTATGGCCACAGAAAAAGGCAAAAAGCCTTTGTATTCCCCCCAGATAAAAATTTATATCAAAGGTGAAGAAAAGGGCAGTCTGGACAAATTGCCTCCCAATCTGCTGATTTTAAATCTACCGGCCGTCTTTTTTGGGCGCGGTCAGGGCTTTCACGGGGTCAATTATTTTCAAGGCGTTCCCTTACGGCTTCTGCTTGAAAAATACCTTGGCTCTCAGCCGATAGATTATAGAACCGCTCATCTGGTCATTATAGGAGACGATGGTTACCGGGCAGTCTATACAGCTTCAGAAATATTTAACAGAAATGATAATGAGGAGACTATCGTCTACGATCGAGGCCAGGAGAATGGAGGACGCTTTTCTCTATTCTCGATAGGCGATTTTTTCTCTGACCGAGCTGTTAAAGCTATTAAAGAGATTAGATTCATCGAGTAAACCTGCTTTCTACATAAAAGCAATTCGTTTAGTGTTAAACCCAGGGTTGTTTTTTTATTTCCATGATTTTTGCTCAGGTAATTATGATGGCTGAGAGATAGAAGCTAAATCAAATAGTCCAGGACGTAAAAAGTAGTTTTCAATATCTTTTTGAGGGGAAAGTATTGTTTGCATTAGCCCTTCATACATCATGAGTGCTTAGATATTTTTGGCTAAAATGCCTCCTGGCTTGAATAGATTAACAGCCATTTTCAAATAGAAAAACCAGATTCGATCCTTTTATTATATTTCTGGCATGAAAACTGTAATGAATCAGGGCGAAAGGAGATTAAAAATGCATATGAAAAAAGGTTTGGTTACTTTGCTTTTATTAATCCTGACTGTTTCCTTTTTCTTGTTTGATCCAGCCCTGGGAGAGGCTAGTGCCGCCGTTGATCCCTATCACCCGATTCTCGAAGCATGTATCGTCCACACCATTACCGCTGACCTTAACGTAATTGAGACAGCTGTAGCCCTTACGGCCTGCTCAGCTCTTTATGAAGCTCTTTACGTCCTGAGTTATACTTACCCCTGGATCTGATTCTAAAAACGCCTTAAAGCTTTTTTATCAGGTAAACAGAATATGGTTCGGTGGCAAAGGTAGCTGTCTTATTTTCTAAGGTAAATTCAACAGGACCAGAGACAGCGTTTTTATCGCCGGTAAAATAACTGTTTATCTGGCCCAGCCTGACCACTTCCAGTTTTTGCCAGTCAGCTGGTAGGTGAACAACCGCGGGCCAGGACGCTCCTGTCGGGTTGATGATTCTTATCTGACTGCTGTCGTCTAAAATTTCTTGAAGATCAAAATGTTCTACCCTTATCCCCTGTTCAAAAACCTTTAGATAAGGCATTTCATACAGGTTAGAAACAACAACCAGGCCATCATCATCTTCATAAAACTGTCTCTTGTAGGTATTGAAATGACCGCAAAATTCATATTTGCCACCGGTTGCTTCCTTCATTTTTTTATTAGCTTCCAGTGAATGCCATAAGAGCTGATGGATGTAATCAAGATATATCTGTTTCCCGGTGTGTTTGTAACCAGCAACCAGAGCTTCCATGATCCAGGGAATATAGGTAGGAGCAGTTGCCACTGAGGAATCGGTACCTGTAGTCGGTTCGCCGAACTGGCCTGTCCAATCGCCATCTTTTCTGGCTACTCCCCCTTTAAGCCAGCTATTTTCTCCTTCATATTTATCCATGTGGATAAAGGACATTAACATAGCATCAAGAATTTTTGTGGCATTTTCTTGCCATTTCTCCTGGCCAGTATAATCAAAAAGGCGGTAAAGCTCTTTAGCGGCAAAAGCATAGACATTAACCGATGGTTCGCCAGCATGATCCTCCAGCAACAAGCCATAATTGTCCAGAACCTGAAGCTGATTATTCATAGCCTCAACCGCCCGGTCTAAATATTTTTTGTCACCGGTAAAAGCATAGGCATTGAGCATAACATCAAGGCCAAACTCGCAGGCATCAAAAGTATTCAGATCATCTTTCCAGATTAGCCTGGGTGGCTTGGTTTGAGGATCAACTACACCCCGCCAGTACCAACGGCCAGCCTGGTCATTCCACATCAGACCTGAATATACTTTTTCAAAGTTCAGTAGCAAAGCCTCTTTAACCACCTCGTCACCGGTTAGTGGATATTCAGCCAGCAGCGATTCAACATTATAGGGTTGAGACCAGAGAAAACACTGTCGCTGTTTTCCTTCAACGGTTTGATCCATAAAATAGCCATAAAAAGGATGCTCGGGCGAATTCCAGCGCATCTTCTCCAGATAAAAGCGATTAGCTCTAATGGTATAGTCCAGCCATGTTTTATCACCAGTCGCATAGAACATCGTCATGAAGGCTTTGCCGGTCATTTCATTGTGCCAGTCATGAGTCGGCCATTCATAGGCATGATAGACCCAGCCCTCTCTGGTAATGGTTCTGGGAACGTTTTGGACCAGATAGTCTTCAACTTCTTGAGGTTTTATTTTTTCAAAGGTAATTCCATTTTTCTTTAGATAGCTCTGGTAGCGAGAGTAAATATCCTCGTTGGAAAAAGTAGCTGTCAGATTAAACCTGGCTTCTTGCTGGGGCTTTATCCTGGCCGTTTTCCAGACAAAAAGGCCATGCTGATGAAGAAGCCACCAGCCTCCGGTAAAATAGTTACTTTTCGTATCGCGTTTGATTTTCCAGGGCAGCATGCCAGAACCAATCAGACCATCGCCGTCAACAGTAAAAGTAAAATGGTCAGAAAACCCCAGTGGCTCAATCTTTCGGCAGGACAGAAGCTCTTTTGGTCCAAAATTGGTATCGATAATTCTACTGGCTGGCAAGGTGAGTAGATTTATGTGCTCAATTTCTTCCTGGCTCTTATTTTTCACCCTGTGGTCAAAAAATATCTGTCTTCCTTTCAAACTGATATGCAGCTGATGACTCAGCCTTCCTCCCTTATCAGCCATGAGCACCAGTACCTGCCCCTGGCCCTTTTCTTCCTGTAACTCATGCCGTTCAAAATAGACATACCATTTATAAGATGGATTTGTTTCCGATTCTTTGGCATTCCACATAGACAGAAAGGGATTATCGGGATAATTTTCTGGCTGACCTACCAGCCCGATAACGTCGTTTGAGCTGAGAGTTGGATAGATCTCTCTGGCCTTTTCCCAACCCAGGTAACGGTAACAGGTTTCATTTCGGTAGCGCAGCTCTTGCAGGTAATAACCGTTCCAGCGGGGATCAAGGTCACGTTTTTCAGGAGGCGTTTCAAAAGGATTTAAAGCTTCGTGCCCCTGCCAGACATCAACATAATCAAGCCGGAGATAAATCAAACTGTTAGAAATTTCTATGGTGTCACCAGGCGAATCCTGTCCATTGCGATCATGGTCATTCCAGACAATTCTGGCTGTGTCGGCTTTGCTCAAAGGAGATAAAAGTAAGTAAAGTAGCAAAGAAATAAAAATCAGGACCAGAATAAAAATTAGACTGAACCACAGCCCTCTTTCCTGCCTGATATTCATTTAAACCTCCTCCTGAAAGGCTAAAGATTTATCAGCGCTTTTGACTTTGAAATACCTGGCCTTGTTTTTTTCAGGTCGTTCTCCTTTTTGGCTGACAGGCCGACAGTCATAGCCTTGGTTCTTTTAGGGAAATGTTTAACTCGGGACATGTTCAGTCTAATTAACTGCGCCAGTCAAAGTCAAGGAATATCGCTGGCCTTTTGCCTTCCAGCTTGGGAACCGGATGTTTACCGCCTTGAGAAAACCAAAACTAATTAAAACTAATTAAAAAGACTGCTTTTTTCTCTATATTTATTTTTCTATCAATCTTTCTTTCAAGTCTTATTCAAGCGCCTCTTGAGGGCTCTGGTTAGGGCCGGAACAACAGTAAATAAATCTCCGACAATCCCATAATCGGCAATCTGGAAAATAGGGGCCTCCGGGTCCTTATTAATGGCTACGATAACCTTGCTGGTCCTCATCCCGGCCTGATGCTGAATAGCACCGCTGATGCCGCAGGCGATGTAGAGATCAGGCCTGACCGTTCTTCCTGTTTGTCCGACCTGATGAGCATAAGAAATCCAGCCGGCATCAACCGCCGCTCTGGACGCGCCAACTGCGCCCCCCAGGACATCGGCCAGCTCATGTAAAATGGAGAATCCCTCTGGCCCCTTTAAGCCCCGCCCGCCAGAAACGATAATCTTAGCATCGGCCAGGTTAACCTCATTCTTTTCAACTATGAGGTCAAGAACCTTGCTGGCTATTCTGTCTTCGGGCAAAACAGGTGTTTCCCGGATAATCTGTCCTTCTCGTGACTCGTCCGGGACTGGCATCTCGAAGACATGATGTCTGACTGTAGCCATTTGCGGCCGGTTATCAGGGCATTTAATGGTCGCCATTATATTTCCACCGAAGGCCGGACGGATCTGCAGCAAAAGATTGGTCCCTTCTTCAATTTCCAGACCGGTACAGTCGGCCGTCAGTCCGGTATAGATGTATGTAGCCACTGCTCCGGCCAAGTCTCTGCCCCTGGTACTCGCACCGAGGAGGAAGATCTCTGGTTTGTATTTCTTAACAAGCTCCACCAGAATACGGGCATAGGGATCAGTCCGGTAAACCTCTAGAGTTGGATCATCTACCAGGAAAACTCTGTCTGCCCCGTAGGCAATAGCCTGTCTGGCAATTGGCTCTGCTTGATATCCAAGGACACAGGCCGACAGTGTTGTTTCTCTTCTATCAGCCAATTTTCTTCCTTCACCCATCATTTCCCAGGAAATAGACCCCGCCTGATGATTATATTGTTCAACCCATACCCAGACTCCGCTGTATTCATCTGTTGGGATCTGTTCCTTTTTCTCTACCTCCGGCAAACTCAAAGCTTCGACCGGACACTCGGGCAAACAGGCACCACAACCTGTGCAGGCCTCACTTACAATAGCTATGTTTTCACTATCGAGACTCAGGGCTCCGAAAGGACAAACCTGGAGGCACGCTCCACAGCCTGTGCAAGCTTCTCTATTTATCTCCAATAAGGACATTATTCTTTCTCCTCAGATAATAATTTTTTCAGCCAGCAATTTTTCAGCCAGTATCTCAGCCTGTTGTTCGGCTGATTCCCCTTCAATTATCTGACACTCGCCGGCCCGCGGTGGCGGCGTCGAAATTTTCACCACTCGCGTCGGTGAACCTTTTAATCCGATTAAATCAGGGTTAACATCCAAATCCTTCGAGGTCCAGACCGGGATTTGAACCTTTTGAGAGCGTCTGATACCGAGAATTGTCGGGTATCTCGGTTGGTTGATATCTTTGACAACAGTAATTAAACAGGGCAGAGTAGATTTGACCACCTCTCGGCCCTCTTCCACCAGTCTTTCCACTTCAATTGTCTTATTATCAAAATCGAGGCTGGCCACCCGACAAACATAAGTCAACTGGCTTATCTGGAGCTGAGTAGCTATCCCCGGCCCGGTTTGACCTGTATCACCGTCAATCGCCTGTCGTCCACAGAAAATCAAATCAAATTCGCCAATTTTCTTTATCGCTCTCGAGAGAGTATAAGCCGTTGCCCAGGTATCAGCACCGGGAAATTCCCTGTCATTTAAAAGAATAGCTTCATCAGCCCCCATGGCGATGGCCTCTTTTAGAGCACTGAGGGCCTGAGAAGGGCCCATAGTTATGACCGTTACCTTACCGCCAAATTTTTCTCTAATTCGCAAAGCTTCTTCAATGGCATAAGTGTCAAAAGGATTAATAATGCTTGGGACTCCTTCTCTGATAAGAGTCCCTCTTTCAGGATCAATTTTAACCTCGGTAGTATCCGGAACCTGTTTGATACAGACGATAGCATGCACTTTATTCCTCCGTTTTAAAGTCTTAAAAGTTGCCTGACCGGCAAAATCATACTCTAACTTATATCACTATCGATTAATTTTCTATTTCCAAAAACATAAACTTCCAGATAGTGGCCAGCTTAAAATTTAAGCCAAACAAGTTTAACTGATCAGTGTTAATTAAAAACCAGGCCTCGGCCTGCCAGAGTTCAAAAAATATAATGCAGATTTGAAAATAAGTCAAGATGAGTCTCATTCAGGTTAAGATATCTTATCCAGCGATGACCGAAAGGCCTCTGAAGCCAACAGAGCAGTCTTCAAGGAACTGAGTACCTTCTGCTGAAAATCAGGGGCGCAAGCTAAACATGGTCAATTTTATGAATAACATGGGTTGCCTGATAATCTCTAAATATTTGGACATATTCAAATATATGGATTCAATAATTTGAAGATCTTGCTAAAAAACCAAACCCTTAGCCTGATAAAGGGGCAAATTAAGCTGGCACAATTCTTGCTAGCATCATTGTAGGGTGAATTTTAAAGGAGGTTTATATGAGAAAAGCTTTACTTTCTTTTCTCGCCATGATTTTTTTAGTTTCGTTTGGATTTTCCCAAACTGGACAGGTTGGGACCATCCAGGGCACAGTAGTCGATGAAGCTAAAATGCCTCTTCCTGGTGTGACTGTTACTATCTCGTCTCCGGCTTTGATTGTTCCTCAAATGAGCAGAGTTACCAGCACCAACGGTACCTTCCGTTTCCCTTCGCTTCCCCCAGGTGAATATGAAGTTAAATTCGAATTGCAGGGTTTCAAGACTGTTATAAGAAAAGGCATTATAGTCACTGCTGGAGCTACTACAACCCTGGATATTACTATGCCTATGGCTACTCTCGAAGAAGAAGTCATTGTTGAAGGAGTTTCGCCAACTATTGACCGGGTAAAGACAACCAAGACAGTAGTAATTGATCATACCTTTATAGCTTCTATCCCAGCTGTCAGGACACTTGGTAACTATTTCAATATGACTCCGGGTGTTACTAGTGACACAGCTCATGGAAGTAGCGTAAGAGACAATACTTATAACATTGATGGTGTTAACACTGCTGATCCTGTTGTTGGCACAGAAGCTCTTTTCTTTAGTGTGGATACTGTCGAGGAAATTGGTGTTGAGACTGGCGGTCTGTCAGCAGAATACGGCCAGGTGCAAGGAGCAGTTATAAACGTGGTTAGCAAGTCTGGCGGAAATGAATTTCATGGGGCCGCGAGTATGTATTACAGAGGTGAGGGCTTCCAATCAAATAATACTCGTGGAACTCCTCTGGCTGGCCAAAAAAGCGGTTTTAAATACGAGATGGAGCCAGGAATTAATTTTGGTGGTCCGATTATCAAAGACAAACTCTGGTTTTTCCTGAATGCCAGTTTCTGGAAACAGGAAGCGATTGTTTCTGGGTATCCTTATGATAGGCCTGGAGATGAAATTGGGGTTGACCAGATGAGACCATATCCCTATGTGAAGTTAACCTTTCAGCCCAATCAGGATAACAAGTTGGTGCTGACATACAGGTATTCTGACATAATAAGGCACCATCGTGGAGCCAGCAGATATATGTTAGAAGAGACTACCTGGGAACAGAAGACAGCCACCCATGTTATGAGTCTTGACTACACCAGATTCTTTGGGTCCAATTTCTTTATGGACATTAAGGGCTTTGCCTATCTATCTCAATTTGACCTTCTGGCGAAAAATGAGAAGCCTATGTTTTGGGATTCGCTCACAGGCCGTTACAGCGGAAGTTATGGCTATGATGACCTTAATCCACGGGACAGATATTCAGCCCAGGTTAAAGGGACGCTGTTTTTAGACAATTTAATGGGAAGTCACGAAATCAAGGGTGGAGTCGAATACATGGAAGGTGTCGGAGGCCGGGAGATGGTTTGGAGAGATGATCCTAGAAACCCATACGACTATTATGATCTATATTTTATTGGGACATATTATTTCGGTGGTGAGCCTTATTTATATGGAGAATGGTATGCTCCTTATAATGTTAAAGAAAAGAGCCGGAATCTGGGAGTATTTTTCCAGGATACCTGGACTCCCAGCAGGAGACTTACCTTCAACTTAGGACTCAGATATGAAATGATGAAAGGAGTCATTCCTCCGCAGATGCAAGATGAAGGTGAACAAACGCTTCCTCTCCCCGAGCCCTACAATCTTACCTTTAACAGAGCGGTAACTGAGACTATTACCACATATACCTGGCATACTTTTTCTCCTCGGCTTGGCCTCGTTTTTGATCTAACTGGTGACGGGAAAACTACTTTTAAAGCAAGCTTTTCCAGATATTATCTTGCCAATCTGACTCAGTGGATCAGCCGCGGAAATCCCAACGGTTTTGTTTCCTTTGGTGGTTGGCTTACCTATAACGAAGAAACAGAGAAATTTAATCCTCTAACCGTAAACGACCTTGATTACTTTAGTGCAGCTGGTCCAGAATATGTCCCAAAATATGGCTACAAAGACCACAAATTCAAAACTCCGTATACTGATGAGTTTGTTGTGGGTATTGAAAGGGAAATCGTCAGAGACACCTCTTTTGGAGTCCGCTATATCAGGAAATGGTCCAGAAATAACATCGAAGATGCCAATGCCACCTACCTTGATTTGGACAGGCTCTTTTCTCAGGGGGAATTAGATGAGGCTTGCTGGCTTTATTATGTTCCTGTCACTGTTACAGACCCATATGATGGCTCTACTCAAACATTCTATAACCGAACTCAACTTATTCCTGTTGAAGAATGGTACATGATAAATCCTCCTGATGCCAACCGAGATTATGATGGCGTCGAGGTTACTGTGAATAAAAGATACTCTCACGGTTGGCAGATGCAAGCTTCTTATGTCTACCAGAAGTCAAGAGGTATGATTGCTACTGATTTTAATTCAACCTGGAGCGGCTCATCACTTTACGACCAGCCCAATGCTCATATTAATATTTTCGGCAGGTTTCCCGATGAAAGAACTCACCAGATAAAACTTCAGGGAATGGTTCAGTTACCCTGGGGTGTAACCTTAGGAGGATATGCCAGGTTCCTGTCAGGCAACAGATATACCAGAGGGATAAGAAGTCAAGATTTGGGGGTTCCGCTAGGGCAGGGCCCAACGACAATTTATGCAGAACAGAGAGGTTCAAGACGACTCCCAGAAGTATCTATACTCGATTTGCGACTTGAAAAGAAATTCCGGATATCTCGGACTTCTCTCGGTGTGTTTGTTGACCTATTCAATGTCTTTAATGACAATAAAGCCACCAGTGTTTACACCATTTCCAGTAATCCAGGTATTAAATTTGAAACTATGCAGTCGATTATAGACCCCAGAATTCTCCGTATTGGTGCCCGCTTTGAATGGTAAGCCTTAAAGGCTGAAATGAAAAAGAGGGGAGGCACTTTTTGAGGTGCCTCCCTTATTCTCTCTTTATTATCAAGCCAGGAAGACAGCAATGAAAAAATTAATCCAGCCTGTATTAATAGCTTTTCTTTTATGTCTGTTAATTTTGCCGGGTGTCTCCAAGAGCAAGCCGAAAAATATCATGCTTCTTTTTGATCTTAAAAATTACAATAACGAAATAGATAAAACTGTTGATCATTTTTTCAATAAGGTAATCAGTGCAGATGACCAGCTAATAGTTATGACCCCGGCCGGCAAGATGCTCAGCTATTCAAGTAAAACTATTTCTGCCTCACCACAGAAGGTTTCCAGCGAAATCAAAGATGCCTTGAAGAAGCATACTTCAGTCACCAGCTCTGATTACCAGAATATCTATAACCAGATGATGAGCATTGTAAATGATATCAGAGACGGATCTGGTCTGGAGGATACTAAAAATCTAATTGCCGCCTATGAAAATAATCGTAAAGAGCTCAAGATGACCAGAAGAATTAATGAGGCTATGCTTCTGCAATTTTCTGAAGTTTTCAAAAGGTCTAGGCAGGTTACCGGTGATACCGATAATCAGATTTACCTTTTCTTCCAGGAGGAAATTAGACCTATCCCCGACAAGAACACCATGAACAACATCAGAGAAAACCCCCAATTATCCTTTGATGCCGCCAGAGTATTCTTTGAAGAAAAAACTGAAGAAGACTTTGATGTGGATAAAATTGCCGAAGAATTTAAGAGGGCCGGGGTGACTTTTAATTTTGTCTATATTATTCCCAAGGATTTGCCGACTCAGAGATATCAGTTGGTTGATAACTCCGGAGATTTTTACAGTGCCATGTCGATTATTGCTGACAAAACCGGTGGAAAAGTTGTCACTACCACCCAACCGCAGGAAATCTTTAAAGATTGATACCTGGTAAAAAATATAAAACTAAACTACTATTTTTCAAGCTGCTTTATAATGTTTTTTGCTATCTCTACCTGAGGGTCATCCTCCGGACTTAATTCAACAAATTTCTTAAAATAGTTGATAGCTGTCTCCATTTCAGCTTTGTTCAGATAACAGTATCCCAGTTTGAGATATGATTTCGGCCACTTAGGATTAATCTCAATAGCTATTTTGTAATAGGTAATCGCTTCATCAATCTTGCCAGAATTAAAAAGAATTTCACCTATATTGTAAGGAAGGGCAGGATCAGAGCGGTCTAGGCTGATGGACATTTCAAAATACTTTCGTGCCTCTTCCAATTTCCCTTGATCCATACATAACTCACCGAGGCTGGCGTAAATTGAAGCCGCCATCTTATTTCCGGTTAAATCAGGATATTTTTGGCTCAGCTTTTCCAGGACAAGTTCGAATTCCTTAATAGCTTTATCATATTCCTTCAACCTAACATAGCAATTTCCAATATTAACCCTGGCCTCATAGAGATCCGGCTGTAGTTCAAGAAATCTTTCGAACATAGCTATTGCCTCTTCATATTCTCCTTGTTCATAGAGGCTGATTCCTTTCTCATACACAGCTCTGGGATCATTTTCATCAAATCCTGTTGTCGCAGTTTTTTTAATCAGTTTGATTTCCTGTTCAGGGTTTTTTATGGCGCTTATCTGAAGCTGAGGGATTACTGTTGGATCATATCCTTCCTTGGTGACTGTTATTTTGGCCACGGTTTTCCCGAGGCCCAGAAATGACCAAGCTCCATTTTTGTCGGTTGTAGTGGTCATGGTCAGATTGTGGACTAAAGATTCGAGGGTAACTGTAGCACCTTCCACCGGGTTGCCGTCCTGGTCCAACACCACTCCGCTTAATCTGGCCTGACCTCTCCCTTCCTGAGCAGACAGCAAAACAGCTGAAAAGGACAGCAGTGGCAATAAGATCAATATTAACAAAACTTCTTTATTTCTCATTTTTTACTCCATCCTATTAATATTTTTACACTTTTGCCCACCCTGATGCAAGCCTCGGTTTCGGTGAGCCCGAGCTGCTGGCGGCTTGCTATTTATTTATGACTTGTCTAAAATTTAGATTCATTTAGCCAGAAGCCAGTTGGTTTCCGACCTATGAATCCAGTCTTTCTTCCAGGC
>Ga0116144_10002922_pt1 | contig 17673 bp, 16 predicted proteins | sample AD_UKC035_MetaG_FD_89746 | JGI IMG/M metagenome (GOLD analysis project Ga0116144, IMG submission 89746) | Active sludge microbial communities of municipal wastewater-treating anaerobic digesters from USA - AD_UKC035_MetaG | ecosystem: Engineered > Bioreactor > Anaerobic > Digestate | place: USA...
CGGCGAGCTTCTTCAACCGCAAATTCCAGGGCGCTCTGCGTCCCAGGTGAAAGATCCAGCTTGGCCGATTGCGACTGACCGACCCCCGTGATGCGGAGGATCACTTCTTCGATCCGCTCGGCATCCAGCCCCAGTTCGCGCAGCACACGCCCGCCTACCCCGCCATCTTCTTTGATCAAGCCTAGCAGCAGGTGTTCGGTACCAATGTAGTTTTGATGCAGGCGCTCTGCTTCTTGGTGCGCCAAGCTCAAAACTCGCCGCGCTCTTTGTGTAAAACGCTCCATACCAGCCATACGTACAACCTCTTTCGATTACGAGATGATTTATCCGATTGGATTCTACCAGAGATTAACCAACCTGCGTGTATGTATCATGTTAGAAAAAGAGAGCAGGCTTTTGGCCCGCTCTCCCTTTTCATAGTCAGAAGTGACTGCCTTACTCGTTTTCGGCTGGCTGTTCCTCAGCTGCTGGTTCTTCAGCCGGGGGTTCTTCAGCGTGGCTGCTCTCTTCAACTTCGCCAGAGAGGGCCATCTTCCAATCGAGATCAGCATAAGCAGGTGAGTCAACCTTGCGCAGGCTCAGGCCAATGCGGCGGCGTTCTGCATCCACTTTGATCACACGCAGGGTTACTTCGTCGCCTTCCTTGACCACTTCCTTCGGATGAGCAATGCGCTGCTCGCTCAATTCCGAAATATGGATCAACCCTTCCAGGTCGTCATCCAGGCGGGCAAACGCACCAAACTTGGTCAAATGGGTGATCGTACCCTTGATCAACTGGCCGTCCTTGAGCTTTCCAGCCTTGACCAGCCAGGGATCCGAAAGCAGTTGGCGGATCGACAAGCCAATGCGCTTGCGTTCCTGATCAACCGCAATCACCTTTACCTTAACCTCTTGACCAACCTTCAACGCTTCGTTCGGGTGCTCGATGCGGTCCCAGCTGATCTCAGATAAGTGAACGAGGCCATCAGCGCCGTCGATGTTAACAAAAGCGCCAAAATCAGCCAGGCTGGTCACGCGACCAGCGCGAATATCGCCCTCTTGAAGTTCATCCAGCAGACGATCCTTGATGGTTTCGCGGGTTTCTTGCAGGGCTGAGCGCTCAGACAAGATCAAGCGGTGGCGCTGGCGGTCAACTTCGATGACGGTAACCTTGATTTCTTCACCCACCATCTTGCTCCAGCGGGCATCCGGCGTCTCGCCGCCCGATTCTGAACGGCGCATCACACTGACCTGTGAGGCCGGCACAAAACCGCGCAGCGTACCAATCGGCACGATCAAGCCGCCCTTGTTGTAACCAATCACCTTCGAATCATGAATGTTACCTGATTTCAGCAGTTCTTCTACATCCACCCAGTCCTGCTCTTCGCGGGCGCGGATATAAGACAGAACCAGGTTGCCGTTCTGATCCTCGGGATTGATCACAAAGACGGGAATCTCTGTGCCAACGGTAAAAGTTGCCATCACATCGGCAGGAATTTGATCTTTTTCCTTGCCGGTAATGACCCCCTCCGATTTGGTGCCCACACTGACGAGAATTTCATTGTCAGATATGCTGGCGATAACACCCGTGCGAATTTCACCCTGCTTCGGGAAGTCCAGGTTCAGGCCTTCCTCTTGCAACAACGATTCCATAGAGCCCAAATTATTATTCAGGCGTTCTTCTGGGTTCTTCTGGGGATTGTTTTCGGGCGATGCCTCCTGCCCAACAAGGGCGTTGCTCTGGTCCATATTTGGTTGTTTACTCCGGTTGGTTAAAATTTTAGACCCACATTATAACACAGCATAATCAAAAAGAAGAACAAACCTGGCTAATCTTCAATTAATCATTTGCGGGCACAAATCACCCCCCCAAAAAAGTAAAACCGCTTGCAGGCGGTATATCACTCATCTTGAGGGATGCCCAGTGCCGTATCGAAGAATTGGGTTACCCTGGCTTCATATTCTTCTGGACGAGCATTCAAGCCATCGCCGTGCCTGGCTTCGGGCATCTCGAACAATGTCTTTGGCTCACCAGCGGCATCATAAATGCGGCGGGCAAAGTGCTGTTCAAAACCGCTCCCAGTCGAGATGATCAGCAGCGGGCGCGGTGCCAGCCTGCCAATTGCCTGCACCACGCCAGGCGGCTGGGTGGCCCCGGTTAAGAGCACCTGGCTGTTGTAGATCAGCCACAGCCAGGGCGCGAAGATCAACTTGCGTAAAGAAAGGCCTTGCGAAGCAACATGATCGCTGACCGCCGCCACGCTTGGGCCATCCGCAGCCGCGGCCCCAATGCGATCATCCTCAATGGCAGCCCGCAGCACAACCTGCCCGCCCAACGAAAAACCCATTGCCCCCACCTGCCGGGGATTCACTTCTGACCGGGTGAGCAGGTAATCCACTGCCCCAAAGATATCATTCACTTCCAGCCAGCCCCAGGTGCCCAGGCTGCCCTGGCTGCGCCCATGAGCACGCATATCATACAACAAGAGGCCGTAACCATGCTGTTCCAGCAGCTGGGCCAGCGGCAGCACCACCTGGCGGTTAGCGCCAAAACTGTGACTTAAAATGATGGTAGCGCCATTCTTGGGGGCCACAAACCAGCCCGCAAGCGCCAACCCATCGCGGCTCTTAAATTCAATCTCTTCGTAAGAGAACCCCACCACCTCAGGGTCGGTATGTGTGAGCGGGAAACGCGCCGGGCTGGTATCGCGATATGCCTGCCACAATGCAGTGCCCAGGTAAAGCAGCACCAACGCCCACAAAGCTTGCCATAGGTTAAAGCCGCGCCGCATGGCCAGGTAATTTTGGAAAAACAACACTGCCCATAATCCCCCCAGCAGCAGCAAGATCACCCAATAGCGCAAACCGCGCCGTTTAGGGGTTTTCATTTCTCAGGTGGGCGTTCCAGGCCTCGTAAACCCGCCGGTAGGTTTCTTCTAATGCTTCAGGGATGACGCGCGTCTGGCCCAGGGCTGACATGAAATTGGTATCACCATCCCAACGCGGCACCACGTGCAGGTGAATATGTTCGGCAATCCCTGCTCCGGCGGCCTCACCGATGTTGATCCCCATATTGAAGCCTTGCGGGCGGTAAACCTCTCTCAACACCTGCAAGGCAGCGGCAGCCAGCTCCATCATTTCGGCCCGCGTGCCACAGTCCAGGGCCTCCAGGGTCGGCTGGTGTTCAAACGGCACCACCATCAAATGCCCGCTGGTATAGGGGTAACGGTTCAAGATCACAAACGCCCCTGACCCGCGGTATACGATCAGGTTCTCAGGGCCATCTGCCAGGCCGGGCGCCACGCAAAACGCACAGCCAGGTTCAGCCTTGGGGTTCTTAATATATTCCATGCGCCAGGGAGACCAGAGATGATTCATAACCTGGCATATTGTAGCAAAGAATCAAGCATTCCGGAATAGTGTAAGACAACTTGGAATACCCAATCGGTTCTTCCAATACCCAGCAAACTTCTCAATCTGCTCCTTGACAAAGACAAGTTATTACTATATACTAGTTTGTAATACAAAGTAAACAACAAGACAAAGTATTTACACGGAGGGTCTCGATGTCAACCGACTTACAAACTGCTCGTTTTGTTGCCCGGCATTACCATGCCTTACAAGGATTGGTTCTGGTGCCAGTGGGCGCTTTTCTCGTGCTTTTCGGCCTAGGAACCTGGTTGGGCTGGGAAAATTTCCAGCAAGGCAACTGCACCCTGCCGTCCATCATCTTGCCGGTGGTGATCTTGCTCACCATTGCCGCGGCGCGCTATTATCGCCAGCGCTTTGGCGAAGTCCACCGCGCCACAACCCCCAAAGAAATCTGGGCCGCCATCATCGGCATCATTGGTTGGTTTGTGCTGGCGATGGTGGATATGACCTTCTTGCAAAACATCCCCTTCAGCTTCACCATGCTGGGCATGGTCACCTTCTGCTGCATGATCCCCTTCGCGTCGGAAGGAAAACGGCGTTACTACTTCGGCCTGGCTTTCTTGCTCGTGTGTTTCGCCTTTTTACCCGCCTTCAATATTGTGAACAAAATGGATCTATTCAGCGGTCAATGGCTCGGCAACCTGGCTATCGGCCTGGCCTTGGTGATCGGCGGCCTGCTGGATCACTGGATGTTGACCAGGCTCTTTGCCCCCGTCCAGGAGGCAGAAGCATGAGCAACCTGGCCAATGAGTTAGCAGAATTAGACAAGCTGATCCACGAACCGGCCCGCCTGGTGATCCTGACAGCATTATCTGCCGTAGACAGCGCCGACTTTCTCTTCTTACAAAACCTGACCGGATTAACGGCTGGCAATTTATCAGGCCATCTGACCCGCCTGGAAGAGGCCAACCTGATCAATGTACGCAAAGAGATTGTCGGCAAGCGGCCTAAGACCACCCTCAGCCTGACACAAACCGGGCGCAAGGCAATCGACCAACACTGGCAGCGCCTGAATGAGCTGCGCACAAAGACACAGGCCTCTGCCAGCCAGCAATCCTGATCAGAGAGCAAGCTAGCCCCGTCGAATAAAACCGCAAAGACAACCGCATACGATCCTGATCCCCAGGTGAACCCTGATGCACCGGTATTTTCAAAGATATCGATCAGCGTTCACCTGCTTTTATCTGCTATAATTCGACACTGCGTTATCGATACGAAACCACCCAGCTTATGTCTCAACTGCCGCTTTTTGCCCCTCCTACATGGTCTGTCGCCGACCTGACGCGTTACCTGCGCCAGTTGTTGGAAGATGACGAGACCCTACAAGACGTGTGGGTGCAAGGCGAGATCTCGAATTTCTCCCGGCCTGCTTCTGGGCACTTGTATTTCACACTCAAAGACAGCCAGGCCTCACTGCGCTGTGTGATGTGGCGCAACAATGCCATGCGCCTGGATTTTGCCCCCCGTGACGGCACAGCCGTAGAAGCCCACGGAGCTTTGAGCATCTACGAGGCCGGTGGGCAGTACCAGCTCTATGTCGATCTGCTGCGCCCTGCCGGTGAGGGGGCCCTCTTCCAAGAATTCTTACGTCTGAAAGCCCGCCTGGAAGCCGAGGGGTTGTTCAACCCTGACCGCAAACGGCCTATCCCTGCCTGGCCGCAGCGCATTGGCATTGTCACCTCCCCCACTGGCGCCGCCTTGCGCGATATGCTCCATACCTTGCAACGGCGTTACCCGCTGGCCCAGGTGATCTTAGCCCCCACCCCGGTGCAGGGCACCGAAGCCCCACCCGGCATCGTGGCTGCCTTGCAAGCCCTCAACCGCCTGGATCAGCCCGATGTGATCCTGGTGGCGCGCGGCGGCGGCTCGATCGAAGACCTTTGGGCTTTCAACGATGAAGGCGTGGCACGCGCCATCGCCGCATCACACGCGCCGGTCATCAGCGGCGTTGGCCACGAGACCGATTTCACGATCGCCGACTTTGCCGCCGACTTGCGCGCCCCCACCCCCACCGCGGCAGCCGAGCTTGCCACACCCAACAAGGCCGACCTGCGTATCGACTTAGATGAATTGGTACTGCGCCTGGGGCGCTCTAGCCTGGCCAATATTGCCGAACAGCGCTGGACTCTGAACAGCCTGCATAACCGCCTGCTGATGCAGTCGCCGCGTTTACGCCTGGATCAAGACCGCCAGCAACTGCGCTCACTGCAGCACCGCCTGGCTTCTGCCAGCGCACACCGGATGGCATCGCAGCGCCTGGGCCTGGGCGGGGTTCGACAGCGCCTGGCAGCGCTCAACCCGTTGGCCGTGCTAGAGCGGGGCTTTGCCGTGGTCAGTGATGCCAATGGGCAAACCATTCATCACACGGCCCAGGTGAGCCCTGGACAAGGGCTCAACGTGCGCGTCCAAGATGGGTCTTTCGGCGTACATGTCAAAGAAAGTGGGTCAACGCTAGACCCACAGGATGAATAAGAACCTGGCACCCTGCCAGAGGAGATAACAATGTCAACCAAACAACCATCACCTGAGACCTTATCGTATGAAAAAGCATTGGCCGAGTTAGAAACGATCGTCATGGTCTTAGAGGGCGAAAAACGCCCCCTGGATGAAGCCCTGGCACTGTTCGAACGCGGTCAAGAATTGGCCCGCCGCTGCGCCAGCTTGCTGGACCAGGCCGAATTGAAAGTACAGCAAATTGCAGGCGAAGATTTAATTCCCTTCACCCCGCCTGCTTGAGAGCCGCCATGTTTGACCTATTGAACAATCCCATTCTAATTGCCGGGCTGATCGGCTGGGCCATCGCCCAGGTCGTCAAAGTGCCCCTGGAATCCCGTAAAACCCACCGCTGGAACTGGGCCTTGCTGTTGGCCCCGGGCGGCATGCCCAGCTCGCATACGGCCCTGGTGGTGGGCATCACCCATGCCACCGGGCTGTTCCTGGGTTACGATTCTCCCCTCTTTGCCTTCGGTTTCGCCTTCTGCATGGTCGTAATTTACGACGCCACCGGCATTCGCCGCCAGGCCGGCAAACATGCCGAGATGATCAACGCCATGATCGAAGACCTTGCCGCCGGTCATCCGCTCAAAGAAGAGCAGTTGCGCGAGGTGCTCGGCCACACCCCACGAGAAGTCTTAGGGGGGCTGATTTTGGGGCTGACAGTCGCCCAGATTGTCTATCTGCTCTGGAAATAAGAGAAGGGCCTGCCGGACGGCAGGCCCTTCTCTTATTTCAACTTACTTCTTTTGCAAAAAGCCGCGCTCTTCCATGTACTTGATGATCAGGCGGGCGTTTTCTTCGGGCGTGTTCTCAACCGTGTGCAGGTTCAGTTCCGGATTGAGCGGCTCTTCGTAGGGATCATCGATCCCGGTGAAGCCCTTGATTTCGCCGCGACGGGCGCGGGCATACATCCCTTTGATATCGCGCTGCTCACAGACTTCAATCGGGGTGTTGACAAAGACCTCAATGAACTGATCTTCGCCCACCATCTTACGCGCCTCGTTGCGGGCCTGGCGGTAAGGGCTGATCGCCGCACAAACGACCGTGCCGTTGTGGCGGGCAATCTCACCTGCCACAAAGCCGATCCGCAGGATGTTCGTATCGCGGTCTTCTTTGCTGAACCCCAGGCCTTTAGAAAGGTGCGTGCGCACCACGTCGCCATCCAGCACGGTGGGCTGGCGCCCATGTTCCAAAAGCATGGGTAACAACGCCTCAGCAATGGTGGATTTGCCCGCCCCACTCAAACCAGTGAACCAGATGCAAACGCCCTGCTTATGGCGCGGCGGGTTGACCTCTGCCAGGATATCAGCCGTCTCTTTGCGTGTGAACCACTCGGGCAGCGGCTTTCCCTTGGCCAGGTAGTCTTCACGCACCTGGGTACCCGAAATAGAAGCAATCTTCGCCCCAGATGGAACCTTGCCTTTTTCCTCGTAGCGCGCCTCGTCCACCAGGTACACCAGCTCTTCAAACGGCACGGGGATGACGCCGCTTTCGTTGGCATACTGCTGGAGCATCTCTTGGGCCTCGTAGGGGCCGTAAAAGGGCTTGCCGCTGCTATCTACACCCGGGCCGGCATGGTCGCGGCCGACGATGAAATGCGTGGCGCCGTGGTTCCGGCGGATGATGGCATGCCACAGGGCCTCACGCGGGCCGGCCATGCGCATGGCCAACGGCAGCAGGCTCAGCACCGTCTTATCGGGGTCGTAATAATTATCCACCAGGGCTTTGTAAGTGCGCACGCGGGTGAAGTGATCCACGTCACCCGGCTTGGTCAGGCCCACCACAGGGTGCACCAGCAAGCCGCCATCCACGGCTGCCGCGGCGCGCTTGGTCAGCTCTTCGTGAATGCGGTGCATGGGGTTGCGGGTCTGGAAGGCTACCACCTTATCCAGGCCTCGCTCTTCAAACAGGGCGCGCACCTGGGCCGGCGTGCGGCGCAGCTCAACAAAATCGTAATACGTGGGAGGATTCAGCACCTTCAGCTCGCCCGAAATACACAGGTCTCGCCAAGAGATCATTTCTGAAACCAGGGGGTGCCGCGGGTCGTTGCTGCCCAGCACCAGGCGCGCCTCACGCCCAGGGTCCCACAAAAAGACTTCTTCGATGCGCATCACGGCAATGATGTAGTTGCGCGCGTCGCGCAGGGTGATCCACTCATCGCGGGTTGGCAAATCTTGTTTGTTGATCGTCAGGGTAATTGGAATGGGGAAGAGCGTGCCATCGCTCAGGCGCATCTCGGTCAGCACACGTTGGTAATCGGCCTGCCCCATAAAGCGGTCTAGCGGTGAGAAGCCGCCCGTCGCCAGCAGTTCCAGGTCGCACAAGTTGCGGTCAGAAATCTGAAGCGAGGGATAGCGGTTCGCCTGTTCCAACAGCGCCAGGCGTTCATCGCCTGTCACCAACAAATTGACCAGCTTGCCCCCGTAAGGGCTGATCAGTTTACCGTTTTTTTGTTCTTTTTTCATGTGTCTGGATTCTCCTTGGTTAATTTGCCATTTGCGAACGTTCGTATTCGATCACGCGGCGCAAAATATCGTCTAATGAATGGCTCGGTTTGTACCCAATCAGCTTATTGACCTTCTCAAGAGAAGGAACGCGCCGGCGCATATCCTCAAAGCCGGGCGCATAAGCCTCTTCATATGGAATATGAACGATCTCAGATTTGCTGCCCGTCAAAGCAATCACCCGCTCAGCCAGCTGGCGTATGGTTACTTCCTCCGTTGACCCAATATTGAAAACCTGGCCGATCGCGCCGGGGTGCTCAGCCAGCTTGATGACTGCCCCAACCACATCATTCACATCGCCAAAGCAGCGCGACTGCTCGCCATCTCCATACACCTGCAGGGGCTCATTGCGCAAGGCCTGGCGCACAAAGCGCGGCACAACCATACCGTATCGCCCGGTTTGGCGTGGGCCTACGGTGTTGAAGAAGCGCATGATCACCACCGGCAGGCCGAACTGGTGGTGATAAGCCAAGCCCAAGAACTCATCCACTGCCTTGGAAGTGGCATATGCCCACCGGCTGTGCGTGGTTGGCCCGCTGACGGTATCATCATCCTCGCAGAACGGCACTTTGACGCCCTTACCATACACCTCAGACGTAGAAGCCACCATCACTTTGCAGCCATAACGGTTGGCCGTCGTCAGCACAGCCTCGCTGCCCATGATATTGGTCGCAATCGTCCGCACAGGGTCTTCGACGATCAGCTTGACGCCAACCACCGCCGCCAGGTGGATAACAATATCCGCCTCGCTGGTCAGGCGATCGAGCACCTGGCTGTTGGTGATCGTCTCGCGCACAAATTGAAAGCTGGGTAAAGGACGCAGGTGTTGGATATTCTCTAACCGCCCAGTAGCCAGGTTGTCGATTGCCGTCACCTGGTAGCCCTTGTGCACCAAGGCCTCGCACAAATGACCGCCAATGAAACCTGCCCCGCCGGTAACCAGGATCTTTTCTTTCATAATTATTGGCCCATCCTTGTTGGTTGAATCAAAGGATCATAGGGCTAAATTATACTACGAAGGTCATCTGTACTTTCACTGACATTGCAGAATGGCCGGTAAACGAAAACGGGTGCCGGGCAGTCACAGAACCGCCTAGCACCCGTGTGGGGTTTGGGTCATGATTAAAATTGGCCCGTATCGATCTGTTCCTGGAAGATTGGCGCCAGGTACAAGATGCCGCCCACGATCACCACAATCCCCACCAGGATCCGGGTCGGAATGGTGGCACCCTGAAGAGGAACCAGGTCAGCCGCAGGCAGCGTCAAGATTGGCATGCCTGCTACCAGGTTCAAGATGAAGCGGGCAAAAAACGGCACCAGGATCAGGGTTAAAATGACAGAGATTAATATTTTGCTTTTCATAGGTTCCCTTTCTTTTCACGATCACTGCGGCGATCAGTTGAGCTTGGTGAATAACGATACCCCAGTATACGCGCCAGGCCGTTAAAGCACATCCGCCCCTGGGCTGAATTCATCTCAAACCAGAGGCGGGTGTAGAAAGACCAGTTGGTCTGATGGTCACTTGCGCCGCACAATACCCTCTTGCCAGGCGTAGACTGCCGCCTGGGTGCGATCTGCCAGGTGCAGCTTGTTCAAGATATTGGTGATGTGGCTCTTGACCGTTTTCTCACTGATCACCAGGCTGGCGGCGATCTCCTGGTTGTTTTGCCCGGCGGCAATCAAGCGTAAAACATCCAGTTCGCGGTCGGTCAGCTCGGTGAAGGGATTGGTGTTATCTTGAGTAGCGCCGTGCATTTCTTTGACCAGGCGGGCCGCCACGCGCGGGTTGAGCACCGCTTCACCGGCATAGGCGCGGCGGATGGCGTCAGCCAGTTCATCAGGGTCTATATCTTTCAACACGTACGAGAGCGCCCCCGCCCGAATAGCCGGGAAGATGTGCTCGTCATCATGGTACGAAGTGAGCACGATAACCTGCGTGCGCGGGCTGGATTTCTTCACCAGCCGGGTGGCCTCAACGCCATCCATGCCGGGCATCAACAGATCCATCAACACCACGTCGGGAACATGGCGGTTGACCAGCTCCAGGGCCTCTTGCCCATTACTGGCCTCAGCCACCACATGGATATCGGGCAAAGTGCTGAAATAGGTCTTTAAACCCATCCGCACCATGCTGTGGTCATCGACAAGGATCACACTGATTGGCTCGGTCATTTCAGCCTCCTGCTTTGAGTGGAATGACAACCGTGAGGGTTGTGCCGTGCTCGTTTCCGCTGGATACCTCAAACTGCCCATCCAGGGCATCGGTCCGCTGTTGCATACTTTGCAAGCCAAAGTTTTGCCCATTGATGGCGGCAGGGTCAAAACCGCGCCCATTGTCATGAATGCTCAGGCGCACTTGCTTGGCATCATAAGCCAGGTTCACCGTCACCGCAGAAGCAGAGCTGTGGCGGGCAACGTTCGACAGCGCCTCTTGGGCAATCCGGTACAAGGGTTGTTCGATCGACAATGCCAGCGAACGTTCTCCCTGCACGTGGAATTCTACCGGAATGCGGGTATGCTGGCTCCAGGTATCCAGGTAATTTCGCAGGGCCAGCGCCAACCCCTGTCCTTCCAGGGCCGCTGGTCGCAGCTCAGCAATGATCCTGCCCAGGTCTTGCTGGGCCGTTTTTACCAGGCTTTCAGCTTCTTGCAAGGTCTGGTTGGCCGCGGCAGGGTCTGTTTCTATCTGATTTTGGGCTGCGCGCAATTGCATCAAGATCGCAAAAGTCTGCTGTTTGATCGTATCGTGCAGGTCGCGCGCCAGGCGGTTGCGCTCTTCCAGCATCGCCAGCTCTTGCTGCGATTGCAACAGGTTCTGGATGCGTTCAGCCATGTGGCGCATGCGCATGCTCAGGTGTCCAATCTCGTCGCCTCCCTTGACGCGCGGCTGAACGCTGAAATCGCCCTCGCTCCAGGCGTCTGCCGCCCGCGTCAGGTCACCCAGGCGGCGGGTCAGGCCGCGCGACATGATCAGCCCAAACAATATGCCGAACGGAGTTACCGCCACCAACAGCATAAAGCCGGTCACCGCCAGGATAAACGCGCCCAGGGTCAGCACTGGCAGCAGATCAGCCAATGGCGGGGGAGGTTGAACAGTGACGATCACCACCCCCAGCAATTGGGCAACCAATTCTTCCACCACCACATCCTCTGCAACCACATCCCCAACGGGCATATCGCCAGAAGGGATACTGTCAGGCTCAGGCCAATACAAGATCGGGATCGCTAATTGATAATTGCCGTTTTCATCAAAGCGATAAAACTCCGAGTCCCAACCACTACTTTGTTGCGCATCTGGCGACAAAGCCCATGCCAGCGGCCCATCAACAAACGCCACATCATCAGCCTGGTACGCTGCCCCGGCCTGCTCTGAACAAGCCGGCGCACAAGCCAGGATCATGCCCTCTGGATCAATGACGTACATATTGCCCACATAGCCGGTCTCGCTGGAGTATAAGGGCATGACGTTTGAGTAGTGGCGGGGATAACCATACAACGCGGTATACTGCGCCCAAGACTGTAGCCCGTCCAGGTCCTCTTGCCCGGGCTGAAGGTAAGATGCAGCCAAATCACCTAAATGAGTGTGCACCGTATACAAGTACGAAGCATCACTGCTGCTTGCCAGGAAAGCCAAGATGATCACACTACCGGCCAGCATTTCCAATACCAACAGCGCAAACACTGTCACAAAGGTGTAGCCTAACACCAGGCGGCCGCGCAGCCCACGAAACAAGCTAAAAAAACGCTTCACAAGCTCTAGCATGGCTCAATCTTATCCTTGTTCGTTCAAAACGACAAGCGGCGAGCTGTGCACCGCCCCCCAACTGACAATCAGCACGGTGAGCAGGGTCAACAACGTGCTGCCCAGCACAATCCCAAAGTCAGCCAGCGTATCGCGCAAGAACAACTTCTCAACCAGGGCATTTTGGGTTGCCCAGGCAAAGAGAAAGCCGCGCACTGCCAGCAAGCCCAAACCGCTGACCAGCACTGCCACCAGGCTGTATTCGGCCGCCAGAGATGCCAGGATATGGCGGCGGGCGTAACCAACCGCCTTCAGCACACCCATCTCATAGCGCCGGTCGAGCATAGCCAGGCCCACCGTATTCGCCAGCAGCAGTGCGCCTGCCAGCAAGGCCAGCCCGGCCATGGCCGCGGCGAAGATAAACAGGTCGTGATAGGCCTGGGCATCGCGCGTCAGGTAAGCCTCCAGGTTGAGCACAGTCGCTTGCGGCAGAGCCTCGCCCAGGCGGGCTACCGCAGATTCAAGGCCACCTGGCGGCACCCTGAGATCATAGGTCACGGTGTCGGGCATCTGCAAGCTGCGGCTGAGCTCAGCCGGCATGAGCAGCCCGTCCAGCCAACGGAAGTGGATGGCATAATCGAGTTGTACATAGCTCCCCACCACCTTCAGTTGGTGCTGGCTGCCATCCACCAGGGTGAGGCGCACCTGGCTTCCAAACGGAATATCCATGTAATCAGGCACATAGACCCCATCTGGCACGCTGCCCCACTCTGCGCCGGTCAGGGTATAACCAGCCGGACTGCTAAACCCATTGACTTGAGCTGGAATGGCATCGCCGCCATCTGGAGGTGGGTCAACCTGTTCAATTTTCAGCACCTCAGTGGTGGTTGCAATCGCCTCCACAGAAGCTTGCTCTTGCTCCAGGGCCTGCTCCAGGGCCGCCTCCTGGCCGGCTGGGGCCACAATGGTCAGGTTCGCCCCGGTGACCTCAATAGTACGTTCAGCCAGGGCCCGCTGCCCATCTTTGACCACGATCGTGCCAAAGGCCAAGGTCACCACACCCGCGAACATAGCGATCATCGAAAAGACCAATCGCAGGCCGCGGCGCTGCAAGCTGCGGCGGGCCATCTTCAGGGTTGGGCGACCCCACACGGGCAGCAGCCGCGCCACCACCCACAAGATGCCGCTCAGCAAGCCGCCCAGGCCCACCAACCCGCCGGCTGCAATCGCCAACACGATCAAACCGTTCAGCAAAGAACCCACCACCAGGCAGGTCAAGGTGGCAAAGGCCAGCCCCAGGCCAAGCAAGGCCACCGCCAGCTTAACGTAAGAGGGCCGCTCTAAAACCAGGGTTTCACCGCGCAGCAACGCTGCCGGGCGGGTTTCTCCTGCGCTTACCAGTGCCAGGACCGCAAAGATCAGGGTGGTCAGCAGGCCGGCGCTGCCCGCGCCGAGCAGCAAAGCCGGCGAGATGGGATCTTCGAGCAGCATGTTGGTCATGCGGCCAGATAAGCCAATGAGAGATTTCGAAACCAAAATCCCCAAAACCAAACCCACCCCGCTGCCCAGGCTGCCCAAGATGGCTGCCTCCAGCAAGAACACCGCGTTTAGATCGGCCTGGCGATAACCCAGCACCTTGAGCACAGCCATTTGCGTCATGCGGCGGCGCAGCAGCACCACCATGGTATTGGCTACGCCAATCCCGCCTACCAGCAATCCCAAGATACCCGCCCCACGCAGGCAGGTTTCAATAAACATCTGGTTATTGCGGCTCAGGTCGGCCATATCCAGCGTTGTGATCACCCACCAGCCGTGTTCCTCAAGCGCGGCCTGTGCAAGAGGGATATCAGGAGCCAGGATCAGCACCTTGTCGGTGGCGAACTCTGCCGCTGCCCCCGGTTCTTGGGATGCAGTTGACAGCTTCAGGGCTGCATCCAGGGTATAGTAGAGACGGTCGCCCTGCCCGTCAGGGGTCTGCTCCACCACCCCCCGCACCACCATCTCGACGGGCATCCCTACCTTCAAGTCAGAGACCAGCAGGGTATCTCCAGTGTGAATACTTTTTTCTTGGGCCAGGTCACGCGTGATCAACAGATCCCCATCGCCTTGCAGCAGGTCAGCCAGGCGAGCGCCTGGTGGATCCTGGATGGTAAGCTGCCCACTGAAGGGATATACTTGCGGATCTATGCCGATACCCAAAGAGACCAACTGCAGCTCCCCAGAGCCAGGCTGGCGCAAAACGATATCCGAGTTTTCTGCTTCGAGCATAAATTGGGTGATCGTCCCCGCTTGCTGAAGGGCTGCCAAATCCTGCCACTCAGTTTGTGTCAGGTTTGTGGCTTCGAAGCGCCCAGCCCACAGATCGCCGCCCAGATTGGCCTGGGGCTCCACCAGCATCACCCTCTCAAGAGATACAGAGAGCAGGTTGAGGGCAGTCAGCGACATCACGCCGAACAGAATGCACAAAAAAGCCACCCACACGCGCTGCCCGTCACGCCCCAGGTTGTGTAACGCCATGCGAAAAAACTGCCAGGTTTTCATTGCATCATCACCTTACTCACTTCGGGCGTACACAGCAGGCCGTCCACCAGGTGCAGGCGCCGGTCAGCATAGGCGGCCACGGCGGTATCATGTGTCACCATGATGATCGTCAGGTTGAGTTGGCAACGCAGGTCAGCCAGCAGGGTCAAGATCTGTTTACCGGTCGCAGTGTCCAAGTTACCCGTTGGCTCATCCGCCAGCAGCAAGCGTGGCTGCGTGACCAGGGCGCGGGCGATCGCCACTCGCTGCTGTTCGCCACCCGAAAGCTGGCGCGGCAGGTGGCGCAGCCTCTCTCCCAGCCCAACCAGCTCCAGCATCTGGCGCGCCAGGTCAGAGGCCTGGCGGCCGCGCGGCCCCACATACAGCGGCACTTCCACATTTTCCTGGGCTGTCATGCTGGGGATGAGGTGGAAAGACTGAAAGACGATACCGATCTTTTCGTTGCGCAAGCGCGCCAGGCGGTTTTCGGGCAAGGCGCTGATCTCCACCTCGTCTAGGATGACCCGCCCCTGCGTCGGGCGATCGATCCCGCCCAGCACCCCCAGCAGAGTCGATTTGCCCGAGCCCGAGGGGCCCGTCAGGGCAATCCACTCACCCAGAGCAATATCGAAAGTAACTCCCTTGAGAACACGCAGTTGGTGGCTACCCAGCGCCAGGCTGCGCTGGACATTTTCTACACACAAGATGGAATCAGGCATTTTAACCTCGCGATCAAATAGGATGCCAGCAGTATAACCATCCTGAGGCCTTTTGCCATCCGACCAGGGTCTGATTTTTGGTCAAACTTGAGGGGACCAAGAAATGACCGTTCTGATTTTCACCGACCCAACACGATACATTAACTGGTTGATTGCACGCCATATTTTTATTATAATAACGTTACGGGGCAATGTATTGGTGTAGCGCGGCTGACCGGTCTTACGATCAAAGTAAGTCTTTGTTGACACAGCTTTACCAAGAGAGGAGAAGCTTTATGTCTAACTCAAATGCACGCGCTGCAGTTCAAGTGATCATTTTAATTGGCATTACCATCTTTGCCATGCTGACGGGCTGGGCCTGCGATTGTGGCAGCGGGTCTGATTATTCATCCAGCGGTGGTGGCTTTACCACACACGATGCGGTCAACGAAGCCGAGGGTGCGGTTGACCGCTGGCACGATTTTACCCAAGAAGACTTCACCCCTAACGCAAAAGACCTGCAAACCTTCTACAGCTTCGTCGAGGATGGAGGGCTGGGCTTCGGCATCCTGGTTCCCCAGGCCCCTGATGCCACCCAACCCGGCATACTGCTGGAGGGGGTTACGCCAAACATCTACGCCCATTGGAATGAAAATGGGGAAACTCTTCCTATCTACACGTTTGTACCCCTCACCACCAGCCAAGAGCTGGCTGACCAGCTAACAGCTTTGATCCCCCCGCCGCCAGAGACACGCTGGCAAGCACTGGTGCCCATCCCCGGCGACTGGATGGCTGATATCCCTACCGACACCACTAACATCGAAAATTTCGGGGGCTCTCTGTATTATGGTTTAGATTTTCAGGGTATTGATTTCTGCAACCACTGCGAGGTCAAGCTGACTGCCTGCTCCAGCACACCCCTGACCGCCCCGCAGCAGTTCATGTTGAATGCCTTCGGCGAAAGCTTCATCACCAGCGATGAAGGGCTCACTTGCGCCCAGCCTGTCCCAACTTATATCATGCTCTCGGACCCATTTGGTGGCGATCCACCGCCGGGGCCTATATTTGCCTCCTTTGGCCCGTTTGGCGGTGTTGTTTATACCACCACCATGCAGTCCGACTTCAGTATTTTCTACTCCCTGCGCCACTCTACCCAAACCACTCAAACCCTCACCTTATCGCAGATCGGTTCAAGCCAGGGTTGGGAATATGAATGGGCCGATCTTGAGGGCACACCCATCTCACAGATCTCTGTCGGCCCAATGGGCAACAATATCCACGCCGATAGCCCCTTCTTTGAAGACAACTTGCAAGTCATTGCCAGTGGGCTGCCCACTTGTACCAATGCCCGCGATACCATTTACTTGACCGCCACCATGGTAACCACACCCAGCATCCAGGCAATTGGAAGCACGGTGATCGAGGTGCTGCCCGATCCGGACCTTTGTATCGTCGCCGACCTGGGAATTGATCAAATCGCCAGCACCAGCCAGATCACTGCCGGCAATTGGGTCACATTCACCTTTGCAATTACCAATTTCGAAACCACCGCCCAGAGCATTGTCGTAACCCAAACTCTTACGCCAGGCTCAGCCGTAGAGGATGTATCCATACCGGCGGGCTGCACATGGGCCCAGGCTGCTGGTCTGATCACCTGCACGCAAAGCAGTGTGCCACCTGGCAGCAGCCTTTCCCTCGAGATCGCCGTCCAGGCAGCCGCCACCTTCACTGGCGAGTTAAACAGTATGGCCGAGGTACAACCACAAGGTGGCGCAGACAGCCATTATTACGACAATGTCACCGGTTGGTTGGCAGTTAACGTCACCGGCGGAGTTCCCCCTAGCTGGCAGGTTTTCTTGCCTTGTATCAACCGGCATTAGCTCTCTAGCAAAGCCGCCAGCGCCTGCCAGAGGCGCTGGTTGGCTGCCTGAATATGCGCATCAGTGACTCGCTCTAAAGACTGTGCGCCCAAGACCAGCGGCTGCCCGGCGCGGATGTGTATCTGCCCGGTCAGCCGGGTCTTTTCCATCTGCCAGACGGGCTGAATATCATAGCCCCCTTGCGAAACCACGGGGATGATCGGGGACCCGCTGCGCAGCGCAAGCCAGGCAGCCCCCGCCGCCAGCGGCGATTGTAGCCGGCCATCCCATGTAAATTCCCCTTCTGGTGCAATCACCACGCAGCCACCATCCAAAAGCACCTGGCGAGCGTGCAGCAATCCTGCTGCCGCCAGGGTGCGGCGGTTATCCGTCAACAGCATACGCTCCTGTCCTTGCCACAGCCCCAGCGCCTCCAACAGACC
>Ga0116144_10002926_pt1 | contig 17646 bp, 20 predicted proteins | sample AD_UKC035_MetaG_FD_89746 | JGI IMG/M metagenome (GOLD analysis project Ga0116144, IMG submission 89746) | Active sludge microbial communities of municipal wastewater-treating anaerobic digesters from USA - AD_UKC035_MetaG | ecosystem: Engineered > Bioreactor > Anaerobic > Digestate | place: USA...
CAATGGAGGAAACGGCATGCCTTCTGAATGTTGAAGACAGAGAAATTCTCGAGGAGATGAAAGAGACTGCCGCCGAGGTGAAGAAGAAAGTCTATGATAACCGCATAGTGACTTTTGCGCCTCTTTATATGGGCAATTACTGTGTGAACGACTGTAAGTACTGCGGTTTCAGGTGTTCAAACCGCGGAGTAGTGCGCAAGGTGTTGAGTCTCGAAGAAGTCGCGAAAGAAACGGAAGTTCTGGCCGGAAAGATAGGCCATAAAAGGCTCATAACCGTTTACGGAGAACATCCTGCCAACGATATAGATTACATAATAGATACAATAAAAACGGTTTATAAAGTAAAGGTGAAAACGAAATATGGCTGCGGGCAGATAAGAAGGATTAATGTAAATGCGCCTCCTTTTGCCATGGACGACCTTGTCAAGCTCCATGAAGCAGGCATCGGGACTTACCAGGTTTTCCAGGAAACGTATCATCCCAGTACATACAGCAGCGTACATCCGGCAGGCACTCTCAAGGGCAACTACCCGTGGCGGCTTTATGTGATGCACCGCGCCATGGAGGCGGGGATAGACGATGTCGGGATGGGAGTCTTGTTTGGCTTGTACGACTGGAAATTTGAAGTGATGGGACTTGTCGCCCATGACAGGGAACTGGAACAGTGCTTCGGTATCGGCGCCCATACTGTCTCTTTCCCAAGGATAGACCCCGCCATAGAGACTCCTTACAGCGATAATCCTCCCTTTAGGGTATCTGACGAGGATTTCAAAAAACTTATAACGGTCATACGGCTTGCCATACCTCATACAGGCATGATAATTACAGCCAGGGAGACAGCGGCAATCAGGAATGAATCCCTTTCTCTCGGCATAACCCAGACGGATGCTTCAACGAGAATAGGCATAGGCGCCTACACGCGTGAAAAAGACAGCGATACTGCAGACAAACAACAGTTTATCCTGGGCGACATGCGCAGCCTGGACCAGGTTATAAGGGAATTTGCGGATAGGGGATACATTACGTCTTTCTGCACCGCGGGATACCGCTGCAGCAGGACGGGCAAATGTATTATGGAACTCCTCCGTTCAGGGCAGGAAGGCAAGTTCTGCAAACTCAATGCGGTACTTACTTTCAGGGAATGGCTAAACGATTTCGCCTCGGAGCAGACACGTGCAATTGCGGAACCTCTCATAAACAAAGAGATATCTGAAATCAGGGAACAGCAGCCTGGCGTATATCCCAGTTTCATGGAATACTACAAAAGGATAGAGAAGGGAGAAAGGGACCTCTACTTTTAGCCCTCGGAGAGTTAATGACTGAGGAAGTCTTGATAAAACGGCTTAATTCGAAAAACCGCCGTAATCTTTTTGAAGAAGCGGACAGTGTCCGCAGGTTATATTGCGGAGAAGAAGTCCATCTGAGAGGCCTAATAGAGTTTTCAAACTATTGCAGCAGGAACTGTCTTTACTGCGGTCTCAGGAGGGATAACAGGAAGATTGTACGGTACCGGATGTCCTTTGAAGAAATTTTCCAGAGCGCCCGTTTTGCTGTATCAAAGGGAATCAGGACCCTGGTGCTTCAATCCGGAGAAGAAGACGGAAGAAGCATTAAAGAACTGTGTGACATCATTGAGAAAATCAAAAAAGAACTCGGTTGTGCCGTTACTCTTTCCGTGGGGGAAAAAAGTCCGGGTGAATACCTTGCTCTTAAAAAAGCCGGTACAGACAGGTACCTGTTGAAGTTTGAAACCTCCGATGAAAAACTTTTCAAAAAAATGAAGCCGGATTCTTCCTATTCCGCCCGCCTTGGATGTATTGATACGCTTGCACAATTCGGATTCCAGACAGGCTCGGGAAATATAGTGGGACTTCCCGGACAGACGCCGGATATTATTGCGGGAGACATACAGCTTATGACGGACCTCGCTCTTGACATGATAAGCGTAACTCCTTTTATCCCGCATCCCGATACTCCCCTCGCCATGGACCCTCAGGGCAAAATGGTTCTTACTCTGAAAACTCTTGCACTTACCAGGATATCTGCTTTGGATGCCCACATGCCTGCAACTACAGCTATGCGAACCATCCACTCAAAGGGATATGAAAAGGCCCTCAAGTGCGGGGCAAATGTGATAATGCCGAATTTCACTCCCGGTAAATATAAGAAGCACTATTCAATCTATCCCGGTAAAATCTGCATTAAAGAAGACGTTGAAAAGTCCCTCGAAGAGATAGTGAGCATGCTTGGGGATATTGGAAGGACTGTTGCTTCGGGTTACGGGCACAGCCTGAAAGGCGCCAGGTTTTGTTGATAAACATGCATTATTATGTTTTAATGTATAATGTTTGTTATATCTCAAGGCATTGGAAAATCAAAAATAAGGGCTTATGAAAAAAATGGATTTAATACCTGCCATAGATATTCATGCGCATCCCGTGCTGGGAAAGTATTCGGAAAAGGCAATAGAAACGTGCATGCGTGAAGCCCGTAATTTCAACGTGCTCAGAATGTGTGCCGTGGGCAGCGTTTCCTTCCATGGAGAAAACCCCGGAGAAAAAGAGGTCCAATCAATAAACGGCGAAACAATAGAAATTGTAAAACAGCACCCTGAAATTTTTACGGGCTTCTGTTTTCTCAACCCAAATAATGATAAAACTTTTATTCTTGAAGAGACAGAGAGATGTATTAAAAAAGAAGGATTCAAGGGAATAAAACTTTGGGTGGCCGTGAAAGCGAGCGACAGGAAACTCGACATTGTCATGGAACAGGCAGGAAGATACGGAGTGCCCGTTTTGCAGCATACATGGTACAAAGCAATGGGGAACCGTTTTGGAGAATCAACTCCTGCGGATATTGCCTGTCTTGCCTCCCGTTTCCCCAAAGTCAACATCATTATGGCGCATGTCGGAGGCTGCGGGATAAGAGGAATAATTGATATAGAAAAATTTGCCAACGTATACGTGGATACCAGCGGTTCTCAACCAGTCAGCGGGATTGTTGAATTTGCTGCCGACAGGCTCGGCCCCGGAAGGATTTTGTTCGGCTCCGACACCCCGTGCAGGAGTTTCCCTTCTCAGCTGGGGCGCATCTACGGAGCAGAGATAAACATGAGGGCAAAAAAAATGATATTGAGAGAAAATGGCGAAACGCTTCTTGGAATAAAATGATAATCAATACAAATGCTGCTTTCGGATTCTGGCCTTTTCAGAGGTTTTCGCAGGATACCCCGGGAAAAATGAGTGCCCATTTCAAGTCTGAAGGCATATCTGTTTCCCTTGTATCTTCTGTTGAAGCCATACTGGCAAGGGACCCGGATATTTATAACAGAGAAATCGTTAAAAAACTGAAAAAATATCCCAATTTACAGCCCGTAATGGTTATCAATCCCCTGCTTGCAGATTGCAAAGAAAGACTTAATGACTATGCCAGGCTGACAAAAATTAATGTCGTGAAGATTTATCCCGCCTACCATAGTTACGCTCTTGATTCAGAATGCATGCATTCCTTCATGAAAGAACTGCGGGTGCGGCAAACAGCGCTTATGGTTCAGGCCAGGATAGAGGACGACAGAAGCCAGTTTCCTTCAATGCGGGTGCCTTCGGTGGATACATCGGATATCATAAGGCTTGCGCAGAAATATCCGGCCAACAGCATCGTCTGTTTATGTCTGAGCAAAAGCGAGGCTGTAAACGTGTTGAAGTCAACGGAAAATGTTTTTGCTGATATCTCTTACATGGACGGATTGAACAGCATTCCGGACCTGCTCATGCAGGTTCCGTCTGAAAAAATCGTCTTCGGATCGCATACGCCCTTTCTTTATACTGCTTCGGCAAGACTGAAAATGGCTGAAATATCCGGGGAAGAAAAAGAAAAAATCTATTCGGGCAACATCTCGTCAATATTGGATTGGGGAGATATTCCGGAAACTTTTTGACCGTGTATGCAAAATAGTGTAAAATAAGAAGACTGGATTAAAAAAAACTTGACAGTAAAACAAATAAGGGATAACCTTATTTAAAATTTTTTGCGAAACTTGTGAAAAAAATCACAATCACGGATAATGGAAACATTATATATTTCCAAAAAGGACTGGGACAGCTTTATAAAAGGCAAATGCGCAGGGAATATTATTTTTGCGCCTTTTGAAAACGGCTCTTCCCTTTTTTACGGGAAAGCAGATGCTTTCAATTATGCCGATATCGTCTATGACAGGGCGCGCCCGGTAGAACCTCTCAGGATGTTTCTTCTGCCTTTCAGGGAGAGGGTCGTGCCGGAACCGGAAAAGATTCCCGATATCGTTGTGATGGGTGCTGCGGCCTGCGATTTGAAGGGGCTGGAAATTCTGGACAACGTTTTTCTGAAAAGCGAATATAAAGACCAGAATTATGCAAAGCGCAGGAATAAAACCCTGCTCATAAGCTTTGACTGCCTTGCTCCTTATCCTACCTGTTTCTGCGAACTTGTCGGAGTACATCCTTACCCTGAGGCCGGTTTTGACATCAATATATCCCTTTCGGAAGAAGGCATCCTGGCGGATGTCGGTTCTGAAAAAGGCATGGCATTCATAGGAAACGACCAGAAATTTTTTCAGGCTTCGGGGGAACAGGTCAAGAAAAGGGAAGAGCAGAGAAAGAAAACAGTGGAGACTCTTAAAGAGAGCAACAGGAGTTATGATTTTACCAGGATAGACAGGATGAAAGGATTATCCCAGACTGAATTGTGGAAAGTTCCCAGGGAAGTTGAGAATTGCGTGCAGTGCGGCAGCTGCACGAACAACTGTCCCACTTGCGTCTGTTTTCTTCTTGAAGACACAGGTAATTCTGAAATGTTGAAGAAAAACAAAGTGTGGGACAGCTGTCTTTTTCCCGGCTACGCGAGGATGGCAGCAGGGGCTTCTCCGAGAGCAACCCTTTATGACAGGTATTCAAACCGGCTTTTGTGCAAATACTGGTATATGGTGGAGAACTTCGGCATCAAGGGATGTACCGGCTGCGGAAGGTGCATTGCCGGCTGCATCGGAAAGATTGACAAGCGGGCTGTTATAACGGAAGTCCTGAGAGAAAAAAGGTAAGAATGCACATGGACAAAAACATATATGAACCGATAAGATGTACGGTGACCGAGGTAGTCACGGAATCGCCTGCCATCAAAACGGTGAAACTGAAACCGGTAAAAGAATTTGCTTTTCTTGCGGGGCAGTTTGCGTCTCTCACTGTTCCGGGCGTGGGAGAGGCGCCTTTTACTCCTTCTTCTTCTCCTTACGACAGAGAAAAAATTGAGTTTACAGTCATGAAAGCGGGAAGGGTTACCTCCGCAATCCATAATCTCAAGCAGGGGGATATCGTGGGAGTAAGGGGTCCTTACGGCAAGCCCTATCCTCTTGACTATTACAAAGGAAAGGAAATTCTGCTTGTCGGGGGAGGCGTGGGTCTGGCGCCTTTGAGAGCTCTTTTCTTCGCACTGATGGAAACTGTGGAAAATTATAAAAAAATTGTTTTCTGCTGCGGGGCGAAAACCCCCGAAGATTACATCTACAAGGACAGGATACTTGACCAATGGCACGATTTCTGCGATAAATTTCCTCTCAGTTTCAGGATAACTGTTGATAAGAAATGTCCTGATTGGAAGTACGGAGAAGGTGTTGTTACCAAAACTCTTGATGGGCTGGATGTCGATATAAAAAATTCAGTTGCAGTGGTGTGCGGACCTCCCATAATGATGAAATTTACGACTCTCAAGCTTCTTGAGATAGGATACGAAGATGCCCAGATATACCTTTCAATGGAAAGAAAAATGTACTGTGGCGTCGGACACTGCCGCCACTGTCTCATAGGAGACCTTTTCGTATGCAAGGACGGACCTGTTTTCACATATGACCAGCTGAAAGGCAAGCCCAATATTTGGGTCTGAATAAAATGAAAAAACTTTATATAGATTACGACAAGTTTCTGGAGTCAGATGAAAAAGACCTTTTGAAATGCAGTTACAAGATGCATCCTTCCAATGACGGCATAACAAGCCTCAGGGAAGAAATCTCCTTTATGTTTGCGTGCCGCAGGTGCGAAGATTATCCCTGCGTGAATGCATGCCCCAACGGCGCTTTAAAAAGGGAGTCCGGCTTAATCAAAAGGTCTAATCTCATTTGCATTTCCTGCAAGACATGTTCTCTTGCCTGTCCTTTCGGGACAATACTGCCCGAACTCATACCTTATCTTGCGGGCAGGTGCGATGTCTGCATGGGCAGGCTGAAAGAAGGAGAAGTTCCGGCCTGCGTGGCAAGCTGCAAGGATGGGTCGCTCCAGTATGTCGAGGAAGAGAACATTGAAGATAAAAAAAATCTCTACAAAATGGGAGATGCAATTATTGTCAGGGTTTTGAACTGGCTTGACCTTTACGGAATCAAAAAATGACCATTGCCTATATTATAGCGTGTATCGTCGGGAGCTTTTTCTTCCTGAGCGTAACCGGAATGCTTGCAATGTGGGTCGACAGGAAGGTTACTGCCCGTCTCCAGTTCAGGGTAGGTCCTCCCTGGTACCAGAATTTTGCAGACTTTGTCAAACTATCCGGCAAGGAAATGCTTATACCTGCAAAGGCCAATATTTTCGTTTTTGCGTTTGCTCCCGTGATTGCCGTTCTGGCGGCAACGGTTGCCGGCACGGTTATCCTGCTTGTGATGAGGACGGGGTTTTCTTATCCCGGGGACATTATACTTATTGTATATCTTCTCACGGTCCCTTCCCTTGCAGTCATCCTTGGAGGGAGCGCTTCAGGCAACGTTCTTGCGGCAGTCGGCATAAGCAGGGAGATAAAGCTTCTTCTGGGATACGAGCTTCCTTTTGTCTGCGCTCTTATCGTTCCCGCACTTAAAAGCGGGTCCACAACGTCGCTTTTGGAAATTATCCGGTACCAGCAGGCAAACGGTGCGGTTATCGGTTCCCTGTCGGGCATCATAGGTTTTGTGATAGCCCTGTTCGCTTTGCAGGGCAAGATAGGCTTTGTTCCCTTCGACCTCGCCGAGGCGGAGGGGGAGATTGCCTCGGGGGCTTTTGTCGAGTACTCGGGGATTCTTCTCGGGCTTTTCAAGCTGACAAAGGCAATTCTTCTTATCGTGGGGCCTCTTTTTCTGGTTGCCCTTTACTTCGGGGGCATCTCTCTGAATTCCCCGGCGGGAATAGTAGCCGGAATTCTCAAGTACCTGGTGATACTGGTGCTTATAATACTGATTAAAAATACAAATCCGAGGCTCAGGATAGACCAGGCCCTCAGGTTTTTCTGGGGATGGCTTACCTTGCTCGGACTGGCGGCCATTCTTCTGGCGCTTATAGGACGGTAAGGCAATATGAATCTCAAAATGAAGGCATTGAAGAAATCCCTGTGGGTGTATCACCTTTCGGGCGGGTCCTGCAACAACTGCGACATAGAAATTCTCGACTGCCTTACGCCCAGGTACGATATTGAAAGGTTCGGGATGGTTCTCGTGGGGAGCCCCAGGCACGCAGACGTTCTTTTATGCACGGGCATTGTCAATAAGAAATGCGTTGAAAGGATAAAAGAAGTGTACGACCAGACTGCAAAGCCCTGCGTTGTTGTTGCAATCGGAGCATGCGCCTGTTCGGGAGGCATATTCAGGGACGGGTACCAGATGGCAGGTCCGCTCAACAAAATAATACCCGTGGACATATATATACCCGGCTGTCCTCCCAAGCCCGAGGCAATGCTTGCAGGCATAGTTAAACTCCTGGAGAAACTTAAATGAAGGTACTGGAAACCCTTAAAGAAAAGCTTGGCGAAAGGATTAAAGATATCAAGATTCACAATGAGAGGAGAATATATCTTACGGTAGAGGCCGGAGATATCAAAGAATGCGCCAAAATCGTCTTCAGGGAACTTGATGCCCGGTATATTATCGCTTCGGGGGCAGACAATTTTGACAGTTTCGAAATTCTCTACCATTTCGGGTTTGACAGCATTGGAACAGTTATTTCTTTGAGAGTTTTTCTCGCAAGGGAGAACCCCGGGATAGACTCTCTTTCGGATGTCATTCCGGGTATTTCATACATAGAAAGGGAAATGTGGGAACTTCTCGGGATAAATTTTGCGGGACACCCGGGTCTCAGCCATTTTCTTTTGAGGGACGACTGGCCCGAAGGAAATTTCCCGCTGCGCAAAAGCATCAAAACAGACGGAGCAAACAGTGAATGATAAAAAAAAGGTAATAGTGCCCATAGGTCCTTACCACCCCTTGCTTGAAGAGCCGGAGTTCTTCGCCCTCTACTGCGACGGGGAAAAAGTGGTCGACGTTGAATGGCAGGCAGGATATAACCACAGGGCAATAGAAAAGCTTTCAGAAGGGAAGCACTGGGACCAGGTAACGTTCCTGGTGGAAAGGATATGCGGCATATGTTCCACTTCGCATCCCTTCGCATACTGCAATTCGGTGGAAGACCTTCTTGACATAACCGTTCCCGAAAAGGCCAGGTATATAAGATGTATTATAGGGGAAATGGAACGGATACACAGCCATCTTTTGTGGGTGGGTCTTGCCGGCCATTTCCTCGGGTACAATACGGTTTTCATGTGGGCGTGGAAGTACAGGGAATCAATTCTTGAGATGTTTGAAATGATAACGGGAAACAGGAACCACTATGCCATGTTCAAGATAGGCGGCGTCAGAAGAAACATAGAAGACGAAGATATTCCTGCCCTGAGAAAAGTCCTGAAAGACATAAGGGCCAAGCTGGAAATGCTTACTCATGCGGTCCTGGACGACCCTGTCCTGGGTGCCCGGCTCAAGGGAGTAGGAGTACTGACAAAAGGGCATATAAAAGATTTCGGGGCAGTGGGACCCGTGGCCCGCGCAAGCGGAGTTGACATAGATATCCGGAGAGACGACCCCTATGCCGCCTATCCCGCGGTTGAATGGAAGGTAATAAAGACAGAGAACGGGGATGTTTTCGACAAGGCAGTGGTAAGACTGCTGGAATGCATGGAGTCGGTCAGGATAATTGAACAGTCCCTTGATGCCATAGAAGGTAGCAAGGGAGACATAGAAAACCAGGTACGGGAGATGCCCGTTGGAGAAGGTATCGGGCGCCACGAAGCCCCGAGGGGAGAATGTTTTCATTATGTCAGGAGCGACGGTTCCAACAGCCCTGTCAGGCACAAGATACGGGCGCCGAGCTATACAAACATACCGACATTTAAAGCCAGCTGCGTGGGCCAGATGATAGCGGATGTGGCAATAATTCTTGCGGGTGTTGACCCATGTTATTGCTGTACGGAAAGGGTTGCCGTGTACGATGCAGATAAAAAAAATAAAAAGCTTTTCGGTTTTTCCCGGCTGGTTGAGATGTCCAGGGAAAAGACCGAACGGATGAGAAAGCAGGTATAAGGGAGAATTGTAAGTGAAAAAACCTAAGATAAGGGAACTCAAAGAGGCAATTACGAGCCTTTTTTCAAAGCCTTTTACGAGCCAATTTCCCTTTAAGCCGCATACTCCCGCCAAGAAGTTCAGGGGCAAGCCGGAATATAACCGCGATACGTGCGTCGGCTGCGGAGCGTGTTTTAATGTCTGTCCCGCAAGGGCAATAGAGATGGTAGACCAGGTGGTCGACGGCAAGTGGAAAAGGGTGCTTATCCACCACCCCAAGGACTGCCTTTTTTGCGGGGAGTGCGAGAGGAACTGCATTACTGACGACGGAATAAAACTCTCCGGAGTTTTCGACGTTTCTTATTTCGACGAGAAAGACGTACAGAGTAAAGTGGAACATGATTTAATCGTGTGCAAACATTGCGGGGAAATAATAGGTACGGAAAAACATGTACTCTGGACTTTGAGAAAACTGGGCAACCCTGCTTTCTCGCAGCCTGTCATGATTTCCCGCCTCATGGAAGAGTTTGGGCTTGTAACGGACGAGGAAGAAAAGGTTGCCGGTCCCGTACAAAGAACGGATATGCTTAAAATTGTATGTCCAAAATGCAGGAGAATGGCATTCATAAGCGATGAGAAAAAGGAGAGGTAAAAAGAAAAGATGGCATACGATATCAGTCAAATTATGATGCTGGTTATTCTTCTTTTGCCGTTTGCAGGAGCGCTGCTTGTCAAATTGCTGCCGCCCGGGTATTCCCTGCGGGCGGGGTTCCTTATCCTGTTGCTGCAGCTCGCCTGTTTTCCTCATGTAGCCAGGGCGGTTTTCAGCAATTCCGCTTACAGCGTCTCCGCGAAAATTTTGAGCGGGGTCTTCCGGTGCGATATCATAAGCCTTATATTTGCAACAACCTCTGTTTTCATCGGTGTTTTCATATACCTTTTCTCGATGGGCTATTTCATCGGGGAAAAAGAGGAGGAGCAGCAGAAATTTTCTTTCTGGGGACTGGTTTTTGTCGGCAGCATGATGGGGGTAGTTCTTTCCGATAACCTTATCCTGCTTTACCTTTTCTGGGAAATGGCCGGATTATGTTCCTGGAAGCTCATAGGTTTTTACAGGAAAGACGACCATCTTCTCAAGGCTGACAAGGCGTTTCTTATTACAAGCGCGGGGGCCGGGTTCATGATGCTGAGCTTTGCTTACATTTATGTCCAGACAGGTTCTCTCAGCCTCTCCCAGATTGCGCAGTCTTCCGTTTCCCCTCTGGTTTTTGCTTTCTTTTTCCTGGGAGTGATAACAAAATCGGCCAGTTTCCCTTTCCATACGTGGCTGCCGGACGCCTCCGTCGCCCCCACGCCAGTGACTGCATTTCTGCACGCTGCGGTTCTTGTCAAGATAGGCATATACGGTCTGCTGAGGGTGTTCGGGGTAACCCTTTCGGTTTCCGGCTGGGTGATGTGGGCAGGATGGCTGGCGTTATTAAGCAGTTTCATAGCAGGAATTTTGGCGTTGAGAGAGGAGGATATCAAGAGAGTTCTCGCTTTCTCGACAGTCAGCCAGCTCGGCTTCATGATTGCCGGACTGATGATATTTAACATGGCGGCTATAAGGGGAGTTATTATTTTCTACGTTGCCCACGCCCTGGGCAAGGGATGCCTGTTTTTGTGCGCAGGGATAGCAGAAAGAGTTTTCGGGACAAAAAACATCATGGAAATGGGCGGACTTATGAAAAAAATGCCGGCATTGACCTATGCCTTTCTCATAGGAATGCTTTCTGTGATAGGGATCCCTCCGCTGCCCGGGTTTTTCGGCAAGCTGGAAGTAATAGCGGGAATGCTTGTTTCAAGGAATGTCTTTTTTGCCCTCTTTGCCATATTGACATCGGTTCTCACTTTGCTGTATCTCTTCAGGCTCTTTCTTCATGTTTTCATGGGGGAAAGCAGGAGCGTTCTTTCAGAGGACAGGAAAGGATTAAAACCCATGATTGCTTCCGTTGCCATACTGGCGACGGTTTCCATACTTCTTGGTATTGCGCTTGTGATGTAGAGAAAATTTGAAAGGTAAATCTGGGCCCCTCGCCGTGCAGGTTGAATGCGGCAGAGTTCGGGACGAGGAGGAATTGTTTTGAATATCAATGTGTGGTTTCTTCCTGTTATCATAAGTTTCGGGATGTCTTTAGTCCATCTCGTTTGCCGCGGGATGACCAGAAAATATAGAAAGTGGCTCTCTCTCCTTGGAGGGATTGCAGTGCTTGCAGGATGTTTTTATTCTCTGTATGTAAACAGCATGTATCTTACCCACTGGCAATCCATGAGCATTCTCTTTGCAGTGCTCATTTCTTCCATAAGCCTTTTCAGCCTCTCCTATTCGCAGTGGTATAATCCCGAAGCCGGCCATGCTTACGATTCCCTTCTTTTCCTCTTCATAGGTGCCATGAACGGGGTAGTGCTTACCCATTCTTTTATCTCCCTTTACGTATACTGGGAAATAATGGCAATCGCAAGTTTCTTCCTTGTGCTGTTCAACGATACCGAGGAGGCTAGGAAATCTTCTGTCAAGTACATCATCATGACAGGAGCGGGAAGCATCTTCCTCCTTTTCGGGATTCTCGGCATCCGGCTCATGGAAGAACAGATTATCTGGAAGCACCTCTTTTTTGTCTCAATGCTGATAGGCGCGGGTATCAAGGCCGGCATAATCCCCCTGCATACATGGCTTCCCGATGCCCATCCTGCTGCTCCCACTCCCGTATCCGCCATGCTTTCAGGAGTTATGATTAAGACAGGCGTATATGTTTTCATCAAATTTTACTTTGACATTTTCCAGCCGGCGTGGTCCCTGAACTGGGAGGCAGTCCTTATGCTTATAGGCGTCTGCACTCTGCTTGGAGGGGTTTTCCTGGCGCTCGTGCAGCACGACATAAAAAGACTCCTGGCCTATCACAGCATAAGCCAGATAGGATATATATTTCTGGGTATTGCATGCGGAACGACAATCGGCCTTACAGGCGCTCTTTACCACACGATAAACCACGCCGTATTCAAGAGCCTGCTCTTCCTCGGCGCAGGAGTGCTGATAAAAGCTACAGGTTCTCGCAACCTGGAAGATTACGGGGGTCTTTCAAAAAAACTGCCTTTTACCTTTGTGGTGACAACTATTGCCGCTCTGTCAATATCGGGAGTGCCGCCTTTTAACGGGTTTGTGTCCAAGTGGCTCATTTACCAGGCCCTTCTTGCCCATGGAAGCTCTATTGCCGTTTTTGCGCTGGCGGCCGCCTTGCTGGGGAGCGTTTTGACCCTTGCCTCTTTTATAAAGGTTATCAATGATTCCTTCATGGGAGTCAGGAGAAAGGATATAGCCGTTACTGAACAGGAAAAATCTCCTTTCATGAACGTTCCCATGTTTCTTCTTGCAATTGGCTGTTTCCTGTTTGGAATATTTCCCGGGTTTGTTACGGAAAGGATTATCTTCCCTTCTATCGGCGAATACGTGGATTTGAATATTGGATTGATAAAAATGGCGAGCCTTTACGGCTGGCTTGCAATTGTTCTTTTTGCGGCGCTTTTCATCCTGGGCAGGAAAGCCCTCATGAGGGCAAGAGCTACAGAGACCTTTGTGGGAGGGGAAATTTTTTCTTCAGAAGCAACAGCTTTTGACGGCGGCCATTTTTACGGAACAGTCAAGGACATTGAGCCAGTGAAGACTTTTTATTCTGCAGAAAAGGAAGGTTCTCTTGACATCTACCAGCTTGCAGGCAAAGCCCTTCCTGGCGTAGGCGGTTTTTTCATGAAATGCGGGCTACGGTTCATAGAAGCAGCATATGCAAAAGGCAACGAGGTTTTGAACAAGGGAGTGGAAAATCTGAAATTACTGCAGAGCGGGCTGCTTGCGAAATATATAATATGGATTTTCGTGGGAATAATAATACTCATGGAGGTTATCAGAAGATGATTGTAAACGTACCTGTTCTGGTTGCTCTTCTTTTCCTTATGGCGGCGGGTTCGGTAATAGCGATAGTGGCCAGGAGTCTCACTTCTTCAATAGTTGCCATGGGAACCGCCGGGTTAATCCTGAGTATCCTTTTTCTTGTTCTGGGAGCGCCCGACATAGCCATTGTACAGGTTTTCGTGGAGATAGTGGCGCTCATAGTTTTGCTGTCAATCATTTCGAGGGAATCTTCCGCCGACATGTCGTCGTCCGGTTTTTACGGAGGTCTTGTTCTTCTTATATTTGCGATATTTCTTTTCACTTTCATGGTGAACTTCAAAATGCTTTTCAGGCCTTTCGGGGAGCCTGTCATAACCATGGGGGCAGGATACCTGAAAGCCTCTGTAGAAACTTTGAAGGGGGCGGATGTAGTCAACTCCATAGTGCTTGATTTGAGAGGTTATGACACTCTCGGAGAAGCTACTATCATATTTACGGCTATCGTGGGCGTTCTTGTAATTCTAAGGACCAGGGGGAGGGTTTGAATGGATAAGGGAATGAGCGAGATTGTCAAGGGAGTTTCCAAGATGGTTCTGCCTTTTATAATGCTGTTCGGCATTTCTCTCGTTTTATACGGCCACCTGAACCCTGGAGGAGGTTTTTCGGGAGGGGTGGTGCTTACAGGAGGTTTTGTTCTGCTTCTTCTTGCCTTCGGGAAAGAACACGCTTTTGAATTCCTGCCCCGCAAGGCAGCCCACTGCCTGGACAGCCTCGGAGCCTTGGGATTTTTAAGCATCGCCATCCTCGGCTTTACGGGAGGATATTTCTTTTACAATTTCCTTGACAAGGGAAGGCTGTTTCACCTCTGGAGCGGGGGCACAATGATTTTGAGCAACATAATGATAGGGATAAAAATAGGAGCGGCTTTATTTATCGGAATAGTTACCCTTTCCATGGCGCGTCTTGTCCATACAAAAGAAGGGGTGAAATACCGCCAAAGCGAAGAGGAAGACAAAGATGTCTGATAAATTTAGAAAATTGAAAATGGAGAATAAACCGCAATCGATAATAAACAACAATCAAATATCGATTTTCTATTCTCTATTGCTCTGTAAATATTCGGGAATCGAATATTTACGCGGGGAGGAAGAATGATAATCTACTTGCTCGTGGCAATCGTATTTTTTGTGGGATTATACGGAATTGTTGCCAAAAAGAACATCATCAAGATTATTGTGGGTATCAACATCGTGGGATATGCCGTTAACCTTCTTTTCATTCTCCTTGGGTACAAATGGAACGGTATAGCCCCTGTTATGACCAGGAAAATAGAGCTTTCCGAGTTCTATAAATATTCCGTGGACCCGCTGCCACAGGCTCTCGTGCTGACATCCATAGTCATAGACCTTGCTTTCCTGGCTTTTCTTGCCGCTCTTGCAATAAGATTATACGAAAAGTACGGTACTTTTGATATTGATAAGATACGGAGGCTCAAGGGATGAATCTCATCATCATGCCGGACATTATCTACCTGGGTTCTGCATTTGTTATTCCCCTTCTTTTCAGGAAGGACGAAAAATGGGCAGGTTTTACCGCCTCCATTTTCACTTTTCTGGCTTTACTCGTTTCTCTCCTGCTCGGCATGCACATATTGTCCGAAGGCAGGCTGATAGCTTTTGCCGGAGGATGGAAAGAACCTCTCGGCATCGCCCTCATGGTTGATCCCTTATCGGCGGTTTTCCTTATAGTGACCAACCTGGTGGCTTTTCTCATTGTCGTTTACGCGATAACCTACATGAAAAAATATACCGGGACGGTGCATTTTTATGTGCTCTTCATGCTTATGCTGGCAGGCATGAACGGAGTTCTCATAAGCATGGACATATGGAACCTCTTTGTCTTTTTTGAAATAGCTTCGCTGGCATCCTATATCCTTGTGGCTTTCGGTTTGAGGGCGGAAGAAATGGAAGCCGCCCTGAAATATACCGTCATGGGTTTTCTTGCTTCCACGTTTATCCTTTTTGCCATGGCCCTCGTATACGGGCTTACAGGGACTCTCAACATCCCGGATTTCATGAACGCTGTAGCGGGTCTTCCCCATACTCACATGTGGTTTATTGTAGGATTATTTATTTCAGGATTCGGTTTGAAGATGGCGCTTGTTCCTTTTCACACATGGCTTCCCGACGCCCATTCCATGGCGCCCGCGCCGGTTTCCGCTCTCCTTTCGGGGCTCTTTATCAAGGTAATAGGTTTTTATTGCATCATAAGGCTTGCCGCCAATGTTTTCGGGGAGATATACCAGATAAAAACAGTATTGATAATACTGGGAGTAGTCACGATGGTCCTGGGGGGCATAATGGCTTACGGGCAGAAAAACATAAAAAGGCTGTTTGCCTATTCCTCCATAAGCCAGATAGGCTATTGCGCCATAGCCCTTGGCATAGGAGGTTACCTGGGATACCTGGGCGCTCTCATGCATTTTATCGGCCATGCGTTTTCCAAGTCCCTGCTGTTTTTGAATATAGGCGCCATCGAGTACGTGAAAGGCACAACTGAATCCGAAGACCTTAAGGGAATCAATGACCAGATGCCTTATACAACTTTGCTTTCAAATACGGGCATGCTCGGCATAGCCGGTATCCCGCCCATGGGAAACTTCTGGAGCAAGCTGATAATAATACTTGCCGCTGTGCGGGCAGGCTATACGGGAGTGGCAGTATTGTGCATCCTTGTCGCAGTTCTGACTCTCGGGTATTTCCTTAAATTGATGCGTACCGTTTACTACAGCAAGCCGGAAATGAAGGCAGAAAAAAAAGAAGCTCCACTTGCTATGCTTGTTCCCATGATAGCGCTTGGATTCATGGTCTTTTTTGCAGGTATTCTTCTGCTCCCGGCAATAAGAACGGTTACCCTTGACAGGGCAGTCAACGTAATGGAAAATTTTTCTTATAAAACTCTGCATATACCGGCGCAACACGATAACGCGCAGTTGAACGACTGATAAAAGGACAGACATGAAATATCCCGTTGTTTTTATGGTAATCTATGTAATATGGCTGATGATAACATGGAACATGGAGCCTGCCAATTTTTTCACTGGTGCCGTGGTTTCTCTTATCGTAACTGCTTTTTTCGGCAGGGAATTTCCTTTTCATCCCGAAAACACTTTTCAGCCCAGGCGGTATATTGCCTTTGTTAAGTTCATCGCCGTTTTCCTGGTGCAGATGTTAAAGGCAAATCTCATGATGGCATACAGGATACTCAGTCCGGGGCTCCCGATAAAGCCGGGCATCGTGGAAATTCCCATAACCCTTAAATCTCCGCTGGGAAGGCTCGTGCTTGCAAATTCTATTACTCTGGCTCCGGGAACGTTCACAATGGATATTACCCGGGATACCCTTGTTATCCACTGGATATATTTGGAAACGGAGGACCCTCAGAAAGCGGGTGAACGGATATGCGGGCAGCTGCAGAGAATTCTCAAGGAGGTATTTGAATGATAGCCATTTTTTCTTTCCTTACCCTGTGCGTGGCGATGTGCGTATACAGGATTTTCCTGGGGCCGCGCGCGGCCGACAGGATGGTGGGGATAGACATCCTGGGCATTATCGTGGTCATTTTTTGCGTGCTGCTGGCGCTTTATACAGGGTCCGATTACTATATGAACATAGCTATTGCGTGGTCAATCCTGGGTTTTGTCAGCACTATTACCCTTGCAAAATTCCTGGAAGGGAGGAATTTAGATGAGTGACATAATAGGACAGATTCTCATAGCGATAGGTTTGTGTTTTACTTTCCTTGGCTGTGTAGGGCTCATAAGGATGCCCGATGTATATTGCAGGCTGCAGGCCGCCACAAAATGCGTTACTCTCGGTACGGGAAGCATCCTGCTTGCGGCCCTTGTAATGACGGGGATTTCGGGTACGGGAGTAAAAGCCATGGTATGCCTGGTTTTTCTTTTTCTTAATTCTCCGACAGCAGCGCATGCACTTGCAAAAGCGTCTAACGCCGCAGGGATAAAAGTCTGGCAGAAACCCGGCAGTAGAAAAAACTCCGAATAACCTTTCTCTTGCATTGCCGGCAAGGGGAAAGTGAAAAACACCATGCATGAATTTACCCTGATTGCAAACCTTCTGAAAATCCTTGAAAACATAAAAAAGAACCAGGAGAGCCGGGTTTCTTTTCTGGCAATAAATATTACCATAAATCCATATAGCTGTATAGACGAAGAAAATCTCAATTTTATCTTTAAATCTATGGCAGAGAAAAAATCGGATTACCGCAATGCCAGGATATGCGTAACGAGAGGAAACAATCCCGCTGAAAGGGAGTTTATTCTTGA
>Ga0116144_10002930_pt1 | contig 17623 bp, 14 predicted proteins | sample AD_UKC035_MetaG_FD_89746 | JGI IMG/M metagenome (GOLD analysis project Ga0116144, IMG submission 89746) | Active sludge microbial communities of municipal wastewater-treating anaerobic digesters from USA - AD_UKC035_MetaG | ecosystem: Engineered > Bioreactor > Anaerobic > Digestate | place: USA...
CCGTGATCTCATCAAGACTATGAAGTCGACTAATACCATCTTCAGTTGTTTGAAGGGTGGTGTCATAGTCCTGAAGAACAATCATGGATTTAACCATGGCTTCATCATCTTCAGCCGGTTCAACCTTAACAATGGCACGATCTTTAATCTGATCGTCAATCTCAGGTTCTTTAATAAAAGAAGCTTCTTGATCCAATTCGTCTAAGGCTTCGGCATTAAGCGACATAGTGATCAGTTTCCTTCGGTTGATCCGCATTAATCAACTTATCTTGATGTTCTTTCATATCAGACATCAGACGCTGAAGACCACTGATGAGCTGCGTCAGTTTTTCAGCATTTTCTTTGATGTCACAGATTGTCTCTTCGGAGATACACTGCGTTAAACCGAAGAAGTCTTCAAGAGCATGATCTTCACGCAGCGCAAGCGGGATCTCAGGCGGGTTCATCGCACGATAACGAAGACGATAGAAACCCAGCACCAGTTCTTTAGCCGCTTTTGCATCAAAGGGTGTCAGTTCATTAATTTTATCGAGCTTAGAGAGCGTCATCTGCTCATGCTGAAGACGATAGTATTGTGTCAGATCTTCAACCTTCTCAACAGGCAAAGGAAGAGACTGCGCCACCACGTAAGCAGCTGCAATCACAAAACACTTACTGCGGTTGGTTGAGAATGAAGAAACCCGACCCACGAATTCAATCGAAGGCTTAGAGAGCGAAGAAATACCGTACATTTTGTTTTATCCTTGAAAAAGATTAGGCTTTCAAACTAAGTTCTGCAGATTTGACAAAAAGTTCATTAGAAGCAAGTGCTTCCATGAGTTGCTGTTCTTTGATCGAAGTGGCTACTTGACGTGCACCGGAGAAGATAAAGTTAGAAACAACTGAAGGAAGCATTCTAAAAACAGCTGTAGTCTTTACAGCTTCGTCAATAGTATAAATTTCTTCAAGCATTTTCTTTACAACTTCTTTATCTTCTTTGATTTCTTTTAACTGATCAACAATATCTTGACGAATCCGGAGATATCGAATCTTAAGATCGTCATAGGTGAAATCTCTATTATCTTCTCGAAACAATTGGAGCATTATATAGCTATAAAAAGCACCAATAATAATCCCAATAATAGAAACACTTAAAACTGAAATAGCTAAGACGGCTAACCAGAAAGCAGTAAAAAGTGAGAAACTAAGCTCAACTTTAATTCTTCTTTTCAAAACTTTGTCATATGAATCCGAATGAATTTTCTCAAGAGCAAGAACTAAAGACTTTCCATAGCCAAATCGCGAAGCAAAGTTATCTGCTCTTTGTTCAAATGAACTTTGGTTATATTTGTCATTAACGGTTTGACTTTTAACGACTTCAGTGACCATTTTAAAGAAAGAAACAGATGCCACAGTACGAGGACCGTTTAACATCTTATCAATTTCTTCCTTTTTAACATTGGGAGTAATCTTTGAAATCTCTCGATAGATGTATTCGATATCACCTGTTTCGTCAGCATGAAGATGACGAACAATCCCAGCAAGTACTTGGTTAGTACGGTCAGTGCGGTCGCTATAATAACATGCATAGAAAGCGTGACCCAGTTCATGAAGAATTGCTGCAGTTATTTCAGGCGAACTAAGTTTTAAATTTTCAATCAAAACATGGAAGTTTAGATAAAGCGGATGTTCATACTCGCTAAAGATACCGTCAACCGTAGCTTTTTCTAGATTAACCGTTCCTTTCTTCTGATCCATCTGCTTTAGAAGCTTATTTTGATCCTGAACATTAAAATGACCACGAATAATTTCATGTATGAAAATGTGGTTTTTGTTTGAATAAAACGCCATAATTCCAGCCGGAATAAGATGCGTAGTCGTGCGTACCTTAATCTTGAAGCGGTCGAAAATTAGCTTTTCTAGACTTTTAATGAGTTCATGGTCTTTAAGGCTCTTTGCACTCTTGACTGTCTTATTCTCAATAACTTCAATAATCTTTATAACGATAGCTTCAATCTGAGCTCCAATATCGTCGAACTGAGTTCGAATTGATTCGGTTGCAAAGATAGGTGGAGCGCTTCGGTGGTTAAGTTGAAATTCCATGATTTTAAAAGCCCTAATGGTTAAAATTGTCCTGACGGGAGATGAAGTGACAGCGCTCCTAGTCCGCTATACGATTTCGCTTTAAAGACCTATACCGCTTTCAAGGAAAGACTTCATGACTAATGTAGCACCTGAAATAAAGGCTCGAGAATGTCGATTTGCAGTCCATATCCCAACACGCTCTTCTGATATTCCTGACTACCACCTGGTCAAAGAAATCCTTCATCTTGAAAATGGCGAGATCAAACCCAATGTAAGGTTTGTGAAGGATTATAAACGCACATTCTTTGTGACGAAGAAACCCTATCGCAATCATCAACAAAAGAAAGAATACGAGACTTTTGATAAGCTTCACCGCTATGAATGCACACAGTCTGAGCTTCGAATCAAAGTTGCTAAGGCACTCGATAAAGCCTGGTCTAATGCCAACCTACGTCAGCTAGCCGAATCACCTTATCTTTACGGCTCGGATATCTCAAGTACTTCAATTATTAAGCAAGAGTATCGTCAGCAGTGGCCAGATACCGTTACACCCTATCGCGTTAGCTTCTTCGACATTGAGACAGACGTTGTCCACGGCACCAACGATCCAATCCTGGCAACCTTAGTCTTTGAAGATACGATTCTGACGATTGCTCAAGCTTCTTTTGTAAAAGGGTATTCAGAACCCCATGAACGCCTGGAAACTCTTCTTAAGAAGTATCTGAAACCTTACATGGATAAGTATCAGTTTAAGATGGACTTTCGGATTGTAGAAGGACCTGTTGAACTGATTAAGGAAGTCTTTAGCACAGCGCATAAGTGGTCACCTGACTTTCTAGCGATCTGGAACATGGACTTTGACATTCCACGTATTATCGAAACACTTGAGAAATACGGGGTTGATCCAAAGACGATCTTTAGTGATCCTAAGCTTCCGGCCGCATTACAGTTTTGTAAGTATAAGAAAGGCTCTACCAAGAAAGTCACCGCGTCAGGTCAAGTCAAGCCTAAGAACCCTTCTGAACAATGGCATAGTCTATATTGCCCTGCTGGTTTCTATGTCATTGATGCGATGTGTACAAATCGCTTTGTACGTCAAGGGGAACAAGAAGAACCCGATTACAAACTCGATAGTATCTTGAATAAAGAATTAGGCGTTCGTAAGCTCACCTTTGAAGAAGCGAATGCTTATCATGAGCTCGAATGGCACAAGTTCATGCAAGAACGCTATCCCTTCGAATACATCGTGTATAACATCTTTGACTGCGTTGGGATGTTAGAACTTGAGAATAAGACGACTGACCTTTCTCAAGCTCTTCCTGTTCAGTGTGACATCACAGACTTTGCGCGATATAATTCTCAAACTAAGCGTTTTGCGGATCGCTATCATTTCTTTCTACTAGAGCGTGGTAAAGTTATTTCAACGATTCCGCCTGCTGAAGAGAAAGATCCGACTGCTGAAGCCGATGGTGAAGAGGATAGTGATGAAGTTATTCTAAATGCTGATGATGACGAAGATATCAGTAAGAAAAATGAAGTTCTTGGTTTGCGGAACTGGATCGTTACGCTTCCAGCGCACATGACCGTCTTAGGTCGAAGATGTATTGCAGAGAATCCGAATCTCCATACTTTAATACGTGGTATGGTCTATGACTCTGATGCGGTTTCAGCGTATCCGAGCTGTACCGCTGTTGCCAATGTGTCTAGAGAAACCACTGTTCGAGAAATCATTGACATCTTAGGTGTAGATGAAACGGCATTTAGAAGACATAATATCAATCTTCTCCAAGGTCATGTAAATGCCTTAGAGTATGCTTGTGAAATGCATGGCTTGCCAACACCTCAGAATGCACTCCAGTACTTCGAAGATCTAGTTTAGGGTATAGTATGGTTGATGTGCGTTGTCGGCGCTTAGGCGTGGATCTAAGGTGTTTGTGGTGGCATCTTAGAACTAACATCGGCTGGTATGTGGATTGCCTCCTTCCTCTTGAGAGACTCCTAAGAAGGAGTCTCTCTTTTTTATCAAAAAAAAAATAAAAGTAGATGGGGGGTATTTAAACCCCCCATCTACTGTTAGAAAAACACATGAGCCTGCTCCATGGCAGAATAAATATCCACCATTGTCAGATACCCTTTCTTTGAAACACAAGCGTTAACAGCTTCGTACGCGTTGTAATTGCAAAGAAGCTTTGTAGCTTCAAGAAGACTAAGACCAGCGTTGATCAATTTGTCCATCAAATCCACTTCTTGAGCGATGTCACTTTAAGTGATAACGCCAATCAGTTCAACATTGTATTCGATCTTTTCCATGATTTTCTCCTTTCAACGGAATTGATTTTAAGTACGTGATTCGTACTATTGGTCGAGTGCAGGGGGGGGGGAGGGGTTTCCCCCTTCACTAGTAAACTTCTTTTCTAAACCATGGGCGATGAAAATGGTTTGAAGGATGAACCGTAGATTTTATAGGTTCGAGATTAGCTTGGATGGCAGAGACACACATCCGTATTTTTTCTTCGACGAACCCATTACGATGCATCGGTCTAAGTTTGACAATTTCATCAAAAGTCAACCATTCAGCCCGATAGACATCTTCATCGACCATGTCGGAACAAGCTTCCCGAGCACGACCAATGCAGCCGTAAACCATTGTAAAATAGTTAGTGGTTCCTTTGATGAGATTGGTGATTCCGCCAAAAACAAGGATGTCTGCTACCGTTTTTGTTTCTTCAAAAAGCTCACGGACAGCAGCTTCTTCAGGATCTTCTCCGAAATCGACGTGACCGCTTGGAAGATTTATTACTTCTTTTCCCTTTTGTTTTTCAAAAACAACAAGAAACTTCTTTGCTTCGAAGTCGATACAAACGACCGAAACACACAGTTTGATTTTGTTTTTCATGATCATTTTCTCCTTCGATCATCAGTAAAAATTGATGCTATTGGTAGCATCGGTCAAGTAAGATATATATGACTGAAATTTTTCACACACAGACCACATACAGACTAGGGTTTAAACCCTAGTCTGTATGTGTTAACGTCTATTAGACGGCGTAGAACTTCTTAAGGTTATCCACTGCTTTTTGAGTAATGACATCAGGCGCAATCTTATCAATCATGATTGTCTTGATATCATGCTTACGGGTTTCTTTATTACGCGTAGCACGCAGTAGCGTGATCAGGTTTCGATAAGCGTTACAACGTTCTTCACCCTTATTCCAAGCAAAGAGGAAACGCGTCGTGCTATACTCAGACAGAGCCGTGTATTCAGACGGCGTGCTGCGACCATGATGAAGGCCAAAGTAGACCAGCAGGACATTCCAACCAGCACGGAAGACTTCGTAGTCCTTTTCCAGAATCCACAGAAGATGTTGCAAGAACTCATATTGAAAACGAACACCCTTATCCGGCTCAATAACCGTCTTCGGACGAAGGTTCTGGACAAAGGTCTCAATAGCGGCGAGCATGCGTTTTTGCTCAACCGTACCTTCAACTCGGATCTTCTCCAGATACTGCTCTTCTTCAGTGAGTTCACGCGGCGCTTCAGTCGAAGTTGCAGGCTCAGCCTTGACAGGCTCCTTTACCTCAACGACTTCGGGCTTTGCTTCGACAACTTCTTGAACCGGCTCTTCGACTTCAGGGACCGGAGCTTCAGCCGTCTCCGTCACTTCAACAGCAGGTTCTTGAGTAACCACAGTCTCAGTAACCACAGCTTCTTCGTGAGCCGGTGCTTCTTCGACGGCAACGGCCTCAGTTACAGGCACTTCAGCTGCCGTCGTTTCCGTTACCGTTTCCTCAACATTTTGTTCAACCGCTTCAGGGTTTTCAAGGGGTACTTGTTGAGTTTCTTCTACTTGGACTTCTTGGTTCGTTTTTTCCATTGCTAATTTCTCCAGTCTACGAAGGCGTTTTGATTTAACAGTCAAGGCAATGACTCCTTACTAATAAGGAATATTTTAAGTTTGATAAGAAGACACTTGTTCAGGCTTCATACTTTCAAGGTAGACATTTAAACGCTGTTCTGCGCTTGGATTACCCAGATTGAAGATCGGAATACCGACAGCTGAAGCAATAGCGATTGGATGTCCTGTAAAGCCCGAACGTGAAGTCTTTTCCTTAATGGACTCCACACCATCTTCAGTCCAACACAAAAGAAAGAGCGCGGGAGAGTTCACTTTATCACCCATGACCAGTCGAGCATTCTTTGCAAGAAAGAGCTGAACTGACTTCTTCATGGTGTCAAAGGTTGGATGGAACATCTTGGCGATCGCCATAGCGCGATCAGTCGTAAAGGTAAACTTAGATTGCTTTTGAGCAAAGTCACGCCAAGGAAGATGTACTTCATTCTTCGTTGTAGCTTTCTCAACAGCTTCTTCAATACCTTCAAAACCACCCACGCGTGCAGTATAGCCCAGCGCTTCTAGTTTCTTTGCAATGGCTTCAAACTTACTAATGATCTCAGGCGGTGCGTCTCGGTTGCCTGTGGCCGCATACGGCTTATAGAGCGACATATCCGTTTCTTTGGGGCGCTCCCAGTTTTTCTTTTGGCCATTCCAGGGCTTTTTTTGAAACCCTTCATTGCTTTGGTTTTGCCAGTGGTTATTTTGGTTTTGATTCTGGCCATAGTTGTTGTTATCGCCATAGCGTGTGCCGCTTTGGTATTGGCTATTGTGCTGCTCTTGACCCGGATAACTCGGGAAAGTTGTACCATTCATTTTTAATTATCCTAAGTGATCACGCTTGCTAGATTCATTTCTTCAGTAACAAGCGCTGTATTGTGCATGAGCTTTAGACTGTCTGTCAAAATACCGCCACTGACCTCCATCAATGGGATAGGGAGACCTGTGGGAAATTTAGACAGTGCTTTTCCTGCACAGACTTCGCAAGTCTGTGTGCCTAATCTTCTACAATATTGAGGGCTTCTGACAATGAGGTTTTGGGAAGCGTAGGGTTTTGCTTGATCAATCGTTTCAATCAAGACCGGTTGTCCCTTCACGATCAAGTATCGTCCGACGATATTAGAGATTTCTTTTTCAGTATAGAAGCGACGAATACCAAGCTGACTTCCACAATCGCCTTCTGTAATTCGCCAGTTGTCAGCTGCACGCATCAGTGCTTTAGCGGTCACACCCCCGTTAACAGTTTCTGAACCCCGAGAGAATGAACCGTAACGAATTGTATTCGAGATGGCTGTAAAGCCCTCTTCATCAAGCGGAATACCATCTTCGAGCGCATTGATAATGGGTGTTACTGTCATGCTCTGAACAAAACTATTAGACTCACCACCTTGGGTCATATAGGCTTTCATTCGAGAGTTAGCAACTTTCCCACTCATGAACTTACCGTAAGAAGGGTCTTTCTTAATGTACTCTGTGTCAAAGGCTTTGAGTTCAGCTTCAAACTTGGCCATCTCAACGGGGTCATGAAGTTTACCTTCGTACTTCTTTAAGAGTTCTTTCTTAAACTCTTTTCGACCTGGCGCTGGAAGAAGTCCCACCTCTGTGATGGAATGCGTAAAGACTTGACTAAGGGTTTCTAGGAAAGAAACCCCTTCACAATACTTCAGATATTCATCGACATAGTAAAGAGAAGGATCTTTAGCCTGACCTTGCTTAGGATTACTTTGGAGTTTTAAAGCGATCTCATCTTCAAGTTTACGAGGACTAAATGAACCAGCCTTATAGGGAAACTTCTCTCCAAAGGCTTCATAAAGACAAATCAGATTCACTAGAAGCGTTCCAATGGACGTTTCTAGCTTTGCTTCTTTTAAAGAAGGAATCCAGTCTGGTGTAATAACAACCCGATCTTTAATATGAAAGAGAGGTTGGTTTAAAGGACGATCGGATTTAATCTGAACCTTTTCACCATCTTCTGTATAAGTAAATAGACCAAAGGGTTCTCGGATAAGTTTACCTGGGTATTGCTGTTCTTTTTGTTTCTCAGTTTCTTGCGTAACGGCAAAGCAACTAATAATCCAAGCTTTCTTCTTATAATTTTTATTCTGGATACTAAGTTGAAGATACTCGTTTGGCGACATCTTGAGCCTCTTGATAATGGTGAAGTTCATTGAGGAGCGCACCCATCTGAGTCTCAATGCGCATGCGTTGTTCAGTATCGAGAACTAAAGACTCACTATAGGTTCGATAGATTTGTAAGGGATCTTGATAGGTATCTTGCGCCATCAAGAATAAAGACAAAAGATTCTTAGCACTTTGAACATCTTCTTCAGCAATCAAGTACTCTTTCACATACGGGTAGTACAGTTTGATAGGTCGACCGACTGTCATTCCGCTTTGAATAAACTCAAAGGCAAGATTGTCTTGACCACAGATTGCAAAGAAGTCTTTTAGATTAGACTGGATTTCATTCAAAACACCAGGATCAATCTCAGGTTCTTTTTCTTCTTTCTCTTCCTGAGCATAGAGGAAGAACTGTAGTTGTTCAAGGGTTGAAGGATGAATGCTTTCAATTGCAATAAGAGCAGAGGCTTCATCGAGTTCACTATACGCCTCAACAATCTTAGCGATCTTTTCTTCATCCGAAAAAGAAGATTCTAGAATCCTTAAGACTGGAACAACATCTTCAAGTTGTTGAAGACGGAAAAGTACAGAGAGGATTTGATTCTTAACATTTAGCTCAACATCTTCATTGAGATCAATTTGATGCGCTTTAAAGATAACGTCAAGTTGCTCATGAATAGAAGACAAAAACTTCAACTGAGTGAGGTCTGTGTTATCTGCATCAATATCTAAGACAATATCAGGAAGATGGACATAGGCCTGACGGTGTTCAAATGCATCAAAAAGCGCAAAACTATTTTGAATCTCAGCCTGAAGTTCTTCTGAGAACGTCTGAGCAATGTAGCCGTGGACTACATCCATGAGGTCTTCATCCATGACCTAAAACCTTTTTATCTGAATGTGTGAAAAATCTTAGAAGTTGCTCAATCTGTATGAACGCGAGTCGGCGCGTATCCGACAGTAGACCATACGACAACTTCATCAGTTTGCCACACGATTGCTGGCATCCCTGTAAATTCTTTTTAGTTTATTTTTGTAGGAGCCCTGGACCGTGGCAAAACGAAACAAACACACTTTGACGTCTGAAGAAAATGTAAAGATGCTCTTCCCTAAGCCTGTGGCGGCTGTGGTTGGTGATCTTTTTCATAATGCGCCTCAGACGATTGTGACTGAAGGGGATCCGAATAACGTCCCTAAGCAATCGTGGGAACAGCTCTCTGATATCTCTTCTGCTATTGGTGAGAGCATTGCACAGATGGCGAGTGATATCCATACGACCGTTGAAATGGTCAAGCAACTCGGCTGTGACCATATTCGTGAGTTTAATGCAGTTGTTGAGAAAACGAATCAAGATTTTCAAAAGTTCATTGGGGACTATGAAAAGATTCGTGCGCGTCATGTTGGTAAATCTGGCTTTATTGAATCAAGTCAAGATTTAGCACTTTCACTGTCAGTCTTCGAGGATTATCAACAGTTTCGAGCTTTCTTTGATGGCGCGATGCACCACACTCTGATCTCCTTTACTGAATATGCCCTTGAAGCGAAAGACCGCGCACTTAAACTTCAAGCCGAGCAAGCAGAACAACCTGAAAAGAGCGAGTAAATAATGACTGAACCTACCCAAGAATCCAATATGAACAATACGATCAATCAAGAAACAGTTGTTATCAATCGTCCAGAACCTACTACAGCAAATAGACCTGATCCTTCTGATACTGATGACAACTTTGTACTCGAAGAAGTCCTTGAGCAAAACAAAGAAGTAAAAGAAGAGAAGGTAGTAGTACCTGAGCCTGTTGTTCAAGAAGAGAAAGCTTCTAAACCCGAAGAGATCGAAACACTTGATCAGTTCTTAAGTGAATTTGAAGACAGCTACAATCTTCCAGAAAAAAAGAAAACCGCAACGCAGTCTTATTCGACATCAACTTCGGAAAAAGTCGGTTCTCCTGATACTGTCTCTATCCCGCCAACACCTTGGCGTGACGCGGATTCATTGATTAAACGCCTGCCAAATGCGATGGACTTCACCATGAGCGCTCCTCAGCGTAAATGGATCGAGTCTCTTCAGTATGGTTTCCAAGGCAATAGTTCACTCGACGATGTTTATTCAGACCGTCTTGCTGAAGAAGGATCAGACTTTAAACAGCATGTTGAATACAATGGTAATACTTATCGGGGGCGTGCACCTGTCTTTAAGCGTAAGCCTGGTTCACGTGAGATCGACGGTGAAAATGCACTGATTCAACTGGTAACGCATTTGGGCGTAGGTGGTCTTTTCCGTGCTCCGCTCTGGAATACCGGTATGTGGGTAACATTTAAACCCGCTACTGAAACGGAGCTCTTAGAATTGAATCGACTCTTGCATAAAGATAAGATCCGCATGGGTCGTATCAGTCACGGTTTGGCGCTGTCGAACTATGTTGTCTATTCGGTGGAACTGGTTTTTGACTTCGCATTGCGTCACGTCTACAATACCAGCATTCGTTCTGAAGAACTTCCCCTGAATAATCTAAGGGATTGGATTTCACCGCAAGATATCAACAGCTTTATCTGGGGGTTCTTGTGCGCAAACTATCCTTCTGGTTTCCATTACATGACAGGATGTGTCTCAAACCCTGTAAAATGTAATCATGTCATCGAAGAGACATTGAACGTCACCAAACTTCAATGGGTCGATAATAGTGATTTGACGGATTGGCAAAAACAGCATATGTCTTCGATGGCTGCTAATAGCAAGTCGCTCGATAGCCTTAAGCGCTACAAGGAAGAAATGAAGCGTGTACAAGCACGCCGTATTACTCTTCATGAAGGCACGAAGCACGAACTGGCCATTACACTCAAGACGCCGACTGTAACTGAGTATATCCAACAAGGACATAACTGGATCGGTGGGATCATTGAAAGCGTGAATGCTGCATTGGGCTTTGACGCCAGTGATTCTGAACGTGAAGCCTATGTCAACACGGTTGGTAAGGCTACAACTCTGTGTCAATATAGCCATTGGATCGACTCAGTTGAGTACGGTGAAATCACTGAAAGACCTGATAGTGGCGAAGAAGCCAGTAAGAATGTCATCACTGACCGAGATACGATTGATGAAACCTTGAAGCTTTTGAGTGCTACAGACTCAATCCGTGAAAAGATCATCGATGAGATTGTTAAGTATATTAACGACTCCACGATTTCGGTAATTGGTGTTCCGTCTTTTGATTGTCCTGCGTGTGGTCAATCTCAAGACCTTGAAAACATCTATCCACGTCATACGTCCGTTATTCCTCTGGATGTGCTTAACGTTTTTTTCGAATTGATCTCTCAGCGAGTCACACGGATCGGTTTGCGCACGCGGTAAATATAGGCGACTATCGATTCGCTTCCGTTGAAAAGACTGTTGACTTTATTAACGAGATGGTGAGTAAACTACCTCGTTTAAGTCGGGTTGATGCGCAGATTGTGATGAGCGATTATTACGATGTGCGCTTTGGTCTTTTCAATCACGCTGAGAGTAAAACACGACCTCTTTCATCCGTTGCAATGTTCCCTTGTGAGAACTATACAGAGCGAGCCCCTTTGTATGATGCTTATAAGGAATACGCTGAAAGAAATTATAAGGAAATCTGGGGACTCTCTGTTAAAGAGTTCTTGGATCTTCCGCAGTATATTGTTCGAATGATTCGATCAATTACAGTTGACATCATGGCTTCTAAAGAAAGTGCAATCAGTGAAGTAGAACAAAGTATGGGTATTAAGAAGTAAGTGATAACGACAGAGAGTACGGCATTTGCCGTACTCTCTGTCTATGTCGTCATTTAAGCATTAATTGATTCACCGACAACAACTTTATCATCATACTGTTCAGTGGTTCTTGGATGAACAATCACACCCGTTACTTGGACAGAAGGACGAATCCTTCGCTTAGCTTGAAAGTATTCTCTCACGACTGATTCTGAAATATGGTCTAAGAAACGTTTCTTATGTCCATTGGGCCACGCATCGATATTGTCGTATGGGAAGGTTGGAATAGAAGAACTTGGACCAAAGCCATTCGTACGGGTTCCGCCTGACAATACTCGATAGATCGCTTCAAGTTCCCACTTCTCGATATGTTTCTTATGTGCAAGACTATTAAAGTCAGGATCAATCTTTAATAATTCATTAATCGCACCAAGTACTTTAACTAAAACGTTTGGATACTTACTCAACCGATCAAGTGCTGGTTGAATGGCCATGCTGATTTCAATCAACATTGAAATTCGAACATGGTAGACACGTCGAAGGTCTAACGGTTTCTTTGAACGTAAGAGTAAGTCACTTGTTAATTCAATCTCAATGTCGTTAATCGGATATTCGTCTCGATAGACGCTGATATAGAAGAAGGAATGAAAGAGCTTAGTGGTGTAAGAGGCTTCTAATTTTAGGAAGTTAAGGATATCTGAGTCGATCTCATAATCCCCTAGATCCTTTAAATCCATCAAAGTATGTTTATCATCTTCAATAAAACATAGTGCAGTCAAGACAGTTGCTGTACCCGGTGCGGTTGTCTCCATCTTAAAATCATCAAAAGACGGAAGTGTAATATACGGATAGGGTTCTCGAGTCGCCATGGCAATATGATCCCCCTCAAACATACTCAATGCTTCATATGACTTTGAGTAATATTTATTCTGAAAATAGGGATCTGGCTCACTCTGGATATGTTTCAGATACTTTTCAGGAACCAACTGGTTATGGACACTAACGGGATAATGTAAATAAACCGCATCAGGTCTTTGATAGCTAAACTTATAGCTAAATGAAAGTTCCCATGTTCCGGTTGCGTCATCTCGGGTCGGAGCTTCAGGCACGCCAACAAAATCAAAAAATCCTTGAATCCGGGTTTGTTTCTCTGAAATAGCAAGATGTCGCATCTCACCTGCACGATTTGCTAGGATCGTTAGGCGGTCTGAAGCATGCTTTTCAAAATAGTCTTTAAAAGATTCTTGATACCCTGCTACGTTTTCCCTAAGGCTCCAGACGTCCTCTATAAGCCCTACAAAGGGATATGGTAAGGGGTAAGTATACTTGACGTCATGTAGACTGATATCACGGCCTCTAGCGGTCTTTAAAAGCATCTCTGCCATCCATCGTCTTACCTCTGTTTCACTGGGTGAACGATATCGGATATTAATGACTACATCTGAGGTTGTATAAATCGGTCTTAGAGAAAGTTTAAGTTTACGATCTTCAAAGACCGGTGAATGTTCAAAAGCATGAACAAAGGTTTCTTGTACTGCGTCAATGGCGTACTTTTCATCAACATCAATAAACGTATAGCGATCTGAACCAAATCGAGCATCTTTTACATTGATGTCATCAATACTCGTTCCAGGTGACTGAATGACGTTTCGCTTACCCGCATAATAGACATGTGTTTCTTTAGAAAGCTGAGTGATTTCACAAATTTGATCTAGGATAGAGAAGATCACAGGACGCGCTACAGACTGTTCAATGTCTGCAAGTGTCAAACTTATACTCGGCATGATAGATTCCTTTTATAATCTCGATTCACTGGATCTTCTACAGACAACATAAGACTACAGTCCGCCTTATGAGCGGACTGTAGTCTATTTAGAACTTTAAGCGAGTAATGCTTAGGCGTTCTTGAACAGCAGCGGCATCTTCAGGAAGACGTCGGGCACGTTCACGAATTGCAGCATGGTCGCGACCGGCAGATGCATCACGAAGCGATAACGCGGCTGCACGATGGTTTCGCGCGACAGCGATTCGCCACGCGGCACGGAAGCCGACATCACGACTTCAGGCGACCAGACCAGGTTACCCCAGGACAGCAGGTTCGGCGCTTGGTTACGGTTCTCATCAAAGACCGAGAAGGTCATGAAGAGCTTACCGGCCATACGGCGGTCCAGCGTGGAGACGATACGGACGTTGAACTTTTCAGTCAGCGTACGCAGGTCACCATCAACGGTCAGGTAGCGATGCAGAACCGGATCCGTCGCGATAACAATGGTCGGAGCACCTGCCACACCCAGCGCCGAAGCAGCAGCCGGATATTCCGATTCCACGTACATGCGGAACGCGTAGTCACGAACGATGTTCACGATCGCAGCTTGCAGATCCTTCACACGCTGAACGCTCGAGAGCGAGTCAACGATGGTCGTAACGTCGATCGGAGCCGGACCAAAGAAGGTCGGCTTGACGTGGAAACGTGCAGCACCCAGCGCCGAGGGAATCTCGTCACCGACCACACCTGAACGCACGTGCTCGTCGAGCATCAGAACGTTGTCGAGGATCGCGGTCACGGCATCGTTCTTCAGACGGAAACGCGTTGCGGTCACCAGGGCTTCGAAGTCACCAGCGTCCAGTTGACCGTCGGTGTTCTGCGGACGCTGAGCGGTGATCGGCGAGAGCAGCGGCACTTCATACAGCTGGGTGAAGCTGTTACGATCGATGAAATCACCACGCTCACGCATGTTGATGTTCGTACGATAGGCACGCAGGTCGTAGCCGATAATCTGAGCCGAAGCGAAGAGCGCAGCCAGATCTTGCACAGCGGCGTTCGAAGCAGGCAGCGCAACGCCGTCTTCGTCCAGCACCTTCACGATGGCAACCTTGTTACCATACACAACGACCGAACCGAATTCCGTGTTCGCTTCACCGGTCGCAGCCAGTTCCACCACCACAGTCAGGTTGTCCGTCACCACCGAAGCCAGCGAAGTCAGCGCACCACCATCATAACGCACGGTCTTGGCGTTGATGTTCAGCGCCTTCGTACGGAAGTTCAGGTTACGCTGCTTGTCCAGACCTTGCGGAGCATACGCAAAGTTAGCAGTCGGCTGCGAGTAGACGTTAAAGGCAACGATGTCGTCACCAACCTTAACATAGACCTTTTCCAGGGACACAGCCGGATCCAGCGTGTCGGTCTGGTTGGCCATACCGCCGTCGAGCATCGCATCGGTCTGCGACAGACCAATGATACCAACGTCCACACCAGTACGGTACGGAGCGGTCGAGATAGTCACGCCTTCGTTATCGATGTCACGCGGAGCGATCAGCGCAGCATCCACAAACTTATCAGCCGCAGCCGGACGCACCACCGGGAAGATGCGGGTCTTTTCCTTCAGCAGGACGTTGTGGTCCGCTTCAGCGCGCATCAGGTCAACCTTGTTGAATTCCACGACCTTACCGTCGATGGTGTGCGAGACACCACGGTGAACGGTCAGACGGTTCACAACAATGCCAAAGCCAACTTGGTCAGCAGGCAGGGTCAGGGTCGGCCAAATGGTTTCACCGAACTCGTCTTGACGAGCGACCGAGTAGTTGTAGGCCATCGTGTACAGCACGGCGCTACGGGTTTCGCGGTTGTCGAATGCTTCAGCAGCGAAGATGTTCGAGCGATGACCGACATAATCAGGCACACCACCGGCCGGAACCACGAATTGGTTCTTGGTCGAGTGCGTCGGGAAGTCGATCTTACGACCCACGAACGAAGCCGGAGCCGCAGCGCACAGAGCGCCAACGATCGCAGCCGATTCTTGCACCATGGTTTGGCGCTTGTCAGCCAGACCCAGCGAACCCACAACCGAAGCCAGGGTAGCTTGCAGGTTGGAAGCAGCCGATTGGATCTGAACCATTTCCGGCTCAGCCAGGGCTTCAGTCGCGAAGATGCGGCTGCCCAGTTGGGACGAGACCGGTGCCTTGTCCAGCAGTGCTGCGTTAAGCTCATTGAGCAGGCGCGCATCGCTCGAAGCGGCATAGCGACGATCGCTGCGGAGAACAATATCCACGTGTTCCATGAAAAGGATCCTTTTTTGAGTTGAAAAACTACCTAGCTAGGTCTACGACTACTCAAGCCCGGAGAGCTTGGAGATACTGATTGTACCACACAGTGCGATTAACAGTTTGAATAGGGCAAACTGCATACGCAGACTTCAGGACTTGTGTAAGAAAGGCCAGGCGGTGAGCCTGTTCCTCGATGTGGCTGAGGAACCCTTCCTCCACAATGATATACAGGGTCGAGGCCACACAAACAATTTTGTAAAAGCAAGGTGATTCATCTTTTTGCTTTACAGGAAAGTCTGAGGACACCCAGGAAAGACCATCCATGTCATCAGGAATCTCTTTTAAACGACCAAGTGCTTCCTTAACGACACGTTCATCTTGACACATGTACTTAATGGTTGATGAAATCTCTTTAGCTTCTTCCTCTGTAAAACGAGGACGATCACCCACGCTATAAGAGGCTTTTTCAATAAAAGAACCAATATCTGAAATACTAACGCTACTTTTATCCAGAAGTGCTTTTTGACCAAATAGACGCAGACGCAGAATTTCTAGATGCGCTACATCTTCCAGAGAAGCCACTTGACGAAGTTTCCCGTAGTCATGGATCTCCATCAGATTAAACTTAGATGTAAAGATTCGATAAATCCAAGCTGGTAATACATAGACATCAAGCTTAGACTGGAGAGATGTATCGACGACGTCTTCATCTCTTACAGGGGCATTGACAGCAAGACTCATAGATGCTCCAAATTAAAATAAGGTTTAAAAAAGAAGACGCCCTTAATCCTTTGACCCCGAGACGGGGATGAAGAATAATTAACGAAAGACAATGGCAATCTACTATGACCGATCCTAATATCCTACTGTCCAAATGCTTGACCCTTCTGTATCGTGAGTCACAGCTCGAGAACAACACAGAAAATAGTTCAGACCTCATCCGAACTACCGTTGAAAAACTCAAGATCAATGATACAGTAATCGGAATCCCAACACGTCGAGACGCTTCATTGGCTTTGAAGTTTCTGGTGTTGGAGATGTGTCGAAATGGCCCTGAGCATACGTATGATGCAAATGAGCTGCTTCAGCAGATTCGGATTATTACAAATGGCGATGAGAATCTTTATACTGCCATCGCGCAAGGGATTGAGCCTGAACTCAATCCAACGATGCTCAAAAGAACTATTACCAATATCCGAAAGACGGTTTCTAACTACTTTCGAGAACAAAGAATCTCTGAAATCGTCAGCAAAGCCAATCGAGATTTAAGCTTTGGACGTCATAACATTTCAGACCTGAGTCAATACATTCGAAATTTGATCTTAGAACTTGAGATTACTTCTTCTAAGTCAGTCGCTAAAGATCCTGCTATTGTTAAGACTATGGACTTGGGTGATGATAACTCTCTAAAAGAAGTCTTTGAGAATGTCGCCAGTTCAAATTCAGAAGACTTGGCTTTTGCGACAGGTTGGCGTGAACTCAATGAAGCGCTCCAAGGTGGTCCTCGTCCTGGGGATACGATGGTGATTGGCGCACTTCAGCATAACTATAAGACAGGTTTCTCGTTGTCTATGTTTGCACATATGGCTGTCTATAATAAGCCTAAGACAAAAGATCCCAATAAGAAGCCTTTGATGTATCGGGTCACCTTTGAAGATCCGATTCGAAACAATGCTCAGTTTCTCTATCAGCTTCTTAAGTATGACGAAACCAAACAACCTATTGACGTAAAGGGTGTTACGGTTGATGAGATGGTGCAATATGTCAAG
>Ga0116144_10002931_pt1 | contig 17622 bp, 9 predicted proteins | sample AD_UKC035_MetaG_FD_89746 | JGI IMG/M metagenome (GOLD analysis project Ga0116144, IMG submission 89746) | Active sludge microbial communities of municipal wastewater-treating anaerobic digesters from USA - AD_UKC035_MetaG | ecosystem: Engineered > Bioreactor > Anaerobic > Digestate | place: USA...
CCGGCTGGTGCCAGCCAGACTGTGTTACTTGCATCGCCGCTCGAAACTATGGTTACAGTTGTGCCACCTTTGACGCTGATCGAGTCGGCAAGAACATCGTTCTGATTTGTCGGTGCGGTGGTATCGACGGTTACGCCTGCTGTCGAAGCTGCCGACACATTGCCAGCCGCATCGATAACATAGATGTAATATGTTCCAGCGTTGGCCGGGGCATTTATCGAAGTGGCAGTGCCACTGGCGTTGGTCATGGTAGCGCCGGCAGTAAATTCGCCTGGAAGAGTTTTTCCTGATGGTGCCAGCCAGACGGTGTTGCTTGCATCGCCGCTCGAGACGATGGTTACAGCAGCGCCACCCTTGACTGTAACTGAGCTCGCCAGAACGGTGTTCTGGTTGGTCGGCGCAGCGTTATCGACATAGAAACTTCCACCGCTGGTTGGAGTCGGAATTACTTCGTTGCCGATCAGATCCTCGCCAATCAGCAGAGATACTGTCGCCAGGCCATTGGTTCCATTAACAGTGTATGGATAGGTATACACTGTTGTACTGGTTTTGGTCATTGCAGCCGGCGCCAGAGTCGCATTCCCCGTAATCTGAATCTGGGGAACCGGTGAGTCTTTCATCACCTCGTTGAAGGTAGCTGTTATGGTAACTACCGTGCCATTCTTGTAAGGACCTGGCAGAGAGTAAGTTACTGAAGCAGACGGAGCCGTTTTGTCATAGCTGACGCTCAGCTGGGTCGAGGTTGCATTGTTGTTGCCGGCGCTGTCTTTAACCAGGTTGGCAGGCAGGTCGACAGTGACCAGGCCGTCTTCTTGCGGGGTTATGTTGACAGTCCAGATTGTTCCGGTGGATGTCGCGGGCGAGAGCGCGCCCTTGGTGCCGTTTGCGACCACAAGGTCGTTGACGGAAAAACTGGTTACGGTCTCATTGAAAGTAATAGTTACCGGAATGGTAGTTTCATTGGTCGGATTCGACACAGTAGTAGTGAAGGTTGCCGCCGGGACGATGCCGTCGTAGGTGCGGCTGAACTGTGTTGCTGCGATATTGGTATTGGTCGCGGTGTCATTGATCTTTCCAGCTGCCAGATCGATGGTGAGCAGGCCGCTGGCTACATCTGGTGTGAGATCGAAGGTCCAGACCTTTCCTGTGCTGGCGGCCGGTGAGAGATTACTGGTGGTGCAGTTTCCGGAGATCGTCAGCTTATCGAGCGAAAAATTGCTGACGGTTTCGCTGAAAGTGATGGTTACCGGTATCGGGTTCGCATTGGTCGGATCGGCAACGTTCGCGGTGAAGGTCGCGGCGGGGGCAATAGTATCGACCACCCAGCTGTAAGTGGTTGCATTGCTCTCGAGTTGCCAGGCCCCTCTGGTATCACGGGCAATAACCCGCAGGGTGTGTGAGCCGTCTGAGAGGCCGGTTAAATTGATTGGTACGGTATAAGAGGTAACTTCGCTCCAGGCACTGCTGTCGAGGCTGTATTTGTAGGCCTCGACTCTGTCGCCGCCGACAGTGATCGTGGCGTCAGCTATCTTTGTCGGGTTGGTTGGCTTGTTGGAAAGCACCGCGACATTGGCGTTCGGGTCGATAAGCCAGGTGAAGGTTGTGGGAGAATCAGGCGACTGCCAGTTGTCAATGTCGTCGCCGGCGATTACATATATGGTGTGTTCGCCCGCAAGCAGAGCGATCAGTTTGATCGGCGTCGCTACTGGTATTGCAGCCGACCAGATGTTGCTGTCGAGCTTGTATCTGTATTTGGTTACTCCTGTGCCGACGACCTGAATGTCGGTGGTGGTCTGATTCGTCGGGTTGAGGGGCAGGCTTTCTGTCGCCAGTTGAGCGATTTTTACCGAGTTGTCTATTTCCCAGAGATGGGTGGTGGGCGCGTCAGTTGATTGCCAGTTGCCGGCGAGGTCTTTGCCGACGACTTTCAGTTCGTGGCTTCCGCTTGCCAGCCCGGTCAGTTCGATTTTTTTAGTGACTGGCTCTTCTGCAGTCCACGGCGCACTGTCAAGTTTGTATTTATAAGCGGCGATACCGGAACCGCCAACCGTGATTGTCGCTGCAGTCTGGCTGGTCAGCGCTGGCGGCAGTCCTGAGAGCTCGGCGTTGTCAGCTACGGTGTCGATGGTGAGCTCATTGCTTGTGGTATCGGTACTGGCAATGCCGAGTTTGCTGGTTGCAACCGCGGTTACCTCGTAGGTTCCGTCAGGCAGGGTGTCTGTTATCTGCGCTGACCAGGCTGTGCCATTCAGAACTCCCGTATAAGTTTTCGAGTTCACGGTTACCGCGACGGTATTTTCAGGGTCTTCTACCTGACCGGTCAGCAGAGGCGTCGTATCGTTGGTATGGAGTGTGTTGACGGTAATTTTCGGTACCAGCGCCGTGGTGAAAGTCCAGGCGCTCTGGGCGCCGAGCTGGTTGCCGTAAAGATCCTTTATCGATGCAGAAATCGACGCGGTCATCGTCTGATTTCCCGGCATGCGCGTAGTTGGGGTCCAGATCAGGGTTTTGCCGTCTTCCTGTAAAACCGTACTGCCGGAAACCTGCGATTCCTGCCCGGTTACCGTAATCGAGCTGGCGGTAATCGAAGACTGCAGCAATTTTTCGCTGAACTCGACAGTCAGGCTGCTCTCGGGCATCACGCCCGCCGTTCCCTGAGCTGGCGTGCGACTTACGACCACAGGCGGTGTCGTGTCAGTATCTTCCATCGACTCGACACTGACCAGTATGCGCAGGTGGACTTTGCATGAGGCGCCGGCCGGGTCGGTGATCAGAACGCTGATGGTGGCGACGCCGCGGCTGTCCATGGCGGTCCAGTTGGCTGAAGTTCGGTTGGTGTGAACCTGCAGGGTGCCGAGACTGGCGCTCCAGGTATATGAGAGCCGGCTGACGTCAGCCGAGTCGGGGTCGAAAGAGACGAGCGACATGTACAGCTGCTCTTCGGAATTGCAGTTGATAGTAGCAACCTGCAGAGAATTTCGGGCGGTCAATGACCCTGATGGGGCATTGTTGGTTGAAGTCGGGGGTTCTACCGTCTGCTCGATGAAGGCAGGTGTGCTGCCAGAAATGAAAGGCCCCTGGAACCTCGAAAAGACCGAAGCGCCGGGTGATTTAACATAAATGTCAGCCAGTCTTTCGCTCTCAGGCAGCGGCGGGGTGATGAAGCTGCCATCGGTGCCAACTGTAAACACTTCGCCCCAGAGCTTCATCTCGGTGCCGGACGGGATATAATTGCCATTGCGGTCTCTGAGAACACCGGTCAACACGTTCTTTGCTTCGGCGAGGCCAATTGCGGGAACGGTTGTGTCGACCGACTCGTTGCTGACATAGGCGCGCACGCGTTGCTTGTGAACGCTGTTGCCGCTTTCGAAACTCGCTACGACAAAATGTTCGGCGGCCGGAATTCCGATAAATTTATAGCTGCCGGAGGCATCAGTGTATTGAGGGGCGATATCACTGTAGCCTTCGAGCCATACTTTTGCGTTCATGACAGGCATCATGTTCGAAGCTTCGCGCAGGTTGACGTTCGTCGATGTTGGCGTGAGGACCGTTCCGGAAAGGGTGCGGACCTTGACGGGAGGAGGCGCTTCATCGCTGCCGCCGCCACCACCACATCCAGCTATCAGTAGCGCTATCGCAGTGATTGTCGCAATTCCGGCATACAGCCATTTTGAGATGTAAGTCTTCATAGTATCCTCCGCCTGATCGTTAACCTGTTGCTGAGTCTTGCCGAGTGCCCCAATTGCAAGACATCAGCCGCTTTATCGGTAAGCTGTTAAAAAAAATTAATGGTTTCGGTTGGTCAAAAAGATCTCTGTGTGTACGTCTATTTCGGTGTGTTGTTTAATTTTATGCGGATTCAGGGAGATAGTCAATATTTGGGAATATTATCTGGCGTTGCCAGATTCGCAGTATCATGGGCATACGGGCACGGCGCGCCGTGCCCGTAAGAATATGATGCGCCCGTGGGCGCATGCGGATTATGCGGCAGGGCGGTAGAGGGGGTTGAAGGTCGAGGTGGTCTGGAAGAAGATATCGTCGGCTGAGCGCAGGCGCGGGATTGCCTGCTGTTTGTTGAGCGGGTCGAGTTCGTGATTTTTCTGTTCGGCGATCATTTTGTCGAAGTCGTTGAGGAACTTTTCGAGTTCGCCGGTGCTTTTGCCGGTGGCGGCCGGGTGAGTGAGAACCTGCTGTTTGAGTGCGCCGATCTCTTCGGGTGAGAAGCGATTGCTGACGTTTTTCATGAAGGCCTTGTTCTCGTCGGTCATGCCCTGATTCATGATGCGGCCGGCAATTACCGTCGCGGCAAAGGCGATCTGGCTGTCTCTCGGCATCGAGTCGGTCATGTTCCAGAAGCGGCTGACCAGGTCGTCTTTTTTGAAGGCCTTGTCGCGCAGGCGTTTTTCGTCGGCCTCGAAGCTGATGCGGGTTTCCTGGCGGGCATTGGTTTTCTTGCCGGTCAGTGGTCGGTAGAGTTCCTGGTTGATAGTTCCGATATTCATATTGTCGCCTCCATGCAATTATTTTCTTCGGTATCTATCGGCAGAATGCCCGGCATGGTTTAGAGAAAAAAGCAGGCGAAGAAGAAGAAAAGAGTTATCCGCAGATGGCGCAGATTACACGGATAATTATCGCGAAGAGAAGAGAAAGAAGGAAAGAAACGATCGTGATCCCGATACCGATCCCGACAACGATAACGAATAACGGCAGGGGCTTGTTGCGACGTGCCCGAATCGACAATGATTGGCCGAACGAAAAAGCCGGCCTTGTGGGTGCAGGGCCGGCTGTGGAATCTGGTCTGAATTAATTGTTCAGGATGCGGGCCGCAGTATCGTTGAAGTTGAGCTTGTGCTGTTCGCCGGAAACGAGATGTTTGAGCGAGAGAACCTTTTCGGCGGCCTCGCTGGCGCCCATGATGGCGACCCAGACGGCGCCGATGCTCTCGGCGTAAGCAATCTGTTTGCCGAGTTTCGGCGTTTCAGGGAAGATTTCGACTTTAACGCCGTGCTCGCGCAGGCTGCTGGCAGCTTCGATGACGGCGCTGTCGGCGACGTCGTCGAAATGGCAGATCACGACATCAGGGCCGCATGAAATCTGACCGAAGAGCCCTTTTTCTTCAAGCACCAGCAGCAGACGTTCGAAGCCGATCGAGAAGCCGACGGCCGGAATCTCGCTGCCCTTGAACATGCCGATCAGCCCGTCGTAGCGGCCGCCGCCGCCAAGACTGCCGGAAAAATCGGATGACCGGATCTCAAAAATCGGGCCGGTGTAATAGCCGAGGCCGCGGGCGAGAGACGCGTCGATACTGTAGTGCCCGGCTGCTTTTGAACTGTCGAGCAGGCTGGTGAGCGTTTCGAGCTGGGCAATGGCTGTAATGGCCTCTTCGTTGCCTGAGAGGGCCTGTTTTAGACGCTGCAGTTCGCCGGCTTCGTCAAGCCCGCATGGGCGCTGAATCAGGTCGAGCAGGGCGCGCGACTGAGCAGCGCTGATGCCACGCTGTTCGAGTTCTTTTTCGACGCCTTCGATGCCGATCTTGTCGAGTTTGTCGACGGCCACCAGAGTCTGCGCCTCGTTCTCGAGGGCGATACCGGCCGCTTTGATCAGGCATTTCAGAAGCTGGCGATGATTGAGATGAATTTCAAAGTTGCTGAAGCCAAGTTTGAGCAGCACTTCAGCTACGGCCGAGCAGACTTCTGCTTCGGCAATCAGCGATTTGCTGCCGGTAATGTCGACGTCACACTGCCAGAATTCGCGGAATCGGCCGCGACCGGGGCGGTCAGCGCGCCAGACCGGCTGGATCTGGTAGCGCTTGAAAAATTTCGGCAGCTCGGGATTGTTGGCGATGAGACGTGCCAGCGGCACGGTCAGATCGTAGCGCAGACCGAGGTCGGCGAGATCTTTTTCGCCGACTTCAGGGGTTTCGAGGGCGCGGGCAAGTTTGTCGCGGCGGTGCAGGATTCTGAACAGGAGCTGGTCGCCTTCATCGCCGTATTTGCCAAGCAGGGTCGACAGGTTCTCGATCGAGGGGGTCTCGACCGGCACAAACCCGTATTTTTCATAGGTCTGCTGGATGGTTTCGATAACATAACGCCGCCGTGCCAGTTCGGCCGGCAGAAAATCGCGCATTCCGCTGGGCGGTTTGGTTGAGATCGCCATGCTTTTTCTCAGCGCCCGCGCAGCAGGCAGGCTCCCTCACGGCGCTGCCGGTCGGCAGTTCCGATAATAGCGCCTCTTGGCATTTCGATTGTCTGGTAAGTTCCGTCGATTCCGATATTGAACTGATTCTGAGAAGTATTCATGGTTTTGCTCCTGAAAGTAATTTTCTCTATATCTATCGGAACAAACCACCATATAGCTTAATCCCGTCGTATTATCGTGCTCGTGCTCGTGCTCGTGCTCGCCTGCCCTGCGAAGCTTTAGCGAAGCAGGGTAATCGTAATCGTTGTCGACCCTGGCCCCGACCAACAGACAGCGTTCTGCAATCACTCTTCTTTAAAAAGGTCTCTGAGCCCGAGGTCCTGTGGCGAGAATCCGTTGTTGTTGGTCATGGCAGGATCGGCCCTGCCAAGCCGCATCAGCCAGTAAACCATTTTCGCATGGCCGGCGGCAACGGCATCATGCAGCGGAGTATTGCCAAGAAGGTTTTTGATATTGACATCCTGCTTCTGCATGAGCAGAAAAACCAGAATGTCTTCCTGATTGCAGGCTACAGCATAGTGAAGCAGGCTGTTGCCCTTCTTATCTCGGGTCGACAGGTCGAAGCCGGTGGCAGCGAGATATTGCAGAAACCTGGTCTGCCCGTTGCGAATGGCGGTCTGATAGATATTTTCGCCCTGCCGGTTCAGCGCGGCCGCAATTCTGCTTTCGACGCTGTCAGAAGCCTGGTTTTGCGGGGTTTTGCTCACTGCGCTTCTGAGGCTGTCAAAAATTTCCTGATGGCCAAGCGTTGCACAGAGATGAAAAAAACTGCTGCCATCTTCGTCGCTGCCGTCGGCAGGCACACCGGCGGCAAGCAGCAGTTCGACCTGCTGCTGGTCATCTTTAAGAATGGCAGCTGACATGCTTTTTACATCTGCGCTTATGGCAAGTTCTGCCAGCCTGGCTCTGGCAACGCGTTCCGGCGACGGAAAAAACAGATACAGAAGCAGCCAGGCAGCGGCGATGGTTGCCAGAACGGCTTTGGCCAGCCTGATCGATTTATACCATGGGTGTCGTATCGCTTCTTCGCGCTTTATTTCACCGAGGCTTTCCGCCAGTTTTCGGTCGAAGTAACGAAAGTCATCGTGGCGCCGCATAATGGCGGCTTTGCTTTCTTCATTGTCGACAGCCCGGATGGCGCGCAGACTGTCGTCGAACAGCAGGCGGTAACCAAGATTTTCCGCCAGAACCGGCAGAAAAACCGTGTTTTTTAGCTCACAGACGGCATGGCAGGCGGCAATGACAAAATGGGGCTTTTCCCGCATTTTCAGCATTTCGGACAGCGCATAAATCGTTTTTTCACTGTCATAACGGGCAAGCGCCTTCAATGCATTCGCTCTGACCCGGTGATTGTCGTGACGCAGCATCTGGGTGAAGATGGGTATTCCCTTGTCGCTTCTGATCTTTTCGATGCCTTCGATTGTGTTGGCGACGACGCGGCTGTCAGTGTGCTTGAGAAATGGAACTACCCGCTGCAGAACCTCTTCGGTCGGGAAATAAGCGCAGAGGTTTTTAGTGAGAAAAGACAGCTGAAACGGGTCGTCACAACGATCGAGATATTCCGATAAAAACAGCAGTGACTGCGGCTCCCGCCGTTTCAGAATCTGTTCGATGACGCTCATGGCCAGAAAAGGCGATCTGTTAACCGCCGTCAGTTTCCTGTGCAGAAGTTCTATCTTCTCAGGCATTTCATCATCGGCCGGCGTAACGTCGTCTGAGAAGGATTTAATGCACTGAAACCGGTTATAGACCCTTCTGGCCCAGAAGCGCACTGCGAGGTCGCTGTGTGTGACCAGTACACCGATCTTTTCGGCGGTCTGAGTGTCTATTTCTTCAGATTGAATGAGAAGATTCTGCAGAAATGGAACAAGCAGCTGCGGATTCGAAGAATCGCTCAGACTGGCGGTGGCAGTAGTTTCGTCCGGCATGTGGTGTTGAGGTCAGTGTCTGGAAGGCCTGTTTTTACGCCTTGGCGAAGGTTCCAGGTTCGTAGTGTCTGATGCAGCCGATGAGACCGGCTCAGCTTGTTCTGATGCGCCGGTCGCCCTCCTGGTCGGTGGTCTGAGAGCAAATTTACCATGACCTTTCGCAAGCGTTCGGCCTGAAGAGACGAGGGAACATGTGATGATAACGGATTCGGGGCAGGCGTCGCGGCTGCAGGAATGAGCCCAGGCTGCAGTCCTGCCGTCAGAATCGATGGTGCCGGCAGAGGCTTCCCAGATATAGATTGCATGCTTGTCGTGCCGTGAGGTCTCGGCTACGAACAACTGCGAGAACAGCACGGTTGGCCGGGGTGAAAAAGTTCCGGTTATCGGTGATGGCGCCAGAATCTCGATGTTTGACAGCGCTGGCGGTTCTGCTTTTCTCACCACTTCGATGGCCCTGGTAAACGTAGCTGCGAGAGTGCCGTCGCCGTATACGTCTACGCCGCACTCGACATCATACCAGCCCGGCTTGTGTGGTGCTTCCCAGATTTTTGACCAGGCAGGAAGCGGCTTCTCAAAGGCTCTGCGCTCATCGAAGCTTCCTGATTCTGCCTGCCAGTTCCAGATTCGCACTGAATCTGGTTCGACCGGGGTTCGTCTTTCTTCGTTCACCACACCCGGTATGATTATCTTTTGCAGCTCGGCTAGATCGACGACCGACAGGAGCAGGTTTTCGCCGGTCTGAGGTGTTCCGGTGTGTTCTCTGCCGATGCGCCGGTATGTTATTGCGCCGGCAAGAATCCGTTCAGAGTTGAATTTGCGACTCAGGATCTGATTGTGCGAATAGGCACCGCCGTGCAGGATGCGATAGGAACAATAGACCTGGTATTCGCCGAGTTGCGGTATCGTAAAAGAACATGTGCGCGCGTTCGACTTTTTTACTGTCTGCCAGGGTATTCTGGTGCCAGTTCGTGTCACAATCTGCCAGCTGAAGTATTCTCTGGCGTCTGCCCCATGATCGCCAGGAGACACGCTGAAGGTAATCGTCTCGCCGGGTGAGTAGGCCGCGGCCTCAGGCGTTGCGACGATAGTTGCGTCATGGAATTTGACCTCGAAGCTTCGCGTGATATTTTTCGAAAAGCTTGTGTGCTGGCTGCTGAACCTGTAGCTGCAGCGAACTTCGTAGCTTCCGCTACGTGGCAGATAGACATCGAATTCTTTTGTGGTGGCGGAAGGGGTCGGCAGGCGGAGGCTTTGTCCGTTCTGCGATTTGATGAACAGCGCCCAGTTGCAGGAAAAATTGCTGTTGTAGATCACGGCTTCGGGCAGATCGAGCTTGAATGTCACTCTCTGGCCGGGAAGAAAGTATTCGGAATCCTGGGTCGCGACGATTTTTGCATCGTAAGCTGCTGCGCTCAGCGAAATTGCGGCAAAGACAAGAATCATGGCACAAAATCTGCAAAAAGAGCTTGGTTTAAGCATGTTATCCCCTCCGGTGCGATATGCGATCGATGAAGTTTTCCCCGAATGTAAGTCTGACGATCATCTGCCGAATTCTTTATACAACTATTCTAATCAACCATCCCCGATTTGTAAAGATAAGGCAGAAGCCCTTTGTGGCCCTGCGAAGCTTTAGCGAAGCAGGGCAATCGTTGTCGATTTTCGCACAAAGCCACAGAGATGCGAAGAAGAAGAAGAAGAAAAGAGGATGAACAAGAGAGGAGCATCCGCAGTCGCCCACAGGATGTGGGTGATACTTGGGCGCATCAGGATTAGGCTGCTCTTATGGCTTTAGCCATTAGAGCAGCCTATCCGCAGGGCTCCCCGGGGCGAAGCGCCCGGGTGATTAAACAGATTGCGCCGATAATTTTTTAGAAATTTGAGCTGGCTATGAAGATGGATCCTGCGACTGCGCTTTGCTTCGCGCAGGATGACGCTATTGTGTGCTCGAATCTTTCAGGATTTGATGCGGTCGATGAGGGGTTTGAGTTTGCGGGCGGCGGCGAGGGTGGCGAGGCCGGCGGCGGCGGCGAGTGAGAGGGGTTGCCAGAGTTTGAACGACCAGGCGCGGTTGTAGTGCTCGAAGAGCTCGATTTCGTGCGGAATGCCGGCGGTAAGATCGGTCGGGTCGAGTCTGAGCAGAATTGCGCTGCAGTCGTCGCCATCGTAAACCGCGGTGGTCTGCTGTTCGAAAGCTTTGAAACTTTCGGTGCCAGTGTCGGCGGGAATGCCGTTGAGCGCTGGTTGCAGCTGCTGCGCGCTCAGCGCTGCTGCGGCGCCTTCTGAGACGAGAAGAAGAATGGTGCCGGTTTCAACGGGTGTCGCCGATTCGCGTTGTTCAAGCCAGTGCTGGCCGGGCAGGGCGGCGAGCAGACGGCAGGTGCCGGTGGCAAATGCAGCTGTAATGCCGCGGGTGATCCAGACCGCGGCGATGTCGCAGAATCCGCTATTGATTAGTTCAGGCGGGGCGGCGGCGATCGCCAGGTCGTAAGCTTCGTGCAGACGGTGCAGATTTTCGTCGCCGCCGGTTACTGGCGCGATCTCGCGCAGGCGCTGGCGGATTGCCCTGGCAGTGTGTTCTGCCAGCGCCTTCCCGGCTGCGCCCTGGCCATCGGCGATGATGGCAAGACGCAGATCAGGGTCGACCAGCAGGTAGTCCTGGTTGTCGTCTCTGATGCTGCCGGTTTGCGAGAAAGACTGAACCTGCATGTCAGATTCCGGCGGGCGCTTTGTGGTCGAGCATGCGGGTGTGCGCAGCGACGAGCTGCTGCACCTTTTCGACGACGTCGAGCAGGCCTTTCGAGCGCAGGCCGGCGATCAGCGCATCGACGAAAACGAGCTTGACCTTGGGGTGGGTCGGTTCGACGTAGCCGGCGCCGCGGTCATCGCCGAGGATCCAGTAGGTCAGACGGTCGCAATAGGGAACCCAGTTCGAGAAGTCGCTGAAGTCGGAGTAGGCGCTGAGTTTGGGTATGACGATCTGCGGCACATACTCGATCTGGTTGGCGGCGTTGATGTAGATACGCTCGTTTTCGGGCACGATGGGCGCGATTTTGAGGTTCGGCAGGGTGACCTTGAAGCGGGCCTTGCCGAAGTGGTTGATCGCGATTTTTTCGGCAATGGCTTCCCATCTGGCGTTGATTTCACGCACTTCGTGAGCGTAGTTGAACAGTGCTTTCTGAAAGATCTCGTTGGTTTTGAGCTCTTCGATGCAGTTCTCGAGCGCCATGAAATGCGAATGATTGAACAGGCTGCCGAGCATCTGGCCGAGGCCGTTATTGATGAAATGGCGGCGGGTGAGGTGTTGTGCGGCCTTTTCGGGGGTGATGTGCAGGCGGTCGTTAATCAGCCATTCGGTTGCCTGGCGGGCGGTTTCCATGGCTTCGGATGATTTCCATAGTTCGGATTGTTCGTTGAACTGCCATGGCTTGAAACGGCCCGGGTAAGCGTTTTCGATGACCTGAGAGAGGTTCTGGTTGAACAGGTCGAGAAGTTTGGAAAGCCCGTTGGTATGGAATTCGCGTATCGAGATGCGCTTGGGGATTTCTTCAACCGGCATGCCGAGACGTTCTTCGACGAGCCAGCGGGTGGCACTGGCGGCGACTTCGAGGCGGTCTTCCTGGAACCAGATAAGCTGTTCTTCTTCGGCGAACTGCCAGGGTTTGAACACGTTTGGATAAAGATTATTCACCAGCTGAAAGCAGGAATCACTGAATTTTTCGAGCAGGGAGCCGAGGTTGTTTTCCTTGAAAATGGCGCGACTGAGCATTACCGGCAGGTCGCCGCGGCTGCAGCCTAGTTTTTCGCTCATCAACCACTCGAGGGCTTCTCTGGCGCAGGTGATAAGATCGCGGTTTTCAAGCCACTGCGCGGTTTCGCCGAACTGCCAGGGCTTGAATTTGCCGGGGGCTGCCAGTTCGATCATGGCAGCCCGGCTGCGGTTGGCCCAGAGGTAGATCTGCTCGAGACCTGAATCAACGATGAACTGTTCGCTGAACTGTTCGGGCAGTTCTTCGGGTTTCTGAATTTTGTGGCGAAGTTTTTCGAGCGCGATTTTTATGGCCTGGGCAGCCCATATCGGAGCCTGAGTCTCGTTTTCGAAGATGCAGGCCGGCAGTTCTCCGTGCTTTTCGAAGATCATACCGATGATGTCGGCGATGTCGGCTTCGCTCATTTCTTCGGGCGTTTTGCCAAAGTAGCGGTTGAAGCCATCCTGAGTGCGCTCGAGGTTGCGCATCTGTATGAGTTCGCGCACCTGCAGCACCGGCAGATGAAGCTTTTCGGCCAGCTTTTCATCGCTGAAGAAAAGATATTCTTTTTCGAGGGCCGTGATGATGGTTTTGATGACCGGGTCATTGAGATCGATAGATGCGCGTTTTTGCTGTGAGGGCTGAGGAACGACGGCTTGAGCCTGCATCGGATTTGGTTGCATGGCTGCAGACATCGGCTGCATCTGCACCGGCATGATGATGTTGGAACCACCCTGTGCGCCAAGCAGTCCGGCGAGCGGAATGCGCTTTTCTTCGTCGTCGGAAGGAGTTACATAGACGACTTCTTCGAGCGTCGATTCGCCAGCCATGGCGAGATCGATCGCCATTTCGCGCAAGGTGCGCATGCCTTCGAGGCGGGCGACGCGCTTGATCGCCATTTCGGTGCCGCCTTCTATGATGACATCCTTCATCGAGGCGGTAATTACCATAGTCTCGTAGACGCCGGTGCGGCCGAGAGTGCCGGTCTGGTTGCATTCACGACAACCGGTGCCTTTGTAGAATCTGGTTCCGATCAGTTTGCCGGGGTTGAGGTTCAGGCGCTGAATGATGCTCTGTGAAGGGCGGTATTCGGCTTTGCAGTGCGGGCAGTTGCGGTGCAGAAGCTTCTGAGCAACGACAACGCGCATGGCGGCAGTCACCAGATAAGCCGGCACGCCCATGTTTATCAGGCGGTTGATACTGGCCGGAGCATTGTTGGTATGCAGGGTCGAGAGCACCTTGTGACCGGTCAGAGATGCTCTGAACGCAATTTCGGCAGTTTCGAGATCACGGATTTCGCCGACGAGAATGACGTCGGGGTCCTGGCGCAGCGCTGTGCGCAGGCCACTGGCGAAGTCGAGGCCGATCTTGTCGTTGATCTGTACCTGGGTGATGCCTGGGATGCGGTATTCAACCGGATTTTCAATAGTGAATATGTTGATCTCGGTGCTCGAAAAGTATTTGAGCATGCCGAACAGCGTAGTGGTCTTACCGGCACCGGTCGGGCCGGTGACGAGAATGAGACCGTATGGTTCGTCGAGGGCAGACTTGAGGCGTGCGAGATCTTCAGGAAAGAAGCCGATGTTGTCGAGGTCGAACTTCGATTCGCGCTGCAGGATGCGCAGAACCGCCTTTTCACCGAGCAGGCTGGGCACTGTGCTGACGCGGAAGTCGATTTCCTTGTCCTGCATTTTTACCTTGAGGCGCCCGTCCTGGGGGAGTCGGCGCTCGGCGATGTCGAGGTGCGAAAGAATCTTGATACGGCTGATCAATGGTGCCAGCAGGCTTTTGGGCCCGGTCATGGCGTCATGCAGAATACCGTCGACTCTGAATCGCACCAGAAGTATGTCTTCGCGCGGTTCGACGTGAATGTCGGAGGCGCGCTTGAGAATTGCCTGCTTGAAGATGGCGTTGAGAAACTGGACGACAGCGCCCTGCTCGGAAGTCTTGCGCACGACCTCGATACCTGAATCGGCAGCTTCCTGCAGCTCGCTGCGTGATTCGTCTCCTGCAACTGAAAAGCCTTCCCATGAATAAAGCTGCCTGATAGCCAGCTCTATCTGGTTTTTGGGGGCGATCAGCACTTCAAGCTTACACTGGGTAAGAAAGGCGATCATGTCGGTGGCCATAATGTCGAACGGGTCGGCCATTACAACGGTAAGCTTGTTGCCTTCGCGCTTGTAGGGAATCATCTTATACTGTTTGGCCTGATATTCAGGAATCAGCTGCAGAATCTTGGCATCGACCTTGATATTGGTGAGGTCGACGACAGAGATTCCGAGAAATTCTGCCCAGAGTTCGAGTATCTGGCGCTCAGAGAGAAACCCCAGTCTGACTATGATGTTTTCGAGCCTTTCGAGGGTTTGAGCCTGAATGATTCTGGCTTTATCGAGCTGTTCTTCACTCAGCAGGCCTTTCTGCAGCATCAGCCTTTCGACGGTCTGTTTTGTAGTAGCGATGTTGTTCATTGATTCCTCCGGCTCTTATCTGACTTCGACGCGGAAAGACCTTCGCTCGAGCGATCTGGTGGCGTCCTGGGTGTCGTGATGGGCATACAGATGAAACTCGACATGTCCAACCCGTTTCGGGTTGAAGGTGACAACGACTTTGTCGGCGGTTCTGTTTATCGATTGAATGGCTATGCGGTTGTCGTTATAGACGTAGTCGATATGCCATTCGAGTTCACGTTTGCCGGAATAGCGCGGCAGTTCAATGTCGAAGAACTGATTCAGACGGGTTTCGATAATCTGCACGGGCTTGATTTCTGCCGGCAGCAGCCTGATCTGACAGTCATTGGAAACGAGATGGCGCGGGCTGATCATGACCATGCCGTGTGCGCTGTAGATTCCGTGCGGAAGTGGAGTGTCATTGCGGTCGACGGTCAGCCAGGTCAATTGCTCTGAGCGAGTTTCGCCGCGTTTCAACGGAATTGTGTGTGGTGCGTCGGCCCAGATACTGCCCTGTGACCATCTGAATATCTGAGTTCTGCCGTGATAGGCGGCGAGATCCCATTGCTGCCCGGTCGGGTAGTGAAGGTTGACCGTATGGTTGGTGCGATTGCGAATGGTTATGGTAAAGGTCGCCACGCTGCCCGAAATGAGTTCGGCTTTTTCCGGGGTAATGGTTATCTGAAGATCGGCGGGGTTGACAAACTCCCACTTGCGGTAGCTTTCAGCCGACAGACTGCCCGTCGTCAGAAATAACACAAGAATAGCAGAGAGAAGATATTTATGTTTCATAAGACAAGATGATACAACACCTCAGCGACTCTGCAAAGCATTTAGAGAAGAAGAAGAAAACTCTTACAAATCTGCAGAGATACGAGGAAGAAAGAAAAGAATCCACAGATTGCGCAGATTACACAGATAATTTTCTGAAAAACTCAAAAAGACACAAAGAAAACCTTTTATCGAATTTTAGAATGACTTATACCCGATAATTATGAAAGGTAACAATCGGACTCAGAAAAGTCGAAAGGCTTGAACAGCGCTCGTGCTCGTGCTCGTAATCGTAATCGATTTTGTTCTTAGATCACTATAGCGAGAGCGTCAGGATGGGGCGCAGGGGCATTGACACAATTCGGATGCGTTCTTATAATTGAAAGGTAATTGTACCGTTTGATCTGAAAGTCTCTTTGTTTGAAGAGCGGAGGGAATAAATATGAAGCTGTTCGACACAAAAGCACTGCGAAGAATCTCGCTGCTGACGGTGGTCATGTTCGTGCTGTCCACTTTCGGCGCCTACGCCCAGGCACCTGAAGTAACCATTCCGGTTTCCAACTCACAGCCGGTGGATATTTCGATTCTCAATAACGTTCTGCCTGAACTCAACAGTCTGCAGAGCAACTTGCGAACCGCCCAGAGCACGTTGGCAAGCCTCGAAAGAGTCTCGACGCCTCTTTATGACAAGATCGCGCCGACCAATATGCAGGCGATGAGCATTGGCGAGCGCCTCAAGGCGATTCTCGGCAATGCCAGATCGTTGCTCGGCAATACTCTCAATACCTCTGGCCAGCAGGCCAAGGCAGCTATTGCCGCCGGCGCTTCCCCGACCACGCTCTCATACGATCAGCAGCTGGCTTATGGGGTTGAACAGCTTGGCTTGCAGGCCAGCAAAATTGAGTCGAGCGGCAAGATGGGCCCGGCTCTAGACAAGATCAAGGCGATTCTGGCTACGGTCAAGAACGCTATGCAGAACATCATTACCGCTATTCGCGCCAAAATCTTTGCAGTCGGCCAGAAGGTTGGTCTGATCGGCAAAGACAAGACTTTCGAAAACGGCAAGGTCAAAGACGCTGAAGGCAGCGGCGATAAGGTCATGCTCGATGCTTCTGCCGACGTGCAGTATGCCGACACTTTTTCGGGCAAAATGGCCAAGGGCGTGAGCGAAGGAACGCAGGCCGCCAAAACCTCTCTCAAGAACAGCTTTTCGTTCAGTAACCTCGCTATCACTACGACTGTGGCTGTCGGCACCAATCTGGCAATCGACATGATCCACGGCAACAAGCCTTCGTTCTCGAAGGCGGTTAAATCAGTGGCCTCTCTCGAATTCGCCGGTAACGTGGTCGGATCAGCCCTCGGCGCCGCCGGTGGCCAGTTCGCTTCGACACTGGTCAAAACTTTCGTTCCCGGCCCGATCGGCGCGCTCGTCGGTTCGGTGATTCCGGTAATGTTCGCTTCTGCTTCCGGCCAGATGGGTGCTAACCTGATCAGCGGCATCAAGAATGGCGAATTTTCAGTGGCAAAAGCTTTTAAGGCAATCGACAAGGTCGACCTCGTCGGTTCTTCAGTCGGTTCAGCCATCGGTATGGCACTCGGCGCTCCGATTCCGGTAATCGGGCCGATCATCGGCGGTATCGTCGGTGGCTTCCTCGGTAGCAAGGTCGCCAAGCTCATCGCCGGCTTTACCAAGGGCGGCAAGATCACCAACATCTTTGGCAAAGGCAGCCAGGTTGCCGAACAGACTACCAGCAACCGCGGCTTCCCGGTCACTATCGGTTCAGTTGCCGGCACCGGCCGTGGGACTGGTCCGGCAGTAATGGGAAGCGTATCGGCAGACTCCGCGCCGGCAGCAGCCGGAGATGCAAGCGGTCGCCTGGTCGAAGTCGAAAAGAAATACTATGACACCTATCTGCAGTACAACCGCATGGTCGAAGCCAACGACCAGGATGGCGCCAAAAAGGTATTCGAAGAACTCAAGAAATATTCTGACGAATACACCGCCCTTAAAAAGCAGCTCAAGGCCGAATAAGCGCACAGTCAAGGCCGGGGCAGTTCTCTAAGCAGAGCTGCCCCGGCTTTTTGATTTTCTGTCATATCGCTCGTGTGCTCGTAATCGAAAATCGATCCCGATAGCGATTACGACAACGACAACGATTTTTAGCGTCATGCGCGTAGTTGCAAGATCCAGGAAAGAAAGAACTAACCGCAGATTGCGCCGATTTCTCAGATTGAGCCGAAAGATCTGTACAAACCTGCAAAGCCCTCCCCAAAAAATCTGCGCTGATCAGGTAATCTGTGGATAAAAGTCTTCCCTGCGTCTTCTCGCCTCTGTGTGCGATTCTTCTTCGTATCTCTGTGGCTTTGTGCGCAGTCAGGCCAACGATTTGAGCGAGAATTGTCTTCGCGTACATATAGTCTTGACGCGGGTTTAAAAGAGTAGTATCATGTTGCGATCTTTTTGTTTCGAGCTGTTTTTTGAGGTATCGATGTGAATATACTTGTGCTCGGTTCTGGTGCCAGAGAGCATTC
>Ga0116144_10002932_pt1 | contig 17622 bp, 12 predicted proteins | sample AD_UKC035_MetaG_FD_89746 | JGI IMG/M metagenome (GOLD analysis project Ga0116144, IMG submission 89746) | Active sludge microbial communities of municipal wastewater-treating anaerobic digesters from USA - AD_UKC035_MetaG | ecosystem: Engineered > Bioreactor > Anaerobic > Digestate | place: USA...
CCATTCAGGGATTTCTGCTTGTTCTTGGGTGTGCTTTTTCCGAATAGGCCGTAACCCTGTAAAGGGGATTTATCGCGCCTGGCCAGATGAGGTGCGGAGATCGTGCGGCCTTGTTTTCTGAAAAAAGAAATTACTCTGGCGGGGACTGACTGTGGAAAACGTCATCGAGAAAGTTGTCCAGTTTTTTCGTGAAGTACGAACCGAACTGAAGAAGGTGACCTGGCCACCACGAAAGGAAGCCATTGCTTCTACGTCCGTGGTTCTAGTCTTGGTTTTTGTTATTGCGATTTTTTTGTTTCTCGTGGATCAGTGCCTATCCTTTGTCATTCAACAGATCCTTACCTAGATCGAGGTAGTATGTGCGCAAGAGTGGGACTCGGGTAAAACTCACTTTTCGCTGATTGAGAAGAATTGTCGGGCGCCTTCTGATTAAGCAGTCTTGGCTTCGAGGGAGTAAAGGAGATACTTTAGCTGAAATAAGGGTGCTATGGCCAAACGATGGTATGTTGTCAATACATATTCCGGATATGAAAACCGAGTAAAGGATCTGCTCCAGGAGCGCGTTAGGCTCGAGAACAAAGAGGAGATGTTTGGCGACATTCTGGTTCCTTCAGAAAATGTCGTCGAGCTGGTAAAAGGACAAAAGAAGACTTCCTCGCGCAAGTTCTTTCCCGGGTACATCTTAGTCAATATGGAACTAAATGATGAAACCTGGCATATCGTGAAGAATACGCCGAAAGTGACCGGGTTCGTCGGAGAGGGCCTCAAACCAACTCCTATTTCGGACAACGAAGTCAAGGACATCATGAACCAGATGACACAAGGCGTGCTGCGTCCGAAGCCGAAGACCACTTTTGAAAAGGGGGACAATGTGAGGATCACCGACGGTCCTTTCACGAACTTTAACGGTCTCGTTGATGAGGTCAAGCCGGAAAAAGGACGTCTTCGCGTTATGGTAAGCATCTTCGGACGGTCTACTCCTGTGGAACTGGATTTTTTTCAAGTTAAGAAGAATTGATACGTTTTTTTGAAGTCAAACATCATTTAGCAAGACAAAAGTTCTAGTCCGCCGACAGGCGCATAGATTTTTGACGAGTCCATTACTATAGATCACTAAAAAGAAGGTAGCCCATGGCAAAGAAGATAATGACGTTAATCAAGCTGCAGATCACGGCGGGAAAAGCGAACCCTTCTCCGCCCGTAGGGCCGGCCCTGGGACAGCACGGCGTGAATATTATGGAGTTCTGCAAATCCTTCAATGAAAAGACACAGCAGCTGGCTGGTGAAGGAATGGTCATACCGGTAGTGATAACTGTTTATCAGGATCGCTCTTTCTCTTTCGTGACCAAGACACCACCAGCCGCAGTGCTGATCAAGAAGGCAGCAGGGATCATCAAAGGCTCCGGAGAGCCGAATCGGAACAAAGTCGGTCAACTCACCCGAGCTCAGGTCAGGGACATCGCACAGACCAAGCTGCCCGATCTCAACGCTTTCAGTCTGGAAAGTGCCGTCAGGTCGATAGAAGGCACTGCTCGAAGCATGGGAATAACTATTGTCGATTAGGAGCACACAGGGAATTATGGCACACACTGGAAAAAACTACCTTAAAGCCTTAGAACACATCGAGCGCCAGAAGCAGTACGAGCTTGGAGACGGCTTGGGTCTGATCCTGGAAAACGCTTTTGGTAAATTCGATAACACCGTGGAAATGGTGGCCCGGCTTGGCGTTGATCCTCGCAAGGCGGATCAGATGGTACGAGGAACCGTTCAGCTTCCTCATGGAACGGGAAAGCAGGTGAGGGTCCTGGTGTTCGCCAAAGGTGAAAAGGAGAAAGAAGCGAAAGAAGCCGGAGCGGACTTCGCGGGCGGGGACGAACTCGTCGATAAAATCAAGGAAGGATGGTTTGAGTTCGACCGTACGGTAGCTACTCCGGATATGATGGGAACAGTCGGTAAGATCGGAAAGCTTCTTGGTCCTCGGGGGTTGATGCCTAACCCCAAGGCTGGAACGGTCACCTTTGATATTAAGGACGCAGTGACGCAGCTTAAAGCTGGAAGAATCGAATTCAGGGTTGATCGGACGGGAAATCTCCATGTCCCGGTGGGAAAGGTCTCTTTTGGTGCTGACAAGCTAAAGGTCAACATTGCGTCCGTTCTTGAAGCAATCATCAAGCTGAAGCCGCCGACAAGCAAGGGAGTGTATGTGAAGGCATTAACCCTTGGCACGACCCATGGACCAGGCGTCAAGATAGACCCCGCTTCAGTGAAAAATTACATTCATTAGAGGTGCGACCCGTGCTGCGTAAAGACAAAGACAAGGTAATCGCTGAAATACACGACAGTATCACTGAATCCCGATTAGTTGTTCTCTCAACTTTTGAGGGGTTGAACGTAGAGAAGATGACAGATCTGCGTACCCTTCTTCGTAAGAACGGCTGTACCTATCGCGTTGTCAAGAACACCCTGATGCGAAGGGCTGCCGCTGGTACGCCGCTGGCAGATCTGGATGCACAGTTCATTGGTTCTTCGGCAATGATCTTTTGTAAAGGTGAGCCGATGGAACCATGCAAGGCTCTGAAAGATTTTTCTAGAGATAACGCTGCCGTCACCATAAAAGGGGGCATACTGGATGAGCGAGCGGTATCAAGGGAACAGATTGATGCTGTTGCTACTCTCCCAAGCCGGGAAGTTCTGCTGGGGAAACTCTTGTTCCTGATGAAGGCTCCCCACCAGGGATTGGTCACTGTACTTGCTGGTGTTCCTCAGAAGTTTGTTCGGGTACTCGAGGAAATCAGAAAAAAGAAGGAAGTTCAAGCGTAACCGTCGATCACGTAACAGAGGCGGAAGGAATTTTATTTCAGGAGGTAAAGGAAGATGTCAGAAAATATTACCAAACAAGATGTCATCGGCTTTATTGAGAAAATGACCGTGCTGGAACTCGCCGAAATGGTGAAAGAGCTGGAAGAAAAGTTTGGCGTCAGTGCAGCAGCCGTAGCAATGCCGATGGCGGCTGGCGGGGCAGTGGGAGCCGAAGCGCCCCAAGCGGAAGAGAAAACCGAATTTGACGTGATTCTTACCGCCGCTGGTGAAAAGAAAATTCAGGTCATTAAAGAAGTCCGCGCTATTACTGGCCTAGGGCTGAAAGAAGCAAAAGACCTGGTGGATGGCGCTCCGAAACCAATCAAAGAGGCTATCCCCGAAGCAGAGGCCAACGAGATCAAAGCCAAGCTCGAGGAAGCCGGAGCCACGGTCGAAATCAAATAGGCTTCTGAGACTGGTTGCCCAAGGTTATGGTTAGTATGTGTAACCTTTTAGGTGCCACGAAGGAGGGACCGCTTAAGCATGAACGCTTTAAAAAAAGATGAGGTGGTGAATAGGCATCGCATCCGAAAAGACTACTCATCGATTCGGAAAATCATTGATGTACCTAACCTCATTGACATTCAGAAAAAATCATACGCCGAGTTTCTGCAGATGGATGTGCCGCCCGACCAGCGGGAAGATATCGGTCTGCAGGGGGTTTTTAAGAGCATTTTCCCCATCAAAGATTTTGTCGAATCATCATCACTGGAGTTTGTGAGCTATACCATTGGTGAACCGAAGTATGATGTTAATGAATGCCGCGAAAAGGGTATGACCTATGCTGCGCCCCTCAGGGTTCTGGTGCGATTGGTGGTCTGGGATGGTTCAGCTGAGCATGGTTCGCAAAGTATCCGGGATGTGAAGGAGCAGGAGGTTTTCTTCGGCGAAATTCCACTCATGACTGATAATGGTACCTTTACAGTGAATGGTACCGAACGAGTGGTGGTGAGCCAGCTGCACCGTTCTCCCGGGATCTTTTTTGATCACGACAAAGGGAAAAGCCATGTCAGTGGCAAGATCATCTTCTCTGCTCGTATCATACCGCATCGAGGTTCGTGGATCGATTTTGAATTTGACCCCAAAGATGTAGTGTATGTCCGTATCGACCGGCGCCGAAAGTTTCCGGTTACCGTGCTTTTTAAGGCACTCGGTTTTACGGAAGAGGATATTCTTAACTATTACTATCCCTCCGAGGAGATTTATCTCGAACCTGACGGCATCATGCGGAAATTCGATCCGGAGCTTCTGCGCGGTGAGCTGGCTTCTGCGGATATCAAGGATCCCAAGAGCGATGCCGTCCTGGTTAAGAAGGGAAAGAAGATTACCCGGGTGGCAATTAACAAGCTCACCGCCGCACAAGTGGAACGGGTGCCAATATCACCCGAGGAACTCATCGGCCGGGTGAGCACTCATGATGTCCGGGATCCGGAATCCAGCGAAGCGCTGCTCGCCTGTAATCAGGAGATCGACAAGGAAGCGCTCGATCGGCTTCGGGAAAGTGCTATTACGACGTTTACCGTCCTGTATTTCAAGAATAATGATACCTCAATCCGCAACACACTTCTTGTTGATAAGATCTCTTCAACAGATGAAGCGTTGATTGAGATTTACCGGCGTCTGCGTCCCAGTGATCCATCCACGAAAGACGCAGCACTCAACTTTTTTAATAATATATTTTTCAATGCGGACCGATACGACTTATCCAAGGTGGGACGTCTGAAGCTTAACTACAAGCTGGGTCTTACTATTCCTTTGGATGTGCGAACGCTGACCAAGGAGGATCTGCTCGAAGGTGTTCGCTGTCTTATCAGCGTTAAGAATGGGGAAAACTCCATCGATGACATCGACCACCTGGGGAATCGTCGGGTCCGCTCAGTTGGCGAACTCGTAGAGAACCAGTACCGTATAGGGTTGACGCGAATGGAGCGGGCGATCAAGGAACGCATGAGCCTCCAGGAAGTGGAAACCCTGATGCCTCATGATCTGGTAAATTCAAAACTTGTTTCTGCAGTCATCAAGGAATTTTTCGGTTCCAGCCAGCTTTCCCAGTTTATGGATCAGACCAACCCGCTTTCGGAAATCACTCATAAGCGGCGGTTGAGCGCACTTGGACCGGGGGGCCTTACCCGGGAGCGCGCGGGATTTGAAGTGCGTGACGTTCACTCGACACATTACGGGCGCATTTGCCCCATCGAAACGCCGGAAGGTCCGAACATCGGCTTGATTGCATCGCTGAGCAGCTACGCACGGGTGAATGCTCTTGGATTTGTAGAAACTCCCTATCGTACAGTGGTAGAGAATCGGGTTACCGATGAGGTGCAGTATCTTTCTGCTCTCGAAGAAGAAAATCATATTATCGCACAGGCCAATGCGCCTATCGCTGAGGATGGAACCTTCACGAGCGATCTTATCGATGCGCGAAAATCAGGCGAGTTCATCCGTGTGAGTCCTGAAGAAGTGGAGTACATGGACGTCTCCCCAAATCAGCTCGTGAGCGTTTCCGCTTCCTTGATTCCCTTCTTGGAGCATGATGATGCTAACCGTGCTCTCATGGGCTCCAACATGCAGCGACAAGCAGTGCCGCTGGTCGTGACGGAAGCTCCGCTGGTGGGCACGGGGATGGAAGGTGTCGTGGCCAAGGATTCCGGAGTCGCAGTAGTGGCCAAACGTTCTGGGACGGTGGACAGTGTCGATTCCAACCGCATCGTGATCCGTTGTGATCAAGAAGAACGAGAAGAGGACCTCGAAACCGGAGTCGACATCTACAACTTGATCAAATACCGACGGTCGAATCAGAATACCTGCATCAACCAGCAGCCGATCGTACGCAAAGGAGATCTGGTACATGCTGGAGAGATCATTGCCGATGGTCCGGCCACAGAATCGGGCGAGCTTGCTCTCGGTCGCAATGTGCTCGTGGCTTTTATGCCCTGGGGAGGTTATAACTTCGAAGATTCGATTCTTATCAGCGATGAACTGGTGGAGAATGACTGCTTCACCTCGATTCACATCGAGGAATTCGAGGTTATGGCTCGCGATACCAAACTCGGGAAAGAAGAGATTACCAGAGACATCCCCAACCTGGGTGAAGAAGCGCTGATGGACCTTGATGAAAGTGGCATCATCCGCATCGGAGCAAAGGTGAAGGCTGGTGATGTTCTAGTGGGCAAGATCACTCCTAAGGGTGAGACTCAGCTTTCACCGGAGGAGAAGCTTCTTCGGGCGATCTTCGGGGAGAAGGCCAAGGATGTGCAAGACACTTCACTCCGGGTTCCGCCCGGTGTGGAAGGCACCATTATTGATGTGAAGGTGTTCAATCGCAAGGGAATTGACAAGGATGAACGCAGCCGTTCTATCGAAAACGAAGAGCGCTCGCGGCTTTTGAAAGATCAGCACGACGAAATCACTATTCTCAAGGACAGCGCCAAAGGAAAAATCAAGAAAGTCGCTGTGGGAAAGATTTCGACGGTAAAGATCAAAGGGTTTGACAAGAAGCTTATTTTAGACAAGGGCCAGGAGATCACTGCAGCGAATTTCGACCAGATTCCCTTCGATCGTCTGCGGGACCTTCGGTTCAAAGACGTGGATTACGAAGATACCAGCATACCGAAAACGCTCGAGAACTACGAAGAGCAGATCTCGGTGATTAATACTATTTTTGAAACGAAGATAAACCGCATCAAAGCTGGCGATGAGTTGCCGCCCGGCGTTATCAAAATGGTCAAGATCAATGTTGCGGTGAAGCGTCGGCTCTCTGTCGGTGACAAGATGGCTGGCCGCCACGGAAACAAGGGCGTGCTTTCCCGGGTGTTGCCCAAAGAAGATATGCCCTTTCTCGAGGACGGTACTCCCGTTCAGATCGTGCTGAATCCTCTGGGCGTACCCTCTCGAATGAACGTAGGCCAGATTCTCGAGACTCACCTCGGATGGGCAGCAAAGGGGCTGGGCTACAAGATTGAAGAGATGATTGATGCTCAAAGAAAGCCGGAGGAAGTGAGATCTCTTCTCAAAACGATCTTCACGAGTCCGTCGATGAGCACAGTGTTAGACTCCCTGGCAGCAGAGGAAGTGCTCACCGTGGCCCAAAAGCTGAGACGTGGGATTTATATGTCCACGCCAGTGTTTGAAGGCGCCTCTGAAGATGAAATAAGCCATCTTCTGGGTCTCGCAGATTTGCCGACAACAGGCAAAACAATTCTTTTTGACGGGCGCAGCGGCGAGGCATTCGATCAGAAGGTGACGGTCGGGATGATCTACATGATGAAGCTGCACCATCTCGTAGAAGACAAGATCCATGCCCGCTCCATTGGCACATACTCGCTGGTTACCCAGCAGCCGCTCGGAGGCAAGGCCCAGTTTGGCGGACAGCGTTTGGGTGAAATGGAAGTGTGGGCCTTAGAAGCTTATGGTGCTGCGTATACACTACAAGAATTTTTGACGGTGAAGTCTGATGACGTCTGGGGTCGTACGAAAATGTATGAAAAGGTGATTAAAGGTGACAACACTCTGGAGCTGGGTATCCCGGAATCATTTCATGTGCTCACCAGAGAATTGCAGGGGCTTTGCCTCAACGTTACGCTCGTTGAGGCGGAAGAGGCCGCATAACTAACAAGCATCTTAATCACAGTAGATACTTACAGAGGGACATACCGTATGGATAGTCAACTAGGTTTCTTTAGTAAACCAAAAAACCCGTCCCAGTACGAAGCTGTCAAGATCTCATTGGCTTCCCCGGAGATGATCCGACAGTGGTCGCATGGGGAGGTCAAGAAACCTGAAACCATAAATTACCGAACATTCAAGCCGGAACGGGACGGTTTGTTCTGTGCGAAGATTTTCGGACCAGTTAAAGATTACGAGTGTATCTGTGGTAAGTACAAGAGACTGAAGCACCGTGGTGTTCAGTGTGAGAAATGCGGTGTGGAAGTTATTTCTTCCCAGGTTCGACGTGAACGTATGGGGCATATTGAGCTTGCCGCGCCGGTGGCTCATATCTGGTTCCTGCGCAGCCTGCCAAGCCGGATCGGCGCTGTGCTGGATATGACGCTCAGAGAGCTGGAAAAAGTTCTCTATTTTGAATCGTATGTTGTTATCGACCCTGCTGATGCTCCGCTCAAGCGCTGTGAACTGATTTCGGAAGAAAAGTATGCCAAGCTGCGAAGCGACTATGGTGAGGGATTCAGCGTCGGCATGGGCGGAGAAGCAGTCAGAGCGCTTTTGCAGGAAACTGATCTCGAAAAGCTCGCAGAATCGCTGCGCACGGAGATGAAAGCCACCTCGTCCGAAGCAAAAAAGAAGAAGATTTCCAAACGACTTAAGGTGGTCATGTCATTCCTGCAATCCGGCAACCGACCGGAATGGATGATCCTTGAAGCGGTGCCGGTTATTCCACCGGACCTGAGGCCATTGGTACCTCTCGACGGTGGTCGATTCGCGGCGTCAGATCTCAATGATCTCTACCGCCGTGTTATTAACCGCAACAATCGATTGAAACGCCTTCAGGAGCTGGATGCCCCGGAAATCATCATTCGCAATGAAAAGCGCATGCTGCAGGAAGCAGTGGACGTGCTGTTCGATAATGGCCGGCGGGGGAAGACCGTCACTGGTCGCAATCGCCGCCCCCTTAAGTCACTGAGCGATATGCTGAAAGGAAAACAGGGCCGTTTTCGTCAGAACCTTCTCGGAAAGCGGGTCGATTATTCCGGGCGATCGGTCATCGTCATCGGCCCGGAGCTGAAACTCCATCAGTGCGGGCTGCCCAAAAAAATGGCTCTTGAGCTCTTTAAGCCGTTTATCTATAACAAGCTGATCGAGAAAGGGTATGCAACCAATATCAAGAGCGCCAAGAAAATCCTGGAGCGGGAAACTCCGGAGGTGTGGGACACTCTTGAGGAAGTGGTATACCAGTATCCGGTTCTGCTCAACCGTGCTCCTACGTTGCACCGTCTCGGATTTCAGGCGTTTGAACCTATCCTGATCGAAGGAAAGGCGATTCAGATTCATCCTCTGGTGTGCGCGGCGTTTAACGCAGACTTTGACGGTGACCAGATGGCGGTTCATATTCCCCTTTCGGTCGAATCTCAGATCGAGAGCCGGGTGCTCATGATGTCCACAAACAATATTCTCTCACCTGCCAGCGGCAAACCGATTATTGTTCCTACGCAGGATATTGTTCTCGGGCTCTATTACCTCACGCTCAAGAGAGAATTCAGCTCAGGAGGGCAGACGGATAAAGTGTATTCCAGTCGTGCTGATGTAGAGAGTGATTTTGAACGTGGACTGCTTTCTCTTCACGACGAGGTAAGCATTCGTGAGATTGGTCTTATTGATGGAACTCCTGAGGCTGTTCCGACCGAGATGAAAAAAGCGATCAAAGACAAGGTGCTCAGTCTTCCGGCAGGAAAGATCATCCGCAAGAAAACCTTGTTCCCATCGCCGGATGAAGTCAGGATCGCGTACGATCAGAAGGAGCTTCATATTCATGATGAGATCACGGTCATCTTGAATGGAACGCCGGTTGATACGACGGTCGGACGCATCCTGCTTCGCGAAATCGTCCCTGAAAAGATTCCCTTTGAGGTGATCAATCGGGTGATGGACAAGAAGGAAATGGCCAACCTTATCGACCACTGCTATCGTCTGTGCGGAAACAAGGAAACGGTTGTTCTCGCCGATCGGCTGAAGAACCTGGGCTATCAGTATGCCACGCAGGCCGGTCTTTCGATTGCCGTATCAGACATGATCGTCCCAAAGCGGAAGAAGGATCTGATCGACAAGGCGGAAAAGGAAGTGGAGACGATTAAGCTTCAACATAAGAACGGCCTCATTACTGACGGTGAACGCTATAACAAGGTTGTTGATATTTGGGCTCAGGTTACTGAAGTTGTCGCGCAAGAGATGCAGCGCGAGCTTTCGGTAAAGGAAAAAGCCGACGAGGTTCTGGCTCTCCGTGGACGGCCGAACTCCAATCCGATCTATATGATGGCTGACTCGGGTGCTCGTGGAAGCACGCAGCAGATCCGTCAGCTTGCCGGTATGCGCGGTTTGATGGCGAAACCATCCGGTGAAATCATCGAAACTCCGATCACCGCGAACTTCCGGGAAGGCCTTAACGTGCTGCAGTACTTCATCTCAACGCATGGAGCTCGTAAAGGTTTGGCGGATACGGCGCTAAAAACAGCCAATTCAGGGTACCTGACCAGGCGACTGGTAGATGTATCTCATGATATGATCGTGACCGAATACGATTGTGGTACGTTCGACGGTATTTATGTTGCTCCGCTTATGGAAGGTGGCGAGGTTGTAGAGCCTATTGGCGACCGTATTCTCGGCCGGGTGGCACTTGATGATATACGCGATCCCTATACCCAGGAGATTATTGTCAGTGCAGATCAGGAAATCGACGAGGATCTCGTGAAACGCATTGAGGAAGTCGGTGTCGAGCGGGTAAAGATTCGATCAGTGCTTACCTGCCGTGCTCATAGTGGTGTGTGCTGTCTGTGCTACGGCCGGGATTTGGCGACCGGCCGCATTGTCAACATTGGAGAGGCTGTCGGCGTTATCGCCGCTCAGTCGATCGGTGAGCCCGGGACTCAGCTGACCATGCGTACTTTTCATATCGGTGGAACCGCAAGCCGGCGCGTGGAGCAGACTACTATAGATGCCGCTATTGCTGGTGTCGTGAAATTTCTCAACCTCAAGACAGTACGCGGCGGTGATGGGCGGCTGGTGGTTATGAATCGCAACGGACAGCTCACTGTTGAAGGAGAAGGTCGCCGAGAGCCGCATTCAATCATCTATGGCGCGAAACTTAATGTTGAGAATGGAAGATCGATCGAGCCAAGTACCCGTATTGCCGAGTGGGATCCTTATACGATACCGATTCTGACGGATGTTCCCGGAGAAATGCGCTATAACGATATCGTTGAAGGTATCACCATGAAAGAGACGGTGGACCAAGTAAGTCAAAAGGCCACCAAAGTGATTGTAGAGTCAAAGGGCCAGGAACTGCAGCCACAGATCGTGATTACACCTCCGGCAATCGTCCTTGGGATATCGATTAAGCATGGCCTTACCAGTATTCATGAAGAATCAAGTGATCCTGAACAAGAGATCGCAACCGATCTGAACGATTTGCCCAAAGGAGTTGATTTTGGTTCTCTGAAATCCATCATTCGTTATGATGCGGCTGACAAGCTTTTGGTATTGAGCGGAGTGATGAACGAGAATTCATATGACGCACTCTGCAGTTTTTCTTCGGATGGATCATACCGAAAAGCAATTGCTACGCTTTTTGCTCACGGTCGTGATCGGGTTGAGTCCATTACTGGGTACAGCCAACAGGAGTTTCTTGACGATCCGAATCTGCTGTTTCAGATCCTCTACACTGAAGATCGGGAAGATGCCGCCGAGTTCCTGGAGAATGCAGGGCAAAAGTTTCTGGCGGGTGTGCGGCTGATGCACCGTAAGGGCCATGGTGTTGAATTTTCTCTTGAGAAGGTTGGCGGGCTAGGTACTGATGATTTGCAGGTGCTTATGAGGCCTGCGGAGCGGTATTTCTTCATCCCCGTAGGAGCAAATATTCTCGATGTACCGAAGATCACGTACGAGGAGCATGAGTCGAACGGGAAGACGCGAAAGATTTATGCCACTTCGGCTGGAAGAAGTATTCAGGGTGTGCTTCGGACCGAAGAACGTGTAACTGAAGGTGATCCAATTGCAAAGATTCCGCGGGAAACAACCAAGACGAAAGACATAACCGGCGGTCTGCCGCGCGTTGCGGAACTGTTTGAAGCTCGGAAACCGAAGGAAGTGGCGCTGATCAGTGAAATTGACGGTACAGTTTCTTTCGGAAAAGACGTGAAAGGCAAGCGCAAGGTTGTGGTTGCGCCGGATGTTGGTGAAGCCCGAGAGTACCTGATACCACGAGGAAAGCATATCAGTGTTCACAACGGTGACAAGATCAAAGCCGGAGAAGTGCTGATGGATGGATCTCCTGACCCATCGGATATCCTCAATGTTAAGGGTGAGCAGGAACTAGCCAAGTATCTGGTTGACGAAGTTCAGGAAGTGTACCGGCTGCAGGGAGTGAAAATTAACGATAAACACATCGAAATCATTGTGCGCCAGATGCTGAAGCGGGTACGAATTAAAGATGAAGTTGGTGACACGCGGTTTCTGGTTGGAGAACAAGTTAGCAAGGCTGCTTTTGAGGAAGAAAATGCGCGGGTAGTGCAGCAAGGAGGCCGGCCAGCTCACGGCGAACCGCTCCTGCTCGGAATCACTAAAGCATCGCTCAATACCGATAGTTTTATCTCCGCTGCATCATTCCAGGAGACCACGAAGGTACTGACTCAGGCAGCTATTGAAGGAAGCACTGACTATCTGATGGGTCTTAAAGAAAACGCGATCATGGGGCGCCTGATTCCCGCGGGTACGGGTATGAAACACTACCAGGCCGTTAATATCGAGCCGAAAGATCAGGTAGACGATAGTAAAGAAAAAGAGAGCAAAGACAAAGAAGTTTATTTTACCGAGGAGAATGCTGATGCCTACAATTAACCAGCTCGTAAGAAAAGGTCGAGCCGAGGTCCGGAAAAAAGTGAAAGCTCCGGCATTGGAACAATGCCCGCAAAGAAAAGGTGTCTGTGTACGCGTGTACACCACAACGCCGAAGAAGCCGAATTCTGCGTTGCGCAAAGTAGCCAGAGTGCGGCTCACGAATGGTATGGAGATAACCAGCTATATTCCCGGTGAAGGGCATAATCTGCAGGAACACTCGGTAGTATTAGTCAGAGGCGGACGGGTTAAGGATCTTCCTGGTGTTCGCTACCATACGGTTCGCGGTACGCTCGATGCCACGGGAGTGGAGGATCGTAAGCAGAGTCGGTCGAAGTATGGAACCAAGAGGCCGAAGTAGCTGAAGTGAGCTGTGACTGAATCAGCAGTCACGGGGATACGAATAATAAAATGTCAGAAGGGAGATAACGGGCGTGTCAAGAAGAAGTGCTGCAACGCGGCGTGAAGTTTTGCCTGATCCAAAGTATCATGATCGGATGGTGACTCGTTTGATCAACAAGATAATGTCTCGTGGCAAGAAGAGCGTTTCGGAAAGTATCGTGTATGAAGCTTTTGATATCCTCCAGGCGCGAACCAAGCAGGAGCCACTGACGGTTTTCAAGGGTTCCTTGGAGAACATAAAGCCGATTATTGAAGTGAAATCCCGCCGGGTTGGCGGCGCCACATATCAGGTTCCGGTTGAAGTTCGTTCCGATCGCCGTATTTCGCTTGCTTTGCGCTGGTTGATAAATTACTCGCGGCAGCGGCCGGAAAAAACCATGGCCGAGCGGCTTGCTGCAGAGCTTCTTGATGCTGCCAACAACAGAGGAAGCGCTGTAAAGAAACGGGAAGATACCCACAAGATGGCTGAAGCGAACAAGGCATTCGCACATTACCGCTGGTAGGTTTTCCGAGGAGCGAATTCGGCTCTTGTTTATCTGTTTCCGTCGATTCCTGTGGCTCTGCCCGCTTGCAGAAGACAGTCTGACAATCGTAAAATAATCGCAAATTAGGTTGAAATAATTTTTTGCTGATAGTATAAATATCAGATTTGGCCGATTTTCTAGCATTTTGACATCACCAGGTGAGATTGATTTCCGTGATAAAAAAGACTGATCAAGTCATAGAGAATAAACCTGACCGCGAGCGCCGAGACTCCTCGGTGGTGCAGTTGTCTTCACTCGATAAGGTGCGCAATATCGGTATCATTGCGCATATCGATGCAGGAAAGACAACTACTAGCGAACGTATTCTCTACTACACGGGAGTGTCTCACCGGATCGGAGAAGTCGACGACGGACAAGCCACTATGGACTGGATGGCTCAGGAGCAGGAACGTGGCATTACCATCACCTCGGCTGCTACTACTTGTTCCTGGAAAGGTCATCGGATTAATATCATCGATACACCCGGGCATGTAGACTTTACTGTTGAAGTAGAGCGCAGCCTTCGGGTGCTTGACGGGGCTATTCTCCTGTTTTGCGCAGTAGGCGGTGTAGAGCCGCAATCGGAGACAGTCTGGAGGCAGGCAAAAGAGTACGGCATTCCTGTGATTGCCTTTGTCAACAAGATGGACCGCGTGGGGGCGAACTTCGAGCGGGTTCTCAGTATGATGAGACAGCGTTTAAGCGTGCGTCCGGTGCCTTTGCAGCTTCCTTTGGGTAACGAAGCCTCCTTTCAGGGGATCATTGATCTGATCGAAATGGAGGCTATTATTTACGACGACACGACACTTGGCTCACAGTTTCACAAGGAGCCGATTCCATCCGGCTCGATGGCACGGGCTCAGGAATACCGGGAACAGTTGATCGAAGCGCTTGCCGATCAAGACGATCGGATTTTGGAGCTCTATATCGAAAAGGCAGACATCTCTCCCCAGGAACTTCGGCTGGCAGTGCGTAAGGGCACTTTGCAGCTGACCATTACGCCGGTCTTTTGTGGTTCGTCGTTCAAGAACAAAGGGGTTCAACCTCTGCTCGATGGAATCGTTCATTATCTTCCCTCTCCAGCTGATGTTGCTCCGGTCATCGGACTTAATGAGGCTGGAGAAGAAGAAAGCCGCCCTCCTGCAGAAGACGCGCCGTTTGCTGCGCTTGCTTTTAAGATCATGAATGATCCATACGTGGGACAGCTGACCTTCACGCGGGTGTACAGCGGTTCGCTGACGACGAAGTCTCAGGTTTATAATGCTACAAAAGAAGCTACTGAGCGAGTCGGCAAGATCCTGAAGATGCATGCCAATAAGCGTGAAGAAATCGATTCGATCTCTGCTGGAGACATTGCTGCGCTGGTGGGGATGAAGGGCACGACCACGGGCGATACTCTCTGCGATCCCGCCCATCCGGTTGTACTGGAATCGATCAAGGTGCCGGAATCGGTTATATCGGTTGCCATTGAGCCGAAGACAAAAGCTGATCAAGGCAAGCTTGCTGTTTCCCTGCAGAGGCTTGCCAATGAGGATCCTTCGTTTCGTATGCGTGTTGACTCTGAAACTGGTCAGACAATAATTTCTGGTATGGGTGAGCTTCATCTGGAGATCATTGTTGATCGATTGCTTCGTGAATTCAACATCAATGCTAATGTAGGAAACCCTCAGGTAGCGTATCGGGAGACGATTACTCAGAAGGCAATAGCGGAAGGACGATTCGTGCGTCAATCCGGCGGTCGGGGACAGTACGGGCATGTTAAGCTCGCGATCGAACCACTGCCCTCTGGAAGCGGATTTGCATTTGAGAGTCGCGTCGTCGGAGGTACGGTACCCCAGGAATACATCCCGGCAGTGGAGAAGGGAATTGTCGAGACGATGGAGCATGGCTTGATTGCCGGGTACCGGCTGGTGGATGTGAAAGCCATGCTGCTCGATGGATCGTACCATGAGGTTGACTCATCGGAGCTTGCGTTTAAGATTGCTGCCTCTATGGCTTTCAAGCAGGCGGTTCAGAAGGCACGGCCAGTAGTACTGGAACCGCTGATGTCGGTAGAAGTTGTCGTACCGCGCGAGTATGTCAGTGACGTAATTGGTGATATCAGTTCCCGCCGCGGCAAGATTCTTGGCATGGAACAGCAGACCACGATGACAATTGTTGCTGCCCATGTACCCTTGGCGGAAATGTTCGGCTATGCTACCGTACTGAGAAATCTGACTCAGGGGCGAGGCACCTATTCTATGCAGCTCTACCATTATATTACTGTCTCGGATGCGGAACTAAAAAAAGTTGTTGCCAATTCGTAAAAGGTTTGGTATAAAAATTCATTTTACCTGCGTTGCCGGTAGGTGCTGAAAAGCGGTCGAAATAATTACGAGAATTTACCCCTCAGGGTGAGCTTCAACGGATAACGTCAGATTGATTGCACAGTACAAGGAGGAGCAGTCATGGCGAAGGCGAAATTTGAGCGGAAGAAGCCGCATGTAAATGTAGGGACGATTGGGCACGTTGATCATGGAAAGACGACGTTGACGGCAGCGATGACGAAGTACTTGGCGCTGAAGGGGCAGGCGAGCTTCATGGCGTATGATTCGATTGACAAAGCGCCCGAGGAGAAGGAGCGGGGTTTGACGATAGCGATATCGCACGTTGAGTACGAGACCGATAAGCGCCACTACGCCCACATTGACTGTCCGGGCCATGCAGACTACATCAAGAACATGATCACGGGGGCGGCGCAGATGGACGGGGCGGTGCTGGTGGTGAGTGCAGCCGATGGGCCGATGCCGCAGACGCGTGAGCACATACTGTTGGCCAAGCAGGTGCGGGTACCGTCGATTGTGGTTTTTTTAAACAAGACGGATATGGTAGATGACCCGGAGTTGATCGAGCTGGTGGAGTTAGAGATACGGGAGTTGCTGAGCTCGTATGATTTTCCTGGGGATGAGATACCGATCGTAAAGGGTAGTGCGCTGAAGGCGATGGAATCGGAGGCGAAGGATCCGAAGGCTTCCGAGTTTCAGAGTATTCAGGAGTTGTTGGATGCGATAGACAGTTACATACCGGAGCCGGTGCGGGATATAGACAAGCCGTTTTTGATGCCGGTAGAGGATGTATTCAGTATTTCGGGTCGAGGCACGGTGGTAACGGGGAAGGTAGAGCGCGGGATGGTGAAGGTAGGGGAAGAGGTCGAGATAGTGGGGATACGGCCCACGGTGAAGACGGTATGTACGGGAGTGGAGATGTTCCGCAAGATTTTGGATCAAGGTCAGGCGGGAGACAATATTGGGGTGTTGCTGCGAGGCACGAAGCGCGATGACGTAGAGCGTGGGCAGGTGGTGGCCAAGCCGGGCAGTATCACGCCGCACAAGAAGTTCAAGGCTGAGGTATACGTGTTGAAGAAGGAAGAAGGTGGGCGGCACACGCCATTTTTCAATGGGTACCGGCCGCAGTTTTACTTTCGCACCACGGATGTGACGGGCAACGTGAAGCTGCCCGACGGGGTAGAGATGGTGATGCCGGGTGATAATGTGAGCATGGAGGTGGAACTGATCACCCCGATTGCGATGGAGAAGGAGCTGCGCTTTGCAATTCGTGAAGGCGGCCGCACGGTAGGTGCCGGCGTTATCAGCGATATCATCGAATAACTTTCCTTTGCTTACGGTGTTGCCGTCATGAGAGAGATAATCACATTAGCCTGTGGTGAATGTAAGAGACACAATTACACCACCACGAAAAATAAGAAAACTACTCCAAAGAAGCTGGAGTTTAGAAAATACTGTCGCTTTTGTCAGAAGCATACCCTTCACAAAGAGACTAAGTAAGCGCCTTGCCTATGGCATCCTGTTGTCCACGACAGTGTCGTGCCAACCACGAGTTCACGCTGCTGCAAGATCGACACGCACGAGCGCAAGGCCAGTAGCTCTAACGGCTAGAGCACCGGACTCCAAATCCGGGGGATGGGGGTTCGAATCCCTCCTGGCCTGTGGGAAGGAGAATGATGTTGCCCAAGAACAAAGCGTGATGTTTTCTTCAGCAATGCAGAGGCATCAATCGCCCATGGAGTCGACAACCATTCAGGGATTTCTGCTTGTTCTTGGGTGTGCTTTTTCCGAATAGGCCGTAACCCTGTAAAGGGGATTTATCGCGCCTGGCCAGATGAGGTGCGAAGATCGTGCGGCCTTGTTTTCTGAAAAAAAGAAATTACTCTGGCGGGGACTGACTGTGGAAAACGTCATCGAGAAAGTTGTCCAGTTTTTTCGTGAAGTACGAACCG
>Ga0116144_10002935_pt1 | contig 17608 bp, 14 predicted proteins | sample AD_UKC035_MetaG_FD_89746 | JGI IMG/M metagenome (GOLD analysis project Ga0116144, IMG submission 89746) | Active sludge microbial communities of municipal wastewater-treating anaerobic digesters from USA - AD_UKC035_MetaG | ecosystem: Engineered > Bioreactor > Anaerobic > Digestate | place: USA...
GCCTTTTGGCTGGCGGAAAAGTGTTTTCGTTTGGGCATGGTGTTCCAAGTTTACACCTTATTTTTGCCCTTTTTCGTGTCCAGTTTTTGTTAGCCACTTAAGGTCTGCATTTGCACCAATTGTATTATAAATCTCTGGGTACGGCCATGACGAGGACGCTCCCCATGAAACATAGTAAATATCTTCCTGTGTCCAACCATCGTTACAACTACCTGGAGAATAATACCCCGTTTCGGGTTCAGTGGGAGGATAATCTTGTGGACAGCCATCAGCCGATGCAATAACGTATAGTTGCTTATGTCCGGATACGTTGTTATATCCGTCCAACCAATGGCGTGGAATATCCGCCGAATTAAAACCTGGCTCGATATTATTGGCTCCTACTGCTGTAACACGGCTCGATAGACCAGGATAGCCCGCATATCGATTATTGATTTCGATGATAAGGTTTGCCCAAGCTTCTCCATGTCTTTGGGCAATAACATCGGTAACGATACCGCCGCTACTGTTCGTGCCTACTGCAATCACAATCGTATCATTAGGTGTACAGGTGTAAAACCCCAACGAAAAAACCACCACGGACGAAGCTATTTGATCGGTCGAGATAAAAGTCTGATCATACAACTTTGTACCAAGTACCCCTTCAGAGTTTTGGTATGGATTACCATAAGCAAGGAAAACGAAAACGTTCTCTACTTCCTGTTTACTGGCGGCACTGCGCCCCACATTACAACCTAGCTCGTAAACGTCATAAGTAGTCCACATATAGTAGCTTAAACTTTTGACGTGGTAGGGAGGATAATTCTTGAGAAGCAAGGGCAAAAAGCTCTTCTCATTCTGTGATGAATCTGGGGTTATGAAATATTGAGTTGCGGGAGGCGGATAGGGATTGCTTGTAGATGTGCGTGTTGGGGTTCTTGTTGGCGTCTTGGTTGGGGTTCTTGTTGGAGTCTTGGTTGGAGTTCGCGTTGGAGTCCTCGTTGGAGTTCGTGTTCTGGTCGGTGTAGGCATCGCCGCCGAAGCGTTTTGAACAGTTGAAAATAAGCCAAACAGACTTAACAAAACAACAACGAGACAACAGAAACGCAAAATCACAAGGGTCTTCTTCGTCATTTTATCATCCGTGAGTTGATACTCAATTGGCCTTACTGGTTGACTCGCCCAACGGTTAATGATTGATGTGGTGGTCAGAGTTAATACCGAATCCCGGTTCAACGCGCCGCCTGATTATTTGGGATTTCCGGTATGTTGCTATACCCCAGCTGTATTCCTGGAAGCGAATATGGATAATTGTACAGCCAAATTGTTGCCTGTGGTATGCCAGAAGCCGTTCGCGTTATAATGTACCCATGGATCTATTCACCCACGCCATGAACGACCGCATGCAGTCAGAAGCCCCCCTGGCCGCCCGCATGCGCCCCCGCATTCTCGACGAGTACGTCGGCCAGGAAGATATCCTCGGCCCCGGTAAGCTGCTGCGCCGGGCGATTGAGGCCGACCGGCTGTTCGCATCCATGATCCTTTGGGGGCCGCCGGGGACGGGTAAGACAACGCTGGCTCAGGTGATTGCCAACACCACCAAGTCGCACTTCGAGACCCTCTCGGCCGTGTTGGCAGGAAAAGCCGAACTGCGCGAGGTGATTGACAAGGCTCTCGAACGCCGCCGACTGTACAATCTCCGCACCGTGCTCTTCGTGAAGGATGTTCGTGAATCACTGAATTGATCCGCACAGTCGCCGGTTCGTGTTACCCGCCAGCGTGTCCCCTACTTGTCTTTCACGCATATACGTGTTATACTTATTTACGTGAAATATTGTTGTTCTGGAGGTAAAGATGGAAACTACCCAAAATGTGACCCTGGCGATCCCCAAGAATGTATTGCGCAAGGCCAAGATTCTCGCCGTGCAAAAGAACACGTCCCTGTCCAGCTTGCTGACCCAAACGCTGGCTGATCTGGTCGCTCATCAAGAAGCCTACGAGCAGGCACGCCAGCGCAATTTGGCGCTGCTGAAGCGCGGCTTTGACCTGGGCACACAGGGGCAGGTTTCCTGGAAGCGAGAAGACATCCATGAACGTTGATCCCCAGGCAACCTATTTTCTGGATACCAACATCCTGGTGTATGCCTATGATCGCTCTGCCGGCCAGAAACACAGCCTGGCGGTGCGGTTGGTGGAGGAATGCTGGGAAAATGAAAACGGCTGCCTCAGCATCCAAGTGTTGCAAGAATTTTTTGTAACAGTTACCCGTAAGATCGCCACGCCATTGGATCCTCAAACCGCACGCCAGATCGTGGCCGATCTGGCGCAGTGGCGTTTGCACACGCCTAAAGCCAGTGATTTGCTCCAAGCCATCGATCTTCAGCAGAATTATCAACTGGCCTTTTGGGATGCACAGGTGATCCAAAGTGCAACCAGCCTGAGCTGCAAACAGTTGTTATCTGAAGACCTGAATCACGGCCAGATCTATGGCGAGGTGCAGGTGATCAATCCTTTTAAAAAATAGTGGGGTCGCATACTGTGCTTGACCCGCGGCAAAAAGAACTTTTGAATTTGGCTGCTCAACGCGGCCAATCGGTTAACCGGCGCACATTGGCTGATAGTATTGCCAGTATCAACCCGCCCGCGTTTGGTCACTTGGCAAGCTATGCTGTTCTTGGAATGAACTTGGTTTTCGTTGAAATCGAGCAGTTTTTTGAGAGTGGGGGCTTTCTTTTACAGGGTGAAGAACTTATCAATTGGCTGGTGCAGTGTCTTGAGTGGGATTTGATAAGAATAGAATATCCTGATGGCCACGATGAACCTTACTTCTCTTGCCCTGATGGTGTAAGGCATTATTTTTTAACACATTTGAGCTCTGATGAACTGGCATTGGAACATCGTAGGGCAATAAGCTTCCATTCGGAGAAATTGGCTTTACTGGCATCGGATATAGGATTCGTTTTGCGAGGTGGTGAAAAGGCGATTGAGCCAGGTGGATTTTTGGATCAAATCTCACACCTACCCCAATACCAGTCCCTACACCATAACATTCTCAATTACGCGCTGAACTGGCATGAGCATCTTTTCCAGCTTAGAGAATTTGAAGATGCAGCCAACATACTCAATTCCATATGCTTCGCCCTTTCCCGGCGCGGGCAGAAAAAATTAGCCGAAAGCCTTTTGGCGCGCATTGCGACCCAAACAAAAGGCTTGATAAGTTTAGCCGCGTGGATCAATCTGGCAACTTTGCTGCGGCAGGAGCAACAGCACTCCGCAGCCTTGCGAATTTACTGGCGGACAGTACCTGGACTGTTGCGGCTGCGAGCTTTTATCCAGCTAGCCCAGGTTTTGACAGAAATATCTGCGGTTTATCGCCAAACTGGCAAATTGATCCCTTCAGCACTGATGTTGGAATTCAGCGTAATCTTGAACGGCCGGTTGAAAAATGGTCAGAGTCAGGCGATTGCTCAGTCACAATTAGCCTCAACTTATCGGCTTTTGCGCATGTACCAACCAGCTTTAAAAGTTTCCACAGCGGCTATATCGTATTTTCGCCTTGCAGATGATCGGTTGAACCTAGGTCGTTCTCTATTAACCCAAGGGAACATCTATTACAACTTAAAGATGATTGAGCTAGCATTTACATGCTTTGATGAGGCCCAGCAGGTTGGCCGGCAAATTGGCGATCCACAGGCTGAAATTGGCGCGTTGGGCGGTAAGGCGCGCCTGCTCATGCTGACTGGCTTCCTTGACCAAGCAAAACAGCTACTCGAAGAGACTATCAGCAGGCGAGAACAGATCAGGGACCACACTGTAGGAGTCGAATACCAAAACTTGGGTGTATGTTATGAGCAGCAAGGCAATCTGGCCCTGGCCTTGGGCTGGTACCAAAAAGCGCAGCTTGAATTTGAGCGTTACTTACCTGTAGAAGCGCCGTCATGTCGCCGAAAGATTGCTGCATTGGAGAAAAAGCTTGCAAAAAGGCGATGAAGGGTGAAGTCAGCCGATAGAAAAACCGTTCGCGTTATAATGTACCCATGGATCTATTCACCCACGCCCACGAAACCCGCATGCGCAGCGAAGCCCCCCTGGCGGCGCGCATGCGCCCGCGCACCCTCGACGAGTACGTCGGCCAGGAAGATATCCTCGGCCCCGGTAAGCTGCTGCGCCGGGCGATTGAGGCCGACCGGCTGTTCGCCTCCATGATCCTTTGGGGGCCGCCGGGGACGGGTAAGACCACCCTGGCGATGGTCATTGCCAATACCACCAAGTCTCACTTCGAGACCCTCTCGGCCGTGCTGGCGGGCAAGGCCGATCTGCGCGAGGTGATCGAGAAGGCGCTGGAGCGGCGCCGGCTGTACCAGACCAAAACCGTGCTGTTCGTGAAGGATGTTCGTGAATCACTTAATTGACCCTGCAGTAGTACTTTCTATGCATTTATCATCCCCATAAACTCTGAAAATAAACTCCCACTCGCAAAACTAAACTCCGAATTCAGAGTTTATCGGAGTTTTGATATGTGGCCATTCACATAAATGGTCTTGTCTAAGAGACTTTTCAAAAACTCCCAATCCGCAAGGTAAGGGGGTTTTGTTTTTTTCCTCGCAGATTGTCAGCTACTTTTGTTTGCGCAGCATATTCAACTGGGCCTGGGTCGCCTTCAGTTTGGCTTCCAGGTGGGCAACCTCCTGCGACAACTCATAAACCTGATGCTTCATCGCGGCATAACGCCCATGCATCCGTGCTCGCTCGGACTGTAAATGATTGATGATATTGCTCTCACCGGGAGAAGGCTCTCGGGGCTGGCGGACATTCTGCAGCGTTGCCAGGCCAGCAGCCAAAAGATAATAAAGGCCTTCTTTATCGGTCCAGCGGTTCAGAACAAATTCTGCTTTGAGTTCCTGATAAAAATCGCCCATCAAGTCAATCTCGATATGTTGGGAGCGGTTAGATTCGGACGGCTGATCGGATTGAAAAAAGTCACTCATTTTACTGTGCCTTCCTTACCATCATTCCTTTGAAATCCGGCCATACCCCGAAATTGCTCCAACCACTTGAGGCCAAAAGCTCTTTTCAACGGAGTGAATTTGCTCTGGCGTCTTGTGTTCGGTTTCGCGGATATACTCTGTGACTCGTACGCGCAAGGCTTCTAGTTTCTCGCCGCTGATAGAAACAAGCGCCCGTGTTATCTCAGCGTTTGGCGATCTAGCGATGGCCTGGTTTAGATGTTGACGGCATAACCCTGTGGATTTACGAAAAACAGCGTTCAGAACGGCATCATTCAGATTGGATGTAAGCACCCCTAAAGCGGCATGAGTTGCGACCTCTTGCTCAATACAGGCCGGGCAGCGGGGAGGAATGCCCGTGCTGGCGGCCATTATACGGCAGAGGCCCAACCGCCGCAAGATCCGGTCACTCAAAGACCACAAGCTTTTGTCCGAAGGCGTGCTTTTCACTTTCTGTAAATCGCCAATAGCCAGCATCAATAAATCATGATAAATAATTCCAGCGCCGAATGTGCCTCCGAGCTCCAATTCAAACGCCAGCCAACCGTGCTCCTTGCAGAAACCCTTGCTATCTCGCAAGACAGCACGAATGTCGGTCCTATGGAAGTACTTCTCAAAAAGATCTCTGAGGTATTGTTCGACCGTTTCCTGCTGTAAACGACAGATTGGGCAGCCTGGTTTCTGGCAGGCAGTTATCAGGTCAAGAACAGTGATTGTTGCATTAACTTCATGAATTAGGTACTCCATATCAGTAATCCGGGAAATAAACAAAGCGCCAGGCTGTGCGATCCACAAGCATATTCCTGCTCCTGGTTTCAGCAGAAAAACCAATCGCAGCCGGATTACCCAATTCGTCGAGATCAAAACAAGCCCCAAAGTACTGATCTGCAAACCAGACCAGGTCATCCGGTTGAGAAATGCGTAAATTACTGCCATCCGGCAATTTGGCCAGGACAATATAACCAAAATTCTTGCTTGCAGGCCCCCTGATTTCAGCTCCAAAGCAAATGAGGCCACCCAGGCGGGCCGCTCGCCAACTCACCAGATCCGCGCCCGAGAACATCAAACGGCTGGCTCGTTCACGTGAAGGTTCAGTTAAATTAAAGCCAGCTTGCATATTATCTTCAAGCACTGCTTCGCTTTCATAACTGGCAACAGGCATATCCATAGTGGGGAGTTCATAGAATATCTCGTTGGCTCGAATGAAGCTGCGTAAATACCCGCCAGACGAACGTAACTGCGAAACGTACTCGTTTAAGGCAGTTTTCTTTTGGTCGCGCTCTTCGAGACTCAGTGAAAACGTCATCCAGCCTTCTCCGTAATTGGCCAGCGCAGCCGGGGGAAGCAGGTATTTCCCAGTATTGTCGCCACGTGGGATTGGGTATCCCTCATAATGAACCAGATATGCTAAGATCTCGGGGGGCGTCTGGCCGCTGGACGCCAGGTAGGAGGCAATTGCAAACTGAGTAAAGTCGCTGACCGATGCGTGATCGGAATGGGTATCTTCAGGGTGCGGAACAACAATGGTGTCGGGTTGAAAATCATTCAAGATTGCCACCAGATCGTTGAATAAATCATTTCCGCGATAGGATGCTTGTGAGTTGTAGGTGTTTTGATAGGGGCTGCTGCTTGCATGAGTATAGGAAGCCACCCTCGGCTTATCGTTGGGCCAGTCCATCGTCCACAACTCACCCAGTTTCCCGTCAGGGTAACCTAAGAAGATGACCGCGCCCTGGTCTATGCCAATCTGCCCCAACGCAGCCAGTGTTTCGCCTTGCCGGTGTAATCCCAGATTGACGTAGTCAGCATCTCTCGGCACCGACCAAGGACGTATGAGCAATGGGGAGAGATATTGACCATCGCCGTTTGTAACTACCACTACTTCAACCCGGCCCCCACCCTCTAGCACACGTTGCATCAATCCACCCGCGGCCAATGTCTCATCATCAGGATGAGGCGCAATCACCAATAATCTTTGCACCGAAGACACATCCAGTTGCGTGAGATCTGTTGCCTGGAGGTTGGGTCTTGCTTGAGCTTGATCATACAAGAAGGTCGAGAAAAATAACGTAAAAATAATCACCAGCGTGACCAGGAGGCGAGGCGCAATCACGCGCCTGGCTTTATGCAGCAGTTTCGTTGGGGATTGGGCCATATCTGCCAGCGGAGCTTTTTCCATAGCACGATTGTCATCTGCCCGGCGGCAGGAGCGATAAGCTTGTTCATAAGAGCGCACCATATTGGATAGGCTGTAATGCTGCGCCCTGGCCAGGCTGGACGCGCCCATCCTTTCTCGCACTTCTACGTGATCAGCCAGTCGTTCAATCCAAGCGGCTGCCTCCTCGGGTTGATCAGGTTGAAAAAGGTAACCATTGACCTGATGCGCGACCAGTTCAGGCAGGGCGGCAGCTTTTGCCGCCAAAACTGGCCTGGCGCAGGCCAGCGCTTCCAATGTGGCAATGCTGAAAGATTCTGCGTCTCCGGGCATGACAAAGGCATCCGAACTATTGAGCAGATCGGGTATATCACCATGTGCGATGGAGCCAATGAAAACTACTCGCTGGCCCAGGCTAACTTCTACCGCCAGCCGCTGAAGGTGAGCTTTCTCTTTTCCCTGGCCAGCAATCGCCAATTGAATATCAGGCCTATCCAACGCGGCAATTGCGCAGATGAGTGTATCCAGGTTCTTTTCATAATCAATCCGACCGACATATAAAAACAATATTTTGTTAATATCCAGGCCATATTGTTGGCGTATCGCACGGCAATCTAAATCGGGATTGGGTTGGAAATTTTCCAACTGCACACCACATCCAACGATCCGAATGTCTGCCCGTACGCCGTGATGCGCCAGCATTTGGGCTGAATATCTGGATGGCACAACAACAAGATCGCCTTGATTGAGGTGTGTCAGCAAGAGTTTCCAGCCAACCCAATGCAAAATCCGTTTCAGAAGCAGATTTTCAGGGCGGATATAAGGGGAAGTAATTTCCGGGCCAGGGTGATGGGTAATCAGCACTGGAATTCCGCGCCGGTGAGCCTCTCGGATCACAGCCTGGCTCAATGGTGAGGGATCCTGTATATGGATAAGCTCGGGCAGGAACTGATCGAAAATGGTTCGGATCAATGATCTCGAAAAAAACGAAACCGACAAATCCTGGTGGATCCTGGTCAAACGAACGGAGCGAACCCGTACGACTTTAATCCCAGGGTTTGGTTCTATTTCTTGCCCATTTGACGCTGATGGGGTTAATACCATTACATCATGACCGCAAGCCGCCATTCCCTGGGTGAGATTTTGCGTAAAGATGGCTTGTCCGTTCACATCAGGAGGATAAGTAATGCTGCAATATAAGATACGCATGGGCTATGCCTCATCCACAGGATCGGTTTTTTCCAGTTCGGCGAAAATATTCTTGCGGCTTGCCAGGCGGCGCACATAGATCATGGTGACCAGGATGAATAGCAACGTAAAACCGAGCGCGGCATAGCGCAGCCCGCTTTGAATTTGCATGATGCTGGAAGCCGCAAAATAACCCAAAGCCATTACGGACGCGCCGATTAAGAAATTGCTGATCACAATGAGCGGAAACCAGCGTTTCCAGGGCACCTTTGCCATTCCGGTAGCAATCAGCGCCGGGATCGTGATCCAGTTGGTTAATTTTGAGAAGATGAGCAGCTTGATTGCATCCTGCCCGACAATTTGCCTGGCTGCATTCACTTTTTCGGCTGTAACGCCCAACCAATGCAAACGGCGAACCAGCCAATCAATCTTGCTATAATAGCCCAGGGCATACCAACCCACATCTGAAACAACATTACCCAGCGTTACCGCACATAGCACGCCGAATGGATTCAGGTAGCCAGTTGATGCGGCGCCAGCCGCCAACAAGATGGTCGCCTCGCCTTCGAATGCAACCAGCACGACCACCAGAATGTAAGCCCATAAATGCTGCACGAATTATCCTTTCCAACCCAATCAGGCGGTACAGCGGTGTTGCATCCTATCTTCGGTTGATTGGGTGTCCATTCTATTTTTACTCCTGTTCACCTGATAAGGTTCATGGAAGCGCCTTTGGGATCAACCGATTTGTCCGCCGTTGACGATCCTTGCCCTGCCTGGCTCTGGCTCTAAAGATATCGTCTCGGCGTCATCTTCATACGCCAATAATTCGGCATAGCGGCCCCAACTAATCAGTGTCTCGATCTGGCTTGTGGCCCTCTCGGGCGGGAATTCCAGGCTTAAAGCCATCTCGATCACATTCCATTTCAACTGCTGTTTCTCGGCTGAGCGCAGCATGTTCAACAGCCAGCGCATCATCGGCAAGCGGCGAGCGCGGGCGGCAAAGATTTCTTTGCGCGCCAGGATGCTGGCTTCGGCAAACGTCTGCCCCAAGGGGGTTAGTTCGATATCGCCTTTGGCGATGGACGCAAAGCCGAGTAACTCCGCCGTCTCACTCAGGCGCAGCAGGTGATCGGGGTCAATCCCCAGTTCGTCTTCCAGCACGTAGATATCATGGGCGGGCTTATCGGATTCATCGAGGTGCTCCAACAAACCGGCCAGGTCGCTGATGGCGACCTCTGGCAGTTGGCGGGTGCGCCCGGCCTCGCCTGGGGCGGTACCCAACTCTTCCTTTTCCGTGCGTGTCTGGCCGGCCAGGGTGGCGTACACCAGGTCTACCTGGGCCTGGAATTCCGGCGATCTACGCTGGCGCGGGTGCGGCAAATCAATTTTATGTTCGGCGATGATCCGCCCCGGCTCTTTATCCATCACCACGATCCGGTCGGCCATGAACACCGCTTCTTCGATGTTGTGACTGACCATCAGGATGGCTTTCGTGGGGATTTTGCCTTCCGTCCACAGCTCCAGCAGCTCGCCGCGCAGCGATTCGGCGCTGAGCACATCCAGGGCTGAGAAAGGCTCATCCAGGCAGAGCAGTTCCGGCTCAACCGCCATTGCCCTCGCAAAGCCAACTTTCTGGCGCATGCCGCCAGAAAGCTCGCGCGGATAGGCCGATTCAAAGCCATCCAGGCCTACCCGGTCCAGCAAGTCTTCTGACTGGCTGGTGCGCAGTTGTGCAGCAACGCCTTTGACTTTGAGGGCCAGTTCGACGTTTTCAATCACGCTCAGCCAGGGAAAAAGAGCGAAGGTTTGAAAGACGATGGAGGCATGCGGGTTCACGCCGCGCAGCGGCTGTCCCCGATAGATCACCTTTCCCTGAGATGGTTCCTGTAAACCCGCAATGATGCGCAGCAACGTGCTCTTGCCGCAGCCCGATGGGCCAAGCAGGGCCACAAACTCCCCTGTTGACAGGCTCAAGTTGATATCCTCCACGGCGGTAAAGCGACGCTCTCCAGTACCATAGAGCTGATTGACATGTTCGAGTTGTAATAAGGTGTCGTTCATCGGTCACTCCATGCGGTATTTTTCTTCAGCCAGGATGTACAACCGCCGCCACAGCAGGCGGTTGACCAGGATCACGGTCAGCACCATGCCCAGGGTGGCAGCCAGCAGCAGCGGGTAATTGCCAGATGCGGTAGCCTGGGCAATCAAGGCGCCGATGCCGGTCACAGAGAGGGTCTGGCCGCCAAAGGCCTGGTATTCGGCCACGATGCTGGCATTCCAGGCGCCTCCACTGGCGGTGATGGCGCCAGTGATCAGGTAGGGGAAGATGGCCGGCAAGATCAAGGTGCGCCAGCGCTGCCAACCCCTGATTTGCATCAACTGGGTGGTATATTTCAAGTCCTGGGGGATGGCGCTGGCCCCGGCGATAATGTTGAACAGCAGGTACCACTGCGTGCCCATTAGCATCAGCAGCACGGCGGCCAGGTTCAGGCCGCCCGGCAGATTCAACACAAGCAGCAGGATCACCGGAAAGAGCGCCGTGGCCGGCACCGAGGCGGTCACCTGCACCACCGGCTGCAAAATCGCCGCCAGGCGGCGGTTGGTGCCAATCGCTACGCCCACCGGCACGGTCCAGGCCAGGGCCAGCAGCAAAGCAATGCTGACCCGCAGCAGGGTAGCCACCACGCTCAAACCCACCTGCGCCCACTCGCCAGGCGGAACCGTGAACAGCATGACGCCGGCGCGAGTTAAGCCGTACAGGAGCGCCAACCCTAACAGACCGCTGAAAACGATCCCCAACCAACGCCGGGCAGGTTTTTCAGCCTGCGTTCCCGAACGCATTGGGAAGCGGCGCAGGATGGCGCGGTCAAAAGCCTCGGCCAGCGGGCCGAACAGGCGCTCGGAAAGCCAGTGGGTCAGCCGAGCTTTGCCGATCAGATCGTAAAACCAGGAAGTGGGCGGCTCATCGTTTTCAACCATCTCCACTTTGAAGCGATCCGACCAGGCAATCAACGGCCGCCAGACCGCCTGATCGAGCAGCACCACCGTCAGGATCAGCGCCCCCAGCCCCCAACCAATCGCCGCATAATCGCTTTGATTGGCCGCCTCGCGCAGGTAGGTTCCCAGGCCAGGCAGACGGAAATCCCGCGTGCCAACGGTGAAAATTTCGGCAGCCATCAGGAAGAACCAACCGCCGGCCCATGACATCATGCTGTTCCACACCAGGCTGATCATGCCAAAAGGCAGCTCCAGGCTTTTGAACTGCATCCAGGTGTTCAAGCGGAAGATACTGCTGGCTTCGCGCAGCTCTTTCGGGATGGTGCTCAGCGATTGGTACCAGGCAAAGGTCAGGTTCCAGGCCTGGCTGGTGAAGATCAGCACGATCGAGGCCAGCTCGGCGGCGATGTTCTGCGGCAGCACGGCGCTCAGGCTGAGCAGTACTACCGGCAGAAAGGAGAGAATGGGTACACTTTGCAGCACATCCAACAGCGGCATCAACAGTTGCTCGGCGCGCCGGTTATAGGCCGCCGCCCGCCCGTAGAGCAGGGTGAAGAGCATCGAAAGGGCGTAGGCCGCCGCCATGCGCCCGACCGAGAGCAGGGTGTACCAGGGCAACGCCGAAGGCGCCAGAGAAATATCCGGCCCGGTGACAACCGCCGGCGCGTTGAAAGCCAGGCGAGCGCCAACATACAGCGCCACAGCCACCACCGCCAGGGCCACCAGGTCGCCCCAGGTGAACGCCCGCCCGCTGCGTTGGGAAGTATGGAAAATTTGTGGGGATTGCGTCATCTGGTCAGCACCTCCAGGTTCAGGATTTTCCTGGGTGTGCTGCGTGGACGCGCGGCATGACCAGGGCTACATCGGCAATTGAAGCAGCGGACTGTGGTCGTCTGTTGAAGCTGGATCAGGGTCTGCTTCGCCAGGCAAATCAGGGCAAGCCGGTAGAGTCAACATGGCTGTGATTATATTCCTTAACAGGAGAAACGTCACGGATAATTGGTCTTGTCCGAATAGTTTCACCGTAATCCCGTCGCTCAACCCTCACTTTTCCCGCCCCTATCCCCGCCAAATCCTGTCGCAAAAGGTTTGCGCCCCACGTCAAAATGGGGTATCGTTAAGCTACTCTGAAAAACAGGAGTTCAGCGTTATGCCCTCTTTGAACTGGATCGGCAAATCGGCCGTGGTGGCGCATCACAAACAGGTGCCCTTTCGCCTGCTCAAATGCCGCGCCGACCTTTCCGTCGGCGACCCGCAGTCCGGCAACCTGCTGGTGCAGGGCGACAACCTGGAAGCGCTCAAGGCGCTGCTGCCCTATTACGCCGGCCAGGTGAAGTGCATTTACATCGATCCGCCCTACAACACGGGGAATGAGGGTTGGGTTTACAACGACGCAATGAACAGCCCGGAAATGCGCGATTGGCTCGGTAAAGTGGTAGGAGGCGAATCTGAGGATCTCTCACGGCATGATAAGTGGCTGTGCATGATGTACCCGAGGCTGGCTTTGTTGCGAGAGTTTTTAAGCGAAGATGGGGTGCTCTTTGTAAGTATAGATGACACAGAAGTGCATTTACTTAGGGCATTGCTTGATGAAATTTTCGGATTATCGAATTGGATATGTACCCTAATTTGGAAACGGAGGCAAACTCCTGACAGTCGGAATCTTAATGGGGTTTCTGCTGACCATGAATATTTACTCTGCTACGGGCGCGGAAAGCAAATTCGGTTTAAAGGACAATCAAAGGATCTCAGTAAATATACTAACCCAGACAATGATCCCAATGGTTCTTGGATGAGCGATAACCTGACCGGACTTGCTAATAAAACAGAGCGGCCAAATCTACATTACAGCATAGTTCATCCAGTAACAGGGCAAAGATATTTACCACATCCTTCACGTGGTTGGATTTATGGTCAAGAGAGAATGGCAGAATTGATTGCCACCAATCGGATTCTTTGGCCAAAGTCTCCCAATGGCCGCCCTAGATTAAAACGTTATCTTTTCGATATGAAAAGCGAGACCACTGGGTTCTCGACTCTTCTGGATGCTTCAGGTAACGTTGTAGGCACAAAAGAGTTGGCACAACTTCTAGGCCCAAAGGCTTTTGCGTTTCCTAAACCATCTGAGCTAATTCAGATACTGATTGAGCAGGCGACAGATCGAGACTCTATTGTGCTTGATTCTTTTGCGGGCAGCGGCACAACCGGGCATGCCGTTTTGAAGCAAAATGCCAGAGATGGCGGCAAGCGCCGTTTTATTTTGGTAGAGTTGGATGCCAACATTGCACCCAATATTACCGCCGAACGGCTCAAACGCGTGGCGCAGGGTTACACTTATCGCGACCAGAAAGGCAACGAGAAATTTGAGCCCGGTTTGGGCGGCGGCTTCCGCTTCTGCGAGCTGGGCGCAACCCTGTTCGACGCTGGCGGCCAGATCCGCCCGGAAGTGGCCTATGACGACCTGGCGCAGCACATCTTCTTCATCGAAACCGGCTCGCCCTTGCCGCACAGCGAGCAGCCGCGCTATCCGCTCCTGGGTGTGCACAACGGCACGGCCGTTTACCTGCTGTATAACGGCGTGCTCAAGGATAAATCGCCCCAGGGCGGGAATATGCTGACGCTGCCGCTGCTGGCGACCCTGCCGGAGCATTTTGGCCCCAAGATCATCTACGGGAATGGCTGCCGCATTGGCGAGCACCGGCTGCGGGAACTGAGCATCGTATTCAAGCAGATTCCATACGAGATCAGGGAGCGCTAATATGCAGCTCAAAAACTACCAACAGCGTTCCCTTAGTGTGCTCGCCCGCTATTTCCAGGCCTGCTTGCAAAGCGGCGACGCCGACCTGGCCTTTTACAACCTCACGCGCCAGCTTTTCGGGCAGGGTATCCCGTACCACCCGGTGGCCGAGCTGCCCGGCCTGCCCTATGTCTGCCTGCGCGTGCCCACCGGCGGCGGCAAGACCCTGATGGCCTGCCACGCCGTGCGCCTGGCGCTGCGCGAACACCAGCGCGTGGATCACGGCCTGGTGCTCTGGCTGGCACCGTCCAAGACCATCCGCGAGCAGACGATCAACGCCCTCAAAGACCCCAAGCACCCCTACCGCCAGGCGCTCGACAGCGAGCTGGGTTCGGTCAGCGTACTGGACTTGAGCGAGGCGCAGTACCTGCAGCCCGCCACGCTCAACACCGATACGGTGATCATCGTCTCCACCACCCAGGCTTTCCGCGTCGAAGATCCCGAGCTACGCAAGGTGTACGAGACTTCTGGTGCATTGATGAGCCATTTCGACAGTATAAGCCTAACCGCTGACGTGGAGCGCTATGAAAACGGCAAGCCCACCCCTTCGCTGGCCAACCTGCTGCGCCTGCACCGCCCGATCGTGATCGTGGACGAGGCGCACAACGTGCGCTCGGACATCTCCTTTATGACCCTGGCGCGCTTCAACCCCTCCTGCATTCTCGAATTCACCGCCACACCCAAGAGCGGCAGCCGCGCCAGCAACGTGCTCTACACCATCTCGGCGCGTGAGCTGAAAGCCGAAGCGATGATCAAGCTGCCCATCCGCCTGGAGGTGCGCCCGCAGTGGAAAGAGCTGATCGGCGATGCCATCACGGCCTTGAAAGGGCTGGAGCACCTGGCCGAGATCGAGCGCGCCAAGACCGGCGAATACCTGCGCCCGATCATGCTCCTGCAGGCCCAGCCGCGCCGCCAGGGACAGCAGACCCTTACCGTAGAGGTGGTGGAATATTGCCTGAAAAACGATTACGGCATCCCGCCTGAGCAGATCAAGCGCGCCACCGGCGAGGATAACCAGATCGAAGGGCTGGACTTGCTGGCCCCCGGCGACGTGCGTTACATCATCACCGTCCAGGCGCTGCGCGAGGGCTGGGATTGCCCCTTTGCCTACGTGCTGTGCTCGGTGGCAGAGCAGCACGGCGCTACGGCTGTCGAGCAGATTGTCGGGCGGGTGCTGCGCATGCCCAAAGCGACCCGCAAAGGCGCGCCGGAATTGAACATGGCCTACGCCTTTGTGGCCTCCAACAACTTTGCCCAGGCCCTGGCCAGGCTGAAAGATGCCCTGCTCGAAAACGGCTTCCAGAAGCAGGAAGTGGACGAGATGATGGCGGCCACCCCGCCGCAGCCGGATCTGGGGCTGCTATTCTCGTATCGCGCCGCCGGCGGGCAATCCATTACTTTGAAGGTGAGCGAGTCCCCGGAGCTCTATAAAGTACCGGCCGAATTGGCCAATGCGGTCAGCTATGACGCTCAAACCCAGACCCTGGAAATGCCTGCCAACCTGACCTCGGAACAGGTGGCGGCGCTGGCCCCCGCCTTCTCAACGCCCTCTGCCCGGCAGGCATTTATCGCCGGCGTACAGGCCGGGCAGGCCCGCCTGGCCCCGCCGGATGCCACGCCCGCCGAACGCGGGGAAGTCTTGGCCGTGCCGCGGCTGGCCTGGCGGCAGGGGAAGCTGTTGGAGCCTTTTGAAGAAACGCATTTCCTGGACTTCGATTGGGAGCTTTCCAAACAAGATGCGGCGCTGAGCGAGTCTGAGTTTTCGGCTGTACGCCCGGCAGCGCAGCAGGCCGAAGTGGATATCAGCGAAGAAGGCAAGCTGCGCACCGAGTTTTTATCCAACCTGCAAGACCAGATGACACTGCTCAAGGTTGATCTGGGCTGGAAAGCCTCTGACCTGGTGTACTGGCTGGACCGCAACATCCTGCACCGAGACATCACCCCAACTGAAGCGGGTATCTTTCTCACTCGCCTGGTGACAAACCTGATCGAAAAGCGCGGCCTGAGCCTGGATACCCTGGTACGCGAAAAATATCGCCTGCGCGATGCTGCTGCCGCCAAGATCGACGCCCACCGCAAGCAGGCGCATGCCCTTTCCTTCTCACAGTTGCTCAAAGAAGGCAGCCCGCTCGAAGTCTCCCCCGACCTGGTGTTCACCTACGACCCTGAAGAATACCCCGCCCCGGTCAACTCGCTCTACAAGGGCATGCACCAATTCAAAAAGCACTACTACCCCGATGTCGGCGATCTGAAATCCGCTGGCGAAGAACACGAATGCGCCCAGATCATCGACTCGCTCGACGAGGTGGATTGCTGGGTGCGCAACCTGGACAGCCAGCCGGCGCGCTCCTTCTGGCTGCAAACCTCGGCCGGCCGCTTCTACCCAGATTTCGTCTGCAAGTTAAATGATGGTCGCATTTTGGTGGTTGAATACAAGGGTAGCCACCTGTACACGGACGCCGAAGAGAAACGCATCATCGGCGAGCTGTGGGAGAAGCGCAGCCAGGGGAAGTGCCTGTTTGTAATGCCGACCGAGAGGAAGTTTGATGGGCTGCGGGCGAAGATCCAAAAGGGTCTATGGTGAGGCGAAGAGCGGATATAGAAGGGTTGCAAACAAAACCTTGGTTTCGCCAGTTTCGAGTAGTCCGGCTTATTTCTTAGTTTTGCCTTCCGGCATCTTCGGCACCTGGATGTGGAAATGAGCAGGATTAGCCGTAAGAGGGCTTAGAAGCGCCTTTTGAAACAGGATCAGGTTTCTGGAGAACTTCGACGATGCGTCAGCCTACGTGAAATGGTGTAGATTAACGCGCCAATTACAGCGCCGCCAATTACAGCGATTATGATCCACTCAAAGAACTGGCCGAGGATAATCCCTTTGAACATTTGCCAATAGTAATACCAGAAAGTTTCATCCTTGTCGCCGAAGATATTGAAGTGTTCGAGGTGAACCAATTTCCCCAAGGAAAGAAGGGCAGCATAATAGAAATAATAGCTGAAAATGGCACATGACCAGGTCAGAATGCCAGCGAGCATAGGGCTACGTATTCTTTGCGCGTGCCTGGCTTCATAAACAACAACCGGGATAATGGGAACCAGCCAGATGCCATAATTCAAGGCGATAATAACAGGTACAACCAGGATGGATTCTCCCAGGCTGCCCCATGAGATATGTGCCAACCAGTTCAGGTAGAACCAGTCGATGACACCGAAAGCAAGGCCGATCAGGGCATAAAGCAGGAAACGACGTTTTGGCTCATTCATGTGGGGTAATTCCCATTTTCGAACGAGAAGCACGGATAGTCAAACTCACAAACTATACCAGGAGGAAAGTTAGTATGCAATCCTCCCCATAACTGACCGTATGGCTTTTTCAAGAAAGGCATTTGGCAGAGAGTAACAGGCCAAAAGCTTCAGCGATGTGGCCATCGTAGTAGCGGCGGGCCTTGGCGGCATTGCTATGTCCGGCTTTTTTGATCAAGCCAA
>Ga0116144_10002936_pt1 | contig 17596 bp, 21 predicted proteins | sample AD_UKC035_MetaG_FD_89746 | JGI IMG/M metagenome (GOLD analysis project Ga0116144, IMG submission 89746) | Active sludge microbial communities of municipal wastewater-treating anaerobic digesters from USA - AD_UKC035_MetaG | ecosystem: Engineered > Bioreactor > Anaerobic > Digestate | place: USA...
CAAAGAAGACGGCAAAATATATGTCTGTGCCACCGCTGGTGGGAGAATAATCCGCAAACCAGAGGAAATAGATACCCCAATCATTCCATTCTTTAAGCTCTCTGCTGACATCATGCCTTTTTCTATGTTTGGCGAGGGCTGGGTAAAGAACATGATCGACCCACAAAAGCTACTTAATTCAGCAGTTTCCTCAGTGGCTGAGTACAACGTGCTAATGAACAAGGTCAAGGTAGTTACCGACAAGGGTGCTGGGGTAAGGATTTTCAACAACCAGCATGGGCAAATCATTGAGAAGAAACGTGGTTATGAAATGAGCACCCAAGGCGTTGCCCCAATGAACCAAGCTGTCTTTGAGCAGATTCAATTCGCCACCAAGTTCATAGAAGATATTGGCTCAATCCACGATGCCATGATGGGGCGTGTACCCACTGGTGCTCGTTCAGGCAAAGCCATTGAGTCACTCCAAATGGGTGACTCCAATAATATGAGTGAGCTTGTGGAAAACATCGAGGACTTCCTAGAGGATGTCTACGAATATGTGTTGTGGCTAACTTCTAAAAAATACCAGGATCTCCGCAAGATTGTCATTAAAGACTACGCCACTGGACCAGAGATGATTAGGGTGGTTGGTGCAGACTCACCTGTGGCTCAAGCAATGACAGAAATCCCAGAAGACACTATTGTTGTTGGGGAGAAAAACATTGTTGATGTGAAAATCAGCTCCTATCTCTCATTTACTCCAGAAGCCAAGAGAGAGTCAGTTAAAGAACTAGCACAGTTGGTTCCAGACCTACCTCCAGACGTTATTTTGGATGCGTATGGCGTGGGGAACATTGCTGATGTAGTGCAGAAGATTAAACAGAAACAAGCCGAAGACCAACAGAAACAATATGACCAACAGGCTTCTCTAATGGACAAACAAGATCAATTAAAGAACCCAGAAAGTTCTGGGCAAGAGGCGTTTGCTGCCATTAGAACCATGATTGAGGGTGGAACACCACAGGTGCCTACCCGACCTGGACAAGACTACATTGCTGTACTCGACAACTTCCTGCAAAAGGAATCTGGGCTGGGAGAGCTTGATCCGCAAGTGATTCAAGCCATCCAAACCTTTAGGGACCAGGTTCTACAGGGAGCTGGAGTGCGTAATGTAGCTTAGTAGCCCACCGACTGCAGGAGTCGTTAAACATGAAAGGCAAATATGATTGAGGAAACTCAAGACGTACAGGTGGACTCCACCGAACAGGCAGAGACAACTGCCGAAGCCTCGTCAGCAGAAAATAAAACGGAAGTAGCAACTCAAGAGGCAACTCCAGAGAAGCGACAACCAACCAAGGTGGTTCCTTATGACCGCTTTGAGTCAGTAGTAAAAAATAAACAAGAGCTGGAAAGACAACTTGCTGAGTTGAGAACCAATCGGGGCACAGCCCCTGCTGGAGATCAAGAGCAGGTCATTAAACAACAACTCGACAGATATCTCTCAGATATGGGATATGTCAAAAAAGAGGTGTTGGAAGAAAAAGAAGCCGATAGACAGCTAGAGGACAACATCAAGTCATTATCCCAAAAGTATGATGGCAAAGATGGAAGACCTAAGTTTGAGCGAGAAAAGGCACTCCAGTATGCCGCAGATAACCTCATAGGCAACCTTGAGGTGGCATACAAACAAATGCACGAAGCAGAGTTGCTTGACTATGCTATCAAACAAGCTACGGGCAGAATCAAACCAACTAAAACGGAAGTTTCAGATGGTTCAGGAAGCTCGCAAATCGGTGAAACTCAAAATGACTTGCTAAGTTCAGCCAGGTCTGGAGATGAGGATGCCTTACGCACTCTCATCAAAAGAGCTATCTAGCCGAAAGTAAAATATGGCACAAGCAACCGCTGTCAAGACCTATGACGTCTCGACAAACGTTCGTGACATTACTGATTTAATTTCAGTAGTGGCACAATTAGACACCCCTCTCTATAGTGGGTTGCCTAAAGTAAAAGCTAATGGGAAGTACCACGAATCCCAGATAATGACGCTCACCACAGGTTCAGACAATGCCTTAACCGAAGGTGCAGACTACTCACTAACGAAAGCTAGTGTTCCGTCAGCAACTGGTAACTGGACACAAATCTTCTACAAAAACGCTAAAGTCTCCAAGACTCAGCAAGCCGTTCAAATGTACGGTATTGATGACTTGATGGCTCAAGAGTTAGAGTGGAAGATGAAAGAGTTAGCTACCGATATTGAGAAAACCCTCATTACTGGTACTGGTAACTCTGGTGCATCTGGTACTGCTCGAAGACTGAAAGGTGTCCTAGCTTGGACAACCACCAACGTTCAAACTGGAACAGGCACAGGTACTGAATACCTGACTGAAACCATGTTTAACGACGCATTGCAGACAATCTACGATGCAGGTGGTAGACCTAAAAATGTACTGGTCAACTCTTATCAAAAGAGGAAAATTAGTGCATTTACGGCTTCCAGCACCAAAAACATCAATGCCGATCAAAAGAAATTGGTCAACTCGATCAATGTCTACGAATCAGACTTTGGTGTGTTAGAGGTGTCAATGGACCCATTCATGGCAACCGATCAGGCTTTCATCTACCAAAAAGATTCGTTGGCTGTGGCAACACTCCGACCAATCGTGGTAGAGGACTACCCATCAGTGGGTTCTTACGTTGCTAAAACGATGGAAGGCGAGCTAACCCTCGAAGTCCGTGCTGAAAAAGCAAATGGCAAGATTACTGGTTTGAAAACTTCATAGTTCAAAACCCTAGTAGCTTAAAGCCCCAGCTTAACCGCTGGGGTTTTTTGTTGTATAATGAGTGTAATGAAAAACATTCATGGGGTGGCAGATCAACTAGGTGCAGACCAAGAATCGAGAATAGCTCTCCTCAGAGTGGTAAGTAAATTAAATAAGACACACAGGACTCACTTAATCCAATGCTATACTGACCAAGAGATTATAGACATCTACAATGGCATGAGGCAGGAAGCTAAGTTGAGTCCCAACTCGAAGTCAAAAGTCCATCGACTCATCGTTAAGTTTCCTAGCCAGATTGTATACACGTTTTTAGACAGTTTGTTTGCTCCTCAGTATGGGGAAGACTGGCTGACTGACAAAAAGATACTTAAAAAAGTAATATTTAATGAGGACTTAATTAAACCGTGGGTAATTGGGAAAATCTAACACCACAAGAACTCAATGTCTACAACCTAACCAACTTCCCTATTGGTCCGATTGATGTAATCCTTGCACAAGACGTCTTGAACGATGGTATAAGCCAAATCGGCATTAAACACTGGATTAGCTCTGGCACGCTCCTTGGGTTTTATAGAGACAAGGGTTTTATTCCCCACGACACTGATCTTGACGTCAATGTCCTCTCAGACAGACCTGTTTTGATTAAGCCAGTTGGTTTTGAGCCGATTCGCTCAATGACTTATCGAGGACATCCCATGCAAACTGCTTATATAAAGAAGGGAGTAATTTTTGATATCTACTACTTCTACCAAGATGGCGAGTGTGCAATAAATTGCAATGAATATGGTATAATCAGGAAACCGATGAGGTTTTTAGAAACCATTGGTGAACTAGAGTTTAATGGCTGTACCTACCCAACTCCGTCTCCAATAGAGGAGTTTTTAACATGGAGGTTTGGCAACTGGAAAACACCAGTGAAGGGAAAACAGTCATGGGAGAAGGATGCGACTCATTTAACACTATGGAAGAATGTAAATGCCGAGTCCTAACGGTTGGCTTTGTGATATGTGCTATAATGCAGTATGCAGTATACAAAGTATGATGAGGTGCGATTTTGGAGTAAAGTTATGGTCGGAGTAAATAGGAATAGTTGTTGGTATTGGAAAGCTAGTAAGCATCATTTTGGATATGGTACTTTTAGAATAAATAAGAAAACATACTTGTCACATCGTTTAGCACTTATTTTTTGGACTAATGAAGAAAAAGAAGCTGAGCAAGTCAATCATACTTGCGACAACCCAGCCTGTTGTAATCCAAAACATTTATATTGGGGAAATCAGAAGGATAATATTAGAGATTGCAAAAGTAGGGGGCGTCACATTAGTCCACCAGTTCTTTATGGAGAGGAACATCCTAATGCAGTTCTTAACAATGAGAAAGTTCGCAAGATTAGGGAGCAAAGAGCTAGTGGTAGGAGGGTAGTTGAGATAGCGAAAGAATTAGGAGTGTCTCAACAAACAATTTATCGTGTGGTCAATTTTGACTACTGGAAGGAGGTTTTATGACAGTTCTCACTGTCGGTACCTTTTGACATAACCCACGCAGGTCATGTTTTGTTCCTACAATCTGCTTCTAGATTAGGAAATCTAACTGTTGGGGTTAATTCAGATGACTATACATACCAGTATAAGAAGAAAAAGCCCGTTTTCAGCCTCTCAGAGCGTCTTTATCTGGTAAAGATGCTTGATTTCGTTGATGAAGTAGTGGTAAATACTCAAGACGACCTCGCACCCCTAATTGAGTTAGTCAGACCAGACTTTTTAGTGATTGGGAGTGATTGGGGCGACAAGTATTTTGAGCAAATTAAAATGAGTAGGGCTCAATTATACGAAATGGGAGTTCAGTTGCTCTATATTCCATACACCCCATTTATTAGTAGTACGGAGATTAAAAAACGATGCATGAAATAATGGTTAAGCCACCAATCGAATACAAAGAACAACCAAACTTAATTGGGAAAAAGGTTCTCATTGTTGGTGGTACACATGGTATTGGTGAGGCTGTAGCTAGAAAATGTATCGCTGAGGGAGCAGAAGTTACTGTAATCGGCAGGACAAAAAACCTCAACCTAGACTGCAAACAGGTTCTTGGGGATATTGTCGAGGGGATAGCCAATGTCGAACAGCATTTCATTGGTAAGGACTACGTTTTCAACAACATTGGCATCTATGAGAAGAATACCGTAGCTGATACCAGTAGAGAACGACTACAAGAGGTGCTTTTAACCAATATTGAAATAATGTACCTACTAGCTCAGTATTCAGTCAAACATGCCCTAGAAGTAGTGGTAAACATGAGTTCGAGACCAACTTTGGACAAATATCACTCATGGAGTCTCTACACGCTGTCAAAACAGGCAATAATCACGATCACTCAGGCTTGTGCTGAGGAAGGCAACCAAAAGCACTATGCTATTTGCCCATCAAGGGTAGATACCAGCTTTAGAGAGGAGTTCTTCCCAGGAGAGGACAAAGATACCAGATTAACTCCAGAAGAAACCGCTGATGCAATCATTACACTATTTAATGGTAAAAACCCCAATGGTAGTCATTATTGGATAAAACGCACATGAAAATACTTTCACTTCCCGTAGGTAAAGACGGATGTTCCTACTACAGAATAAGAAAGCCATTTGACGGACTCAATATTGTTGAAGAAGGCTGTGCACACGTCTTAGATATAGAGAAAGATAGGGATGTGGGACTTCCTCACATAATGAACCTTGCCGATGTTATCTTTGTCAGACAGGGTGGAGAGATTGGGTATAGAAAAATAACCTCAATGAGTGATTTGGACATTCACGCTGTTTCCGTCTTAGACATTGATGACGCTATTGACTACATTTCGCCCCTATCTGATTTCTACCGAGAGTATGGTTTGTCAGAAGCTGAGTTTGACGGCAAACCACTCTGGAAAGATGGAGAGGAAGGATTCGACCTATCTGCTAATAGACTTCGGGTGAAATCGCTTCATGTAGGACTACAAACATTTGACTATGTAACTGTAACTACCCCCAAGCTCGGTAAGTACGCAGGTAAGTTTAATAAGAACGTCTACGTCAACCCCAACACCATTGATTTTGATGTCTGGTATAGGACAAACCATAGGGAGCACAAAAGATTAAGAGTAATCTGGGGTGGTTCACCAAGTCACTACCAAGATTGGTATACCATTAAGAAACCCCTGGCTAAATTATTTAAGGAGCATGACTTTGACCTCTACCTACTCGGTTCTTCTTATATGGGTATTTTCCCCAAGAAGTACCACAATAGGATTAAAGTATTGCCTTGGACACCATTTGAAGCCCACTCTTTCCGCATGAACGCTCTTGAACCCGATATTGCAATCATCCCTTTAGAGGCTAATGAGTTCAATTCCTACAAAAGCCCTATTAAATGGCTAGAAATGTCTGCGTTAGGGATTCCCTCCGTGGTTTCAAATGTCACTCCATATAAAGAAGTAATCAGCACAAAAACAGCCATGCCGTACAAGACCGCTAAGCAGTTCTATGAATCAATGGTAGAATTACTTACAAACAGAGGTGTGCGGAAAAACATCGGTAACGCTGCTTACCAGCAGGTTTTCACTAAACACAACCTCGTAAATGAAAGTAAAAGGCTCTACGACTTCTTATGCCAGATATCACCATCAAAGTAGATGCTCAACCAGCAACATCACTTGGCTCAGAGGCAATTCTCGACCAAGACATCGTTTCATATCTTAGATTAAATCCCAATGATCTTTCAGCAAAGGAGAAAGAACAAATCAAGGACATTTCGTTTTGGCTCGCTACTCAAGGAGAGTCCTCTATGGACAAGTGGCAAGCATTACGCTCACTACGGTTTCGGCTCGGCTCACCAGCTCTGGGTAACAGCGAGGTTGACCATATCCATAAGTATATCCGTCTGAAACAGGCGGTAGCCGAGCACGAAGCAAAATTGGAGGCAATGGAGCAATGAGACTAGCTATTCTTTACGAGGACAAAGAGGTTTTCGTAGCTTACAAGCCAGAGGAGTTTGTTGAGGTGCTCCAAAAGCTACTTGATGACGGCAAAACCGCAAAAGAAGCCATAGACATAATGATTTTAGAGCTTAAAAAGCAAACCAAAACAAAATAGTGTATACTACAATTTGTATCTTGTAATTATGAACGCCGACTAGGCGTTCTTTTATTTTAGGAGAATATATGGCAAATGCAACATATAACATTTTCAAAAAATCCATCATGAATGGTGGTATCGACCTTGATACCAATACAATTAAGGTAATGCTGGTAACAAGTTCCTACACTCCCAACATTGACACCCACCTAGATCGGGCTGACGTTACCAATGAAGTAACTGGCGATGGGTATACTGAGGGTGGAGCAACTCTAGGATCGGTAACAATTACCCAAGATGACGCTAACAACCGAGGTGTGTTTGATGCTGCTGATACTACCTGGAGTAGTTCGTCTATAACGGCTAGGGGTGCGGTAATCTATCTCTCTACGGGTACTGCTGCCAATGATCTACTAATCGCCTACAAAGACTTTGGTGCAGATAAAACCTCAAGCAATGGCAACTTTACAATTACTTGGAGTGCCGATGGTATTTTGTACTTAGGATAATCCTATGGCAACAGTCGTAGATAGCTATAGCGAGAGTAATCAAAGTAGCGACCGTGATTTAACAAATATTGGGGGATTTTATTCTCGCACTTCACAATCTTTTACTGGTGATGGCGGAACATTAAATAGTGTTAAGTTTTATTTGAAAAAAGACGGTGCGACTGGAAGTATATACGCTTATATATACGCACATACAGGAACATTTGGTACATCAAGTAAACCAACAGGTAGTGCTTTGGCTACATCAGACGCGGTAAACACTTCAACAATTGGTACATCTTATGGTTTAATAACGTTTACATTTTCTGGAGATCAGAAGATTACTCTTGCAAATGGGACTAAATATTGTTTGGTTTTAATTTATAATAATGATAACAATTTTGTATCTGCTGGGATGGATGCAAGTTCCCCTAGTCACGGTGGTAATGAAGCACGTTACGGTGCATCGTGGTCAGGTTCCAATAGTTATGACCTCTGTTTCTATGTCTATAAAGATGATCAACCAGTAAGTGTCACTATTACTGATACAGCTAACTCAGTTACAATAACTAATCCTAACGTCACAATCACAGAAGGAGCTGGGGTAACTGCAACTGACACTTTTAATTCTCTCTCTTTTACCAACCCCGATGTATCTATCATCGTTACAAGCGATGCAGAGATCACCGATACAGTCAATGAACTAACTTTTACTTCACCTAATGTCACGGTTATTGAAGGGGTAGGAGTTGTAGCCGAACCCACTTTTGATGGACTTGCCTTTACTAACCCAGACGTAACTATAACTGGAGATGCTCTATTTGATGATTCAATAGTCGCACTCACTTTTTACAGCCCAGACGTTAGTATCTCAGTGGAGCAAAATTGGGGCGTGGTTAATCGAGGAAGCTCTGGGTGGGTAGAGCCAACTAATTCAACTACAATATGGAGTCAGACCACAGGTAATTCTACTCCGTGGCAGTAATGTGTTATACTAAAGGTACTCTAGCAAGTTTGAGACCGCCAATGGCGGTTTTTTTATTATGACAAAAGCACAACTCCTCATAGACTTCAAGAACATGGTTGGACCAGCAGGGCGTGGTTCAGAAGTCGATAATACAGGTTTACTCTATTGGCTCAATGATGCCTACATGAAAGCGGTTGCCGAACTAACCGAGGTTAATCCAGACTACTTTACTAAGAAAGTCACCACTTCTTTAATTTCAAACCAAGTTGAATACGAACTTCCCTCTGACTTTGAGAAGATGATTTTGGTTTCTCTAACTTACGACACCACTTATGTTCGGGCTTTACCCCTGAATAATATTGGTCAGGCGAGTGATATTTATGACACAAGTAGTGCGAGCTTTACAGAAAGCCAGCCTTTTTACTACATCTCAGGTGATTACTTTGGTATTCTGCCAGCCGCAGAAACCACTGGAGACAACAATCTCTCCATCTGGTATGCCTACACTCCCACCATCTTGGCAGAGGACACCGATGAACCAGACATTCCTCACAGGATGCAATCTGTTCTTAAATACGATATGTATGCCAACTACCTAGATCAAAACGATGAACACGTTGCGGCTGAGAGGATGAGGGTTAGGTTTGATTCAGATGTTAAACGCCTCGCAGAACAATTTGCCTCAAGACAGGTTGACCAACCAAGAAGTGTGGAAGTCTCTCAGGGTTCTGACTTCTACTTTGTAGATCAAGGGTACTAATGGCTCAATTTAATACCTACCAGCACAAAAGCTATGACGGAGGCTTAAACAATGCTTCTTCTCGCAAATCTATTGATAGGAACCAAGCCTCTGCTCTTGAGAATTGGGACATCACCTACAAAGGTAGGTTAATTTGCCGAAAAGGTTTAACTCAACTCGGTGGGACTTTAGCCAACGCAGTTAAGTCTGGTGGAGTCTATAGACAATCTTCTGGCGACAAACTCCTAATCCAGCACTCAACCACTGTTCAGTATCTCTCTGGAACGACTTGGACTAATTTGGGTTCTACAACAACTATAGCTGACGGTGCTGAGGATGTGTGGTTTGAATCATGCCCAGCTAATGATGAAATCTACTTCTCATCTGAGGATAACGATCTATGTCATTGGGATGGTGGGGCTGGCGGATTGACAGCCGAGGCTGCATCCACACCATCTGGGAACGTAATTCGCTGGTATCAAAACCATATGTTCCACATAAACAATGTGGATATTTCTGGCACCAAATATACGAACAGAATCTATTGGTCTGACTTTGGAAACCCAGAGACGTATACGGTTGCGTCCAGCTTCATTGACATTCCAGGTGAGGGCAAGGCAGTCACTATGAACATCTTGGGGAATGCCTTAGTTATTTTCAAAGAGAACTCCTACTTGTTCCTATCGGGTTATGGCTCATCATCTTGGACTCTCTCTGCTTCCTCATCTAACATCCAAAACGTAGACTCCTCAGTGGGTACTCTCTCAAAAAGAGGTACTGTTCGAGTGGGAGCCAACGAACTCTGGTTTATTGACAATCAGGGTTTAATCAGGAGAATCAAACAAACCGATTATGGCTATGACTCAGAGGTAATGAGTACCAACCTAAACTATAGTCCAAACTTGACTTATCTTTCAAACGCTTCCGCTTGGTATGATGATGACAAAATCTACTTTGCTGTTACCACTGGTTCGGCTACCTCAAACAACAAGGTTTTAGTTTTTGATAGAAAAGCCAGCAAGAGAAATAGCAATAAGGAGGCGTGGACAACCTACACTGGTTGGACTCCAACAGCTCTTTTGACTTTTGGCTCAAGCCCAATTTTACACGTTCTTTCTGGAACTAAAGTTTATAAACACGTTGAGGATGATGATGACGGAGTCGCCATTGAGTGTCGATATGACTCAAAGAATGATGACTACGATATGCCAGAGCGATACAAGAAGTACACCTACGGATATATATTTTCTGATTCTCAGGCAAGCGAGACCATTAGAATCCACGCCTCCGTAGACGGTAAGTCATTTGCCCACCTAGCCAATCTAAGCCTAGCTAGTACGGGAACACCATTGGGAGCCACTGGACCAGCAAAAATGGGTCCAACTGGTTCATTCATCTTAGGAGGAACAACTGATATTGAAAAGAAATACTACTTTGCTGATGGAGGTGGTACTATAACTGGCAAGTCAGTTATTACATCAATTCGGGCAACAACTGATGAACAAATTTATGTAGATAGTTTTACAAATCACTTCACACCAAGGAGTCTAAGGTAAAGGAGAAAATATGGCACTTGTCACTAAAACAAAGACCTGGGTAGATAACGAAGGCGTCAACTATGATGATATGAACGCCAACTTTGATACTCTATACACCCTAGTAAATGGGGCTATAGATAATACCAATATAGCCGCTGGAGCCGCTATCGCAGCATCAAAGCTCGCATTTGGAACAGCCGTTTACACTAAGTCGGTTATTTCTCTTTCAACGGGCGATATTTGGGTAGCTACTGGCAAGGATGAGTTTACTATTCCAGCCACAATCGGGTCTGGAAAGTGGGTAATTGAAACAGTCGAAGTAGAGGTTGATGTTGCTCCTGGAACTGGCAAGACCCTTACGGTTGACCTAAATAAAGCTGGTGCGACTATCCTCTCAGCTCCCATTGATATAGCTGATACAGCTATTCTAAGCACGGGGAACACTCCATCAGCGACAACCCTAGCCGCTGGGAACAGACTTACTTTCGATATAGATGCGGCAACCTCTGGTTTAGCCACAACTAGGGTTAGGGTAAATATAGTAGTCAAACAATACTTTACAACATAATATGCCTAGACAATTTAGATCGGATGATACTAGCAAATGGAAGAACGGTTTTTGTTCTGGTTCTGAGGGAGCAGTTACTCTGTCAGGAACTTTCGGTAGTGGTACTGGTGGATGGGTTGGTGCAGCTACTGGAACTTCTGGTGAATATTCCCTAGCCGTAGATGCTGGTTGGTCTGGTGCATATCCCTGCATAATTGAACAAGTGATTGGTACGGGAGCAGGTAACTACGAAATTAACTACATTACTTCAATGAGTGGTGGTACGGCTGTTCTTAGATACCCACTCCAGAATACTTACATTTCAGGAGCTCAGTGTCTTTTGATGAAAGAGTATTCTAGTGGTTCTGGTTCGCTTGTACCCCCTGCTTGGAACGGCACAATCGGTGGTTCAGTAGCTCTGATGTTCAGAGATACATTTACCTTAGATGGAACGGTTTCAGCGATTGCTAAGGGTTTTGCTGCTGGTATTGGGGACACTACGTTTATGGGAGCCTCAACTGGAGGCGATGGTCTAGCAGGAAGGTCTGGTGGTGGAACTACACCTGGTTACAATGGTGGCTCTCCTTCAGGAAGTGGTGACGCTGAAGATAACTCAGGAACTACTAATCTTGGTACAAGTGCTTCTGGTGCTGCTGGATATACTGGTGGTGGTGGTTCTGGTTCAGTTTGGGGTGCTCATGGTGATGAAGGAGCTGGTGGAGGTGGTGGTGGTGGTCATCTCTATGGAGGTGGTGGTGGCGGTGGAGCTAGTGATGGTTCTGCTGGAAAAGCTGGTGGTGCTTCAAATGCTGTAGGTGGTGGCACAGGTGCAACACTTGGGAACGTAGGTGGTAATTCAGGTGGAGCTGCTAACGGAGTATCTGGAACTGCTGGAAACTCAAATACGGGTGGTGGAGTATCAAGTGGAGGAGGTGGAGGTGGTGCAAACGTATCATCTGCAACCGCAGGACTAACTCTTACGTTTATGGGTGGAGGTGGTGGTGGTGGTGGTTCATACACCTATCCTTCCTCTGGTTCTGTTCACGCTGGCGGCAATGGTGGAGCAGGAGGTGGAAAACTCTACATTTTTGCAAGAAACTTAGTCGTAACAGGTTCTCTCACAGCTAGTGGAGCCGCTGGAAGTGCTGGCAATACTAGGGGTGGAGCAGGGGGTGGTGGAGCTGGAGGCTCAGTTTTAATCAAGTGTCAAACCGCCACCCTTGGAACTAATAAAGTAACTGCCGCTGGTGGAGCTGGTGGAGGAGTAGCTTCTACTGGTGGAGGAGGTGGAGCTGGTTCTCAGGGAATAATCCACCTTGACTACTTACTTTCTTACACAGGTACGACCTCACCAACCTTAGATGCTAGACAAGATTTAACGCTTAAAAGCCCGTCAGTTAGAAGAACAGTGGTATAAAGGAGAATGTATGCAATATGGTGGCTGGTACGACAACCCTGCAACTGGTAGAAACCAGAGATGGTTTAACGGTGTTTGGACAGATGGTTCTGAACCCAATCAATCTGGTGGCTCATCAGAAACCCAAGACATGAGGGACTTAATAAACGGTCTCATTGGTCAAAACAACAGCTATATTGATAGCCTTATCTCTAGTGCCAACGGAGATTATGACTTCATTATTGAACAACTAATGAACGCCCACCAGAAAGCAGTTGGTTCAGATGACGCTCAAACAGCAGAATTTCTTGAGTCAGTCGCTGACGAACTTGAGAAGAAGATTGGACGGATTCCCTATGATTACCAAGTCGGTGTTACCCGTGTAAATGAAGACAAGACAACTAAAACAGAGAGAACTCTCTACGGCAAAGATACTGCCTTGAAAAGATTGGCAGAGGACGAACAGACATGGAAGCGTGACTTTGGGCAGTTTTCTAAGGACTCTAGGGTAAACCAGCAAGAGGAGCTTTTACAACGGGGCATTATTCAGGGAACAAGAGAAGATGCTCAGGGACTAGCTGGAGAGAACGTCAAAAGGCTAGACACTGATTTGGGAAATCAACTCTCAGCTTATGATAGAGCCCTGGGTCGAGAGAGAACCGACATAGTGAAGTCAGCAGATGATTCCTTGTTCGACATTGAGCGTGGTGCTACCCGCTCACTTGAGGACTTAAAAACTGGTGCTCGCAGGGGTGTAATAGATCAAGTTGATGAGACAAGTTTTGCTAAAACAAAAGCTCAAAGAGACCTTGATGCGAAGAAAAAGATACTTGAAAATCAAAGGAAGATGCTCAATCAACAGGCAGAAAGCTCAGTAGCACTTAGGTACACATAATGCTAGACCCCATCGAGAGAATAAAACTACAGCAGAAAAAGCCTCAAATACTTGAATCTGATACTACTACCGCTGGTATGGTGTCGCTGGATAACTCTATTCAAACCAATCAGGCTAGAATGGATGCCCAACTAAATGCTATTCGTAGAGCTCAGGAAACTGGCGAGCAGGGGGCGGAGACTAGGTGGAGCGATACTCCAGTGTCTGAGAATATGATCCCAGACTATCTAGGAGAGGGTTCAACTTCTGATAAAAGTGTAATGTCTACACAAAATTCCATAATGGGAAATAGGGTTGGGGTCAATCAGGCTTACGGCAAGAGAAATCCAAGTGTAGAGGTATTCTCCAAAGATGGCATCAATAGGGGTGTTGATTTCAATGTAAAAGAGGGAACCCCTCTCGCACTCCCACCTGGCACATGGCAGGTGCTTGAAGCGTTTGGCGAAGCCAAGGGTAGAGGAAAGATTGGCGACAGCACTAATCGTGGCTATGGAAACTCAGTTCTGGTCAAAAACACCCAGTCTGGTGAGATGATGAGATTCTCACACTTACAAGCAGTTATGTTGCAACCTGGTAAAACCTATTCTGGTGGTACGGTCTTTGGTAGGTCTGGTGCGACTGGTAACGTGACTGGACCACACCTTGACCTTGAATACAAAGACCCAATGGGTAACTTTCAAGACGTAATGAGATCAGTTTATGCAAATTACTTATTTAACAACTAACATGGTATACTTAGGAGAACTCTTATAATCATGGGACACCCTAGCGGTGTTTTTTTTATGGCTACAAATACAACTCAACCCCCACTCGCAAAAGAAGATATCTGGAAACTCCTACAAGGAGAGTACGCTAGTGCCTCTCAAAAGAGTGGTTTGGCTCAACGACTCCGTGATGAACGACTAACCGCTGGGAACCAACTCAGACAAGAGTTCGCTCCACTCTGGGACAACAGCGATGGTGTTTATGGTGGCTCACCCATTGATTCTTTCACTAGGGAAACCGCTAAAGACAGAGCTTATATCGGTATGGCTGAATCAGCCATGAAAGACATCAAGGACCCATCCGACATCCTGATGAAGCTCTACCAACTCGCTCAGGAGGATGAAAAGATTAAGCAGTCTGGCGTTGAGACAACAACAGTAAAACCACCAACTTACGCAGACCAACAAAAAGCAGACGAGTCTGGCAAGACTTACGAGCAACAAGAAGATGGCTCATGGGCACTTAGAGATAAAAAATATGACGAACTCTCAGAAGAAGAAAAGAAGTCTTACGCAGAAACCAGGGGTCAACTAGAGACAATTCTTGGAAGTGGCTACGACTCTGCTTATCGAAATCTAAAGGGTTCCTATGGTGGGCTAAGTATGGCTAATACGCCAGGGTTAAACTTACTATCCCGTGGAACCACCAAGAACGCTAAGTCCGCACTCAAAGCAATTATAGCCAAGGCAGAACTTGGTACCTCAAAGGACATGAAGGGGCAGGGAGCTGTTTCTAACTTGGAGCGACAGATTATTGCCAAAGCTGCAACTGAATTAAATAACCCAGACCTAACTGAAGATAGGGCAATTCAATTACTAATGGAAATGGAGATGGCTTTAGCTACGGAGTCTGGAGAAAAAAGCAAGTATGCAGATTCATACGCAAAGAAGTTTGGTTCTAGTGCGGTTTCTTCATTTTTAGGATATGGAGACCAAGAGAACCAACTTTATAACGCTGCTACTTCAGTTTTTAATCCAAAGGTAGAAGTAGATAAGTATTGGTAAAAATGCTAACAGAAGAACAAAAAAAAGCCATCGTACAAGAGGTTAAGAAACGTGGTGGAACGAAGGAAAAAGCCGCTGAAATCCTAGCAAAAGCTGACGCCGCTTCAAACCAACAAGCTCAAAATGTTCCAGAGCCTTTCGAGCAACCAACAGATAACACAACTTCTCAAAAAATAGCTGACTTCTTGGGACTTAAAAACGTTAAAAACAACATAGATACGGTTGCTAACTTTGGTGGTCAGGGTGCTAGGTCTGACAAAGCTGGCGAATCAGCCACACAAGCATTTCAACAAGCCCAGATTTTAACCAAACAAGCCCAGCAAGAAAAAGACCCAACTAAGAAGAAAGCCCTCTTAGATCAGGCTCGCTTAATTATGAGCCAGTCTGGCGAACAAATGGACTCTTTCAGAACAGACCTAGATCAACGCCAACTAGACTCAGGCATCACAGAAAAAGACATGACTAGGGGCAACCTAGATTTTGCACTTCGCAGAGGTGTCGGTCAATCAGGAGAGCTTGCCTCTTGGCTATTACCAACGAAGGCTGTCGCTGGTGGAAAGATTGCCCAAGGTGCTCTTAGAGGAGCAATCGCTGGTGGTGCTCAGGGCGTTGCTAATGCCTCTCAGGCTGATTCTATTGGAGAAGCGGCTATTGATGTTGCATCAGGAACAACTGTCGGTGGAATATTCGGTGGATTGTTTGCCGCTGGTACGGAAGTCGCCAAGGGAGTTGGATCGAAAGTTGGCAGGCTTGCTGAAAGACAGGATTTAAGCAACAAACTAAACAAGTGGAAAGTCAAAAACTTACAATGGATTTACGACAGGCTTGATGGTAAGGGAGACTTCAAACAAAAAGAAAAGATAGTTAAAGCAGCACTTGACCCATACAAGAAGATGGAGCCAGCACAGGCATTGGAGGTATTAACTGGTTTTTCAGATGATAAATTGATGAAACCAGGCAAGATTGAAATGGTAAACAGACAGTTAAACTCATTGGTTGGAAACAAGAAAACCATTGACATGAATAAAATAGCCAATCAGGCTTTAGAAGAAGTTAAAAAGTCGGGCAACCCATTTGATGAAAACAGTATTCCAAATGAAGTTAGTCAGTTGGGCAGAAAAACACTTCTTGAGGCATTAGAAATTAAGAGAGGCGTTGGTGGATGGTCTCCAAGTGGTCAACAACAGGGTGGCTCTTTTGCCGCATTTAATAGAGCCGTAGACAGGCTAATTAAAAAAGAAGTCGCCAGCAAGTTGACTGGTGCTGATAAAAAGAAGTTCCTAGAACTGTATGATGAGCAAGTAGTTGACTACATTTTGAAAGACTTGTTTGCAATGGGTAATGTGCCAAAAGAACCTCTTTCTGGAGTTGGTGCTCATTTAGCAGTTATCCTTCCGACCATTGGTAGGGCGATAGGTAAAGTGGGAGATGTTGGCGTTTCAGCAATCAATTCAAAGCCAGCCGCCGCTGTAAGAAATGCTGTCCAAGCAACAACTAAACGAGTCCCCGATGCTTTCAAGACAACGGCAACTCCAGTACCACCTATTGTCGCAGCCATGCAAAGAGAACTAGATAAGCAGAAACAAATCAAAGAATACGAGCGAGCCAAAGGTCGTTAATTTTCAAAAAAAGAAACTATTGCTAGGAATATCACTGATGCAAGCCAGAGCAAAAGTATGACTCCAATTATTGCTAATATCATAATAAGTGCATTATATTACACGGCTTGTGTTTTGTCAACCTGTGGTATACTAGACACATCTCTAGTAGAGTTTGAGACCGCTTAAAGGCGGTTTTTTTATGAGCCAAATGCCTTACACCCACGAGTCGCAACGAGACGAGCACAACAAGGACTCGAACACAAAACGAGTAATGATGTATGGTTGGGATGCCGACAACCTAGTTGCTGTTCGCATCAATGTAGACCCTGATGGCAATATCGTTCCTGATCCGTTTTTAACCGTTAATGTCGAGACTGACTCTGGCAATACCTATGTTTGTGAAGAAAAAAAGTCTGGTGAGTGGAGATTCCAAAAGATCACAGCTACTAACGGCTTCACTTATGCTACCGTTACCAACAATCCAACTAAAACTACCTACGCTTTAGCTTATGCTTCTTTTGCGACTCTAACCTACGGTGGTCCGACAGAGATATGATAAAAAAAAAGCCACCCACCAGATACACACTCACTACGCTTGGACTTGATAGAGGTAGAAATTATGCAGAAATCATTGAATAGAAAAACCAAACACATGACACAATTTAACCCAGACGCTATCACTCAAATCGCTAGTGACCAAGCTACAATTCTTGAAAAAATATCTAGTATTGATAAACGCGTAGAGTCTATTGAAAACAAACTTAGCAGAGATACGGTTACTAAAGAAACCTTTGC
>Ga0116144_10002938_pt1 | contig 17592 bp, 9 predicted proteins | sample AD_UKC035_MetaG_FD_89746 | JGI IMG/M metagenome (GOLD analysis project Ga0116144, IMG submission 89746) | Active sludge microbial communities of municipal wastewater-treating anaerobic digesters from USA - AD_UKC035_MetaG | ecosystem: Engineered > Bioreactor > Anaerobic > Digestate | place: USA...
CAACACAGAAGACGGCTAAAGCCGTGATTTTTAAGGAGGTTTTGTGGTGACGGGCTACCGCCCGTCACCACAAAACCTCCTTTTTTCGGCGGCTTCAGCCGCAAAATCTGCCCGGTAAGCGTGATCTGACGAGAATGATAAAGCCCTGCCCGGTTCAGGCAGCAACCTATCAGTTTCCCATCTTATGGGCCGCTTGCGTGAATCGGACAGCAAAGCCATTTTCGGAGGAGGATTTTAACGTTACCCACTTGCTGCAAACCTTGCCTGTGCTAGAATAAATCCACCATAGGGGATCAGGGATTGGGGATTAGGCATCCCCTAATCCCTCATCCCCATTCACTCAAGGAGGCAAGCTGATGGAAGATTTTCTATTTCGCCAAGCGTTAGCAGACTTAGACCCGGAAGTGGCCGCGCTGATCGCCTACGAAACCGAGCGTCAGGCGCGCAAGCTGATTTTGATCCCCTCCGAATCTATCGCCCCGGCAGCCGTGCATGCCGCGCTGGGATCGGTGTTCTCGCACCTCTACGCCGAGGGCTACCCCGATGAACGCACCCGTCCCATGACAACGGCGCAAATCCTGGACTACGAGACGGAACTGGGGCATTTCCGCCGGTACGGCGATCCCCGCTATTACAAGGGCATGGAATACGTGGACGTGTTGGAAGCCCTGGCCCGCCGCCGCGTCGCCGAGGCGTTTGCCACCCCCAAGACGCCCGCCGAGCGCCTGTGGGTCAACGTGCAGACGCTCTCCGGCGCGCCCGCCAACACCGCCGTCCAGTACGCCCTCCTCCAGCCGGGCGACACGCTGCTCTCGATGGCGCTCCACGTCGGCGGCCACCTGAGTCACGGCAGCAAAGTCGCCTTCTCCGGCAAAACCTACAACGTCGTCTCCTACAGCGTGGATGAGCATACCGAGCGGCTGGACTACGCCGCCATCCGCGAGCAGGCGCTGGCCGTCAAACCCAAGCTCATCATCGGCGGGTACACCTCCTACCCCTGGGCGCCCGACTGGCAGAAATTCCGCGAGATTGCCGACGATGTCGGCGCGTACCTGCTGGCCGACATCGCCCACGTCGCCGGGCTGGTGCTGGCGGGCGTTTATCCCAGCCCGGTGGGCATCGCCGACGCCGTCACCTTCACCACCCACAAGACGCTCGGCGGGCCGCGCGGCGCCGTCATCATCACCCACAAGGCCGATCTGGGCGCCAAGTTTGATCGCGCCGTGTTCCCCGGTTTCCAGGGCGGCCCGCACATGGAAACTGTTGCGGCGGTGGCGACGGCGCTGAAAATCGCCAGCACGCCGCAGTTCGCCGAGCTGCAAAAGCAGACGGTGCGCAACGCCGCCGCCCTGGCGGATGCGCTAACAGCGGCGGACATCCGCGTGGCCTACGGCGGCACGGACACCCACCTGCTGCTCATGGACTGCAAGCCGATCAAAGGGCCGGACGGCACGCCGTTGATGGGCGATCCCGCCGCCAACCTGCTCGACCTTGCGGGGATCGTGGCGAACCGCAACACGATTCCGGGCGACACGACCGCCGCGTACCCCTCCGGCATCCGCATGGGCACGCCCTGGGTCACGCAGCGCGGCCTGAAGGAGCCGGAAATGCAGCGGCTCGCGCAGGCGATCAGCAAGCTCTTGCACGCCGCGCAGCCCTACCGCTTCGTGCGCCGCGACACGCCGCGCCTGGATTACCGCACCCGCGTGGATTTCGACACGCTGGAAGCGGTCAAGCTGGAGATCGCGGCGCTGGGCGCCGAGGCCGGCGTGCCCGATCCCATCGCCCAACCGAGCGGCTATCCGCACTTTTACTACCTCAACGACGCGCTCAAAGGCGCAGACGCCGCCGGCGCTTACCAACGCCTGGAACTGGTCGGGCGGCAGGCCAAGCCCTTCGTGGATTGGCTAACGCCCTCCCACACGGCAGGCATGGCGGATGGCGAAGCGCGCCCGGTCACGCTGTTGGAGGCCAACGGTAAGGCGATAACCGCCGGTATGCTCACCCGCGTGAGCGCCGAGCAATACACTCTCGACGTGCCGCGCGCCCAGGCCGCGCGCGTGCTGACGTGGCTGCGAGCGCTGGTGGACGGCTTCGCGGCCACCGACGACGTGTTCGGGCGGCTGCCGTTCCTCAACGCCGTGCGCGATTTGGGGCCGGTTCCCGCGCCGCAGCCCACGCCGCAAGCGGAAGCCGGGCCGTTCACCAAGCCGTACTTTGTCGGCGCATGGGCGCGCAAGGAAATTGCCGGTCCCGCGCTGCCGACCTTCAAGTGGACGGAGCCTGAAGAGGCCGCGCCGCGCCAGACGCGCCTGCACGCCATCCACCGCGAGTTGAAGGCGCGCATGGTGCCGTTCGGCGGGTGGGACATGCCGGTCTGGTACACGAGCAACCTCGAAGAGCACCGCGCCGTCCGCGAGGCCGCCGGCCTGTTCGACGTGAGCCACATGGGCTGCTGGGACGCGCGCGGCCCGGAGGCGGCGGCCTTCCTCAACCTCGTCATGGTCAACGACGTGAACGCGCTGGAAGTGGGCGAGTCGCAATATTCGGCTCTGTTCGGCGTGGACGGACTACCGCTGGACGATCTGCTGGTCTATCGCATGGCGGAAGACCACTATCTGGTCGTCGTCAACGCGGCCAACAACGACAAGGACTGGGCGTGGGTCAACGGCGTGCTGAGCGGCGCCGTCCAGATCGATCCCGAACGGCCCTGGGTGCGCTGGAACAGCCCGTCCAGCAGCGTGATCCTGCGCGACTTGCGCGATCCATCATCCGGCGCGGACATGCGCGTGGAGCTGGCGCTGCAAGGTCCCAAGGCGCGGGACATCCTGCTGGCGTTGGGCGGCGAGCCGGGCGACCTGGCGACCGTCAAAGGGCTGCCGTGGGCCGGGATCGCGCGCGTCACCCTCGGTGGCTTCGACGTGATCGTGAGCCGCACGGGCTACACCGGCGAGCGCATCGCCTACGAATTGTTCGTCCATCCCGACCGGCTGGGCGATTTCTGGCGCGCGTTGTTGGACGTGGGCGGCGTGCGCGGCCTCAAACCGTGTGGGTTGGCCGCCCGCGACAGCCTGCGCACCGAAGCCGGCCTGCCGCTTTACGGCCACGAGATGGCCGGCCCGCTGACCCTCACGATGGGCGATGCCGGGTTCCACACCTACGTCAAGACCTACAAGCCGTTTTTCGTGGGGCGTGAGGCGTTCATCCATAAAGAGGCGGCCCGCAAGGCCGAGATCATCCGCTTCCGCGTGCCGGAGAAGGGGCAGCCCAAGCCGCAGCAGCTCGACCGGCTGGTGGATGAAAAAGGCAGCGTGGCGGGGTACGTCACCAGTTGCGCGGTGGACAAAGACGGGTATTTGCTCGGCCAGGCTTACGTGGACGAGGCCTACAAGAAGGCGGGGACGGCGCTGTTCGTCCTGGTGACGCCGCGCCGTGAGGCCAAAGCGCCGCACGATTTGCAGATGGGGCAGCGGACCCAGTTGCCCCTCCGCGTGGAAGTGCTGACGCGCTTCCCGAAACGCTAACTGTCTCAACGGATTGAACGGATTTTGTCATACAAAAAGTATCGGGCGGCTTAACCAGCCGCCCGATACTCTTTTACCGCAAAGAGCGCAAAGAACGCAGAGATTTTATAGTTTCTCTGCGTTCTCCGCGCGCTCTGCGGTGAAAAATCACACGTCTTCGTCGGGAAAGTCGGGGACGTGGAAGACCGGCAGGGTGAAGTAGAACGACACCCCGCCTTCCGGCTGGTTCAGCGCCCAGATTTGCCCGCCGTGCGCTTCAATCGCCATTTTGCAGGAAGCCAACCCCAGACCGTATCCCCGTTTCTCATAGTCGCCCGCCATGAATTTCTGGAAAAGCTGTTTATAGACATTGGGGGGTATGGGAGGGCCATTGTTGTAGATTTCCAGAGTCAGCCAATCCACGTCATAAGCTCCTGTGACGCGAATGATCCCATGCTCCTGCGGAATGAATTTGCGAGCATTGCTCAACAGGTTTTCCAGGACGCGCACGATCATGTTGATGTCAATCCATAACAACGGCACGTTATCCGGCAGTACAATTTGAAAATCGAGCGTGGGAATCTCCAGCATCAACTCTCGCGCCATCTCGTAGAGGTAATCGGGCAGATAAACCGCTTCGAAACTCAAATTAAGGCGCCCGACTTCCCCCCGGCTGATTTCAAGGATGACGTTGACCAGATCCATCAATTTAGTAGTGTTGGATAACGCCATCTCAATGATTTCTGCGCTCATTTCCTGTAGTACCGGGTCCGCCAGCATTTGCAGGGCATTTTGGACAACCGCGAGGGGATTGCGCATGTCGTGAACTAACATGTTGAGCAAATCGTCACGCATACGTTCCAGCGCGCGCTGTTCGGTGATGTCCCGCAGCAACAACAATGCGCCAGGATTGGGATCATGGTTGGAATGAATCGGAGTCTGTTGGAGTTTGAGCAACAAACCATGAGCCGTCTCAAATTCCATATCCTCAATCCTGGCGGCGTGGCGGCCTTCTCCGGCGGTATTGTGAATGAGCCAGCCGGCAAAGGTGGGCGCTTCCACGCGCGTCGCAGCGATGACGTTGGCGAGTGGCTGCCCTTCCCACATCGTCGTATCACCGGGCAAATGAAGCAATTGCAACGCTTGACCGTTGACATAATGAATGGTCAAATTATGTCCCACCAGGAAAATGCCGTCGCGGGAGGACTCCAGGATGGCGCGCAGGCGGCTCTCACTCTTCTGGCTTTGCTCATACAGGCGCACGCGCACCAGAGCCGCCGAAGCCTGCTGAACGATGGCCCACGTCAGTGTAGATTCATGGGCAGCCAGGGGGTGATCGTGCGCCAACATAAGGTTGAGCACATAAAACAGGTTGTGGTTGGGCAGAGAGATGGGAAAATAGAGCATCTGCCGGGCGCCCAACGCCTCGATTTCGGGCCAGGTGGGCGGCGTGCGACCCCGCGCGTGACTCGCCAACACCAGCATCCGCTCCTGACGGCAGGCCTCCAGGAATTCTTTCTCGGCCTCCCAGGCCGGACCTTCCGCCCACCGCTGCTTCACCAGGGCGGGGGCGCGACGCGAGATGTAGACACGCTCGCGCGTCCACTGATCGCCCGACAATTGGTAAAAAGCCGTACTCAAGGCGCCTTCTACCGCATGGCAGAGCGTGCGCACCAGGATGAAAGTGATGCCGGCGATATTGGATTGCGAGAGAAAAGCCGCGCTGATCTCGTACAAATTGTGGACGGTCTGAAGTTGCTCGCGCGTTTGCGCGGCCAACAAACTGCGTTGCACGGCCAGCGTCAACTGATCCGCAATCGCGCTCAACAACTGCTGCGCAGCTAAAGGAATCGTCTGCTCGCGCGGCGCATCCAGATTCATCACGCCGACCAACTGATTTTCCACCATCAGCGGCAGACTGATGTGCTCATGAGGCGCAGCCAAAGCCCGCTCGGCCACGGCGTCGGCAGACTTGATCTGCCCCGTGATCCCCTGTCCCAGGCGACAGATCTGCCCGGCATCCAGCTCCCCTGGCGCGAACCCTTGCTGCACGCGCAGCGACAATTCCATATCGTTGGTCGCCAATAAACAAATGACGCCCCGCGCCATACCACCGATCTGGATCGCCTTTTCCAGGCCAATCTGTAAGACCTCATCCAGACTGACCGCAGAGTTGACGGCGGAGATCACCGTATTGAGGTTCTCAACATAAATCTGCCGCTGCTTTAATTCATCATAAAGCAACGCGGTCTCTTCCGATTGCTTATGCGCGTTCTGATACAGTCGGGCATTCTGGATGGCAATGGCGACAGAATCCGCGTACATTTTAAGCCAGCGCGCGTCACATGCGGCAAACGCGCGCGGCGTTGCGCTGTCCAGGGCGATGAAACCGATCACGTTTTCCTGGGCAATGATGGGGGCCATGACATTTGCGCGGATCCACTCCAGGCCGGGGAACACTACCCACGACGGATCCTCGGCGGTATCGGCGACCAAACGCGCGTCATGGCTATTCAACATGGAGCGGATGTGCGGATTGTGCAAGGGCACCCGAAGCGTGGCAATCACAGACTCAGCGTCGAAGTACTCATAGCCGCGCCAACGCGCGGCTTCCAATACATCACCGCTCAGCAGCAACAAACACCCGGCGTCGTGGGGGATGATGCGTTTGAGATGTTCCAGCGTTTGATCCAATACCTGATTGGGGTCCAATGTCTGCGCCAGCGCAATATTGGCCCCAATCAACTCATGGTGCTGTTCCATCATCCGCAACTGCGCCGTTTGCACCAAAGGCGTGATCAGGGCAGCGCCCTGCGCCAGAAGTGCTGCCGGCGGCGCGAGCGGATCGGCCAGGAAGATAAGGGCCGCGCGCGGGCCGGTAGGTTGCGGGGGCACTGGCTGCACCCATACCGGAGTCTGTCGTTCCGGATGCCAGACACTGAACCCTTCTGATGTCGCAAGGATGGTTTGCCACAGGTCCTCATGCGCCCGGAGTTCGCCCGGCAAAACGGGGGTATTTTGGGGCAACGCGAGGCAGATCAAAGGAGAAGCCGCTTCATTTAGAACGAGCATAGCGGCTTCTTGCGTGTGACATACGGCGGCAAACAACGCCAATACCTTTTGTAGGGCGGCCGGCCAGGAGAGAACGCCACTTTGCTGGCAAATAGCGGCCAGGTGTTCAATGAAAGATTGCCAGGCTTGGATATCCACGGGATGCCTCCGCCCCCTATCATACCACGAAAATACATTGAACCATAACTAAGAATCTATCCGAAAAATCGTTTTGGTCCACGATTTGCGCCTAAAGGCGCGGTTTGAAGGGTATTTTTTCGTGGGCGGGCGTAGCCCGCCCACGAAAAAACACCTTCCTGAAAGCGGCTTTAGCCGCAAGACCCGGCGCAACGCCGCTACAATTTTCGGATAAGTCTAAGGCCTGGCCTTTGACTCTCTTGGAGCTTGGGCTATACTGAAGAAAACTCACCCATTTACGCTAAAACAGGAGAACTGCGTTATGAAAACCGTCATTTACATCATTGCGGCAGCGTTACTGTTTCTGGGCCTTATTTTCATCGTCGGGATGCAGGGACAACTGGGACGGCTGATCGTCGGCGTGGTGCTGTGGGGCGCGGCCGGCGCGCTCATCTACATGATGCGGATGCGCCCGACGCAAACCCAGGTCACGCACGTCCAGAAAATTGACCTCACCGGCGATGTCAGTTTGGAGCAAATGAAGTGTCAATCCTGCGGCGGCGCGCTGGGCAAAGAGTATCTCACGGTCAAGGCCGGCGCGATCTTCGTGGATTGCCCCTACTGTGGTGCGTCCTACCAGATCGAAGAAGCGCCCAAGTGGTAGGGCCGGCTCAATGCCATCAGCAGATTAAGCGGATTTAGCAGATTACACCCAGTCAGCCGACCGAAAATCCGCTTAATCTGCTCAATCTGCTGACAAAGATTTGAGAAAATGTCACCTCAAACTCTCTGGAATACGCTGCGCGCGGAGTGGCGCGGCCTGTGGGCCGGCAACACTTCCGCCCCCCTGCCCCCTGGACTCTACACCTACCCCATCGCGCTGGAGGGCGGACGCCGGCGCATCCACCTGCGTGTTGAGCCGGACGGCGCGGGCGTGCTGTTCGTGGACGTGAGCGAGGTCATCCACCTCAATGCGACGGCGACGGAGATGGCGAAGCTCGCGCTCGACGGCGCGCCGCCGGAACAGGCGCAGCAGCAGATGCGGCGGCGCTTCGCCCGCGTGGACAAGGCGCAGCTCCGGCGCGAGGTGGCGACGATGTACGCCATGGTGGCGCATTTCCGCACCGCCGAGGGCTGCCCGGTGTGCGCGGTCGCCCCGCTGGTCAACTTCAAACCCGTGTTCAGCACGCCGGTGCACGCGCCCTTCAAAGTAGATGTCGCCCTGACCTACGCCTGCAACAACGCCTGCCCCCACTGCTACAATGAGCCGGGCCGCTTCCCCATGCGCTCCCTGGCGCGGGATGACTGGTTCCGCGTCCTCGACACCCTGGCGGACATTGGCGTGCCGCACGTCATCCTCACCGGCGGCGAGCCAACGCTGCACCCCGACCTGCCCGCGCTTATCCGCCACGCCGACGCGCGCGGGCAAATCGTGGGGATGAACACCAACGGGCGTCGTCTGGCCGACCCCGCGTTGGTGGACGATCTCGCCGCCGCCGGGTTGAACCACGTCCAGGTGACGTTGGAATCGAGCCGCGCCGCCGTCCACAACACGATGACAGGGGCCACGTCCTTCGACGAAACCGTGCGCGGCATCCAGAACGCGCTGATGGGCGGACTGCACACGATCACCAACACCACCCTCACGCAACGTAACCGCGATCACGCCGTCGAGATTGTAGAGTTCTTGCACGATCTGGGATTGCATACCTTCGCTATGAACGGCATGATTTACGCCGGCGGCGGCATGGCTGACCCCGACGCGCTCCCGGCCGAGGCGCTGTCCGGCCTGCTCGTCGCCGTGCGCGACCGCGCCGCCGACCTGGGGATGCACTTCCTGTGGTACACGGTGACGGACTACTGCCGCTTTTCGCCGTTGGAGTTCGACCTCGCGCCCAAGCGGTGCAATGCTGCCGAGTATTCGATGTGCATCGAGCCAAACGGCGACGTGCTGCCGTGCCAGTCGTACTACGTGGCGGCGGGCAACCTGCTCACCGATCCGTGGGATGCCATCTGGAACAGCGCGCTGTTCCGCAGCTTCCGCGACCGCGAGCGCGATCCGGAAGCCACCGGTCTGCCGGAAGCCTGCCGCGATTGCCCCGATCTGGCGATGTGCGGCGGCGGCTGCCGGCTCGAGCATGAGGCCCGCGCCAGGGGATGCGCCGTGGAACGCGGCTGTGGCGGGCGCGGCAGGGGCTTGGAAGCTAGTGTCGGGGATTCATAAATTTCCCCTTCCTGCCCCTGCCCCCTGATTTCCATTCACTCTTTTCGAGGGGAGCTTGGCTGAAAAATCTATGTTGCCCAAAGACGCTGTTTTACAGCAGAATCGCTATCGCATCACCCATATCCTCGGCCAGGGCGGGATGGGTGCCGTTTACGTTGCCTGGCACACCGGACTGGAGATTTCGGTCGCGATCAAGGAATTGATTCCGCAACCCGGCCTGTCTCCAGAAGCGCTGGCAGAGTTACGCAAGCAGTTCAAACGCGAGGCAAACACCCTCGCGCGACTCAGTCATCACCACCTGGTACACGTCATAGATTCCTTTGAAGAAGGAGGCAACGTTTACCTGGTGATGGAACTGGTACAGGGAGAGAGCATGGCCGCCCGCATCCAACGACAAGGCCCGATTCCCGAACCGTATGTGCTACAATGGGCGCAGCAATTGTTGGATGCGTTGGCCTATTGTCATGGGCAGGGCGTCATCCACCGGGACATCAAACCCCACAACATCATCCTGCACGCCGATGGGCGCGCGGTGCTGGTAGATTTTGGCCTCGTCAAGCTGTGGGACCCCACCGATCCCCGCACGAAGACGGTAATGCGCGGGATGGGCACGCCGGAATACGCGCCGCCGGAGCAGTATGACGCCGACGCCGGTCACACCGACGCGCGCAGCGACATCTATAGCCTGGGCGCGACGCTCTATCACGCGCTGTCCGGCAAGACGCCGCCGACGGCCACGACGCGCATTGTAAATCCGCAGGCTTTGACGCCGGTGCGCGTCTTCGATCCCCGCATCAGCCCACAGGTGGAACAGGCTTTGATGCGCGCTTTAGAACTGCGTCCGATTGACCGCTTCCAGAGCGCGCGGGAAATGGCGGCGGTGTTACGGACGGCAGAACCGTGGACGACTGCGTCCAGGCAACCATCTGCCGCCGCCGCGCCCGCACGCCCTACACCGGTGACTGCCGCGCCGCCTCCCCCTTCTGCGCCGCCGGTCGCTACGGAAGTCCTATCCATGGCGGCGTCTCCCTCGGGGATGCCGCCCGCTTATAACGGCGCCGTAGTGGTGACCTCGCCCCCGCCCGTGGCGCCTCCCGTAAAGCGTCAAAGCGCCTGGATATCCACAACAGCGTTTGTTTTGGGGGTTTTGGCGGCCATCAGCACTTTCCTGCTCCCCTTGTGTGCGCCGTTTCTGTGCCTGGCCGGTATCATTTTTGGTTTATTGGGAGTTCGAAGCAAACAACGTCGGGGATTTGCCGCGATTGGTTTGATTTTGTGCCTATTTGTCTTAGTTTTCGATGTCATAGTCTTTCTCAACGTGATTAAGGAGTATCGAGGCTTAAATCCAAGAACTCAACCGATCCTACCCAGTCTTTCATCCTGGATTCTATCCCGTTTGTCCCCGACTTGCCGGCCCTACAGACGCGCCTGCGCATCAGGGAGGGCAGCCGGCATGTGGCGGAACTCGCGCGCCTGGCCGCCGAGGCGGAAACCGTCGCCCGGCCCAAAGCATTGTACAAGCTCGCTTTCATTGAGGCCAAGGCCGAGGATGCGGTGGTCATTGAAGGTGTGCGGTTCACCAGCCGCGTGCTGCGCGTCAATCTGGACGTGGCGCATCGCGTGTTTGCCTGCATCATCACCTGCGGACGGGAATTGGACGACTGGGCGCAGGCGTTTGACGACATCGTGCATCGTTTTTGGGCCGACGCCATCAAAGAGATGGCCTTGCGAACGGCCATCCAGGCATTGACCCAACACCTGAACGACTGCTATTCACTGGGACGCACGGCGATGATGAGTCCCGGCTCGCTGGCCGACTGGCCCATCCAGGAACAACGGCCTTTGTTCGCGTTGCTCGGCGACACGCGAGCCGCGATTGGCGTGGCGCTGACCGACAGCTTCTTGATGATCCCCGACAAGAGTGTCTCCGGCATCCGCTTCCCCACCGAGGAGAGCTTCGAAAGCTGCCAGCTCTGCCCGCGCGAAACCTGCCCTGGTCGCCGCGCGCCTTATGACTCGACGTTGTTTGAACGGAAATATGCGAGTTAGGAGTGAGGAGTGAGGAGTGGCGAGTGAGGAACATTTCCTAATGCTCAACGCTATTTGAAACGGATTGTTGATCCTATCATTCCGTAAATCCTGTTATTTTTGGAGGAGGTAACCATGGCTACCAATTGGCTTAAAAAGTTATTCACGATTAAGCGTGGTGACGCGCCGGCGCCGGTGCCGCCGGGACTATATCACGCACTGCAAGAGGCCGAGGGCCGCTACGTGCGCTTTCACCTGCGGGTGGAGCGCGATCACACGGGGATGTTGATCGCCAACGCCCGCGCCGCCGCCCGGCTCACCCCATCGGGCGTAGTGATTGCCAAGGGGCTGTTGGACGGCAAGGATGAGGCCGCGATTGTGGCCGATCTGAGCGCCCGATTCAGCGGAGCTTCCAAAGATGTGATGCGGCAGGATATCGCACAGGTTCACGCGCTCATCAACGAAGTCACCACCCCCAACGACGAGTATCCCGTCTACAACCTGGAAGACGCGGCCCTTTCGCCGTATAGCGCCGAATTGATCGCCCCGCTTCAGGCGTCCGTGCCGCTCGCGCCGCCGGAGCTGCTCGTGCCCATCCTGGATCGGCTGTGGGCCGTGGGGATTCCGCACGTCACCCTGCTCGCGCCGGAACATCCGGAGCCGGCGCACCTCATCCGCGCCGTGGAGCGCGCCGAGGATTTGGGGATGATCGCGGGAGTGCGCGGGCGCGCCAGCGACTTGCGCGGCGGAACGTTGTTGGCCGATTTGCGGTTGGCGGGGCTGGATCACGTCACGTTCCTCTACGCCGCGCCTGACGCCGCGCTGCACGACCGGCTCTGCGGCGCGGGGGAGCACGCCGCCGCTCTGGACGTACTGACGTGGTTGGAGGAAAACCAGGTGTGCGCCGTGGCCGAAGTCCCGCTGGTACAAGCCAATCTGTATACATTGGAAGAAACGGTGGCAACGCTGCTGCCGCTGGGCGCCGACAACCTCTCCTTCGTCGCCTATGTCACGACGGACGCAGGCCTGGCCGCGCGCGACGGCATCTTCACGGCGGAGGCTATGACGCAAGTGGCGACCATCGTCGAAGAGGCGACGGAAACCGCCAACGCGCGCTTCATCTGGAATCCGCCAGTGCAGCGCAATCCCGACGCGCCACTGAGCGCGCAGATTCAAGCCGGGCCGCGCTGCTGCGGGGACGTCGCCGTGCGGGTTGAGTCAGATGGCGCGGGCCGGGCGCACGTCATCCCGCCACGGGGACCGCACCAAAGCGCGGGCGACTTGCTGCACGATCCGTGGGAGCAAATCTGGGACGCGCCCGTCTTCCGCCGCTATCGCGAGCGCGTGGAGACGCCAACGCACTGCGACGCCTGCCCCGGCCTGACCATCTGCGCCGCCGACTGTCCCCGCGAACCGACGGGATGGGCGCAGATGTAGCTCTTTTCACCGCAGAGTGCGCGGAGCGCGCAGGGATTTCTTTTTTTCTCTGTGACTTCTGTGACTCTGTGGCTACTCACAGAGGACCCTATGAAGACGCGAATGTGTAAGGTTGCGCTGTTGTTTTTGGTCATCAGCCTGTTGTGGCTGCCGGTGATGGTTCAGGCGCAGAGCTACAGGTTTGGTGTGCCGGAACTCAAAATGCAGGTCTACGTGCAGCCAGATGGATCGGCGCGGATTGTGTACGACATCACCTTTGAAAACTACGGTCACGCTATTGACGTGGTGGACATCGGACTGCCGCACGACGATTACGACATCCAGACGATGCGCGCGTCGGTGGATGGACAGCCGCTCACCGACATCCGCAAGTCCACGTACATTGATACGGGCGTCGAAGTGCATCTCGATACATACGCCATTCCCATCAACCAACAGGGCACGCTGCACTTCGAGTGTGTAATGCCCGACATGGTCTACGCGGACACCACCAACAAAGAGAAGGCCTCGCTGCAAATCACGCCGACCTGGTTTGACGCCAATGCGGTGCAGGGGAACTCCACTATCGAAATTCGCGTGATCCTGCCGGAGGGCGTGTTGGCCGATGAAGTGTTCTATCAGAACATGCCGTTCAGCGATAAGTTTGAAGAAAACGGGCGCGTGGTCGCACTCTGGGAATACCTCAACGAGCGCGCTACGGAGGCGCACAAGGTAGGCGTCTCCTTCCCCAAACGCGGCGTGAAGCTGGTGGAAATTACCTTTTGGGACCTCCTGGGAAAGTGGCTCATCGGCGCGCTGGCGGTCGTCTTCGGCTTTTTGACCACTTGCCTGCCCATCCTCATCCCCTTCGTCATGATCCTGGGAATGATGTGGGTCTTCATTCAAATGGCGAAACCGCCCAAACCCAACTATCTGCCGCCCATCGCTCAGGTGGAGGGCGGCGGCATCAAACGTGGGCTGACCGCGCCAGAGGCTGCCGTCGTTCTGGAATTGCCGTTAAACAAGGTATTCACCTTCGTCATTTTTGGGATGCTGGAAAAGGGCCTCATCCGGCAGACGGACGACACCCCGATGACGGTAGAAGTTGTCGAAGAATTCCGAGGAAATACAGCCGAGAAGGAAGACGGCGCGGCGCGGCGCAAACTACGCCGCGAGGCGGCCCAGCAAAAAGGCGTCGTCATCCACAAGTACGAAGACGCCTTTCTCGATTTGATTGAGGCCAATCCCGACAAGCCTTTGAACAAACTGGAAGTCGTCAAGCCGATGGAGGCGCTGGTCAAGGATACGGCGGAAAAGCTCCAGGGCTTTGACCTCTCCGACACGCAGGACTACTACCGCCGCGTCGTGGCGCGAGCGATGGAGCAGGCCGCCGCCATCGGCGAACTGGAGATGCGCGAGCAATACCTGGACAAGCATTTGCCCTGGGTGATGTTGGATAAAGAGTACCGCTCCGTCCTGATGGTGGGAAACCATCATTACTGGCCGCGTTGGGCGCGCACGATTCACGCCGGCGGCGGTGTGGCAAAAGGCGTGAGCGCCGCCGGCGCCGCGCCGAAAGCGCCCGCCGTCAGCACCGCCAAAAGCCGCATCAACCCCACCTTTGGCGACGTGGCCGCTTCGTTTGCCGGATGGGCGGAAACGACCATGGGCGGTATGGCCGGCGCGATCATGCCGAGCAGCTTGAAGAAACCGGCGCCGGTCAGCCGATCGTCATCCGGCTATCGCAGCAGCGGCGGGAGCTATCACCGCAGTTGCGCCTGCGCCTGCGCCGGGTGCGCCTGCGCCTGCGCCTGCGCCGGTGGCGGGCGGTGATAGGGGGTAACGTGATATTTTTGTCAGCGGATTAAGCGGATTAAGCAGATTTGATTGGTCTACAACCTACAATCTGCTAAATCTGCTAAATCTGCTGACAAAAAAAAGTAGGAGGTGTTCTCAATGAAAACGAAACGTGGGTTACGTCTTATCGCTTGGGTTATTTTGTTGATGGGGTTGCTGACGTCCAACCATCTGGCGGCGGCGCAGAGTTACCGCTTCGCCGTGCCGGAGCTTAACATGCAGGTTTACGTCCAGCCGGATGCGTCGGTCAAAATCGTCTACGACATCACGTTTGAGAACTACGGCAGCACGATTGATGTCGTGGACATCGGCCTGCCGCACAAGGACTACCGTATCAGCACCATGAAGGCGTCCATCAACGGCGTGAACCTGGGCCAGATTTACAAATCGGAATACATAGACATCGGCGTGGAAGTTCACCTGGGCAGCCAATCCATCCCGCGCGGCGGACGCGGCACGCTGCATTTCGAGTGTACGATGCCCAACCTGGTGTATCAGGACACGACGCGCAAGGAGTATGCCTCGCTGCAAATCACGCCGACGTGGTTCGATGCCAACTCGGTGCAAGGAACCGGGAAGATTCAGATCGCCATCTACATGCTGGAAGGCATCAGCCCTGATGATATGCTTTACCAAAAAGAACCATTCACCAACAAGGCAATGTATCAAGGTCGGGCGGCGGCGCTCTGGCAGTGGACCGATAAGAAAGCTACCAGCGCCCACCTGGTGGGCGTCTCCTTCCCCAAGCAGGGGATGCAGCAAGTCATGCGGATGTCCCTGTTTGAATTGGCGAACAAATGGCTGATTGAAAATCCGGTGATGCTCTTTTTCCTCGGGATGGGCGGCGTGCTCCTGTTTGGCTTCCTGTTCTTCCGCTTCACCGGCGGCACCGGCATTTCACTGTTCGTGATCTTACTCGGTGTGGCCGGCCTCATAACTTTTGCGGCGCCCTTCCTGCTCTTGCTGGCGCTGCCGGCGTTTGTCGTTTTGATCATCATCAATGAAACGTCGCTGAAGAAACGCCGCAAGACTTACCTACCGGCAGTCGCCCAGGTGGAAGGCGGCGGCATCAAGCGCGGGTTGACCGCGCCGGAAGCCGCAGTGTTGTTGGAGATGCCCCTGAACAAAGTGCTGACCCTGGTCATCTTCGGGATGTTGGAAAAGGGGCTGCTGCGCCAGGTGCAGGAGGCCCCCTTGAAAGTCGAAGTGGTCGAAGAGTTCCGCACGATAGGCAATCCTAATATCACCACCCCCAAAGAGCGCCGTGATTTCTGGCGTGACGTAGCGCAGCGCAAGGGCACGGTCATCCACGCGTATGAGGAGGGCTTTCTCCACGAGCTGGAAAAACATCCCGACGCGCCGATCAAAAGCCTCAATTTCAGCGGCCCAATGAAGGCGCTGATCGAGATCACGGTCGCCAAGATGAAGGGCTTTGACCTGTCGGACACGCAGGATTACTATCGGCGGGTCATGACGCGCGCGATGGAACAGGCGCAGGCCATTGGTGAGATCGAACAGCGCGAACAATACCTGGACAAGTACCTGCCCTGGGTCATGCTGAATGACTCCTATCCCACCGTGATGACCCATCACAGCTATCATTATTGGCCGCGATGGTCGCACCCGCGCCACATCCACGGGGGCTTGAGCGCGTCGCGGCCGAGCGGGAGCAGTTCACGTCCGGCGGTAGGCGGGCGCACCACGGCGGGCGACGTCGCCGGCTCCTTCGCGGGCTGGGCAGAAAACACAATGGGCGGGCTGGCGGGTGCGTTGCTGCCCGGCTCGATGAACCTCCCCGGCGGCAAAGGCGGCTTCATAGACCTCAGCGGCGCGGACCGCATCACCGGCGACATCTTCGAAGCAATGGCGAAAGCCTCGGCCAGCAGCGGCAGCGGCGGCGGCGGCGGGCGCAGTTGCGCCTGCGCCGGGTGCGCCTGCGCCTGCGCCTGCGCGGGCGGCGGACGGTAATACAAATTTCAGGAGATCTAACCCACAATAAAATCCGCCTCTGGCCCATAGGCCAGAGGCGGAAAAGTGAGAGAAGCAGCAGGAGGTCAGGCGCGGCGCTTGTGGGTGACGCACACGACGCCGACCGCCAGTAACCCGCCAACAAGGGTTAGAATTCCCCCAAGACTCCGCGTAAGGCCGCGCAGAGTCACAGGTGTGGGAGCATCGTCCTTGATGACAAAGGGCGAGAAACCGGTCGCGCCAACTTCCAGCCAATGCCAGCGGCCGTCTACGCCACCGCCGAACTGGGGCAGCAACTCCCACACGCCGTTGTGATAGTGGTACACGGCGGCTGCGCCGGGATCGTTGCCATTAAGTGCGTCGGCAGGATACCAGAAGGTGGCGGAAACGACTGTGGGAGAGGCGATGGGGTTCTGCGGGGTGATGTCGAACCAAGTCCCCACGGTCTGCGCAAGATTGCCAGAGCCTTCAAGGATGGCGCCGTAGATGTCCACGCGGGTCAAGCCCAGATTGACGCCGGCAGCCTCCAGGGTGACGCCGTAATACTTCGCATTGCCCGCGCCGTCATGCAACATCCCGAAATCCACCGCGCCGACGCCATCCACAAGAGCTTCCTGGTGAAGTTGTCCGCCATTGATAACGTGGCCGTGAACGCGCAGGGAACTGACGAGGTTGAGCCGCGCGCCGGGTTCAACGGTGAGGTTGAGACATTCCGCAGGCGTGTTGACTGTGATTTCCGTCCCGGCAGCGATAACGACATTATCACCGGCGGCGGGAGGCGTGGCCGGCCCCCCCGCCCAACTGTCCACAGCGCTCCAGTTGCCGTCGGCGACAGAAGTGTAGTTCCTGGTTGCCAGGAAGAAGTCATGCGCCTGTGTAACACCATTCTGCACCCAATAGCCGCTGATAACAGTATCCACGTAACCGGACAGCGTGGCGGTGAAGGTTTGGGTCCCGGCAGGCGCGTAGCTGGCATAAAAGGCCTCACTGATGGCGGCATCCTCGGGGGTTCCCTGCGCTGTTACCGTCTCGCCCAGGCCATTTCTGATCTGCGCGCCGGGCAGGGGCAGAAGATTGGCATCATAGACGCTGCCCGCGAGCAAGCCGCCGCCCGCAGGGAGAGTGCAGGGAACGGAAATCAGCACATCGTCAAGGTACCATTCATCCATATAATCCCCGGTGTAACGGAAGGCAAGATAGACAGTCTGTCCGGCATACGCGGTCAAATCAACTGACTGTTGCGTCCAGCTGTCGTCAACATCGCCGGACCAGAGTTCGACGTAAGTGGAGGCAGCGGGATTCGGATTGGCGCCGGTCGTGACCCACACCCCATGATGTTCGTAGTAAGTTGCGTAATAATCACGCTGCCAGAACGTTAAGGCCGCGCCGCCGACCGGAACCGTGAAC
>Ga0116144_10002946_pt1 | contig 17567 bp, 5 predicted proteins | sample AD_UKC035_MetaG_FD_89746 | JGI IMG/M metagenome (GOLD analysis project Ga0116144, IMG submission 89746) | Active sludge microbial communities of municipal wastewater-treating anaerobic digesters from USA - AD_UKC035_MetaG | ecosystem: Engineered > Bioreactor > Anaerobic > Digestate | place: USA...
ACTTGTAGCTTACGGCGCGCGGGCGCGCGGTGGCGGAGCGGTTGGCGCATGAGGCATCATGATACTGGGCCACCGCATTGGTGGCGGCTATTGATCAACTCCCGGCGCCCGTGCGGGCAGTATCCCGGCGGCCAGCAAAATACCCCATTCGGTCACGGGGCTGATTCTTGTGATGTTTTTGTGATAGTTGTTTGGTATAATTTTCGACGTGGTTTTAGTTGGGCTTGACTCATTGCTCACTGGTCATCTTCTATGTGCCAAAACAAGTTTGCTGAAGGCCAAGGCATAAGGAAGTGCTCCGTGGGCGCATGACGAAATGCTATCACAAGTAAACAACGAGCACAAATTATGTAGATGTTTGGTTGTAGTTATTTTGAAGATTGCGTCACCGGCGGGGATGGGGCAATCTAGGATTAGGCTTATGCAGATGTTTGGTTGTAGTTATCTTGAAGAGAACAGAAACACTTACTTACATTACGATGAGGAGGGAAACAATGTCTGAGAGAAACTTTGCTGTACGTATGTTGAATGTGGTGTTGTTGGCGTCCTTGTTATTGGCGATGGTGCCGGTGAAAACGCGGGCGGGAGCGCCTTCGGCGGAGACGCCGACTACACTGGTCGCACACGCGGCAAGCACGCCGGAGCCGCAAAGCCCGCAAGCTGGCACGACCATCTACTTGCCGTTGGTTCTGCGCATGTACGGGGCAAAAGAGCTTCCGGTGACGCTGGACCAGTATGCTGACTCGTGGCTGTTGCTGCCAGGGGATGTCACGACATACACGCTGGTAGTGCAAAATCCGGGGGATTTTTCTGTACAGAGTGGGGAATTGACGGCTGAAGCCCCGGAGATTGTGGAGCCGGTTGCCGGAGGAGCCAGCCACGGGGGCGCCTACAATGCCCAGACGCGGCAGGTGCGCTGGAACTTGCCCGCGATGGCGGGAGGCGACACTCTGACGGTGACGTTTCTGGCGCAGGTGACGGCCGGCGCGCCCGTGACGGCGACGAGCACCGCGCGGTTGACGGCGACGCTGTCGAGCGGGAGTGTATACACCGACAGCGATCCTGCCTATGTGTCAGTGGGTGTGGCGGTGACACAAACCCTGACCCCGGCCGGGGGAACGTTGATCATGCCCGATAGCAAAGCGAGCCTGATTGTGCCGTCCGACGCGGTGACGCAGCCGACGCAAGTGCGGCTGGCGAGCTTTCCGGTGCCGTTTGAAACGAGAGACCTGCCCACGCGCTGGCAAGTTTTCTTTGACGTGACGGCGGTGGGAACGACTGGGGCAGTCTTGCACGATGCCGATGGGCACACGCGCTTCTTGAAGCCGTTGACGGCGACCGTCAATGTGGAGAGCACATGGGAACAACCATTCCTGGCACATCTGGTGGACTCAGCTGAAGGGTATCCTGTGGTTTCGACAGAGTTTGACCGAATGGCCAGTGTGATAACAGCGACCTTGCAGACGTTCTCCGCGTATGGCGCCGGAGGCTCTGACCCGTACGCAGATTCGGGCACCTATCACATGATGACCAACCAGCCGAGCACGGGGATATTCAATGGCGCGGCGCTCTACAGCTATCAACTGGATGTGCCGACAGGGCGGCGCGGGCTGACGCCCAAGATTTCTTTGAATTACAGCAGCAGCAGCATGAACAGCATCCTGGGCGTTATCCAATCCAGCAATGTGGGCATGGGCTGGAACCTGGGCGGGCAGGTGCAGATTGTGCGCCCGGTAAAGACATATATCCAGTGTTCGGATAGAGATTGTCTTCCCTATTGGTGGTCGAGCAATAGATTTGTCCTGACTATTAACGGCACTTCTTACAATCTGGAAGACTATACCAACGATCCGAACGGCGGTTGTCGTTACGATGTGACCGACGGCCCCGGCTTGCGAGTCATGCGTTACACAATCCCCGCATACGAGGGCAACCAGTATTGCGGTTATCCTGCCGGGGTTACGAAGGAGAACGTGCCCAATGACACCAAAGAATACTGGGAAGTGACCACCGGAGACGGCACGGTTTACCGGTTAGGATACACCCAAAATTCCGAGCAGTTGATGCGCATGGATAAATATGGCCCAGATCGCACTTGTAGCGACCTGAAGACGTGCGCGTGGGATTACTGGTACAAAAATGAAGGTTATGCCGGTGAACTTGCGCGTCGCGTCGCCCATCGCTGGTCGGTGGACCTGGTGCGGGACGTTTACGACAATGTGATGGAATATGGTTATTACGAGGAACCGGCCGCTTTCTACGTTGATAGTGGAATTCCCCACGTGCCGTTTGACCGCGCGCAGCATCTGGATTGGATCCGCTATGGCGGCAATGCGGCGCAGGGGTTGGCGGGGATGTACATGGTAGATTTCGTGCTAGAATCGCGCACCAACGCGAATGACAACGGCGGGGGTGCGTGGTTTGACGCCGGGCCGGAGCACAACGACGACTTTAAAAAAGAAGATTGGTCCATGTGGGAGGAGTGGCGGCTGGACCGGATAAAGGTATGCGCCAATTCGAGCGACACCACATGCAACAGTGGAACGTTATTGGCCGACTATGACCTGGACTATGATTTTGTGATTGAAAGCTCGGACAAGCACATCGAGACCACGCGCTTGCAGCGCATCACGCGCTACGGTCAAGATGCTGTGAGCGCATTGCCGGCCACAACGTTTGGGTACGAGTCGCTGAGTCAAGAGCATCCAACAGAGGACTATGCGTTGCCTTATCCACGCTTGCACGCAGTAGACAACGGCTACGGTGGGGTGGCGACGTTTGCGTATGAAAAAGTGACGATGGGTTTCTTTTTTAACTACTCTCCTGCGATTCACTATTACAATGAGTATGATAGTTATCGCGTCAAGTCTCAGACCACGAATGATGGGTTAGGGAACACGTCTACAGTTACATACACTTATGATGCCCCATGCTTTAATTTCTGGAGGGACCAGAATAGTTGCTCCTATCCCGGCTCAGAAGCAGACTTTAGTTTGGCCGGCCACGACAATGTGACGCAAGAGGTATGGGGTTACAATGGGGAATTATTGACCAAAACCCGGCATTGGTTCCACTACAAGCAAAGTGAAAATTGGCGTATGGGGCGGGAATACAAGACCGAGGCCTATTCCGCCGCCGGCGCAACGCCTTTGCAGCGCACCGAGACGTTGTGGACCCATGAAGCGGTCAACTCGGCGACGTTCACGTATGCCAGCATCGTGACCGCGACGGATCACACAGTCTTGCCGCCGCTGACAACGCGCAAGGAATATCAATATAACCCGCTGCAACAGGGCGGGCAACAGCTTGGCTTGCTCACGCACGTCCGAGAGTATGACTCACAGAATGTATTGCAGCGGATCAACTTTACGAACTATATAGTCAACAAAGACAAATGGATCATGCGGCCATGGCTCGAGAGTGTTATGAATGCATCGTGGGTGCGGCAAACCACCACATTCCATTTGTACGATGGCAATATGGATCCCAATATGCAAACGCTGGACAAGGGCGCGTTGACGCTGGATCGGGCGCTCCTGATGGATGGGACGGGTTGCCCCGTCACTGACCGCACGCTGGATACCTCGTATGAGTACAATGTTTATGGCAATGTCGTGACCACGACAACCTACGCCGATTATGGAAAAGTAGCGTGTGAGCCTTTGGGGGGGGGCGTCAACGATTGGGAGTCGGTCACCGCGCCTGGGGACGGCAAAACGCCCTATATGAGCGTCGTAAGTTATGACGACACCTATCAACTGTTCCCGGTGAAGACCCGTGCAGGGGTGGGAACCCTTGAGGAACAATATAACCAAACAGAGTATTACGGCGTGAGCGGAGTCGCCGACTGCGCCGCAGACGCGGCCGGCTATTTCTTTGGCGCGGTGTGTCGCCAGTGGGGGCCGAACGGGCCGGATACAGCCGTACACTATCATTACGATGCCTTTGGGCGAAAAATCGAGACCTGGTTGCCCGGCGAGAATGTGACCGGCAACCCCAGCGAGCGGATTCAATATCGCGACGTCACAAACCCTGACTGGCGCCCGATGCCGGTGACGATTTGGAATCGCCATATTGACGCTTCGAGTTTCTACAGTGAAAATGTTACTCTCTGGAAGCGGGTGTTTTACGACGGCCTGGGACGGGTAGTGCAGACGCATACACCCTCGGAGGATTGGACCTATGCCGCCGATGGGTATGACATTGTGCAGAACACGTTGTATGACGGCCTGGGCCGGGCAGTAAGTCAGTCTGTGCCATATCAAGTGCCCAGTTACTACTATGATGCCAACGACCCGCAGAATCCATACCACACCCCCGACCTTAACCAGCCACAGACGCGCACCGAATACGACATGCTGGGCCGGGTGACGAAGGTGAGCAATCCCGATGAAACGGCGGCAACGATGGCGTATGCCGGGCGCGAGACGACGGCGGTGGACGCCAACGGGCATCAAATGCGCCAGATGGTGGACGACCTGGGGCGTATGGTGCAGGTGGAGGAGTTCACGGGGCAGGCTGGCAGCGCGACGGTGTATGCGACGACGCATTATGGCTACGATATGCTAGATAACCTGGTGGTGGTGACAGATACAAAGGGTAATACCACCACGATGGCGTACGACGGCCTGGGGCGCAAGCTGGCGATGGACGACCCGGATATGGGAGAGTGGCGCTATGAGCACAATTCTACCGGGACCTTGCAGCGGCAAATAGACGCGCGCGGGTGTGAGATTGTGTTTATGTATGATTCCTTGAGCCGTCCGATCGAAAAGCGCTACGAGGGCGCGGCGGGGTGCGCGCAGCCATCTGTGACCTACACTTACGACGTCGGGCTGTATGGTCGGGGGCAACGCACCGGCATGACTTATTCCGGCGGCGCGACCACCTACGTCTACGACGTGCGCGGGCGGTTGCTGAACACGACACAGACGTTCTCCGGCACGACGTTCACCACGAGCTATACCTACGACGATCTGGATCGTCAGGTGAGCGTTACGTATCCCGGCGGCGAAGTGGTCACGACGGGGTATGATAACGCCGGCTATCCGTCCGAACTGGCCAGTAACCAGAGCGCGGAAAGCTACGTGAGCAGCATGCTTTACAACGAGTTGGGATTGCCGACCGAGATGGTGATGGGGAATGGCGTCGTGACGCAGTGGGGCTACAAAGGGATGCGCGGTATGTGGGATCGCACCGGAACGGTTCATCCCTATTATCAATACGGCAGTTTGTGGCGCACGCGGGTGAGCAATAGCGCCGGGAAGCCCTTGTTCGACCAGATCCTCAACTATGACAACGCGGGCAACGTCACCATGGTGCGGGAAGCGCCCCTGTCGGTGCAAAACTGGCCGCTCGCCGGGACCGAGACTTTCAGCGATACGTTTGACGTTCAGAAGGCCGGATGGGTGACTACCGGGCAACATGCCTGGACTACGGCTGACGATGGCGCCACCGTGCTGCGAACCACCGGCGTTGCCAGCAAAACCCAAGCGTTGCTGACCCGCTCAGGGTATGGCCTCTCCGCCGGCGAGGGCGTGCAATTGCGCTTCAAGGTGAGCAACATCAAAGGCGGCGCTCACTTTGTGCTGGCTGCGGATACGGGGACCTCTTCCGCTATGTATTTTGGAGCGGTGGTCCACAAAGGCAAGCTCTTCGTCCAATACGTAGATCCGCTTGAGCAGGCCGACCCCCGCGAACCCAAGATCGGTTACCGCAACGCCGCCGACTTGTTGACCACGGTATTGACGGATACCTGGTACGTGTTGCGGCTGGTAGTTACAGACACTCAGGGTTTGTATGTGGAAGCGTACAGAGACGGCGACGAGGCCAACGCCAGCAGCTACAGCCTGTGGATGACCACGGGGTACAACTGGCAGTTCCAGGAGTGGACGTCCTACGGCACCGTGGATATGGACTACTACCGCGAATTCTCAATGGCGGGGACGGCCTGGGGCGATAACCTGGGCATGGATTTCGGCTACGACGCGCTCAATCGTCTGGTCAGCGCGACTCCAAGAGAAGATGCCGAGGGCTATAGCGTCTCTTACCAATATGACGAAATCGGCAACTTGAGGTTCAAGAACGGGTTCGAATACTGGTATGAGAATCCCGGCCCTGTTCACGCTGTGGATGCGTTACTCGCGGGGGGAACCCCGGTCAACTCCTATTCCTATGACGCCAACGGCAACCAAACCCGGCGCGAAATCGTGGGCGCGAGTCTCTCCGACCGGCATTACGACGCCGAGAACCGCATGACCGTAGTGACCGAGACGGCGAACAGCCTCACAACGGTGACGCGCTTCTTCTACGACGGGGATGGCGTGCGCATTGCGCAAGCGACGGAGGCAGGTGTGACTTTCTACGTGGGTGATCTCTACGAGGAATTTCACGAGGCCGGAACCTCCGTTGTGACTGCAACCAAGTATTACTACTTGGGCAGCCAACGCGTGGCAATGCGCACCGGGAGCGCCGTCTTTTACCTTCACGGCGACCACCTGGGCAGCGTCAGCCTCACCACTGACCAGAGCGGCGCCGTCGTCTCCAAACAACACTACTACCCCTTCGGCGAAGTGTTCGATCCAGAAGGCCCGTCTCCCACCGACTTCGGCTTCACCGGGCAACGGCTGGACGACAGCACCGGGCTGATGTACTACAAGGCTCGCTATTACGACGCGGGGTTGGGGCGGTTTGTGCAGGCGGATGTGATAGTGCCGAATCCGGGGAATCCGCAGAGTTTTAATCGGTATACGTATGTACTGAATAACCCATTCACGTACGTTGATCCAACAGGATATATACCAGAACCCGAACTGGCTGAAAAGTTAGGTTATAAGAATCTACAAGAGTTTCGCGAATCAAAAATCTACGAAGAATTGAGCTCTGATCTGGACTATTGGATGATGATAATAGATATAAATCCGGGGGATATCTTGTCTTGGATACATGATGGGGAATTACGTCAAACCATGTTAGTAGAATCTGGTGAATTGGGGTTTGCCTGGTGGGATATTAATACTCATGACACATTTTACCTTAACACTCCAGCATCTACAGGTGAATGGAACCGGTGGAAACATGGTGCGTCCTTTAATGATGCGTATACCCCTTCAGCTTTTCGAGCTGGCAATGATCCACGTCTAGGTTATACACCAACTCTAAACGATAATTGGACCGACTATGGGAGAGTTGAGCTCAAATCTAATATACACTGGGATACAGTTATTCAAGATACTGGTTTAATAGTTGTAGCTACGATAACGATTTTTACCGGTCCTGTGGGTTGGGTAACGGCTTTAGGAGTGGCTGGTTTAGGGCTTTCCGTGTGGAAAACTGATTCGGATATAAAGAGTGGGGCATGGTCGGATTGTCCAACGCCTTTCCTTTATCCCAATTATTGGTTTCCCGACAGAACCTTACCACATGGTGCCTATAGATTTGAGTAGAAATGTCGTTTTCTGACGACGGTATTTGCTCCAACGGCAATCACAGTTCAACGGCAAGAGATGCAGGCAAGATGTCTATGCGGGTAGCATTCTGCCCGTACAAATATTCCCTTTATACCTTGCAGCTTTGACGGGGCAATGAAGTAACTGCCGGATGTTTCTTATACTTACTTGCCATATATAGCCAAATAATGGGGGATGTTACACAATGAACTTGCTTGCCATCTTTCTGGTGACTGCGACAACAGTGTTCTGGGCTTTCCGGTGAGAGAGCGAGGGCGAGTCCCTCACCGATTTCGGCTTTACCGAGCAATGCCGTTTACCTTTTCCACCGCGCGGCCTCTCGCAATATGAGGGCCGCGCGGTGTTTCGTGCTATACTGAATGTGCCGCCGGTTGTGCGTTGCCGGCGGCAAGATGGGGAGTTTCTTCGGCGAAACGAAAATCACGGCCTTGCAGGCCAAGAAATAAAAGATTTGTGGAAACGCCCTTCTTTTCGCTCTATCGCGCCCATTTTGACACGCCAATCCCTCCCTGTTCGGACAGTGGGCGCAATGGGAGGCGATGGTATATTTGCTTTAGCTGGTCGCCAACGTGTGCAATCGTTTCGGAATTGAAGTTTGAGCCAGGGCGCAGTTCCGCAGCGCCGCAAAGGTGGGGGGCTTCAGTTCCGCCGGAGGGTAGGGACGCGCTCCCCAATCCTCCACATCGCGCAGGATGCAGCCGGTTTCGCATAGGATGGCGGTGAGCGTGGTGATCAGAGACCGATTACGGAGATCGGCGTGGTACTTGAGGGACAGAAACCCCCGCATTTTACAGCTCCTTGACCATTTCCTGCACCCGCCCCGCGTCCGGATGTAAATACCGCGTCGTTGTCGCCACGCTGCTGTGACCGAGCAGCAGTTCCTCCACGGTGAGCAAAGCCACGTCTGGTTCCTCGCGGTAGCACTGAATGTTGAATGTACCAGGTCTGGAATTGTGCCAGGGCGTCGGTATAGCGGCGGTGCGTCAGCCCTTCGTGCTCGGCCAGAAAATCACTAACGGCAGTAGACCGCTTCTGGCGGGATAGGGTTTCCTGCTGGTAAAGCGCATAATAGCGCTTAAGCGGGCTTGTGCTAGAATAAATTATCCTCTTGTCTGCAATTCATCCCCCCCATGCTATTATCCTATGCGTTTTTTAGGAGGGACAATGAACATCTTACAAACGCAGAACCTGACCAAACAGTATGTAATGGGCGCAGTCTCCGTGAACGCCCTCCGTGGCGTGGATTTTGTTGTGCAGCAGGGAGAGTTTGTCGCAGTGATGGGGCCGTCCGGCTCCGGCAAGTCCACGCTGCTGCACCTGCTCGGCGGACTGGATGCGCCGAGCGACGGCGAAGTGACCCTCGGTGGACGCCGCCTGGCGCATATGAGCGACGACGAAGTCACGATCATCCGCCGGCGGCAGGTGGGCTTCATCTTCCAGTTCTTCAACCTGCTGCCCACGCTCAGCGCGGCGGAGAACGTGGCGCTGCCGCTGCTCATTGACGGCCAACGCATCGAGGACTACGCCGACCGCATCGGCGGACTGCTGGCGTTGGTGGGGCTGGACGATCGCGCCCAGCACCGTCCCGACCAACTTTCCGGCGGGCAACAGCAGCGCGTAGCGATCGCCCGCGCCCTGGTAACAGAACCCGCTATCGTCCTCGCCGACGAGCCGACCGGCAACCTCGACCGCAAGTCGGGCCACGAAGTGCTCGACCTGCTGCGCCGCGCCTGCGACGAGAAGCAGCAGACCATCGTGATGGTCACGCACGACCCCTTCGCCGCCGCCTACGCCGACCGGGTGGTCTTTCTGCGGGACGGCGCGATTATCCGCGAGTGGCAGCCGACGGATGGTGGAGACAGTGTGCAGGCTATCATTGACATTATGGCGGAGTTGGAAACGTAGTCCGTAGTCCGTATTTCGTATTCCGTAGGGGTATTGCGTGGAAACCAGATACGCACAACGGACTACGCACTACGGACTACGCAATACGAACCTGCATTTTCAAGGAGGCGTTATGAAGTACGAGGATTGGCTTGCTGCCGTGCCTGTTGAGCTGCGTGAGGATGCACTCTGGCAGATGAAAGTCTATCCAATGGCAGTTTTTGCGGGCGATCTGGCATGGGCCGATGTGGGCAAACTTTGGGCCAACAAACGTCTCTGGGGATTGAGTGATCAACTTTACCGCGCCATCGGTTCGGTAGGAGCCAACATCGCAGAGGGATACAGCCGTCAATCCGGCAAGGAACAGGCGCATTTTTACGAGTACGCGCTCGGTTCAGCCCGCGAAGCGCGACACTGGTACCATCAAGCGCGGCATACGCTACGTCCGGAAGTGGTTGCCCACAGAATGGGTCTGCTTACAGAAATCATCCGGCTTCTGCTCACCATCATCCCCAAAGAACGCAGCCGCGCTGCTCGCGAACCTGCCACCAACTACAATGCTCTCCCCTGTCATCTCCTGGATGATCCGCCAATGCCATGAGGTGTCTATGACACACGCAAATCAAAAGCAAAAGAAACGTATTTCGTATTCCGTATTTCGTAAAAACGAACCACGTTCTACGGACTACGGACTACGGACTACGCACTACGCACTACGTCTCGCTTTTCGCAGCCTCGCCCAGCAAAAGCTGCGCGCCATTCTCTCCGCGCTCGCCGTCGCCCTCGGGTCCGCGCTGATCGTGGCCGCCGATGTGATCAGCGGGGCCATCCTGGCTGTATTTTCGTCGCCCGACTTGCAGACGGTGGGAGCTGGCCTGTTCGGGCAACTCAAGCCGATGCTGACATTCCTCGGCGGCGCGGTCGCGGCGGCGGCGGGTTTTCTTGTTTTCAACGCTTTCTTGATGGCCGTCACGCAACGGCGCCGCGAGTTCGGCGCGCTGCGGGCGATAGGCATGACGCGCCAGCAGGTCTTGTCCCTGGTGTTGTTCGAGGCGGCGCTGGTGGGCGGCGCGGGGACGCTGGCGGGACTGCTGGTCGGTCCGCTGCTTGGCCGGGGGGCGTTGTACGTTCTCAAGGCAGTCGGCGGCCCGATGTTCAGCGCGTTTGGCGAACAAACCATCTCTCCGTGGGCGGTGTTGCTTGCAGCGAGCGTTTCGCTGGGCGTCGCGGTGCTGGCAGTATGGATTCCGGCGTGGCAGGCGGCGCGGGTTGCGCCATTGGAAGCGTTGCGCGATGATAATGTGGAACGTATTCCGTATTCCGTATTCCGTAAAGACAAACTACGCACTACGCACTACGCACTACGTCCTATTTTTGCCGTTACCCTCATCGTTGCACTGACTCTTTGGTTGATGATTTCGCCGCCGGGCCATTGGGTTCAGCCGCCTCTCGATGGTCTCCTTACGGGCGGCGCCCTCGCGCTGTGGCTTCTGGGGTGGACGTTGCTGCTGCCCGATCTCGTCGGCGCGACGTCCCGCGCGGCGCGCGGCCCGCTCACGCGGCTCTGGGGGGCGACGGGCCGCCTCATTGCCGATAACCTGGCGCGCGGGCGGCTGCGCGTCACGCTCACCGTGGCGACGCTGGCGCTGGGCCTGACGCTCATTGCCGGGATGTCGGGGTTCATCACATTTACCTTCGACGAACTTTTCAGACCGACGTTTCAACGCACATTCGACCAGGAAATGTTTGTTGTCGCTACGTTTGATCCCGGCGAAGGCGTCGCCGGCTACGCCAACATGAAATCGCTGTCGCTCCCCGCCGGGTTAGTGGAAACATTACGTGCGGTTTCCGGCAACCGCGCGCGCGTGACCGCCTGGCGTTTCACGCTCGCGCCGGAACTTGAATTTCTGCTCAAGGATTACTTCTCCTTTGTCTTTTCGCCCACAGAGGCGTGGCAAAATCAGGAATGGCTCTTCCGTTTCACCGAGGGCGATTGGGAACAGGCCCGGCGTTGGTCGGAGGCGTCGCCGTGCCTCGTGCTCATCGCGCCGCTGGTGGCGCACAACAACGCCGTCGCCCTGGGCGACACGTTCACCGTCCACGCGTCGGGCGGGGAAGTGCTCTGTCGCGTTGCCGGCATCGGCCAGCCCTACGTGAACGCATCCATCATCATTGCCCACGACCTGACGCCCTTTGCCGTGGGCGAACCCTTTGCCCTGGTCGTCGCGCCTGCGCCGGGCGTCAACCGCGCTGCGCTGTTGGCAGACGTGCAAGCCGCGACCGCGCGTTACGGCGAATTGCACATCTTTGACCTCAACGCTAACGCCGACATGATTCTTAAAGTGACGGGGACCCTCGACGACACCTTCAATGCCTTCCTGTTGCTGGCGATTGTGGCGGCGGCGTTGGGGGTGGTGAACACAACGCTGATGAGCGTGACCGAGCGGACGCGCGAGTTCGCGCTGCTGCGTTCGTTGGGGGCGACGCGGCGACAGGTGCAAGCGCTGGTCGTCGGCGAGGCGGCACTGATGGGCGCGCTCGGCGGTGGGCTGGGATTGGTCATCGGCGTGGGAATTGCCGTCATTCTGCCGCTGACCTATGGCGGCAACGGCTTTGGCCTCCCCGACCTCAACCTCTGGAGCGCCGCCGCCCATACCGCTCGCCCTGCCCTGCTCAACGGGTTGCTGGGCTTATTGGCCGCGCCGCTCATCTGCGCCGCCGCTGCGTATTCCGTAGTCCGTAGTTCGTATTCCGTATTCCGTAAAGACGCACTACGCCCTACGCAATACGGACTACGCAACACGAAATACGAAATACGTTTGGCCTTGCATAACCTTCGCGCCCACGCTGCCCGCACCCTTTTGAGCGCGTTCGCCGTCGCGCTCGGTGTGGCGATGCTGGTCGCCACGAGCGTCTTCCGCTCCGGCATCGAGGCCGCGTGGACGGCGGGCGCGAACAAATTCGCGTTCATCACCGAGGTCAGCAACCTGACGTTCGGCGGGGTGGGGCTGATGATGCTCAGCGCGGCCGGCTTCCTTATCTATAACGCTTTTGCCATGAGCGTGACCCAACAGCAGCGGCAGGTCGGGCTGCTGCGCGCGGTGGGGATGACGCGCGCGCAGGTGTTGCGGCTGGTGCTGGTGGAGGCGCTTTTCACCGGCGGGTTGGGGACGGCATTGGGCGTGCTGGGCGGGCCGCTGGTGGGGAACGGCATCCTCAGTGCGATGGCCTACTTTGGTGTGGAGACGGGGCGGGGCCGCGTCGCGCCGGGCAGTGTGGCGTTGGCGCTCGTGATGGGTCTGGGAATTTCCCTGCTCTCCGCGTTGATTCCGGCGCGTCGGGCGGCGCGACTGTCGCCGTTGGAGGCGTTGCAGGAAGAACAGGACGTAGTGCGTAGTTCGTATTCCGTAAAACGCAGTCCGTATTTCGTATTCCGTATTCCGTTTTTACGCACTACGCGCTACGCACTACGGAATACGCTTGCCTTTGTACTTCTCCTCCCCCTATGGGTCTATCTCATCGTTGCGCCGCCTGGCGCGTGGACCGGCTATCATCAGCCGTGGGATTATGTCCTTTCCGCGATCTTGCTCTTTGTCTGGTGGATCGGGTTTGTGCTGGCGACGCCCGCGCTGTTGGGTGGGGTGGTGCGCGGATTGCGCGTCTTGATGCGGCGGCTCTCCGGCGGGATGGGGCGGCTGCTGGGCGACAATCTGGGCCGCGCGCCGGAGCGATTGTCCCTCACCGCACTCACCTTTGCCGTTGGCATGATGATGATGGTCTCTACGGGTGGCTTCGTCTCGTTCGGCAACGACGTGATGGTGGGACGTATCGCCGCGCAGGCGCTCCGCGAGCAGGCGTGGTACATCTATCCCTTCAACCGCGTGGAGGGATTGGGTCAGCTCCGGGGCTTCCAGGCCGACGCCCCCGCGTTGGAACCTGCCATCATTGCTGAGGTCGAGCGCCTGGCGGCAGGGCGCGCCACGGTCGAGCCGTTGTACATGGTCGCCGTACCGGAGATTTCGTCGCCATTCCCTGGTTTTCCTTCGCTGGTCGTCCTCGAACCGGAAATGTTAACGCGCCCCAGCCGTTTTCACATGGTCGAGGGCGATTGGGATACGGCGCTGCCCCTGTTGCGCGCAGGCTGCGGTCTTCTCGTTTCTCCGGCGATTGCGGCGCGCTACGGCGCGGGCGTGGGCGATCCCATCACGGTGACGGGGCGCGCCGGCCCGGTGACGTGTATCGTCGCGGCCACCGGCGCGGGCGGCTTCGCGCCGATGTCGTTCATCGGCCCCGGCGGCTTCGACCTGTTCATCGCGCCGGGCGCATCGCCGGATTCGCTCCAGGTGCGCCCGCTGGCCGAAGCCGCCGACGCCGAAATCGCCGCGCTCGATGCCGACCTGCGCGCGCTTCCGGCCCGCTACGGCGCGGACCGCGTCTACATCTCCCGCCCGGAAGACGAGCTAAAGTCCATCACCGGCACGAGTGATCAGCTTATGCAGATTATGAACGGTCTGCTGCTCCTGGCGGTGGGCGCAGGCGCGTTGGGCAGCGTCAACACCACGCTGGTGAGCCTCCTGGAACGGCAGCGCGAGTTGGCGCTGCTGCGCGCGCTCGGCGCGACGCGGCGGCAATTGACCGGGTTGATTGTGGGCGAATCCGCCATCACCGGCTTACTCGGCGCGCTGCTGGGGATGCTGGCGGGGTGGGGGACGATTGCCATCTACGCGCTGACCTACGGCGGCGTTACCTTCGGCCTGGTAGACTTGCCCCTCTGGGCGGCCGTGGCCGAAGTCACCTGGCCCGCCCTGCGCGGCGGGCTACCGGGATTGGCAGCGGCGCCGGTGTTGGCAGCGATTGCAGCCTTCTTCGTAGTCCGTAGTCCGTATTCCGTATTCCGTAAAGACGGACAAGGCTCTACGCAATACGGAATACGGACTACGCAATACGCAATACGGATGGGGCTGCGCGAACGGTTTGTCCTGGGCGCGGCGGCGCTGCTGTTCCTCTTGATGGCGGGCCTCGTTGCAGCAGTGGTGGGCCATCAGGAGCGCTATATGGACGACAGCGCGCGCCAGCTTGCCGGGTTGATGGCGCAATCTCAGGTGCAGCTATTGGAACTTGAGTTGCCGGACGACGCGACGACCTTGAGTCTGAGCGCGCTGGGCGGGCAGATAGACGCCGAGCGCCTGCTGTCCCTGCAATCCCTGCTGGCGGACGTGGGTGACATCGGGCTGACGGCGTACACCATCGCCGACCGCGATAACGTCGTGTTGCTGAGCCTGAATCCGCGTGAAATCGGCGCGCTCGCGCCGCCGTTGGAGAACGTCACAGAGGCCTTCGCCTGGTCGGAGCGTGAGGACGAGGCGTGGCGCATCCACGCGACCGCGCCCATCCGCAATGCCGCCGGCGACGTCATCGGCGCGGTGCGGATGACCTTCGACATGGCGTGGGTGCAGGCGGCGCTGCGCGGGTTGCGCGGGACGTTGTGGGCCGTGGGCGGCGGCGTCAGCCTAGCGGCGCTGATCCTGGCCTGGCTGCTGGCGACGCCGTTGGTGCGCGCCACGCAGCAGTTGGCCGCCCACGCGGCCGGCGTTGCGCGCGGGGAGTACGCGCCCTTTGGGCGCCCCGCTGGCCGCTCTTTGTGGGGCCGGCTGACGTCGCACACTTCGCTGCGCGTGCGCTTCGTCCTGGCGCTGGCGCTCATCGTCCTGGTGCTGGTGGGCAGTTTGGAAATCATCACGCAGCCCATCCAGCGTCGCCACGTCGAAAAGACGTTGGTGGACGGCAGTACGGCGGCGGTGGAATGGCTCGGCGAAATGATGTCCGAGGCATTGGGGCAGGAGGCGCTTGCGCCCGGCGACCTGGGGACAGATTTCTCGCTCGACTACCTGCTGACTACGGCGGGGACATTGGATTGGAGCCGGCTACAGGCGCTCAGTGAGCAGAACCGTCCGGCGGCGCTGGCCTACATCGCGCTGGTGGGGGTGGATGGCGGGGTGCGCTTCTCCGACCAACTGGCGCTCGTCGGTGAACAGGTGGGCGTCTCCGCCGTGACCGAAACCACGGCGCGGCGCTGGCGCAACGAAGAGGTCTGGGTCGTCAGCACCCCCTTGATGCGCGGGCGCGGCGGTGAGCGGGTGGGGGTGCTTCAGATGGCGTTGCGGCGCGCCGAGGTAGAGGCCTTCTTGGATGAGAGTCGCTTGTTCTTCCGGCTGGCGGGGCTGAGTGCGGTGCTGGCCGGGATGTTGCTGGCGCAGGTCATCGGCGGGGCGGTCGCCGGGCCAGTGCGGATGTTGGCGGCGGGGACGCGCCGCATCGCGGCGGGCGACCTGGCCGTGCATTTCGACGTGCGGGGGCAGGACGAGGTGGCGCAGTTGGCGGCGGCCTACAACGCGATGGTGGCAGGACTGCGCGAGCGCGAGTGGCTCCGGGACATGTTCGGGCGCTTCGTGAGCCAGGAGGTCGCCGAGGCGTTGCGCACCGGGCAGGTGCGCCTGGAAGGCGAGAACCGTGTGGTCAGCGTGCTCTTCTGCGACATTCGCGGCTTCACGGCGCGCTCGGAGCGCCACACGCCGCAGGAGATCGTCGCGCTGCTCAACGAGTACCTACCCGTGGTGGTCGAGGCGGCGCAGCACCATCAAGGCACGGTCAACAAATTCGGCGGCGACAGCACGCTGGTCATCTACGGCGCGCCGCGTCCGCTGCAAGAGAGCGCGTACCAGGCCGTGCTCACCGCGCTGGAGATGCGGGCGAATCTGGCGCAACTCAACACCAGATTAGCCGCGCGCGGTGAAGAGCCGATCCGCATCGGGGTGGGGATCAACACCGGCGTCGTGCTCGCGGGCGCGGTCGGCCCGCACGAGCGGCAGGAGTACACGGTCATCGGCGATACCGTCAATCTGGCGTCGCGCATTGAGGCGCTGAACAAGGAGTACCCGGAGCACGGCATCCTTATCAGTGGGGCGACCTACGAGGCATTGGGCCAGCATCGCGCTGAGTTCGTGTTTGCCGATTTGGGCGAACTTGGCATCCGCGGTAAGTCCGCGCCGGTGCACGTCTGGGCGGTGATAGCGACCGCGCCAACCGCCCCCGTCCCGCAACGGCCTGGTCCGTAAAGCTCCTGCCGATCTGACGTTCGCCTCCGCCGTCGTGGTTGCGTCATCGGCTCAACCCGTCGGCTGGCTATATACTGGTGGTAGATGCGTTCACCATGAAAAAGCCCAAAGTCAGTGATTCTGGGCTTTTATATAACTGGGGCCGTAAATCGAACGGTATCCCCCTTTCTCAATGGTGGATAATTGGGGCAGGCGCCAGGCGGGGGCGGATTATTCCGGCCTTGCGGCAACGGAGTTATGAGGCGCGCAGCGCCGTGGGGGATGCTCTGGGAGCCGCCGCCGCTGTTCTGAAATTCCGATAGCTATAACGCTCGCGCCCGCGCAAGCATTGCGCGGGCGCGGTTTAGTTTTCACAGACTCGACCTACTGATGGCGTAGCACGAACGGCAGGTAGATAGTATAAGGTTCCACCGTGATGACTACCGTGTCCGGCGTTGGATCGGCCAGTCCCAGGCTGTCGGTGACGGTGAGGGTGAACGTCAAGACGGTGGGCGTCTCCGGCGCACTGAACATCGTGCGGCTCACCGTCGGCGTGAAGTTCACTGCCGGGCCGCCCGTCTGCTGCCAGAAGTACGTTAACGGGAAGTTCCCATCGGGGTCGCCGCTGCTGCTGCCGTCGAGTGTTACGGCGGCGCCCGGCTCTACCTGTAGATCGGCGCCGGCATTGGCGCTGGGGGCGGCATTCTCTGTCTTAAGAGTGAACGTCGCTGTGAGCCGTTTGTCTGCGTTCAGTGTCACCGCACACGTTGGCGACGCCCCGCTGCACACGCCGCTCCACCCGGCGAAGTCCGAGTCCGCTTGCGCCGTGGCTGTGACTACCATAGTCGTTCCGCTCAGATACTGGTGCGCACCCACGCCCGGTGTCACCATCCCGCGTCCGTTCCCCGCCGTGGCGATGGTGAGGGTGTAGCTCACCGGCGTCAATGTGAATGTCGCTGTCACCGCTTTATCGGCATTCAGCGTGAGCTGCGCCGGATTCGCGCTGCTTTCCAGGTCGCCCGTCCAGCCATCGAACTGCCAGTTGGTGGCCGGAGTCGCGCTCAAATCCACGACCGTGCCGGAGAGGTAACTATGCACGCCCACGTCCGGCGTGATGACG
>Ga0116144_10002947_pt1 | contig 17564 bp, 15 predicted proteins | sample AD_UKC035_MetaG_FD_89746 | JGI IMG/M metagenome (GOLD analysis project Ga0116144, IMG submission 89746) | Active sludge microbial communities of municipal wastewater-treating anaerobic digesters from USA - AD_UKC035_MetaG | ecosystem: Engineered > Bioreactor > Anaerobic > Digestate | place: USA...
CATCGAGGAGGCGCTGGCAGGGCACGAGCCCGGCGAGGAGCTGAGCGTGCAGCTCGAGCCCGAGCACGCCTTCGGCGAGTACCGGCCCGAGCTCGTCTGCTTCGAGGACCGCCGGCTCTTCCCGCAGCAGCTCGAGACCGGCATGGCCTTCGAGGGCCTGCCCGCCGGCGCCGCGACGCCGGACATGCCCGCCGACGCGATCTACCACGTCACCGAGATCTACCCCTCGCACGTCGTGCTCGACGGCAACCACCCGCTGGCAGGCATGGCGCTGCGGCTGCGCATCAAGGTCGTTGCCGTGCGCGAAGCCACCGAGGACGAAATCGCCGCACGCAGCGTCGGCTCGGCCGCGCCGCTCTTCGATGTCGCGATCGCTGCCCGCGCGCGCCACGACGACACGCTGCACTGAGCGCAGGGGCCCGGACCGGCTTCCGTCCGCTTTCAGCCCCGCCCGGTCGAACCGAAGCCGCCCTCGCCGCGCTGCGAGACCGCGAACTCCTCGACGCGCTGGAACGCGGCCTGCACCACCGGGACGATCACCATCTGCGCGATGCGCTCGAGCGGCTCGATCGTGTACGGGCGCTCCGAGCGGTTCCAGCAGCTGACCATCAGCGGACCCTGGTAGTCGCTGTCGATCAGGCCGACGAGGTTGCCGAGCACGATGCCGTGCCGGTGCCCGAGCCCCGAACGCGGCAACAGCATCGCCGCGAGACCCGGGTCCCCGATGTGCATCGCGAGGCCCGTCGGGATCAGCTCGGCCTGGCCCGGCTGCAGTACGAGGGGCGCGTCGATGCACGCGCGCAGGTCAAGCCCCGCGCTGCCGGGCGTTGCGTACGCGGGCAGCGTGCCTTCGATGCGTGCATCGAGCAGCTTGAGCTCGATCGTCGTCATGCGCCGCGCGGCTCGAAGCGTTCGGCGATCACCCGCACGAGTTCGCGCGCCAGCGTGATCTTGCTCGCCGGCGGCAGCTCGACCTCGCCGGCGGCATCGACCAGCACGAGCTGGTTCTCGTCGCGCCCGAAGGTTGCCGGACCGATGTTGCCGACGATGAGCGGCACGCCCTTGCGCTGCAGCTTCTCGCGCGCGTGCCGCACGAGGTCGTGGCTTTCGGCGGCAAAGCCCACGCACCAGGGGCGATCGCCCGCCGGCAGCCGCGCGACGGTGGCCAGGATGTCCGGGTTCTCGACCAGTTCGAGATTCGGCACGCGACCGCTGCCGTCCTTCTTCAGCTTCTGCTCGCCGGCGCTGGCCGGGCGCCAGTCGGCCACCGCCGCGGTGGCCACGAAGATGTCGTGCTGCGGCGCCCGCGGCAGTACCGCATCGAGCATCTCGCGCGCGCTGCCGACGTCGATGCGCCGCACCTGCCGCGGGGTCGGCAGGTGCACCGGGCCGGCCACCAGCGTCACCTGGGCGCCCGCCTCGGCCGCGGCACGCGCGAGCGCGAAGCCCATCTTGCCGCTCGAGTGATTGGTGATGCCGCGCACCGGGTCGATGGCCTCGAAGGTCGGGCCCGCGGTGATCAGCACCCTGCGTCCGGCCAGCCGCTTGGGCTGGAAGAAGGCGACGAGCTCGTCGCACAGCTCGAGCGGCTCGAGCATGCGGCCGTCGCCGATCTCGCCGCAGGCCTGGTCGCCCGCGGCCGGGCCGAGCACCGTCGCACCGTCGGCCTTGACCTGCGCGACGTTGCGCTGCGTGGCCGGGTGCGCCCACATCTCGCGGTTCATCGCCGGGGCCAGCAGCAGCGGGCAGCGCTCGATCGGGCGCGCCAGGCACAGCAGGGCCAGCAGCTCGTCGGCGCGGCCGAGCGCGAGCTGCGCGATGAAGTCGGCGCTGGCCGGGGCGACGAGGATCGCATCGGCCTCGCGCGAGAGGTTGATGTGCGCCATGTTGTTGGGCTCGCGCGCGTCCCACTGGCTCGTCACCACGGGCTGCCCCGAGAGCGCCTGCATCGTCACCGGGGTGATGAACTGCATCGCCGCCTCGGTCATCACCACCTGCACGCGCGCACCGGCACGCACGAGCTCGCGCACGAGCTCGGCCGACTTGTAGCAGGCGATGCCGCCCGAGAGGCCGAGGACGATGCGCCGGTTCCGGAGTTCGAACTCGCTTGCCATGACGCGCGACTCTAGCAGTGCCCGCGGCAGCGCCGGATCACGCGCCCTTGCCGTGGCACTTCTTGTACTTCAGTCCGCTGCCGCAGGGGCAGGGGTCGTTGCGGCCCGGCGGCGGCGTCACGCGCCGCGTCGCGGGCCGAGGCGCGTGATCGAGCCACCACAGGCGCAGGTCCTGGATCGCGTAGCAGGCTTCGTCGAGCAGATCCTCGCGCGTGGGCAACTGGTCTTTCCAGAAGCGCTTTGCGTGCTCCTGCAGCTCGGGTGCGTCTTCGGGCAGCATCAGCACCGCCACCTGCTCGGTCAGTTCCTCGAAGGCGGCGCGCGCGTCATCATCGACCCAGGCGGGCGGCTGCAGATCGGCCGCGAAGTCGTCGATCGCGTCGAAAAAGCCGTCAGCCCAGAGCGCACCGGTCACCATCTGCGCCGCCTCGTCTTCGGAGAACCCTCCCTCCTGCATCAGCACCTGGCGAGCCTCGTCGTCCCAGATCTGCGCGAGCGGCCGCAGCCGCAGCGCTTCGGGCTCGTCGAGCAGCGCCTCGGGGTCGAGATGATTGGCCAGCACGCGCATGCGCGCCTGCAACGCGTGCCGCGCTCTTGCCTCGTCCTCGGGATCGGCGAAGGCGCGCGCGAACGCGTCACCCGCCAAGCGTTCGATGACTTCGTCGAAGCCAAGCGCGCGCGGACCGGCTGCCAGCGCCGTCAGATAGCCGTCGACCCATTCGGTGGCGATGCGCGCGTCGAAGCCCGAAAGCCGCGTGCAGACCTCGTCGAAGGCCTCGATCTCCTCGTCGCTGCTGTCGATCAGGGACACGTCCGCCTCGCTGCCAGGGCCTCGGGGCTGCAAGCCTATCAGCCCCTGACGGTGATGCCGAGCGCTGCGACCGGACGCCGGCGGCGGACAGGCCGGCCGGCCCTCGGCCGCCGGCTTCTAGAATGCCGGCGGATGGAGACCCCCGGCAACCTGTTCTGCGTCTCGGCCCCGAGCGGCACCGGCAAGTCCAGCCTCGTCAAGGCGCTGCTCGAGCTCGATTCGCACCTGTCGGTGTCGGTCTCGCACACGACGCGCGCGCCGCGCGGCCAGGAGCAGAACGGCCGCGAATACTGGTTCGTGGCCGAGCCCGAATTCCGGGCGATGGTCGAACGCGACGAGTTCGTCGAATGGGCGCAGGTGCACGGCAACCTCTACGGCACCAGCGGCAAGGCCTTGCAGGCGCGCTTGCAGCGCGGGGAGGACGTGGTCCTCGAGATCGACTGGCAGGGCGCGCTCCAGATCCGCCAGCGCTTCCCGCACGCGGTGCTCGTCTTCATCCTGCCGCCGAGCTGGGACGAGCTGCGCCAGCGCCTGATGCGCCGCGGCGAGGACAGCGCCGCGGTGATCGAGCAGCGCATGGGCAATGCCCGCAAGGAAGTGGCCCAGGCGCGGCACTTCGACTTTGTTATCATCAATGCTTTGTTCGAGACGGCGCTCTTTGACCTCAAGACGGTCGTGCACTCGCAGCGCCTGAAGTACAGCGCACAGCTGCGCAACCGCTCGCAGGTCTTTGCCGCGCTCGACCTGATCTGAACCGAACACGCCCCGCGCGAGGACGCCCGTCATGGCCCGCATCACCGTCGAAGACTGCCTGGACAAGATCCCCAACCGCTTCCAGCTCGTGCTTGCGGCCACCTACCGCGCCCGCATGCTCAGCCAGGGCCACGCACCCAAGGTCGAGGCACGCAACAAGCCCGGCGTGACTGCGCTGCGCGAGGTCGCGGCGGGCCAGGTCGGCCTGGAGATGCTGCGCAAGGTCCCGGTCTGATGCGCTGAGAAACGGCCCGGACCCGGCTTCGGCACGGCCGACCGGGGTTCGCCGAAGCAACGAGGGGCGCCCGCTGGCGCCCCTTTTTCGTCCCTACGGGCCATCGCCCATTCATCCGGTCGCGGGCAAACCCTGCAGGATGACTTAAATTCGGCGCATGGGGATCCGATCGCTGGCCGCCGAGTTCCTGCCCAGTGCGCTGCACGGGCTGGGCCGCATTTCCCATCCGCCACCAGCAGCGAAGTCGGAGAACGTCTCGACCTTCGCCGCGCTGAGCGAGAAGCTCGGCTACCTCTCCAAGGCAGAGCTCAAGCAGGTCCGCGAGGCCTACAAGTTCGCCGAGAAGGCACACGAGGGCACCTTCCGCCACAGTGGCGAGCCCTATATCACGCACCCGCTGGCGGTGGCCGGCCTCGTTGCCGACTGGCGACTGGACGTGCAGGCGGTGATGGCCGCGCTGATGCACGACTCGATGGAGGACTGCGACGTCACCAAGGCGCAGATCGCCGAGCTCTTCGGTACACCGACCGCGGACCTGGTCGACGGATTGACCAAGCTGGACAAGCTCCAGTTCAACACGCGCGAGGAAAGCCAGGCCGAGTCGTTCCGCAAGATGCTGCTGGCGATGGCGCGCGACGTCCGCGTGATCCTCGTCAAGCTCGCCGACCGGCTGCACAACATGCGCACGATGGGCGCGATGCCCTCGGACAAGCGCCACCGCATCGCGCGCGAAACGCTCGAGATCTACGCCCCGATCGCGCACCGCTTCGGCCTGAACCAGACCTTCCTCGAGCTGCAGGACCTGTCCTTCGAGCAGCTTCACCCCTGGCGGCACTCGACGCTGTCCAAGGCGGTGGCACGCGCGCGCGGGACGCGACGCAACCTCGTCGACCGCGTGCAGGAGGAGGTCGAGCGCGCATTCGCCAAGCAGAAGATCCGTGTGCAGGTCTTCGGGCGCGAGAAGTCGGTCTACAGCATCTACCGCAAGATGCGCGAGAAGCACACCGACTTCGCCGAGGTCACCGACATCTTCGGCTTTCGGATCGTCGTCTCGACGCTGCCGGAGTGCTATCTGGCGCTGGGCGTGCTGCACCAGCTCTACCAGCCGATGCCCGGGCGCTTCAAGGACTACATCGCGATCCCCAAGGCCAACGGCTACCAGTCGCTGCACACGACGCTGGTCAGCCCGCTGGGCACCGCGGTCGAGTTCCAGGTGCGCACCGAGGCGATGCACGCGGTGGCCGAGGCCGGCATCGCCGCGCACTGGCTCTACAAGAGCGGCGAGAAGCGAAGGAACGGCAAGGAGAGCCGGGAGCCCAGGGGCCTGGATCCGCAGCAGCTGGGCACGCTGCTGCTGCAGAGCCTGGTCGACATCCAGGACGAGACGCGCGACCCGACCGAGTTCCTCGAGCACGTGAAGATCGACCTCTATCCCGACGCCGTCTACGTCTTCACGCCCCGCAGCAAGATCCTGGCGCTGCCGCGCGGCGCCACGCCTGTGGACTTCGCCTATGCGATCCACTCCGACGTCGGCGACCATGCGGTCGCGGCCAAGGTCAACGGCGAGCCGGTCTCGCTGCGAACCGAGCTGCACAGCGGCGACGTGATCGAGATCATCACCGCACCGGGTGCGCGCCCCAACCCGGCCTGGCTCAACAGCGTGCGCACCGGACGCGCGCGCTCCAAGATCCGCCACTACCTCAAGAACATGGAGCAGGAGGAGTCGCGCGCGATGGGCGAGAAGATGCTCGCCCAGGCGATGCGCGCCGAAGGCCTGCAGATGCCCTCGGCGGACCCGACCGACAGCGAGAGCGCGGCGCTGTGGCAGCAGCTCACGCGCTGGAGCGGCAACCGCAACCGCGGCGAGCTGCTGGTCGACATCGCGCTCGGCCGCAAGATCGCGATCATCGTCGCCAAGCGCCTGACCGACCTGATGCTGGAGCGCGGCGCGCGCCCGGATGCGGTGACGCTGACGCTCGGGCGCTTCGCCACCGACGAGGCCGCGCCGGCACAGAGCGTCGTCTTCGTCGATGGCAGCGAAGGCGCCTCGGTGCAGCTGGCGCCCTGCTGCCGCCCGATCCCGGGCGACGCCATCGTCGGCTACCTCGGCCGCGGCGAAGGCCTCGTCGTCCACACCGCCGAATGCCGCACCGGCAAGCGCCTCTACGAACGCGACAGCGAACGGTGGATGCAGGTCGAGTGGGCCGAGGAACTCACGCGCACTTTCGAGACCAGTGTCACGGTGCTCGTCAACAACGGCAAGGGCGTGCTGGCACAGGTGGCGGCGGCCATCGCCGGCGCCGAGGCCGACATCCGTCACCTCGACATGGGCCCGGAGACCGCCGCCGAGACCACCGAGCTGCGGCTGCTGCTGAGCGTGCGCGACCGCGTGCACCTGGCCGACGTGCTGCGCGCGCTGCGCCGCAGCCCGGTCGTGCTGCGCGTCTGGCGCGTCAAGCCTTGACGCCGCCCCCGGGTGCAGGGTAGCGCACCTCGATCACCTCGATGCGCTCGACGCCGGCCGGCGTCACCAGTTGCACCTCGTCGCCCTCGTGCGCCTTGAGCAGCGCGCGTGCGATCGGGCTCACCCAGCTCACCTCGCCGGCGAGGCTGTCCGCCTCGTCGATGCCCTTGATCGTCACCGTGCGCTGCTGGCCGCCGGCGCCCGCGTAGGTCACGGTGGCCCCGAAGAACACCTGGTCGCTGCCGTGGTGCACACTCGGGTCGACGACCTCGGCGAGGTCCAGCCGCTTGGTGAGGAAGCGGATCCGCCGGTCGATCTCGCGCAGCCGCTTCTTGCCGTAGAGGTAATCGCCGTTCTCGCTGCGATCGCCGTTCTTCGCGGCCCACGAGACGGTCTCGACCATGCGCGGGCGCTCCTCGTCGAGCAAGGCCTGCAGCTCGCTGCGCAGCCGCTGGTAACCCGGCGGCGTCAGGTAGTTGCGCGTGCCCGCGGGCAGCGGCGACAGCTGGGGGTCATCGTCCGGCACGTCCGGATCGGGCGCGTCGCTCTCGCGCGTGAAGGCCTTGTTCATCACCCGGTTCCCGTCCCTGCGCCGCGCGGTGAACCGCTCAACGGCTGGTCGCCGGCGTCCAGGTCTGCAGCAGGGGCAACAGCGCGCGATAGGGCGCGAGCAGCAGCACCGCCATCGCCGCCTTGACCGACAGATCGCCGCCGGCCAGCTGCATCCAGTTCTGCTCGCTGCCGCCGAAGGCCAGGAAGAAGAAGACACCGGTATCGACGACCGAGGCGACGAGCGAGCCGATCAGCGGCGCCTTCCACCAGCTCGCGCGACGCCATCGGTTGAAGACGAGGACGTCGAGCAGCTGCGAGCTGATGAAGGCCGCGCCCGAGGCCAGCGCGATGCGCCAGGGCGCAACCCAGCCCGAAAGACCGACCGCAACCGCGAAGCCGAGCCACGCGACGCGACGCGCCGCCGCAGGGCCCAGCGCGCGGTTCGTCAGATCGCAGACGAGGAACACCAGCGGGTAGGTGAACGCACCCCAGGTGAGCCAGTCGTTGATGACGAACTGCACCGCGAAGTTCGAGAGCACGATCACCGCGACCATCGCGATGGCGGGGATGACGAGCGATTGCCAGCGCAGCGGCTTCGGTTGCACGGGATTCATGGCGGCTCGGGATCGTGGCCAGCGGTGCAGCAGCCGGTCCTGCTGCGCCGCAAAGAAGAACGGGCTAGCCCGTTGCGGTGCTAACCCGTTGCTGTTCGTGGCGCGGCTGGCAGGATTCGAACCCACGACCCCTTGGTTCGTAGCCAAGTACTCTATCCAACTGAGCTACAGCCGCGCGAAGCATCGAACTATAGCACGCCGCTCGGCGCACACGTTCAGTCCCCGCGCTGCTTGCTGTCGCGTCATGCGGGAAGCGCGACCCGCCGGCCGACCCCGCCAGCGTCAATCCAGCGCCGCCGCGGCGCGCTCGCACTCCTGGGCGGCGAGCTCGTCACCGCGCTCGCGCGCAAGCTGCGCCAGCACGCGCCACGAGCGCCGGCGCACGCGCGTCGGCAGCGCCTGCGCATTGGCGCTCTGCTCGAGCAGGCGTCGCGCCTTGCCCCAGAGCTGGCGGTCGGCGTAGGCCATGCCGACGGCGGCCGCCACCGCGCTCTCCAGGCCATGCGTCTCCAGCGCCGACTCCAGCCGCGGCAGCCAGTCGTGCTCGATCCCGGCGGCGGCCTCGAAGAGCGCGAGCGCCACCGCTTCGCGGTCGTCGCGCTCGAGCGCATCGAGATGCTCCCAGAACGGCTGCAGCCATTGCCGCGCAAGCTGGGCTCCGCCGAGCACCACCGCGCGCCGGGCCGCACGCGCGGCCACCGCGGCATCGTGCCGATCGCTGTCGTCCAGCTGTTCCCACAGACGCTGCAACTGCTGCTGGTCGTGCACCTCGTCGATCGCTTCGGCGGCGAGCGAGCGCAGCAGTCCGCGCGCGGCCGTCGGCGTGAAGCCCTGGTGCTTGGCCAGCAGCCGCGCCGTATGCAGCGCCTGCAGCGGGCGCCGCTGCAGCCGACTGGCCTGCAGCTTCAGGCGCAGCGCCTGCGTCCGCCGCGCCACGCCCGCCGGAAGCCGATCGAGCAGTTCCGCGGCGCGGTCGGCATCCAGGTCCTCGAGCGCCCATTCGGCGGCAAGCAGACGAGCGCCATCCTCCACGCCGTGCGCGTTGCTGCGCGGCACCTCCGCCTGCCAGAGCGCCTGCATCAACGCATCCCGGCGCGGGCGGTCCTGCAGGCGGTGCAGGCTGCTCGCGGCCAGCATGCGCGCGAGCATCGCGAACTCGGCATCGGAGCGCAGCTGCGGAACGTCGTCACGCAGGGCCAGGGCCTTGAGCGCCGCCTTGTGCGCCCGTGAATAACGGGCGCTGAAGTGTTCGGCGAGCGCCTCGCGCATCGCCGCATGTGCGGCGCGCTCGCGCCGCAGCGCGCGCCACTGGCTCGCACGCTCGGGCAGCGTCAGGAGCGAGCGCAGCGCGTGCACCGCCGAGAACAGCAGCGCGACGACGCCAAGCATCAGCAGCACGAAGAGGTTGAGCGACAGCTCGGTGCGCCACTTCGACCAGTAGATGGTCACGAGGCCGTCGTTGCTGCCCAGCGTGATCGCCGCGACCACCGCGACGACGCCCAGCAGCAGGAACCAGATGATGCTGCGCATGTCGGCCGGCTGCTCGCAGCGGGCCCGGCGTCAGCGACCGGCCGCGGCCGAGATGGCCGCCAGCGTCGCGTCGGGCCGCGGGATGGTGAGCGAGCGCGCCTGAACGGTGACCTGCCGCACCACCTCGAGGGCCGAGACGACGCGCGGCGATCCGCGCTCGAAATAGCGTTCGAGCGCCAGGCGCGCATCGCGCAGGTCCGATTGCGCGATGTCGAACTGCCGGCTGAGCAGCGCCACGCGAGCGTTGAGCAGCCTCAGCTTGAGGTTCTCGCGCAGGAAGAAGGCCTGCTCGGGCGCGATCAGCATGGCCTCGGGCACATCGATGCGGGTGACGCGCACGAGCGAGCGCACCTCGTCGCCGATGTGTGCGAGCATCTGCGACCAGCCATCGCCGAGCGAACCGATCCAGCCGCCCGCCGCCTCCGGGGTCGCCGGGACGGCGGAAGCCGCCGATCCCGCTGCCGGCTCTGTCTCCACCGTCGCCGCGCCCCGCACCGGCGCCCGCGCACGCGTCTTTGCAGGGCGGCGGTCCACCGCCGCCAGCAGCGGCAGCTCGTCGACGAGGCGGATCACCTCGTCCAGACGCAGACTGAGGAGCGGCAGGTCGGTCGCACCGGCGGTACGCGCCTTCTCGATGTCCGCCGCGATCGCACGCCGCACGCCCTCCAGGCGCGGCTCGTCGTGGCGCGCGAGCCGCTCGTCGGCCTGCCGCAACACCGTGACCAGCGGATCGACGCTGCCCGTGATCGCACTCTGCTGCAGGCCCACGCGGATCGCAGCCTCGACGTCGGCGAGCACGTTCTCGTCGCGCGAACGCGCCATCGACTGGATCAGCTCCTCGATCTGCGAGCGCTGTATCGAGGTCTCGGCCACGCGCGCCTCGAGCAACGTCTGCTTGGCCGCCAGATCGCGCGTGGCCTCCTGCGCCTGCAACGCGAGCAGGCGCGCCTCGGCGGCCTGCGCTCCGCTGTCCTGCTGGCGCTTGACGAGTTCGCCTTCGAGCAGCTTGACGCGCTGCTGCGCATTCCAGCCCAGGACCAGCGCCGCGGTCGCGAGCACCAGCAGCAGCGCTGCTGCCGCTGCCAGCCAGCGCTCCGGCCCCGAGGCGACAGGTACGGCTGGAACGGTGGATGCGGCGGCCGCGTGCGGTGCAGCGGCAGTGACCGGCGCGGCCTCGGAAGCAGCGGCGGGCGAGGTGACGGGGGTGTCGCTCACGGCGCTCGGGATTCTATCGGTGCGGATCCGGCCCGCCCGACTCCTCTGCGCCGATCAGCGCCCGCACCACGTCCTGCGCATGCAGGCCGACTTCTTCGACGCGCCCGAAGCCCAGTTCGCGGGCGCGCACGGCGATGCGGGGGTGGGTGACCAGGGCACGCGAGCCGGATGGATCGAAACTCGGGCAGATCATGGCCAGGTTCGCGATCGCCTCGCTGCTGCTGAAATGCCAGCAGTGCGCCTGCGGCTGCGCGAGCGCCGCGGCCAGCACCCCGCGCATCGCGTCATCGGGCACCGGGACCAGGCGGCGATAGGCAGCGAGGAACTGCAGCCGGGCACCCGCCGCACGCAGTTGCTCGGCCAGCCAGTCGCGTCCGTGCTCGCCGCGCACCACCAGCACCCGCTTCCCGGTCCAGTCGCGAGCGTAGAGGCGCCGCTCCCAGAGCGTGTCGGTGTCGAACGGGCCCTGGGCGCCGGGGTCGAGCACCTGCGAGCGCTGCACGCCTGCAGCCAGCAGTGCCGCGGTCGTGCCGGGGCCGCTCGAGCCGGCGAGCACCTCCGCGGGCCACCCACTCAGGACCGGACGCGCGGCGAAGAACTGCTCGACGGCATTGGCGCTGACGAACATCGCGAACGCGACCTGCGGCAACTCCGCCCACGCGCGGCGCACGGCTTGCGGGTCCGCCGGCCCGGCGATCTCGATCAGCGGCAGCGCGACCGCTTCGGCCCCCAGCGAGCGCAGCTCGCACACGAGCCGCTGCCCCTGCGCCGCCGGCCGGGTGACGACCACGCGCATGCGGCAATCCGCGCTCAGGTGGTCCCAGGCGGCGGGGCTGCGTCCAGGTAGCGCCCCGCGCCGGCCGTTCGCAGTGCCGCTGCCGCCCGTTCGCCGAGCGCGGTGGCCTGCTGCGCGTCGGCAGGCGCAGCACGCGCCTGCGTGCGCAGCAGGGGTTCCCGCCACGCGCTGCCATGCCCGAGAGCCGCCTCCAGCACCAGTTCCCCGTCTTCCCAGCGCGCGTGGGCAGCCAGCGGCATGCTGCAGCTCCCGCCGAGCGCGCGCGAGACCGCGCGTTCCGCGTGCGCGGCCAGCCAGGTCGGCGGATGCGCCAGCGGCTCCAGCATCGCCCTCAGCTCGCCCACGTCTTCACGGACTTCGAGCGCGAGCGCACCCTGCCCGGCCGCCGGAATCATCTCGTCGACTGCGAACCGGCTGCGGATGCGCGCCTCCAGCCCCAGGCGCTTGAGGCCCGCGGCAGCAAGCACGATGGCATCGAAACCGCCCTCGTCGAGCTTGCGAAGCCGCGTGTCGAGATTGCCTCGCAGCGGCTCGATGCGCAGGTCGGGCCGCAGCGCGAGCAGCTGCACGATCCGCCGCAGGCTCGAGGTGCCGACGATCGCGCCCTGCGGCAGTTCGTCCAGGCTGCCGTGTCGGTTGGAAACGAAGGCATCGCGCGGATCCTCGCGTTCGAGGACCGCCGCCAACACGAAACCCGGCGGCAGGTCCATCGGCACGTCCTTGAGCGAATGCACCGCGAGGTGCGCGCGACCGTCCTCGAGCGCGGTCTCCAGCTCCTTGACGAAGAGGCCCTTGCCGCCGATCTTCGACAGCGCACGGTCGAGGATGCGGTCACCGTGCGTCGTCATGCCCAGCAGCTCGACCGAAAGCCCCAGGCGCTGCACCAGCAGGCCGCGGACATGCTCGGCCTGCCACAGCGCAAGGCGGCTCTCGCGCGTGGCGATGATCGTGGTGGGATTCATCGGGCCATTATCGCCAGCGCCGGAGCGCGCCACGTCCGCCGCCTGGGCGCTCGTGCATCATCGGCGCGTGAGCATTCCCCGCCCTGCCCTCGTGACCCTGCGCGCCGCACGGCGCCTGCCGCGCGTGGCGCTGCTGGCGCTGGTGGCCGCGTACCTGCTCCCCGGCCTCTTCGGCCGCGATCCCTGGCGGCATGCCGATCTCAGCACCTTCGGCCAGATGCTGGCCATCGCCGAGGGTCGCAGCGGCTGGCTGGCGCCGATGCTCGGCGGCGTGCCCGGAGACGCCGCGCTGCTGCCGCACTGGCTGGGCGCCGGCGCGATCCTGCTGCTCTCGCCGCTGGTCGACGCCCCGCTGGCGGCCCGCCTCGCCTTTGCCGCGCTGCTGGCGCTGACGCTCTTCCTGACCTGGGCAACGACCTACCATCTTGCGCTCACCGATGCGGCGCAGCCGCTGCCGCTGGCCTTCGGCGGCGAGGCCGACCCGGTCGACTACGCCCGTGCGATCGCCGACGCGTCGGTGCTCGCGCTGATGGCCACCCTCGGGCTGCTGCAGCTGGGCCACGAGACGACGCCGGAGCTGGCCCAGCTCGCCTGCGTCTCGCTGTTTGCCTACGCGCTTGCGGCTGCACCGTTCCGGCGCTGGAAGCCCAGGCTGGCGGTGCTCGCAGCGCTGCCGCTGCTGGCCGGCAGCGGCGGACCGACGATGGCGCTGGTGATGGGACTGGCCGGCGCCGAGGTCTGCCGGCGTTCGGGCTACCCGGCGGTGCGGGCCTTCATGCGTTGGGTGGTCGGCGCCACCGCACTCGCCGTCGCGCTGAGCGTCGCGCTCGACGCCTGGGAGTGGCGGCTGGCGGCACCCGAATGGCGCAGCCTGTTCTCGATCCCGCGCCAGTGGCTGTGGTTCATGTGGCCGACCTGGCCGCTGGCGCTGTGGACGCTGTGGCGCTGGCGACATTACGTCGCGCATCGCCACCTGGCCGTACCCCTGGCCGTGATCGTCACCGCGCTGGCGGCCAACCTCGCGATGGGCGGTTCCGACCGCGCGCTGATGCTCGGCCTCCCCGGTCTGGCGGTGCTCGCAGCCTTCGCGCTGCCGACCCTGCAGCGCAGCGCCAGTGCGGCGATCGACTGGTTCTCGATGTTCTTCTTCAGCGCGGCCGCGATCACCATCTGGGTGCTCTACAGCGCGATGCAGACCGGGACGCCAAGCAAACCGGCGGCCAACATCGCCAAGCTCGCGCCAGGCTTCGAGCCGCGCTTCTCGACGCTGGCACTCGCCGCCGCCGTGCTCGGAACGCTCGCGTGGCTGTGGCTGGTGCGCTGGCGCACCGGGCGACACCAGGAAGCGCTCTGGAAGAGCCTGGTGCTGCCGGCCGGCGGCGTGGCGCTGTGCTGGCTGCTGACGATGACCCTGCTGCTGCCGCCGCTGGACTACGCGCGCAGCAATCGCGCGCTGGTGCAGCGCATCGCGCCCCACGTGCAGGCCGACGAGTGCATCGCCGCCCCGCGCGCAGCAACCTCGCTCGTCGCCGCCCTCGAGGTGTTCGGACGCTGGCAGGTCGACGCTCGCAGCGACGCCGCCGAAGGATCCTGCGGACTGTTGCTGCGGGTCGGGGAAGGCACGCAGGCACCGCGGATTGCGGGATGGACGCTGGCCGCGACGCTGACGCGCCCCACCGATCGCAAGGAGCGCACCTGGATCTATCGGCGATCACTTGCGGCGGGCACGAGCGCAGGCTGAAGCCGCAAGGCCGCGGCCCGACCGCAGCGCACGGCCGCCGCCCGCCGCCTCCAGCTCAGGCCTGTGCCGCGGCCGCCAGATGCTCGGCGCAGCGCCGACCGAGTTCGGCGTCCCGCGCCTCGACCATCACGCGCAGCACCGGCTCCGTGCCGCTGGCGCGGATGAGAATGCGCCCTGCGTCCCCCAGATCGCGCGCGACGCTGCGTTGGGCGTCGTCGAGCTGGCTGTTGCGCCTCCAGTCGCTGCCCTCGCGCAGGCGCACGTTGATCATCGTCTGCGGGAACAGGTTCACATCCTCCAGCAGGGCCGAGAGCGAGCGGCCATTGCGGCGGATTGCCTGCATCACCTGCAGCGCGCTGACGATGCCGTCACCCGTCGTGTGGCGGTCCAGCGCCAGCAAATGCCCCGAGCCTTCGCCGCCCAGTTGCCAGCCGCGGGCGACCAGTTCCTCCAGCACGTAGCGGTCTCCGACCTTGGCGCGCACGAGCGGGATCGACAGGCGCTGCAAGGCCAGCTCCACCGCCATGTTCGTCATCTGCGTGCCGACGACGCCGGCCACCTTCTCGCCCTTGGCGAGCCGGTCCGCGGCGATCACGTAGAGGAGCTCATCGCCGTTGTAGAGCCGCCCGGCGCCGTCGACCATCTGCAGCCGGTCGGCATCACCGTCGAGTGCAATACCGTAATCGGCGCGATGCTCGGCGACCGCCTTGACGAGCGCATCGGGCGCAGTCGCACCCACACCCTGGTTGATGTTCAGCCCGTCGGGCTGCACGCCGATCGGCACGACGATCGCGCCCAGTTCGTGAAAGACCTTGGGCGCGATCTGATAGGCGGCGCCGTGCGCGGCGTCGACGACGATCGTCATGCCGCGCAGCGACAGGCTGTGCGGCACCGTGCTCTTGCAGAACTCGATGTAGCGCCCGCCCGCATCCGTCAGCCGGCGCGCGCGTCCGAGCGCTGCCGAACCGACCCAGTGCGGCTCCTGCTCGAGCGCGGCCTCGACGTCCAGCTCCCACTGGTCGGGCAGCTTCTCGCCCTGGGCGGAGAAGAACTTGACGCCGTTGTCACCGAAGGGGTTGTGCGAGGCGCTGATCACCACGCCCAGATCCAGACGCAGCGCTCGCGTCAGGTAGGCGACTCCAGGGGTGGGCAGCGGGCCGCTGAGCAGCACATCGACCCCTGCCGACGCGAAGCCCGCCTCGAGCGCCGATTCGAGCATGTAGCCCGAAATGCGCGTGTCCTTGCCGATGACGACGGCCGGGTGCTCGCTGCCGCGCCGCAGCACCTGTCCCACCGCGTGCCCCAGGCGCAGCATGAAGTCGGGAGTGATCGGGCGCTGGCCGACGGTGCCGCGGATGCCGTCGGTGCCGAAGTATTTTCTGCTCATGATCGGGTTCCTTGCCGCGGCGATTGTCGGCTCTGGGATCGGCGCCGAAACAACCCGCCGCGGCCCAAGTTGTGACGGGTTGAACGGTGCCGGGCCGCGTCGCAGCAGTCCTCGGGCGCCTGCAACGAGCACGGGGCCCGCAGGCCCCGCTTGTCTCACCGGCACGCCAGCAAGTGGCAGCCGGGCCCGCTGCGCTCTGCCGGCTTCAGGCCGGCGCTGGCGTGCTGTCGGCCTGCGCGGGCGGCGTCGGGCCGCTTGCGCGGTTGGCCGGCGGCGTCCAGTCCTTGGGCGGCCGCGGCGGCCGGCCGGCCATGATGTCGTCGATCTGCTCGCTGTCGATCGTCTCCCAGTCGAGCAGCGCCTGCGCCATCGCGTGCATCTTGTCCTTGTTGTTCTCGATCAGCTCGCGCGCGACCGCGTACTGCTCGTCGATGATGCGGCGGATCTGCTGGTCGACCTTGCGCATCGTCTCTTCCGACATGTTCGTCGTCTTCGTGACGCTGCGACCGAGGAAGACCTCGCCCTCGTTCTCGGCGTAGACCATGGGCCCCAGCTCATCGGTCATGCCGTAGCGCGTGACCATGTCGCGCGCGATCTGCGTCGCACGCTCGAAGTCGTTGCTGGCGCCGGTGGTCATCTGGTTCATGAACACCTCCTCGGCGATGCGCCCGCCGAAGAGCACGCTGATGGTCGAGAGCATGCGCTCCTTGTCCATGCTGTAGCGGTCGCCCTCGGGCAGCTGCATCGTCACGCCGAGCGCCCGCCCGCGCGGGATCACGGTGACCTTGTGCACCGGGTCGGTCTTGGGCAGCAGGCGCGCCACCAGCGCGTGGCCCGACTCGTGGTAGGCCGTGTTACGCCGCTCCTCCTCGGGCATGACCATCGACTTGCGCTCGGGGCCCATCATGATCTTGTCCTTGGCCCGCTCGAAGTCGATCATCTCGACCACGCGCGCGTTGCGGCGGGCGGCAAAGAGTGCCGCCTCGTTGACGAGGTTGGCCAGGTCCGCTCCGCTGAAGCCCGGCGTGCCGCGCGCGAGGATGTCGGCGCGGATGTCCTGCCCCACCGGCACCTTGCGCATGTGGACGTTCAGGATCTGCTCGCGCCCGCGCACGTCGGGCAGCGTGACGTAGACCTGCCGGTCGAAGCGGCCCGGGCGCAGCAGCGCCGGGTCGAGGATGTCGGGCCGGTTGGTCGCGGCCATCACGATGACGCCGAGGTTGGTCTCGAAGCCGTCCATCTCGACCAGCATCTGGTTGAGCGTCTGCTCGCGCTCGTCGTTGCCGCCGCCGAGACCGGCGCCGCGGTGGCGGCCCACGGCGTCGATCTCGTCGACGAAGATGATGCAGGGCGCGCTCTTCTTGGCCTGCTCGAACATGTCGCGCACGCGCGCGGCGCCGACGCCGACGAACATCTCGACGAAGTCCGAGCCGCTGATGCTGAAGAACGGCACCTTCGCTTCGCCCGCGATCGCCTTGGCCAGCAGCGTCTTGCCGGTGCCGGGCGGCCCGACGAGCAGCACGCCGCGCGGGATACGCCCGCCGAGCTTCTGGAATTTCTGCGGATCCTTCAGGAAGTCGACGAGCTCCTTGACCTCCTCCTTGGCCTCGTCGCAGCCGGCGACGTCGGCGAAGGTGGTGGTGTTGTTGCTCTCGTCGAGCATGCGCGCCTTGCTCTTGCCGAAACTGAAGGCGCCGCCCTTGCCGCCGCCCTGCATCTGGCGCATGAAGTAGATCCACACGCCGATCAAGAGCAGCATCGGCCCCCAGCTCACGAGGATGCTCATCAAGAGACTCGGCTCCTCGCGCGGCTTGACGTCGAACTTGACGCCGTTGTTGATCAGGTCGCCGACCAGGCCGCGGTCGAGGTAGGTCGCGGTGCTGCGCAGCCGCCGGTCGTCGTTGGTGATCGCGACGATCTCGGTGCCGCCACCGGGGCTCTCCTGCAGAGTCACCTGCTTGATCCGCCGTGCCCGCACTTCCTCCAGGAAGTCCGAATACGCGATCTGGTTGCCCATGGTCACACCGCGGTCGAACTGCTTGAACACGGTGAACAGCACGAGCGCGATCACCAGCCAGACAGCGACCTTGGAAAACCACTGATTGTTCACTGCGACTCCTCGGGCCGCGCAGGAACGCGCAGCCTCAGCCGATATAGGGCCGATTCTATTCGGGTCAAGTCTTCCGGGCCGCGCGAATGGTCGGCAATTCCCCGCCGAATCCCCACCGATTCCCCGCCGATTCCCCGATCGCCCGCCCCCGGTTTCAGGGCTCCATGCCGTTTCGTGTGGAACGCAACAGTCTCATCTCGGGGCTGCGGGCGCGAACGGGTGAGCTGGCAGGTGTGTGAGCTTGGACATGCGCAAGTACGCGATGGCGATGAAGTTGGCG
>Ga0116144_10002948_pt1 | contig 17561 bp, 10 predicted proteins | sample AD_UKC035_MetaG_FD_89746 | JGI IMG/M metagenome (GOLD analysis project Ga0116144, IMG submission 89746) | Active sludge microbial communities of municipal wastewater-treating anaerobic digesters from USA - AD_UKC035_MetaG | ecosystem: Engineered > Bioreactor > Anaerobic > Digestate | place: USA...
ACACTCGTCATACCTCCATTTTACAAATCTTCGGGATTATAACACATTTTTAGCAGTTTTACAATCCAAGAAAAGACGCCTACAGGGCTTTATCATTCTCGGCAGGTACAACCTGTCGAGGAGCTTTTGCGGCTGAAGCCGCCGGTAAGAAGGCGGTTTTGCGGTGACGGGCGGTAGCCCGTCACCGCAAAACCCCTTTAAGAATCACGACTTTAGCCGTCTCCTATGGCGCAGCGCATCATCCGGCTGGAGAATGATAAGGCCCTGAGACGCCTATGACTCCGCTGAAAAACCTTGGCGCCCGCTGTGTCCTTTGTGGTTTCCTCAAGGGCGTCACCTCTTCACAATAAGTAAATAATTGTTTGACAAAATAAATTTCCGGTGTTAAAATGATAATGTTGATTGTTTTCTCATAAAATCCCAACCGAGTGATGCGCTGACGCGAGAAGCCATCAGGAGAGGCCCTTATGCAGGACACACGACAACAAATCTTAGAAATACTTAAACGGCGAGGCGAAGTGACCGTCCAGGAACTCAGCCAGGAGCTTGCCCTCACCAGCGTCACCGTGCGGCATCACCTGGAAATCTTGCGCTCGGATGGGTACATTACGGAACCGGAGGTACATCGTTCCAATCGTCCAGGGCGCCCGCGTTATACCTATCGGCTCACTTCTACCGCTGCCGATCTCTTTCCTAATAATTACAGCGGATTAGCCGATGTGCTGCTCAATGTATTTGAGGAGTGCGTTTCTCCTGAGCTGTGTGAGCATTTGCTAGACGAAGCCGCCAGACGTTTTGTTATGGAAGCCGGCCCACCCCCTGCTGCGGCTCACGAACGTCTGGATTATACGGTATCCTACCTGAAGCGCTTGGGGTTTGTGGTGCGTTGGGAGGCACAAGCGGCCGGACATTATTGGCTCTATATCAGCAGTTGCCCCTACCATTATGTGGCGCATGCCCATCCTATGACCTGCCAGATTGATATGCGGATGATTCAACAGTTGACCGGCGCGCGCGTCACCAAGGTGCAGGGCCATGCGCACGAAGGCGCTTTGTGCGTTTACGCCGTCGCTTGGGAAAGTGCGCCGTCCGCTTAATGCGAGAAGCGTGCAATCTCACCAGGATTTACACAACCAGATAAAACCTCACCGCAGCGCACTGAGTTGACCGAGATTTTAGTGCGTTTTCGAGTTCTCTCTATGGGTCTGACCCGCCGACGCCCCACACCTCAACCCACGGGACCACTCCCGTTGTATCCGTTTAATCCGTTGATAAAGGATCCGCTATGACCGATATACATTTTGACCGCTTTTACCGCCACACTGATCTGACCGCCATTCTGCACGCTTTTGCCGCGCAATATCCACACCTCGTGCAGGTGGCAAGCCTCGGCAAGAGCTACGAGGGCCGTGATATCTGGCTGGCGACGGTGACGAATACGGCTACCGGTGCGGACGGCGACAAGCCGGCCTTCTGGGTAGATGGCAACATCCACGCCACGGAGCTGTCCGCCTCGACCGCGTGCCTGTACCTGCTCCACAAGCTGGCGACAGGCTACGGCGCAGACCCCGACCTCACGCGGCTGCTGGACACGCGCGCCTTCTACATCTGCCCGCGCGTCAACCCTGACGGCGCGGAGTGGGCGCTAGCGGACAAACCGCGCTACATCCGCTCCAGCACGCGCCCCTATCCCTACGACGAACAGCCGCTCGGCGGTTTGCTGGAAGAGGACGTGGACGGCGACGGGCGCATCCTCACCATGCGCATCCCCGATCCCAACGGGGCGTGGAAGGTCTGCCCGGAAGAGCCGCGCCTGATGATCCGCCGTGCTCCCACCGAAACCGGCGGGCAATACTACCGCCTGCTGCCCGAAGGCCCGGTCCACGATTACGATGGCGTGACAATTCAGGCCGAGGGTATCAAAGAGAAGCTCGATCTCAACCGCAACTTCCCGGCCGGGTGGCGGCAGGAATACCAGCAGAGCGGCGCCGGCCCGTTCCCCACCTCCGAGCCGGAGGCGCGTGCGACGGTGGCCTTCATCACATCTCATCTCAACATCACCGGCGGGATAGCCTTCCACACGTTCAGTGGCGTGCTGCTGCGTCCCTTCGACGACCGCGACGACAAGGAGATGCCCATCGAAGACCTGTGGACGTTCCAGAAGATCGGCGCGCAGGGCACGGAAATGACGGGCTATCCCAACGTCTCTGTCTACCATGACTTCCGCTACCACCCCAAAGAGGTCATCACGGGCGGCTTCGATACCTGGCTGTACGACCACATGGGGATGTTCGCCTGGACGATTGAGATTTGGAGTCCACAGCGACAGGCGGGGATTACGGACTACAAGTTCATTGACTGGTATCGGGAACATCCGCTGGAAGACGACCTCAAGATGCTCAAATGGAGCGACGAGGTGTTGGAAGGCAAAGGCTACGTGACCTGGTATCCGTTCGAGCATCCGCAGCTTGGGCCGGTGGAACTGGGGGGCTGGAATCAGCTTCACGCCTTCCGCAATCCCCCGCCGCAATTCTTGGAGAAGGAAATCGCGCCGTTGGTGGACTGGGCGATCTGGCACGCGCAGATTTCGCCCAAACTGGAGCTGTACGAGGTCAAAGTCACGCCGTTGGGCGGCGACGCCTACCATCTCCGCCTGGTGGTCCACAACACCGGCTGGCTGCCGGCCTACGTGACGAAGAACGCCGTGGAAAAGAAGATCGTGCGCGGCGCCATCGCCGAAATTGAATTGCCGGAAGGCGCGACGCTCGAAACCGGCAAGCCCCGCGAGGAGTTGGGGCAACTTGAGGGCCGTGCATACAAGCATCTCTACTTTGAGGATGACTACACCGACGACCGGGCCAAAGTCGAATGGGTCGTGCGCGCTCCGCAGGGCAGCGTGGTAAAGCTGACCGCGCGGCACGACCGGGCGGGGAAGGTCACGACGGAAGTGTTGCTCAAGTAGCGTGTGCGCGTGCGCTGCGGGGCCGGACCCGAAAGCCGTGATCCTTGTTCTCGCCCCCAAAAATGCCTGCTTGCGGTTAGATTTTGAGGAGTGAATGATCAAAAAGGCCAAGCCTATTCATTGGACACTTCTGGCCCTGTTATTGCTGGCCTTCGCCTTGCGCGTGATCGGGATTACCCAAGTCCCGCCGGGCCTGAGCGGCGACGAAAGTATGAACGGCGCCGATGCCCAGGATGTGTGGGGCGGGGATCCCTTGCCGGTCTTTTTTCCCACCAACTACGGACGTGAAGCTTTTTTCCTCTACCTGATGGCGCTCGGCGCCAGGGTGTGGGGCGTCAGCGCGTTGACCATCCGTCTGCCGGCCATTCTTTGCGGAATGGCCGGGCTGGTCTTTACTTACGTCCTGCTCAAACGGTTGTGGAATGAGCGCGTCGCTCTGCTCACGCTGGCACTGTTGAGCGTCTCGTTTTGGCCGATTTTTACCAGCCGCGTGGGGCTGCGCGCCGTCTCGCTTCTCCCCTGGGAGGCCTTGGGGCTTTACGCGCTGTGGCGCGGGTTGCGCGAGCGCCGCTGGGTGTGGTGGGGCGTGACCGGTCTGTCTCTGGGCATCTTGACCTATACGTACATCCCCGGTCGCTTCTTTGCTGTGGTCCCGTTGACATGGCTGGGCGTCTGCGCCGTGTTGGGAAAGTCGCGCCCCTGGGAGGGCGCTGCGCGGGGGAAAGTCTGGGGCGGTTTGCTGCTCGCCGCCGGCCTGGCCCTGCTCATCTTCGCCCCGTTTGGTCGCTTCATTGCGCAACACCCGGAACAGGCCAATCAACGGATTCAGGAGTTGAACGGCGTTTTGCAACAACTCAGAGCCGGAAATTTCCGCCCGGCCTGGCAATCCATCTACAAAACCCTGGGGATGTTTACCTTTCAGGGCGAGCGCGATTGGTATTATAACGTCTCCGGTCGCCCGCTCTTTGATGGGATCACCGGGATGTTCTTTTACGCCGGCGTGTTGCTGGCGCTCTTCCGGCTGCGTGAGCCGCGCAGCCAACTGCTCTTGATCTGGGCCGGCGTCATGCTCGCGCCCAGTATGCTGGCCGTGGGCGCGCCGTCTGTCTTGCGGGCGACCGGCGCGCAAATTCCCCTCTACGTTTTCCCGGCCTTAGCCTGCGACGCGTTGTGGCGCCGGCTTGATGCGTATGCCGCCCGTCACCCCGCCGCCGGGCTGCTGCGACTTCAACGCCACTTCGGGTGGATCGCGGCCCTGGGCCTGGGCCTCGTCGCCCTGCGAGATGGACAGGCGTATTTCGTCCAATGGGCGCAGGAACCGCGCACGCGCGAAATTTACCGCGCCGGTCTCGCGCAAATCGGCGCGGCCCTGGACGCGCACATGCCGTTGCCAGACAATGCCCAGGTGTTTGTTGGCTGCGACTACGCCGCCGATCTATGCCGGGACATGGTGCGCTTCCAGACTCGTTACACCGGCCCCATCCACTGGTTCGTAGGGCGGCACGCGCTGATCTTCCCCCAAACAGCCAGCGGCGCGGGGGATGTGTTTTATTTCTTGGGCGATGCGTTGCCGCCCGACGCTATCCTCCACCCCTGGCGTCAAATGGGCGATGGGTTCACCGCGCCCCGCGCGCGCAATGGCGCGTTTGAATCGGCCGTTATGCACATCCCGGCAGAGCGCCGCTCCCAACTCCCTTGGACGCCTGAATCGCCGTTGGCAGGGCAGTTTCAGAATGGGATTACCCTGCTGGGCTATGATCTCCCGTCGGAGGCGGCGCGAGGACAGGAGGTTATGTTGATAGTTTACTGGCGCGCGCCAGACATCCTTGACGCAGCGGGCAATGCGCCACTGTGGTTTCACCTCAGACTCAAAGATGCTCAAGGGAATGTCTGGGACGAGCGGGCCAATCTGCTCCCTTATCAGCCGTGGGATTGGGCGGCCGGCGATGGGGTCGCGCAAACCATCGGCTTCCCGATTCCGCCGGACGCCCCCCCCGTCGCCCTGTACCTGGATTTTGGCTTGGAGCAAGCGGGACACCCATTGTCCTACATCCCGGCTGCCGGGGAGGTGACGACTGCCGCGACGCTCGGTCCGCTTCAGGCAACCGGCGCGCCGGTAACGCCGCCGCCGGATTCGGCTACACGCCTGGGATTGGCAGGCGAGATCGCTCTGGGGGATGTACTGATGATCGGTATGGCCCGCCCCGGTGAACGCTTGAGCACGACGCTGCACTGGTACGCGCTGGCAGCGCCTCGCGCTGATTACGCCCTGCGCTTTCAATGGCGGCAGGGCGACTGCGCCGGGCCGGTCGTGCATACGGAGAGTGCGCCGTTGTTGCTTGACCTTTATCCCACCTCGCGCTGGCAGCCCGGCGAGTCCTTGCGCAGCACTCACGCTCCGATTATCCCCAGGGAGCTGGCGCCCGGCCAGTACGGGGTCGCGCTGGATTTAGTCCCCGTATCGCAAGCCGAGGCCGCGCCGCCATCTGTTGCCACCGCCTGTTATCCCCTGATCTTGAGTGGGCGCATACCATTGCTTACCGTCCCCGCTATTCCCTATCCGCACCGGCAAATGCTTTCGGACGGTATCCAGTTGTTGGGTTATGATCTTGCGCCGACGGAGCCGCTGCATCCAGGTGATTCCATCCAAGTCACGTTATACTGGCAGGCGACTGCTGCGCCCAGTACCGGCTACACTGTCTTTGTTCACCTCTACCGGCCGGATGGACAACTGGCCGGGCAACACGACGGGCCTCCTTGTGAAGGGGAGTGCCCCACATTCTCGTGGGTGACCGAGGAAATCTTGGTGGATACGCATCGTTTCACTATTGATTCCACTGCCTCGCCCGGCGATTATCGCCTGGGGGTGGGGATGTACAGCCCGACCTCGTTGGAACGCCTGCCCATCCCTGACGTGGAAAATGATGTCATCCTCTTGCCGCCTATTGCGGTGCAGGAATGAACCGCCGGGTTTGTGTTATACTTGGGGCTGATGTCGCCTGGCTATCCGGCCCGGTCAACCAATCAGTCCCAGTATAACCGCTATGCATAATTTTCGATTTTCGATTTTCGATTTTGGATCGCGCCTCGTTGTCGGCCTCGTTGTGCTGATGATGGCGGCCTGTACGTCTCCAACCCCGCCGCCCATGCCCACAGCGTCTCCAACGGCGACGGCGGTAGCCTCCCCAACCCCGACGCTCACACCCTCCCCATCGCCCACACCCACCGACACGCCCACACCCACACAGACCCCGATGCCCACCGCCACCCCGCGCCCCAACATTGTGCGAGATTGCGCGGACATTTCCCCCGGACTGCCGGGCTGCCTGCAATCCGCTCCGCTCGTCGGCGGGCGGCTGGCCTTTGTGGATTCCCGCCTGCCTTACAATAACGCCATCACCGTGCTCGACCTGGCCTCCGGCGACGCCTGGCCCCAGGGCGCTGCCCCTGGCGTCCCCCTGGCCTGGTCGCCCTCCGGCGCGTACCTGCTGCGCACCACGGACGCGGGCACGCTGGTCGTGCAATCTTACGACAGCGCAACGGTCGCCGTCATCACGCCCACGGCCTCTGTCACCCCATTCTGGGCTTTGCCGGGTGCGCTACCTGGCGGCGCCGATTGGCTGGTCTCCGTCACAGCGGAGGGGGGCCTGGAAGCCATCGCCTTCCCCAGCGGACAGCGTGCTTCCTTGTTGCCGGCCGGGACGCTGGAACTTGATCCACCCACCAGCTTGAGCTTATCGCCCGACGGCCGGATCGCCTGGCAGCAGACCGGCGCAGCGATATATACAACGGCGCGCGGGGGCGCGCCCTTGACCACGACCACGACGGCGACGTATCATCTGCTCGACTGGGCGCCCGGCACGCGCCTCCTGCTGGCTGCCCGCGCTGCTTCTTCGGCTGCCGCCGGCCCCTTTCCGTTGGATTTAATAGATGGAAGTTCCGGTCAGAGTCATGCCGTGGGCGTCAATGCGGGGATACAGAAAGCGGATTTTGTCTGGCACCCCACGCAACCGATCATTCTGGCTTTCATCGTGAACAATGGCCCCACCAGGACGTTGGCCCTGCTCGACCCCATCACTGGCCAGATTACACCGCTCACCGGCGACGACGTATCCGCCGCCGAACCGGCCTGGTCGCCAGATGGGCTGTGGCTGGCCTACGCCGCCGCCCCTGCCCGCGCGGACGGCGACTTGACCGGGCGCGCCATCTATGCCATCGCGCCCGCGACCGGCGAAGTGCGGCAGATCACCTCTCCCGGCGACGCCGTGGACGGCTGGCCGCATTGGTCGGCGGAAGGGACGCAGGTGCTTTACGCGCGCGTCACGGACGGGATGACGGAAGTGCGCGTGACATCGTTGGATGATGGCGATGACACTGTCTTGCTCACCGGCCTGCCAATGCCGGAGTGCGCAAATGGCTGTGCGTGGGAACGGCTGCTGGCCTATGCGCCGGTAGCGCTGCCTCGGGAAGAGGGGGAGAGGGGGAGAGAGGGAGAGGGGGGGACGGTTACGCCGACGTTGACGCCGTCGCCAACCGCGACGCCGACGCCATTGCCGACGGCGACCGCCACACCATCCCCAACGCCCACGCCGACGCCGACGCCGACACGCCGGGCTACATTGGTCGCCACCGGCACGGCTGCCGCCACGTCCACCGCCACGCCGACGCCCACGGCTACCCCCACGCCCACCGCCACGCCGACGCCGACCAAGACCCCCACGCCGACACCAACGGCCACGCCATCCCCTACCGCCACGCCTACACCCTCGCCGACGCCACCCCTCCCCGCCACGCTGGCCGGGTTGGTCTACCGGATGGGGACGGGACTGTGGCGCGTGTCCGATTCCGGGGAACCTGTATTGTTGACCGACAACCCGGCGGCGATCCTGTCGCCATCCGGCACGCAGGCATTGTATGTGCAGCCCGCCGGAGAGACGCAGCAGCTCTTCTGGCGCGACTTCACGAGCGGCGCGCAAAAACTGCTGGTGGACGGGCAAAACCATAGCCCCTGCTGCGCGTGGTGGTGGCCCGCCCGCCCCGATTTGGCGCTGGTGGGGATGTGGCATCTGGGGCAGGAGCGCCCGGACACGACCGGCCATCTGGCCTTGCTCGACGTGACCGGCGCGGAGGGCTACCGGCTGCTCGATGGCGCGCTCTCCTACGGGCCACCCGCGCCCGCGCCAGATGGACAGACCATCGCCTATGACCGGGAGGGTCAGCCGTGGCTGTACAATTTGCAGAGCGGCGCCTCCGCCCTCGATACGGCGGCTTACGGCCTGATGCTGCCGCCCAACGCGCAGTTGATGCACCCGGCTTGGTCGCCGGATGGCGCGTCCCTGGCCTGGATGGGACTCGGCACGTTGTCGGACACGGCGCAGGCGGACGCGGTGATCGTCTTCGATAGGGTAGGACGGACGCATCGCATTCTGCACCCGTACACGCTCGATATCAACGCGGGCGGCTGGAATCCCAACCCGGTGTGGAGTTCTGATGGGCGCTGGCTCGCCGTGCAGTTCTGGGAAGACGCTACGGATCGCACCGGCGTTTGGCTGCTGGATACACGCGGCGCGGTGGAAGTACATTTGCCGGGATTCGTGTGGGTATGGGCGCCGGATGGCAAGTCGGGCGTCTATGCTGGGGACGGGCAGGTAAAACAATACACTCTCTCCACCCGCCGGACAACATCCCTTACTTTGCCCGAAGGCGCGATTCCCATGCAATGGAGCGAATAAAACGCACCGTAAATTCGTTGAATAGTGGGGAAGCGCCAAGCCCTGTAGTTTCCTACAGTAGACGCGCCAGACTATCCCCGGTACAATGGATTGGGTTGTTTCAGGACAATGCGTATCTGTATAGGAAACGTAAAACGTAAAACGTGAACTATTACGTTTCACGTTTCACGTTTTACGTATCATCCAAGAATGGACGTGAACTATGAGTGACTTTGTCGTAACCTGTGAAAATATCCACAAATCGTTTTTGATGGGCAAGGAAGCGGTGCAAGCCCTGCGCGGCGTCACGGTTAACGTGGAACGCGGCGAGATGATCTGCCTGATGGGGCCGAGCGGCTCCGGCAAGACCACGCTGCTCAACATCATCGGCGGGCTGGAGGAGCCGAGCCGGGGACACGTGATCGTGGACGGTGAGAACATCGTCTCGCTCTCCGAAGACCGCCTCTCCGAACTGCGGCTGACCAAGATGGGCTTCATCTTCCAGAACTACAACCTGCTGGCGAACTTCACCGCGCGCGAGAACGTCGAGACGCCGATGGCGCTGGCGGGCAAGTCCCGCCGTGAGCGCCGCCGCAAAGCCGAGAAGCTGCTGGAAGAGGTGGGCCTCGCCGACCGCGCGCAGCACTATCCAAGCGAACTGTCCGGCGGACAGCAGCAGCGCGTCGCCATCGCCCGCGCCCTCGCCAACGACCCGCCCATCCTCATCGGCGACGAGATCACCGGCGACCTCGACTCCGTCACCGGCTTCGAGGTGATGGAGATCATCGCCAAGCTCAACAAGGAGCAGGGAACGACCGTCGTCTACGTCACGCACGACCCGCGCATGGCGAAATTTGCCAGCCGAATTATCCAATTGCGCGACGGGCACATCATCGAAGATGGCAACGGCGCCTGACCTTCACACCTTACGCAGCGCCATTTTATGGGACGCAGATTCACGCGGATTTTCGCAGATAAGAGAAAAAATCCGCGTTCATCTGCGAAAATCCGCGTCCAATGATCCTGAAAACTGAGAGTCAACATCTATGATCGCTCGTTACGTACTCAAGAGTTTTTCGCGTCACAAAGCCCGCACTGTCATTATGGTGCTGGCGCTTTTTGTTGTCACCGCCATGCTGGTCACATTGAACAACGGCGTGGAGTCGCTGCAACGTCAGATCGTGGAGCTGGTGGAGCGCGAGGCCGGGGAACACGACATTACGCTGCGCCGCTCAGAGACGAGCGCCAGTCAGTTTGTGGATATCGCCCAACTTGCGCCGATCTTGCAGCAGGCGCACCCGCAGGTCAAGGCCGTCTATCCCCGCTTCTTCGCCACCGTCGAAATCCAGGGCGGGAAACAGCCGGGCAACGGGTCCCTTGTGGCCCGCGCGCCGGAAGACAAGCTCGGCCAGGTGACGATGCTGGAAGGCGACTACAACCTGGAAGGCGACCGCGTCGTCCTCCTTAAGGTGACGGCGGACACGTTTGGCCTCAAAGTCGGCGACGAGATTGACCTGAGCTACATCCTGCCGGTATCGCGCCAGAAGGGCTACGAGCTGCCCGCCAACAGCAGCGCCAGCCGCGTGACGCGCCGCTTCACCGTGAGCGGTATCGCGCTGGCGACCGGGCTGGGCGGCGGCGGTCAGAACGGCGTCCTCGCCAGCGTGGCGACGGTGCAGGACTGGCTGGGGATGCCGGGCCGCGCCGAACGCCTGATCGTGGTGCTGGATGAGGCGGTGTACAGTTCCGTCAACACGCAGACGTCCATCTTCCGTGTGCGGCGGATTGCGGAAGACCTGTTCGACGCGCTGAAGAACACGACCAACGGCATCGAAGATTACACCTTCTCGCTGGACAAGGCGCAGGCGTTGGACTTTAGCGATGTGGCTTTTGCGGTGCTGCGCTCGCTCAGCGCGGTTTACGGCTTTTTGGTGATGGGCGTGGTCGGCCTGCTCATCTACTCCATCATCAACACCAACGTCGAGGAGCGGCGGCGCGATCTGGCGTTCCTGCGCATCCTGGGGGCCAAACAACACCACCTTTTCAGCCAGGTGATGATCGAAGTGGCGATCATCGGCGCGCTGGGCGTGGGCCTGGGTGTGATCGGCGGGCAGGCGTTCAGCTTCTGGGTCGTCTCGCCGATTGCCAACACACTCATCAGCAGCATGGGCGATGAGATTGCCGAGCTGGGCATCGAATTCCACATGACGATCACCACGGCGGCGATGACGCGCGCCTCGCTCATTGCGACGGTGGTGCTGGGCCTCTCGGCGCTGGCGCCGGCGCGCAAAGCCGCCACCACCAAAGTCCGTTACGCCATCAACCCCGGTTCCGCCGACAACCTGCAAATTGACGATCTGGCGAAGCTGCGCTCGCGCAAATTCGACGTACGCATCGTCATCGCCGGCGTCGTCCTGACAATTATGTGGGGGTTGATCTTCGTCGGCAACAACTACCTCTACGTCCAGGGCAACGAGGCCATCGTCAGCGCGTTCATGTTCGGCGGGATGGCGCTGCTGGTCATCGGCGTGAGCCTGCTCTTCTACGCCCTGACCATCCCCTTTGAGCATATCTTACTTGCTATCAGCAACCTGATCATTCCCCGGCTGGCCTTTTTCGCCGGGCCGAACCTCATCCGCGCCAAGCAGCGCAACACGATTATCTCGCTGATGGTCGTCTTCAGCGCCACACTGCCCACCTTCCTGGGGACGATGACCGCCCTGGAGCAGCGCAACTACGACACGACCGCCCGCTTCAACAACGGCGCGCCCATCGTCGCCAGCGTGGCGCGCTGGGGCTGGTATTTCTTCGGCGGGTCCAACGACGACAACCTCAAACCCAGTTTCCTGGATGAATTCCGCGCCGTGCCGGGGATTGACAAGGCAGTAGGGCTGACCGCCGAGTATGGTTCGGCAGTGCAAAACCGCGTCGCCCTGCGCGATGCGTCGGTGCGGATCACCGGGATCACCGGCTCGCTGGACGGCATCGTCTACGGCGACCTGACCGAGTACGCCGTCGGCGGGCCGGAGATGTTCGAGACCGTCTTGACCGAGCCGGACACGATCATCCTGGGGGCCGGCTACGCCGAATTTATGGATTTGCACGTCGGCGACTTCGTGCGCGTGCCGGGCGCGGGCAAAGATCACGTCGTGATGATGCGCATCGTCGGCCTGATCGAGCGGATGCCGGGCTTTGACGGCCTGTCGCGCAACGAGAACTACGTGCGCTGGGGCCAATCGCCGGGCTTCGTCTCGCTTGACACCTACATCCGCCTGACCACCGACCCCACGAAAGAGACGGTGTGCGTCAGCGGGACGTGCGCGCCGAGCGAGCGCGAGAAACCGCTCGTCAACCGCATCCTGGCGACGACCACGCCGGGCGTGGACGATGCCGAGATCGTGGGCGACCTGCGCGAGTTATTCGCGGAAAAATCGTCGGTGTGGGTGCAGTCCACCGCCGAGGACATTCGCATGACCGAGCAGTCCATGCGCACGATGCGCGTGTTGATGTTGATTATGACCGTGCTTTCGTTCATCACTAGCATCTTCGGCGTCTTTGCCGTCGTCTACGTCGCGGTCTACGTGCGGCGGACGGAGATCGGGATGCTCAAGGCCATCGGGATGCGCAACCGCGAGCTGATTGGTGCGTTCGCGCTGGAATCGGTGATGATGACGGTCAGCGCGTCGCTGGCCGGCGTCACTGCCGGGACGATTCTGGGCTACGTGTTCTACATCAGCAACAACATGATGCGCAACACGCCCACCCACCTCACCTTCGACTGGCTGACAACGACGGCGATCCTGGTGATGGTCGTGCTGGCGAGCGTCATCAGCGCCGCGCTGGCCGCCCGCAACACCGTCCGGCGGAAGGTCACGCAAATCCTGCGCGAAGCATGGTGAGATTTTTACAGGATTAACAGGATTTACAAGATTTACATTTCTTTTATCCTGTCAATCCTGTTAATCTTGTCAATCCTGTCCAATGATGAAAACGAAGCAATTACTTTATAAAGTGCTACTGGGTATCGGTTCAGGGCTGCTATTTGCAGCCTTGACGCTGGCGGGATATTTCTGGCTGCCGGCGCGGGTGCGCTATACGATCACGGAGCGGTATCGCTTCACCGCGCCGGGTGAAGGCGCACATGTCGCGTTGGGCGTGCTGCTGCCTACGTCTGGGCCGTACCAGACGGTCGGCGACGCGCTGGTGACGTGGGAAGGCGCGCACACGCGGGTCACAACGGGCACGCTGACGCTGTTGCAACTCACCGGCGACGTGCAAGGCGACGCCGAGGCCATCGTCCGCTTTGCCGTGACGCTGCCCGTCGGGCGCGCCGTGTGGGATGGCCCCGTGGCCGACTTCCAGCGCGCGCCGCAGCCGGACGTCGAATCCAACGCGAAGGACGTCATGGCGCAGGCCACGGAATTTGCGCCGGGCGACGCCTACGCTGTGTATGATTTCGTGGCGGGCTACCTCAAGTGGCCGACCGGGGCGCGTATGAACGTCGCGCCGTCCGCGCTGGACGCGCTGCACACCCGCGTGGGCGGCTGCAACGAGTTCGCCAACCTGGCCGTGGCGCTGTATCGGGCCAACGGGATTCCGGCGCAGACCATCACGGGGCTGGCCTTCTTACCGGCGCTTCCGTTCACCAGCAAAACCCGCGAGTGGCTACATCCCGCCGGGGCGCACGCCTGGGTCGAAGTCTACGCGGACGGCCAGTGGCGCATGGCCGATCCGAGTTGGGCGTCGCGCATACCGCTCCACCGCCTGTACTGGGGCCGCAACGATGGTCAACACCTGGCGTATGGCGAAGCGGCGCAGGAGAGCGTGGTGGCCGAGCAGATGCGCGACTGGGCGCTCACGCACGGCGACCTGCTGACGTGGATGACCGCGCCGAGCCGGTTTGTGGCGACCGCGTCCCACCCGGAGACGCAGGTTGTTCCCGTTGTCACGGTCCAGAGAGGGTGGGATGGGCGATTTTTTAACATCCTCGCGCTATGGACGCTCAGTGTGCTCGGCATCTGCCTGATAGGAAAGCGATTTCAGAGACGTGAAGCGTGAAACGTAAAACGTGATGAATTTACAATAAAAGCCTCACGTTTCACGTTTCACGTTTTATGACACAAGTGGAGAAAGAAAAATGAAAGCAAAGCATTGGAGTTTTATCATTGTAGCGGTGTTGCTGTTGGCCGCTTGTAACCGAACGGTAGAAATGCCGGCCAGCGCCATTGAGACGGTCGAGACCGACGCTAGCACGGCGGAAGCGACGCCCGTAGCGCCCATCCCGGAAGGCCGCACGGTCGTCGCCGATGGGGAATTGGCGTCGCCGTACCCGAATCTGGCGCTGGGCTTCGGCGGCGGGGTGAGCGGGCAGATGACGGTGTTGAACGTGAAAGCCGGGGACAAAGTCGCCGCCGGGGACGTGCTCGCCGAGCTGGACGCCACGGACTTGCTGCGCGCCGTGGCTGACGCGGAATTGACCCTGGCGCGCGCGAAGGCCGACCGGGATCAGGCCCAGGTGCAGTGGGAGCGCGATGTCGCGGAAGCCGAACAATCCGTGATCAATGCGCAACGCGCGATCACCAGCACGGTGTTGCAGGGATCGAACACGACCATCGAAGAAGCACGCACCGCCCTGGAGCGCGCGCGCAAGACCGAGGACGACGCCTGGAAGACGTACCAGACGCCGCTGTTCGGGGAATGGACGCCGGACGACATCAAGCTGGACAACTACAACGCCTGGCTGAGCGCCCGCCGCGAGCGCGAGCTGGCGGAGATGCGCTTGCGCGACGCGCTAAACGCGCAAGGGGTGCGCGGCCTGGATCGAGATTCGCGGGAAGCCGATCTGGCGCAGGCGGAGCGCAAGCTGGCGGCCCTGCAAGACGGCGTCGCCCCCAGCTACGACCGCGCCATCGAAGACGCGGAGCGCGAATTGAAGAAAGCGCAAGACGCCCTGCCGCACGCCAAACTCACCGCGCCGTGGCCCGCGCTGGTGATGGCGCTCAGCGTCGCGCCGCAAGCGCAGGTGGCCGCCGGATCGCCGGTGGTCACACTGCTCAGCCTGGAGGATGGGCTGCGCTTCGTCACGCAGAACCTCAGCGAGCAGCATGTCGCCACCCTCCGTCCCGGCCAGAAAGCCACCGTGACCTTGCGCACCTTCCCGGAGACGCCGCTGGAAGGCACGGTCGAGGCCATCGTCCCACAGACCGAGACGCAGAACGCCACGGATGCCCGCTTTGCCGTCCACATCCGTCTGGCCCCCACGGACTTGAATTTGCTGCCGGGACTGACGGGGCGGGTGGAGATTCTGACTGAAGAGTAAAACGTAAAGCGTAAAACGTGAAACCTAATGACTTCACTGTGAGAGCCTTACGTTTCACGTTTTACGTTTCATAACTATAGATCAAAGCGGTTGAGCAGTTCGAGAACCTTTTTTGCCGCTTTTTCCCACGAAAACCGCCCCAGGTTTGCGCGCCCGCGCGCCACGAGAGTTTGCCGCAAATCGTTATCCCCCAACAGACGTAAAAGTCCCTGTGTGATCGCGTCTTCATCCAACGGATCCACCAGCAGCGCGCCATCCCCGGCGACTTCCGGGAGGCTGGTGGTGTTGCTCGCCAGCAGGGGCGTCTCGCACGCCTGCGCCTCCAACGCGGGGAAACCGAAGCCCTCGTACAGCGAGGGGTAAGCGAACACGCGCGCTCCAGAGATGAGCGCGGCCTTGTCCTCCTCGGCGATGTAGCCCGGAAAGTGTACGCGCTGCTCCAAGCCCTGCGCGCGGACGTGCGCCAGGAGCGGCTCCGCCAGCCAGCCGGTCGGCCCGGCCAGCACGAGCGTCAGATCGGGGTGCTGCGACAAGACCTGCGCAAAGGCGTTGACCAACCGCGTCAGGTTTTTGCGCGGCTGGATGCGTCCGATTGCCAAGACGTAGTCGCCGGGAATGCCGTAGCGCGCGCGGACGGCGGCCAACGCCTGCGGATCGCACACAGGCTTCAGCGCGGCGTCGTAGCCAGGGTAGACGACGGTAATTTTGTCGGGGGCAACGTGGTAAGCTTCCACAATGGCGTCGCGGGTGGCCTGCGAATCGGCCAGGACGTGGGTAGCAATGCGGACGTTCCAGCGAGTGCTCCAATCCAGATAAAGACGCTGCCGAGGAGGATGGGCTTCCGGGAAGGCCAGGTAGCCCAGGTCATGCACCGTCACCAGCGAGATGCGAGGACGGAGCGGCGGCAGGACGTGGGCGGGCACAAACAGCATGTCGGGCGGGCGGTAGGCCTCTCCCACGCGAGGCGCAGGTGCGTCCACAGGCGGGGGAAGGGGATCACGCGCAGGTCGGCGCCGGCGAAATCAGCGGTCGGCGGTTGGCGGAAGTAGAGCCGGATTTGGTGGTTAGCGGGGCAGAGGGTCAGCATCGCCCGAATCAGGTGATAAGAGTAGCCCTCGGTGCCTGTGGGGGCGGCGCTCAGGGCGCGGCTGGCGTCAATGCCGATCAGCATCGCGGGTCTCGGCCGGCTGCCGTCGCAGTAGTCGCGCTTCTTCCAGGATCATTCCCAACGTGGCGCGCTCCGTCACCGGAGATGGATGGGTGGCGACCCACTCCATCAACGCCTGGCGGGGCGCATGGAACGCCAGGGGATCGGCGGGATAAAGGGCCGGGCGCATCCCCAGGGGATGGGCGTCCAGGCCCTTCAAGGCGTCCAACCATGCTTCCCAGGGCGCCATGTCAAAACTTTCTGTAAAGTGGGGCAGCGGCAACCAGAAGACGGGCTTTTCACGCAGTTCCGGATTGAGGCGAAATTCGCGCCGCATACGGTGTAGAAAATTGAGGCTGTCTGTAGAATTCCGGGGAAGCCAGACGGGTAGTAATGCCGCTGCGCGCGTTGCGGCCGGGGCTACCTGAGTGAAGGTTTCCAGGAAAACGCCCTGCGGTTCGCTGCCGGCGCGGCGCAGGACTTTATCCCACACGCGAAAGGCAAGGGACGAGAAATATTCGGGGTGCGGGCCTTCCAACGCGACAAATTCGTAGGCATTCTCGCGGGCAAATTGCGCCAAGCGCTGATGTAGCGGCGGAAGCGCGCCCCATTCCGATTCCGGCATTTCAAAGGCCGTGCGCTCTTTGAGTCCCCAGTTACCGCGCGGTTCGGCGTCAACGGTTTCTTGAAGGGCGACAATCGCCGGATGGCGACCGTCCAGGAAGTCTCTGGCGCGCACACCGCCCAATCCGCCCACCTGGAACCAGTGCCGCTCCCCGATGAAATACATCGGCCAGGAATAACGGCAATCTGCAAAGATAATCGTCCCACCAGGGCGCAGGGTTTGGAAGATGAATGCTTTGTAGGCTTCAGGCAAGTCCAGCAGTTTGTAACGAATGTGGTTGACGTATTTGATCATGAAGCGATCGTGAAGGGGATTGTAGTGGTTAATGACTGCCAGATCGCGGTTGCGGCGCAAAGCGGGTTCGGCTAACTCATTCCCGTGGGCCAGGTACGTTTCCACGTCGTCGGCCGGCTTGGGGTCTTTGTAGCTGATGAGGAAGTGTTGGGATAGGAACGGCGCTTCCAGGGCTGTTGCCAGGTGCATGATGCCGCCGCTGGGCGCGCCGATGATGAGCGTATCATACGGCCCGCGCGCATCCTGATAGAGCGAGACGGCCCAGGTTGCCAGCATGCTGGTGGTTATCCGTGCGGCCAATGCGGGGTCTACGCCCGAAGTTGCCATCACGCGCTCGACGGCAGAGATTACGGCTTTTTTGCCACCCATGGCGATGAATTTCAGTGCTTGCTGTTGCCACGTATTGACGTCCCAGACATTGACAAATTCGCCATGCAAGGCAGCGGACACCGCGCGCATGATGACAGCGGCAGAATCTATGGTGCTGATGGCGGCTTCCTTAC
>Ga0116144_10002951_pt1 | contig 17554 bp, 12 predicted proteins | sample AD_UKC035_MetaG_FD_89746 | JGI IMG/M metagenome (GOLD analysis project Ga0116144, IMG submission 89746) | Active sludge microbial communities of municipal wastewater-treating anaerobic digesters from USA - AD_UKC035_MetaG | ecosystem: Engineered > Bioreactor > Anaerobic > Digestate | place: USA...
ATGATTGATTATCTGTGTTTTATGTTTTATGCCTATCTGAAATTGGCCGTTCTGAGAGCAAAATTTGTTGTTCTTTGACCGTTTTTTAACATAATTTGTTGAATAATGCGCAACTTGGGTTAAGTGTAACAGACAGATACTCCATAATTCAATGTGTTACAGAAGATAAAAAATGTAAATTTGTGAAATGAATCATTGGGTTGAAACAGCAATACAATTATTAACCAAAAGCCTCCATCCAATTCCGCAAGAACTGAATGAAATTGACTGGAAAAGTGGGTTGTCTGACAAAAGCGAACGATTAGCTCAACATATTTCTGCATTTACAAATTATCCAAATGGTGGCTACTTGGCTTTTGGTATCGGAAACAATGGTTCTCCAATGCCTTTGGGCAAAAATGAAATGGACACTGTAGTTCAAAAATTAGGAAACATAGCGAGAAACAATCTCGCTCAACCAGTTGGAATTGAACATGCAGTAACAGATTATAAAGGTTACCCTGTTTTATTTATTCGTATTCCTGAACATACTGATAAACCAGTACATTTAAGAGGTAGCGACATTTTCGACAGCTATAAACGTAGTGCAGGTCAAACAGTAAGATTGTCACGACATGAAGTAAAACAACTCATTGCAATTTAACCGGGTTTCGATTTTGAGGCACAAGTCGCTATGCATAATTTAGACGATGACGATGTGTTGAAATTAATGGATTATGACAGCTATTTTACTTTACAAGATAAAAGACTTCCCGACACTAATTGAGTATTTTGCAAACGTTGGCTGGAGAAGATTTAATTAAGAAATCCACAAAAGGATGGGGTATTTTAAATTTAGGAGCCATATTATTTGCGAAAGATTTAAAGAGTTTCAAAGAGCTTAAACGTAAAGCCGTTCGGGTAATTGTTTATAAAGAAACCAGCAGGATTAATGCATTAAAAGAGCAAGAAGGCGGTAGAGGTTATGCTTCGGGTTTTGAAGGGTTAGTAAATTACATTATGGACCAACTCCCGTCAAACGAAGTGATTGAAAATGCTTTACGTAAAAAAGTAAAAGTATATCCCGAAAAAGCCATTCGTGAGTTTGTTGCAAATGCTTTAATTCATCAAGATTTTTTGGTTACGGGTTCTGGTATAATGATTGAGATTTTTACAGATAGAATTGAAATAACAAATCCTGGAGTTCCTTTAGTTGACACTAACCGCTTTATAGACACTGCACCAAAATCAAGAAATGAAAGTTTAGCGTCACTTATGAGAAGATTAAATATTTGTGAAGAAAGAGGAAGTGGGATTGACAGAGCCATAGAAGCCATAGAAGTTTTTCAATTGCCTGCTCCCAAATTTATAAGAGGCGATGACTATACACGAGTAATCTTATACGCTCCTACTCCGTTAACTCGAATGAATAACGATGACAGAATACGAGCCTGTTACCAGCATACTTGTTTACACTATGTAAACAATCAACCTGTTAATAATCAATCAGTCCGAAAGCGTTTTAATATTGCAAAAAATAATGTGTCGTTTGCCTCAAAAATAATTTCCGACACTTTAGAAGCAGGATTAATCAAAGCTTCAGACCCTGACAGTGCTTCAAAGAAATTTGCATCGTATGTGCCTTTTTGGACTTAATTTAATTTGTTTACAAAATCAACCCAAAGACAAAAACAAACCCAAACGGCTGATTTACAAGCACTTGCTTATTTCATTGGAAAATCCCGACACCAATGTTAGAAAGAACACCGACAGCCAAGATTAACCCGAATATACAAAAGCCCTCCATAAAACTTCCAATTTAATCAATAAGCAAGCCGAGCATTTGAATATACGGTGTACTTCAACATGCTCAGAATAACATACAGCGACACAGTATGATGGACTGTATTTCTCTTAGGTGAATTCCTAACTTTATTGTCGGATGGATGGCTGACTTTTGTCGGTCAAAGAAAGAAGAAAGGACTTATCTTTCCCAATGGAAAGTACGGCAGTGTCACCAAGCATGGAGGGCTCATTGTACCGCAATCCCACTCCCCGGGGTGGCTCACTTTACACCAGAATACTCATTTTACTCAAACCCAATAATATAATCCTATTTAAGTATAAAATGATCGGCATCTCCAGATAAATTACCATTATCTAAATGAAAGCCGTATATTTATCAGCAAAATTAAAACATAGGAAATCTTAAATTCGAACAAACTATACTTATGAGGGACCAAATTATTACACTTGCAGAAGAAAATAGAAAAGTATTTGGCTATTCAGAAAAGCAAATTATTACAAGTACAAAGAAGCACAGCTCTTTCGATTCTCTATATGCAGCGATGAATAAATCAAGCATGTTGGAAGTTGTAAGTGTTGTTCCAATGGAATCCCTGCAAGAGATTTCTTTTAATGAAAAGGAAGATCCTTTCACGATAACGTATGATAAAAACGGGGCATCAAAAAAGGACTCCTTCTTGTTGGAAGATGTTAATAACAGGGAAGCCATCGTTGCTGACTTAGCTTCCATTAAGAATTTTAAACGAAATACAACAGTTGAATCAAAAACTAAGCCACTGGCATTCAATTTGGTAGTCCTGGCAGTTGTAGTTATATGTACCTGGGGAGCCAGGAATATAGCATTAGATGCAGAAGCAGGCGTTCAATTTGAAGCCTCAGGCAAAAGAAAAGCACTACAAAATATGGTCGCTGATGCAATTGGAACTATTGGGCCCACATGGAGCATGTTAATAGGTGCAATCGGGCTAGTCTATATGATTTACAGAACCTACAGCAGATACCAGAATCCTGCAACTATAATAAAGTATTATTAAATACCATTTTAGAATCCTTAAGTATTGGTTAGACACCATATTTGAATACATTAGATTTGAATCAGGTAAAAATCGCTAACAAATAAGGTTTAACCTCCAGAAACGAAGCGGAAATGCGATCTAAACCTCGGGTTATAGTCCTGACCTCCATGGATTGAAGGGATGTTTTGGGAACGATCCACAACATGCTATGGGTACACAATAAGAAAAGGCGGGCTTATGGAAGACTTTTTAGTGGGGTGGTTTTTGCAATTTACGGTGGAAGCAATGAAGCAATCACCTAAACCTTGAATACCGTGTGAATGGTAAGCGACCAAGTGATTGACCTTAATTTTTTTTGATATATCCGGGGAGAATCCCTCTAACCTGCTTTTAAAGTGAGATGGAATTGTATAGAGCATTTTCCCGCACCATCCATAGGGATTGATATTTCTATCCCTATATTAAGGAATAAAACTTTTTCAAGAACGGGCTTTTCATAACTGATGCACCATTTTTTCGTACTTCGTCAAGGGATTTACTATACTGAACAGGCGTAGTAAGGAATGTCTTAAAAAATGTAACAGGCCGAGCAACTACACGTCATTTTTCTGTATATACAAAAGCCCTCCAAAAATCTTCCAAATTAAGCCACTAAGCCAGCCCGGCTTTTGAATATTTTCCATTCAGCAAGACCGGTTGATGGACTGTATTTCTCTTAGGTGGATTCCTGGCTTTTTTGCCGGATGGATGGCTCACTTTACTCCGGAATATCCAACTGAGATTTACACGAATGTAACGGATAAGCTGAGAAAGAAGATAAAAAGCCCGTTTGATAGATTGGAAATCTGAGTGAAAGCTTACTTTTATACGGAAATATACGCCATAAGGCGTATAGAGAGATGTTGGCGGCAAGTGTATAACAACAGACGGAACAATGACAATACGTTGGCAAATTAAGACAGGATGAGGAAAACTTTAAGACAGATAAACGCATTGAATAACAATGACTTACATATTGTTTCCCTTATTTGTGAGGGAAACATGGAAAGCTTTCAACAATATTTGCAAATATGAATGATTTGACAGTATCGGCAATTGACCGACAAAATATACTTAACAATAAAACTGCATTAGAAAATATCCAAGGATATTTAGGGATAACAGGCATGATGTTTCAGGGTGAATTTAGGTTTACCAGACAGCAGATAGCAGACTTTTATGGTATAGACAATTCAACTATAGACCGTTACCTATCGCAAAATGAGGATGAGTTAAAGCATAATGGCTACATAAATCTCAAAGGCAAAGCTTTAAAAGAATTTAAAGAAGAATTTGGCTGGATGTTAAAAGAAGGAGCCAAAGCTCCGCAACTTGGGATTTTCAACTTTAGGTCATTTTTAAACCTAGGGATGCTTCTCGCGGAAAGTGAAAAGGCAAAAGCACTTAGGAGTAAAATTCTAGATATAGTTATTGACACGCTTAATCAAAAATTAGGTGGATCGACCAAGTTTATTAACCAGCGAGAAGAAGACTTCTTGATAGCGATGGCTCGTGAACCTGTATATCGCAAAGAATTTACAGAAGCTTTGAATAAGTATTTAGAAATGGGTAATTATAAATACGCTGTTTACACTGATGCTATCTACAAAGCAATATTTCTTGAAAAATCTTCGGAATACAAGGTGATTTTGAAGCTAGAAGAAAAGGAAAATCCAAGAGACACAATGTATTCAGAAGTCTTAAGATTAATAGCCTCTTTTGAAGTTGGTATTGCGGATGCAATGAAAAGCGAGTATGAAAGATTAGGACGAAAAATACAACCACATGAAATGAATGAGTTGATAGAGAAATTTGCATCTCAAAGAATGTGGATTCCTCAAATTGAAGATGCAAGAAGTAAAATGGCAAGCCGAGACTACGGGCTTAGAAACATCATACACGAAAGATTAAAGCCATATATTAATTCATTAAGTGCTGCTGACTATGACAGATTTTTAGGAGATAAGAGTAAGGATTTATTACAAAGAGTAATTGAAAATCCCGAATTGCTTGAAGTGTTTAAAAGATTAAAGGACAGATAAATGGCATTTGCGTATTTCGATACTACTCATGCTATTGAAGTGCATGACGAGATAATAAACCAATCAGGCGGTGTGTTAGGGATTTTGAATATTAGCCTATTGGAAAGTGTTATCGAACACGTTCAGAATGACCTGTACTATCCGGATTTAGAGCATAAGTTAACACATTTGTTTTATTCTATCAATAAAAATCATAGCTTTCAAGACGGAAACAAAAGAGCATCAATTGCATTATCAGCATACTTCCTTGAGATAAATAACTGCTCTTTTAGAGTTGAACGTTTCATAGAGGAAATGGAAAATATTGCTGTGGATGTGGCTGACAATTGGATAGACAAAGACTTGCTATTCGAAATAATTACCTCAATTATTTATGAAGACGATTATACAGAGGAATTAAAATTGAAGATAATTTATGCAAAAGGGTTCAACATTGCGGACTAATCAGTTTTATATCTGACAGAAAAGAACACCAACCACCAACATTAATCCGAATATACAAAAGCCCGTCAAAAATCTTCCAACTTAAGTCACTAAACCAGCCTGGCTTTTGAATATTTGGTGCACTTCGACAAGCTCAGTATGCCATTCAGCGAGACCGGATGATAGACTGTATTTTTGTTAGGTGGATTCTTATCTTTTTTGCCGTAGGGATGGCTGACTTTTGCCGGTCAAAGCAGGAAGATATAACTTGTCTTCTCCAAAGGGAAACATGGCTGTGCCACCCTACATGGAGGGCACTATGCTCCTGGATCAATGGCTCACATTACACCGGAATATCCAATATTAAAAGACTCCATGTAAATCATATTGCCCAAACCCAACAATTAAATCCTGTTTGAGTATAAAATGATCGGCATCTCCGGATAAAGTACCATAATCTAAATGAAAACCTTATATTTATCATCAAAATCAAGACACGGGAAAATTGATTCCCCACATAGGAATGACCGGGCATGTCCAACTTGAAATATTGATACTTGATTTGAATCACTTTTTAGGGTTGAAAAGGGTTAAGTATCAATATTCCTTTGAGTTGTACGCTACTCATAAGATACATATTCAACAAAAAAGATAACTATGCAAAGAAAAGTTTTATTTTTCATGTTTCTGTTCTTACAGGTAAAATTATTCGCCCAATCAGACAGTCTTGTTTTGAGAGATTTAACACTCGACAACACTGCACCTGCTGGCATGACAGAATTGATTATTCCATCAGGGACTTCATTACTAGCCGGGTTCATGTACAGAGCTAATGGTTCACAAAAGCATCCTACAATGTTGCTTTTGCATGGTCTGCCTGGAAACGAACGCAATCTTGACATTGCGCAGTTTGTTAGGAGTAAGGGCTGGAATGTTCTTTACTTTGACTATCGTGGCTCATGGGGCAGTCAGGGAACATTTAGTTTTAAAAACTGTGTTGATGACGTAATAAATGCAGTAGAATTTTGTAAAAAATATCAAGACTCTTTAAAAATTGATACTTCAAGGATTGCATTATTTGGACATAGTATGGGTGCCTGGGTATGTATCAAAGCCCTTGAACAATTGCCAACAGTTAAGAAAGGGTTTGCGTTGTCAACATGGAATATCGGGACATATTATAATTCAATTTCGCCTAAAACAGGTCGTAATCTCTTCATGTTAAATGCTAATCTTGAAGACTTGTATAATTCCGTTGACCAAAATAAAGTTAAATACAACCTAATCAACGACAATTTTGAATCATTTAGAGGGAAGCAGATTTTTATGATAGATGAACACAAGTTCAACAGCAAATTAGCAGAAACTATCAAAAAGTCAAATCCGTCGTCCTTTGAGTATTTGGTATGGCAAACAGACCATTCATTTACCAATAAAAGAGTTGCACTAATGAAAAGACTTGTGGAATTTTTGAACCGGTAAGCAACGTACAACATTAATCCGCATATGCAAAGGCCAGCCAAAAATCTTCCAAATTAAATCACTAAACAAGCCGGACTTTTGAATATTCGGTGTTCAGCGAGACCCGATTATGGACTGTATTTCTCTTAGGTGTATTCCTGTCTTTTTAACCGGATGGATGGCTGACTTTTGTCAGTCTAAGCAGGAAGATATAACTTGTCTTTTTAGCTATTGACGAAAAATGTATATATTTTGGATTTTCGTCAATAATTATTATCTTTACACAAAGTAAAAGGCAATGATAACACGGGAAACTTACCTGCAAAAGCTCCGTCAACTCAAAGATCAAAACATCATCAAGGTTGTTACAGGTATTAGACGTAGCGGCAAATCTACGCTTTTGGAAGCCTTTAAAAACGAATTGACCGCAAACGGAATTTCGCCTCGCAGTATCATTTTTCTGAATTTTGAAGAAAGAGAAAACCTGCATTTAACGGACTGGACAGTACTTTATGACGAAATCATCATAAAAATAAAAGCAAATAAAAAGTACTACGTTTTTTTGGACGAAGTGCAGTTGGTCAACGATTTTGAAAAGCTTATCAATAGCCTGTTTACTAAAAAGAACATTGACCTATATGTTACAGGTTCAAACGCTTATTTGCTGAGCAGCGAATTGGCAACGCTTCTGACAGGAAGATACATCGCTATCAATGTGCAACCCTATTCATTCAAAGAATATGCTTTGGCCTACAAAGAAGAAAAAAACATTGACCGTCTTTTCCGTAAATACATTAATGCAAGCAGTTTTCCCGAAGCTGTAACACTTTCCCAAAGCAACGAAAGTCTGGCAAACGATTACCTGCAATCCATTTACGATACAGTTGTTATCAAAGACATTGCTCAACGCTACAAACTTCGGAATATCCATAACCTGCATCGCGTTATCAGCTTTGTATTTGACAGCATCGGTTCGTTTATTTCGCCTACAAACATTGCAGCGGAACTCAACAAAAATTCACAGAAAAAAATATCCCACAACACCATTATCAAGTACCTGGATTTTTTGACCAATTCCTATATTCTTTATCCTGCTTCACGTTTTGATATTAAGGGGAAAGAATTGCTGACAACCAATGAAAAATATTATTTTGTGGACTTGGGATTGAGAAACTTAACAGCAACTAATAAATACGATACCGATTTAGGACATAAACTTGAAAATGTAGTGTATTTCGAGCTTTTAAGACGTGGCGGAAAAGTGTATGCCGGTAAAAACAACGATAAAGAAATTGATTTTGTAGTACAAAGACCCAATAACGAAAGAGAATATTATCAGGTTGCTTTTACTCTTAATGACGAAAAAACGCACAAAAGAGAAGTTTCGGCATTTAGTAATATCAAAGACAACTACCCTAAATATATTTTAACGCTTGATTTTGACAATACAAACATAGACGGTATTCGAAAACTGAACGTAATTGATTGGCTGTTGAATGAATAAAAACTGCCTCTAACATGGGTAGTCGTTCCCGTAAAACAGGGTAAATGTAAGACTGTCTTTTAAAAAAATATACTAAAAGAAGACGTCATTAGAATCGATTAAAGCGATGCTAATTTTTCAGATCTGATACAGAATTCTAGAGGCAAAGTGGCTTAAATCTGAGTTTTTTTAAGGTCATAACTCACTGAGGACGAATGAGATTTATACCCATAACTTGGATAAGTTGAGAAAAACATAATTATATTCCATTGATTATTTTGGATATTGGGAAGAAAAGGACTTTTTTTGTGTCTAAAGTATATGCCAAATGGAGTATATATATAGATGTAATAGCCAATTTAATTTATTGACTCTCATGGAAAAAATAGAAGTTGCATTTAAGGTTACTCTTGATGACGTCAAGGAATTTCAATTTTACCATTATAAAAAAAGTATTAGTTATAAGTTCTTCATAGTATGTTGCATATTTTTTGTCCCTTTAACATTGTTAATTTTCTTTGCTGATCCTAAACAGAATTGGTTACTTGGTTGTTTGGGGTTCATATACCTATTTTTACTAATTTTTTGGATTCCAATGCGTATTAAACGCAGGAGCAGACTCAATTTCACCACAACAAAGGCCTATGAGGACGAAATTAATTGGACGATTGATGAAATAGGATTTGTAGTCAAAGGGACAAACTTTGAAGGCAAAAACCAATGGACTAGTCTGTACAAGGTTAAGGAACTTAAAAATATATTTGTGTTTTATAGCAACAAATTTGCAGCAACTATATTACCAAAGCGAGCATTAACGGAGAGAAACATGGCTGAATTAAAGAAGTTTTTCAATTTGAAATCTCCTAAATAAATGTGCAAGTTGAGTTATACATTGAAAAACTGGCTATAAAATCGGATGAGCATTAGCAGGGCTGACAACATTTAAGTTTACAGATCAGATGGAAGTATTGAGGGGACAGCAATTGCCCGGATTTTAACAATTATTTTTGGCACGGTTGACTCTAACATTGTAACAATTCGTGTAGGTTCTTACTTACAATTGGTAAATCTTATCTCATTTACACAGTAACCGACCGAGCAACTACACATCATTTTTCTGTATATAACCGGGAAGTAATTCATGTATCCGGTTGATCGGGTGAGATGGGATTTTATAGAGCGTTTCCAAGAGCCATTCATAGAGATTGGTGCTTTTATCCCTGTTTTTCTGGCAAAACACCTTTAGAGAGACTGGACATTGTATATTGATCCGCCATCATTTTCTACTTAGTCATGATTCTTATTTTCCCGCTAAGGCATGACCATTGATGACTTGAAAAAAGATGTAGTTAGACGGTTGCTTACGAACAGGCGTGGTAAGGAATGTCTTAAAAAATGTAACAGACCGAGCAACTATACGTCATTTTTCTGTATATACAAAAGCCCACCAAAAATCTTCCGAATTAAATCACTAAGCCGGGCGGCTTTTGAATATTCGGTGTTCAGCGGGACCGTATGATGGACTGTATTTCTCTTAGGTGTATTCCTGCATTTTTTGTCGGATGGATGGCTGACTTAACTCCGGAATATCCAACTGAGATTTACACGAAAGTAACGTATAGGCAGAGAAAGAATATAAAAAGGCCGTTGGATAGATTGGAAATTTGAGGGAAAGCTTACTTTTATACGGAAAATATACGCCATATCGCATATAAACAGATGTTAGTAGTACTTTTAAACGACAACACAGATCAAAATGAAAATATATAGCAAGTCTCAGTTTAAGGATGAAACGGCCGACCGAAACTATTTTGAAAATTGGGTGTCCCGGTTGGAAAAAAATAACAGCAGACAATATGAGCGATATGAAATTGAAACGTCACTTGGAATGACTCACATTTGGGGTCTCAACACAAGAGACGAACAGTTAGATACCCTTGTTATTTTTCCGGGAGCCAGAACCACCTCATTAATTTGGGACTTTGACAAAGGTCTTGATAACTTAAATCATAAAATGAAAATTTTTATGGTAGAGACAAACGGACTTCCAAATTTAAGTGAAGGTATGACACCGGACATTAAATCTTTAGACTATGGTCTTTGGGCGACAGAAGTTTTTGACAAGCTTAATATTGATAAAGCATTTGTTGCCGGAGCCTCTTTTGGTGGGCTTATTTGTATGAAACTTGGAATAGTAAAACCGGAAAGAATAAAGGCTGCATTTTTATTAAATCCCGGTTGCTTACAACCTTTTTCTTTGACGCTAAAGAATCTATACTATAATCTCCTGCCCATAATAAAACCGAATGAAAGAAACGTCTTAAAATTTCTTGATACCGCAGTTTTTTCTAAGCCAAATCATAAGTTATCCGGATTTTCGGAAAAAATGCTTGTTGACTATGAGGTTTTTGCAATAAGCCGATATAGAGACAAGACACAAAAGCCATATTATATGGGCAAACAGCTTGAAGATGTAAAAGTAGAAACCTATTTGCTTGTTGGGGACAAAGACCTTTTATTCCCTTATCAAAAGTCAGTTGATAATGCAAAAAGGCAAATTAAGACATTGAAAGAAACAAAAATTTATAACAACGTAGGACACGGAATTGAGACATACGATAAAGCGTTAAACTATATAGGAGAGAAAATAAAAAACTGCCACTAACAGCGGTAGTCGTTGCACAACTCCTCTTTTCAGAAAAGCAAGCTTAAAAAGGACTCCATCAGAAGCGATTTGAGGGCGGATGTCAGTTTATAGGACAAATACAAATAAAAAAGATCGGATAGGCCGGAATGGGGCTGTTGAGTTCATATGTCATTGTTTTCAGAAAAGCGTATAACCTTACTTGTATAGAAAATCCGGGTTGGGCCTTTATACGGCATCCTGTTGAAATTATCAGGCGGTTCTATGTTATCCAAAGGGGTGTTATAGAATAATTTTGGTTCAGATTTCTTCCTGCCTCACATCCTTTGAGATGAGAAACCTGCCAATTGTTTCAAAATATAAATTACTATTTTGTATATTTGAGTTGTGCAACAGGTATATCGGTTTTGCGTTTGGCGGGGTGACGTGAAAACCAGGATCTTTGTACTCCGAAACCCGCCCGAAAGGCAAGTTGAAAACGGTTATGAATAAGGTTAAACAACAGAACAGCAGACACCAACAGGCAGGAGAACCACCACCTTTAATATGTGACAATTCTTGACGATTGCACTTGGTAAAATAATTATAAAAGTGGAGACCAGAAACCACTGACAAAAACGGGGCGCAACCGAAAAGCCAAACGAGTAGGGAAAAAACAAAGCGAAAAACATGAATTACTATTTAAAAGTTTTACAGAACTATGCGACATTCAGCGGACGAGCAAGAAGAAGTGAATATTGGTATTTTTTCTTGATCAATGTAATCATTTCATTTATTTTGGGTTTTGTCGGTGGGGTGATGGGAACATCCATCTTGTCCAACATTTATGTATTAGCAGTTTTAATACCGGGGATTGCAGTTGGTGTTAGAAGAATGCATGATGTAGACAAAAGCGGTTGGTTTTTATTAATTCCAATTTATAATTTGATTTTAGCATGCACAGAAGGAACAAAAGGCGAAAACGAATATGGTGCTGACCCAAAAGAAGAAGCATAAAATCAATTAAACATAGGAAAAAACCAGCTCATACTACTGGTAATCATTGCACAACTCCTTTTTTCAAAAAACAAGTTAAAAAAAGTACCCCATTAGAAGCGATTTGAGAGGAGTTGTTAGTATAGAGGATATAATACAATTAAAAAGACCGGATAGCTCTTCATGGAGCCTTTGAGGTCATATACCAAAGATTTCAAAGGAATGCAGTCTGATGCATACATCCGGCTTTTTGAAGAAGTTATCGTTTGGCACTACGCCGTCCAACGTGGTGCTAAATAATAATTATTGCTCCGGCCATACCGGGCAGTTGGGCGTTAATGATACAGTGAATATTCCGGAGCAAAGTGCCCCATCTGATGCGGATTTTTTTCATGATAAATTATGGTGTCCGCCAGCGACATGTAATAATATTCCTTGTTGAATGTCCTGGCAATCAAATTTTTTGATGGACAAACAGGATGGAATTTCTTATTTAAATTGTAAGCAACCGCCTAAGTATATCTTATTTTCATCTCATCTTTAGTCATACCAGGGAAGAATAATAAAAGCCATGACGAAACGAGAAAAGACGACGTATCGATTTGCAAAGTCTGGCCTTAATATAGACGCTTTTGCCCTAAAGTAGGGACAATGTAATCAACACAATGAGGCTATTTACAAAGAGCCAGGAAGAAAAGAGCATCTAAAGAAAAAAATGCATAATCTTCTGAAACTGAATTTATGGCCATAAAGATCAGTGCCCGACACACTTTTTGTACATGCAAAGCAAAAGGAATCAACCCCTGTGAATGGCTAGTAGATACCCTCAATAAAATCCCATCTCACCTGATCAACCGAATACATGAGCTGTTCACGGGTTATAAACAGAAAAATAATGTGTTGTTGCTCGGTCGGTTACTAACATTAAGCCGAATATACAAAAGCCCACCAAAAATCTTCCAACTTAAGACACGAAGCCAGCCCGGCTTTTGAATATTTGCCATTCAGCCAGCCCGGATGATGGACTGAATTCCTCTTAGGTGTATTCCTGTCTTTTTTGTCGGATGGATGGCTGGCTTTTGCTGGTCAAAGCAGGAAGAAAGAACTTGTCATCCGAAATGAAAGGCACGGCAGCCCACTGCGCATGGAGGGCTCTTTGTTCCGGAAACTCACTCCCCGGGGTGTCTCACTTTACACCGAAATACCCAACTGAAATTTACACGAATATAACAGAGAAGCTGAGAAAGGATATAAAAAGCCTGTTGGATAGATTGGAAATTTGAGTGAAAGCTTACTTTTATACGGAAAAATATGCGCCATATGGCGTATAGACAGATGTTACCGGTCAGTGTAAAATGACAGCCATCGCACATTCCAGCACATTTGGTTTTGTCCAACACTCAAAGCCGACCCTTCGCTAAACCAAAAGAGTTTGAATTTTTACCACCGCACGGACGACAAAACTCAGAATAAATTGTATTTTTGACGAATTAGTCCAAACAATAAAGACAAGATGAATTCTTTTGGAGAATATTTACGAAGCAGACGAGAACAACTGGGACTTCCACTCAGAAAAGTTGCTGCCGAACTCGACATTGACACGTCTATTCTGAGCAAGATTGAGAGAAGCGAAAGAGTTGCAACAAAAGAAATGCTTTCAACACTGGCAAAGACGCTGGACGTTCAAGAGAAAGAAATGGAAATTGAATTCATTAAAACATTTATACTATCGTACTTAGGAGAATTAAAATTTTTGAAAAGCGGCTTGGAAGAAACGCTGAACACTATTAAAAGCCGTAATTAAATATGAGTTTAGATAATAAGATAGACCAAACAGACCTAACTTTCTTCACCAATGAAGAAGGGCATACATTATTAAGTAGATTTAAATCTACCCTGAAAGACACCCAATTATTTGATGTGTTGGTGGGTTATTTTAGAGCAAGCGGATTCCATCAATTGTATGACGCATTAGAACCTATTGAGAAAATCAGAATTCTTGTCGGCTTAAATGTAGATAGAGATTCGTATGAAATAATGCAATACCATGAACAAAGTTCTACGATTGACTTTGAATCGCATCAGCGGACAAAAAAACGGTACCAACAGAACCTAAAAGAAGAAATTGAAAACAGCCACGAAAACGACAACCTACTTGAAATAGGAATTCGCAAATTTATTGAGTTTCTGAATACCGACTGCCAAGACCCTGCAATGGATAAGGCATACAAGGGCAATGGTAAGAAACTTGAAATACGAGCATACCCAACCAAAAACATTCACGCTAAAGTTTATATCGGAAAGTTCAAGCCTGAAGATCGAGACTATGGTTTTGTAATTACAGGTTCAAGTAATTTTTCTGAATCAGGTTTTGTTGCAAACCGAGAATTCAATGTTGAGCTAAGAAATAAAAGCGATGTACTCTTCGCTGAAAATCAGTTTAATCAGCTTTGGAGAGAATCAGTAGATATTTCAGAAGATTTTGTTGACACGATTCAGAACAAAACTTGGCTCAATGACCAAATCAAACCTTATGAACTCTATCTGAAACTGATTTACGAGTATCTGGAAGAAGACATCAATTTAGCTGACGAGTTTGAACCATTCCTCCCAGAAGGTTTTATGAAATTGAAATACCAAAATCAAGCATCTATCCAAGCAAAAAAGATTTTGGAAAGATACAATGGAGTTTTCTTAGCAGATGTAGTTGGTTTGGGTAAAACCTTTATCACTGCCTTGTTGCTTCAACAATTACAAGGCAGAACGCTAGTGATTTGTCCGCCTGTACTTATAGAATACTGGAAAGATTCTCTTTTTGATTTTGGTATCAGAAGTTTTAAGGTAGAATCTTTGGGTAAATTGGAACACATCATCAAGAATGGTCTGGAACGCTACGACTACATTGTAGTAGATGAAGCACACCGATTCCGGAATGAAAACACACAATCTTATGCCAACTTGCTTGACATATGCCGTGGCAAGAAAGTAATTTTGGTAACTGCAACACCTCTAAACAATACGGTTGACGACATTTTCGCTCAATTGAAATTATTTCAAGCACCTAAAAACGCAACTATTCCAGGTATTCCAAATCTTGAAAAATACTTTGCAAGTTTCAGGACACGTTTAGCTAAGCTTGAAAAGACTGACCCTGAATACAAAAAACTTATCAAGAACATATCAGACGATATCAGAAACAGCATCTTGCGGTATGTAATGGTTCGTAGAACTCGAACAGATGTAATGACCTATTTTAAACAAGATATGAAACTTCAAGGGTTGACTTTTCCTAATTTAGACAATCCACAAAAAATCGTTTACAAATACGAAGGTAATTTAGAAATAGTTTTCAACCATACTATCAAAAAACTTCAGGAGTTTACTTATGCGCGATATACACCTTTACTATTCTACGTCGGCAATAAAGCATTGAGCGAATTTGAAATGCAGCAGCAACGAAACGTTGGAGGTTTCATGAAAGGTATTTTGGTAAAGCGGTTAGAAAGCAGTTTTTACGCATTCCGCCAAAGTGTTGACCGTTTCATTACATCTTATGAGAAGTTCATAGCTATGTATCAAAACGGTACGGTTTATATCAGCAAGAAAGTGGATGTATATGAATTGATTGAAAGTGACAATTTTGAACGTCTTGAAAAATTTGTCGAAGAAGAGAATGTACAGAAATTCGATTCAAAAGACTTTAAAAAGGAGTTTATTGATAAATTGGAGTTTGACCTTTCCATCTTGAAGGAAGTGAAAAATTTATGGCAAAATGTAAACTCCGATCCCAAATTAGAAATGTTTATTCATGAACTTAAAACTAAAACTTCACTGAAAAACAACAAACTGGTAATTTTCACCGAATCCAAAGAAACAGGAGATTACATTTACGATGCACTTCAAGACGAGTTCAGTGGCAAGGTTATGTTTTATTCCAGCACAGGTGGAAGACACACAGATAAAAATCTGACTTCAAATCACACCATTTCCAGAGATATTATTACAGCGAACTTCGACCCGAAATATAAAGAAAAAAGAGACGATCTTAAAATACTGATAACCACTGACGTTTTGGCTGAAGGTATCAATTTGCATCGTTCCAATGTGCTTATTAATTATGATTTGCCATGGAATCCCACCCGAGTTTTACAACGTGCAGGGCGAGTCAATCGCCTGGGAAGCAACTTCTCCACTGTATATATCTTCAATTTCTTCCCCACTACACAATCAGACGAGCATCTTGGATTAGAAATTAACATCACTAACAAAATCCAAATGTTTCACGACATTCTGGGTGAAGATGCTAAATACCTGAGTGATGGAGAAGAATTCGGCAGTCAGGAACTATTCAATACTTTGAATAGTAAAACAGCCTATACAGGTGAAGATGTCGAAGGCGATTCTGAATTGAAGTATCTGGAAATGATGAGAAAAATCAGAGACGAACAACCCGACTTGTTTGAAAAAATAAGAAACCTCCCAAAGAAAGCCCGCTCCGGATTTAAAAAAGAAAAATTGGATGATGATGCTTTAGTTACTTTCTTCCGTATAGGAATGCTTAAAAAGTTTTACATCAACCTAGGTGATAAATCAAATGAAATTACCTTTTTTGATGCGGTTAGAGAAATGGAATGCAGCCCGGATACCAAACGTGAAAACATACCAAATACCTATTATCATATGCTGCAGACCAATAAAGCCCGCTTTGAATTAGATACTACTGATGGTGATGAACCAACCAAGGGAAGTGGCGGACGCTCTAACCTAAAATATATCGAAACCAGATTGAAAGAAAAGTCCTTCAAAAACTTCAAAGGATTTACCGAATCCAATGATGAGTTTTTAAACGGTGTTCGTGGTATGCTGGCAAATGGGACCATTGCAAAGAAAACAACCCAGGTAATAAAAGCAGATTTGGAAAAAACCACAGACCCTTTACAGATCTTGCACATCCTGGAGAAGCATATCCGCTTTGTTGCAATTGAAAGAGAACAGATTTCCAAGAAATTTCAGAACCGTGAAGTTATCCTTTCAGGATACTTAGTGAAATAGAACGCTGATGACGCAGATAAAGCAGATTAACGCTGAATATGGAATACGATACTTATAAACATACTGACATCACAGAGAAAATAATCAAAGCATTTTACAAGGTATATAATACTTTGGGATATGGGTTTCTTGAAAAAGTGTATGAGAATGCGTTATTTATTGAACTGCAATCTATGGGCATATTTGTTGAAAAACAACGAAGAATAAAAGTATTTTATTTAGAACATGAAGTTGGAGATTATTTCGCTGACTTGATTGTGGATAATAAAGTGATTGTCGAGCTTAAAGCTTCTGAAGCCTTATGTGAAGAACACGAGTATCAACTTATCAATTACCTTAAAGCGACTGAAATTGAAGTAGGGCTGTTGCTCAACTTCGGTAAAAGACCAGAGTTCAAACGAAAAATATTTTCAAATGAATGATAGAACACTGATAACGCAGATACAACTGATTCCCGCAGATAAGATCAGCGTCAATCAGGCCAATCCGCGTCATCTGCGTGCCAATAGAACACTGATAACGCAGATACAACTGATTCCCGCAGATAAGATCAGTGCCAATCAGCCCAATCCGCGTCATCTGCGTGCCAATAGAACACTGATAACGCAGATACAACTGATTCCCGCAGATAAGA
>Ga0116144_10002952_pt1 | contig 17551 bp, 7 predicted proteins | sample AD_UKC035_MetaG_FD_89746 | JGI IMG/M metagenome (GOLD analysis project Ga0116144, IMG submission 89746) | Active sludge microbial communities of municipal wastewater-treating anaerobic digesters from USA - AD_UKC035_MetaG | ecosystem: Engineered > Bioreactor > Anaerobic > Digestate | place: USA...
ATCTATACGTTCAACATAACAGGCAGCGATTATCGCTGCCTGTTATGCATTTAGCAAATCAAGATTTCTCTAAAGTCAGGGCTAAAAACTCTATTCAAGATCGAGAGATTTGCCGCCCATAAACACACCTTCTGTGGTGCCGCAGAAGATTCGGCGGGTCCCAACGTTGCCCGGTGACAGACCCAGAGTATTGATCGCGGTGTGCCCTTCAAGACCTGATTTTATTTGTTTCCAGTTGGCGCCGGCGTCTCGGGTACGGTAGAGACCGGCTTCTGTGCCAATATAAACATTTATCGTATTTATCGGATCGATAAAGATATCTCTAACGTTTACTGGAGATATACCGGAAATCTGGGTAAAGCTGGTGCCATCGGTGGTTCTAAAAATGCCAACGTCTTTGCCCTTCCAGATGGTGGTTGGCGTATTCGGGTCAATGGCCATTGAAAGAACCACCCCTCCAGCCGGGTCAAAATAATAAATTCCTGAAGCCCCGACAGAATACCAGTTATTAACTGTTTCAGGGTTTCCTGCGGGATAACCAGAGGGAATTAAAACGCCCGCAGGGACAGGTGTACCGGTCACAGGAAGAGTTGTCCGGCCAATGTGAAGATACTCGGCAGTCCGAACGCCAGTCAGCTTAATATAGCCGTGCCGGAACACGTCTGGATTTCTTGATGCAAGATAGTCTGTGAAGCCGACATAAATTGAATTCGGGTCCTTAGCAGACATTTCTATGCACGTAAAAACCATCGTACCAGAAGCGGCACGGTGTGAAGGCTTATTTAAAGGATCTGATTGCTCCGGCCTAATCAGTGATCCAGTTACCAAAGTGGGAGTAGCAACTGATCCTGTATTCTGAGTCCAATCCCAACTGTAGTATTGAGGAACACTGTATATCTGGTCATCGTCATACAGGGTGCCATCATAATCATAAGTATTAACCCCGTCCCACTTAAACCTGACAACCCCCTGGTCACGGCCAACTGCATACATATAGGTGTCATCGCTGGGGTCAATGACTACTGCGGAAATATTTTTGGTAAAGTCATAGGTGTAAGTCGCCTCAGTAAAACCTGCGCTCACTTCAGCATCTCTAGGATATGGAATAACTAATGCAGAAAAGGTTGTTCCACCATCGGTTGAAAGACGAACCCCGTTATTTGTAGCGGCAACAACACGATCTGAGTCTTGCGAACTTATTGAAACATCATACACAAGAATGTTCGATAGAGCTGTTGGTAACCACGTGTAACTCCAGTCCAATGGATCTGCAGAGGCCTTAAAAACACCGTCGCTGTTTGTGCCGGCATACAAAATTCTGTCGTCAGCAACAGGCGTGGTCTGTACAATCTGGAGACTGTTAACAGGCAGGACTGTGCCTGTATTGTTCTCAAGATCATCTGAAAATGGAGCCCAGAAATCAAGCAGATTGATGGTTACCGTTGCAAAAACACTCGTATTATAATTACTGACTGCTTTAAGGACTACCGAATTTTGTGGTCTATCATCGGGGGCACTATAGATACCAGTTGTTCCATCCATTGTTCCGTAGGTAGAGTTGCCACCAGCGATCTCCTGAACATACCACATCACAGATGGGTCAGTGCCTGGTATTAAAGGTGATACTTCTGCGAAAAACTTTTGCTGGCCAACTTCCAGAGTGATAGAGGCCACTGTTACCTTATTGGCCGGATCATTTGTATAACCCTTGTAAATCGTCAGCTTTAAATCACGCAAATCTATTTTGGCTTCTGCATATATAGAATTATCTTCCCTGCTGACAGCTCTAATGTTTATCTCTGTGACTTCGGTCCCTAAGCTGGTTGGAAAGGTCGTCGGTGGCGTGTAGTATACATCGCTACCAGACAACTCAAGCTTGCCGTTAGGTCTGACTATGCCATTAGCAGTCTCAGCTACAGCCCATGACTGTGAAGCATTTTTATATTCCCAGGTAACTTCAGAATCACTGATATAATTCTCAACCAATGCCTTAAAAAGAGTAGGAATGGTCGATTTCAGATATAATTCTTTATTTTCTGGGGTTATATAGACTTTCACTTTTGGCGCCAGGGTAATTGTGGAAGTTGCGCTAGGTCGATCTGTGCCCTCTATGACGTATGCACCGAGACGGAGCGGCGAAGAGGCGATGTCAACTGAGGGGGATGCATATACCCGGATACTCGATTGGCCACCGAGCAAAGGAGTGTCTGTAGATGTTAGTGATATTGATGGCATGAATGAACCGCCATCAGGCAGCACCCAGTGCATGGTTGCAGCGATTGACGAAGATGTTTCTGCGACAAAGTCAGCATAGCCATCGATCACTCTGATGTTGGCCGTAGAAGGATTAATTGCAACGTATGTTCCATCAGTGATTTCAAAATAAATAGTCTTAGTTCTTGTAGGATCTTCCAATGATGAGATTAAAAGAGGAACTTTTGCCGGGGACGGTACTGTGCCCGGCGCAGTATAGGTAAGTGAAGCAACGTTTGTCACGGATGGATGTTGAGTAAGAACGGCAGAGCCATATGTACTTGCAGGAGATGGCACAGACACAGTGCCGGTCGCCGTACTGTTGGCAAACGTAACAGTAATTGTTGCAGTATCACCTTTCGAAATTTTGTAATCAGTCTGGGAAGTGATCACTTCTACCTGAGTCTGCAATTCAAAAGTAACTGAATTGGTAACACTGGTGTCTTCTAGCAAATACGCGGCAATGGTCACTGTCGCTGCTTCGGTAATATTGGCCGGTGCCGAATATAGGCCATCAGAAGAAATACTCCCGTGTTTCAACGGATTAAGCGGTGTAGGATCTGTAATGCGCCAGCGTACCGTACCAGTGACATTTTCTTTGAGAGCGGTGAAAGTCTGCGTGTCGCCAGAATTGAAAGGTCCGGCGACCTGGGGGCTTATCTTCAAATTTGGCCCCAGCACATCAATTGAGATTATATTCAAAGCTGTTTCATTGGCAACGCCGTCAGAGAATTTGTAATACAGGTTGAAGGTGCCGTTTCCGGTGAAATTAGTACTAACAAGTTCAATTGGCGCAACTGGAATCGACTTATTTACAAACACTGTCGGAACCGCGACACCAGCAGAAGCCAACGCGTATGAAACAGTTGCGGTATTCAGATCAGTAATGGCAAAGTGCAGATAAACAGGTAACGAAGCTACGAGAATTTGCGTGACCGCTGCCGAGGTTGGTGCAATCGTTTTGCGAAATGTAGCGGTGTTGCCAGTAGGTGCGGTGTTGTTTACCGTTACATTCAGCGTAAGCGGTTCTGTTTCGATCCAGGCAGTTTCAGCATTTCTGAACTTGCAATAAATTGTTTGAGCACCTGTTTCAGTTAGAACGTAAGGTGCTTTTTTTGTGTTGTAGCTTTCCCAGGCTGTTGTAGTAGAAGCGAGATTTGCTACGCTGGTCGCGAGTTTCATTCCAGTAGCACCTGCTGCGTATAGATCAAGGTCTACCCATGTTTTGTTCATTGGTTGAGCATCTTTGGTGCTGATTGTTGCGTTCTCCGGGCCCCGGGCAGTTATTGTATCACTGACAGTGAGGTATTCGTTGCGTGTATTGTGCTTGAATCTGGCATAGAGGGTTTTTTCTCCAGGAAGTTTGTCAGAAAATTCATAAGAGGTTGTTGCCGCTGTTTGAGTCGCGGTTACGCCAAAAAAATCACCAGTTTCTGACAAATACATGACGGTAGAATAATCCGACGCAGTAGCCACCATGACTTCAACACGGGAACTGCTGGTAAAAGCATCGCCACCATTTAGAATAATTGACGGGCTGGCAGCTGCCCCAAGTGCCACAGTAACGTCTAACGAAATCAACTGTGTTTCAACATGACCGGCATTGCGATACTTGGCGTAAATTGTATGTTTGCCTTCAGTTTGAGCCAATTCAAAATTGGTAGAATAGTTAAATGTGGTCCACATGGTTTCGCTGGCCAGTAGCGCATAATCCTCTGTGATGAGCATCTGGCTGGCGCCAATGGCAAAGGGGCTCAGATTCAGCGTATAAGTTGCCAGAGGCTGTGTGTCATTGGTGGTAAGAGCACTGTTGCTTGGGCCGATCAGGGTGATGCTGTCGCTGACCGTGGTATAAGTGCCTGAGGCGTTTTGAAAGCGCACGTAAATGTTTTTTAATCCGGCTTCAGGTGATACCTTGTATTGATGTGTGTGTTGCCGATCAGCATTGTCGGGGAAAGTTGTTTCGGTTGCTGTCGAAAAATTCAGGCTTTCAGAGACCGAGAAGCTCGCTGCATCGACTGAATACATTTTCAGGGTGAGTGTTGCCAGGCTGCTGCTTGTGTCGCCATTATTGATCAGAAGAGTCGGAGCATCCGGTTCGGGGATGTCTACCGTTACATTCAGCGTCATTACCTCGGTTTCGACATCGTAGGCGTTGCGATACTTTGCGTATATAGTGTGATTGCCTTCGGTCAGGGTTAAATCGAAAGGATAGTTGTAGGCAAAAGTATTCCAGCCAATACCTGCAGAGAGGCTGGCATAGCTTTCCGTGATCAACATTTCCTGGGCACCGTTGGCAAAGGGCCGCAGATTTACCGTGTGTGTCGATAACGGTAATGCGTCTTGAGTTGTCAGAGAGTAAGATGTCGGTCCGACCAGATTTATGCTGTCATTTACGGTTGTGTAAGTTCCAGAGGCGTTTGAGAATCTTACATATACGGTTTTGGTGCCGGCAACTTTAGAAAGTGGATAATTGCTGACAATCATCGAGCCATCGGCCGGATTCTTTACATAGCCCGCAACCGGTGCTGTTGAGAAATCGGGGCTTTCGGATACCGAATAACTGGCCGCATCGGCCGAAAACATGCGTAACGTGACAAGATAATCGCTGGTGTTAAGATCTCCATAGTTTACCACGACACTGGGTGATTCCAACTGTTCGCTGGCAACCGTCAGTTTGAGCTCCATCACCGGGGTCTCGACCAGACCGGCGTTGCGGTATTTTGCATAGACAGTGTGTTCACCAGTAAACATGGCAAGGTCAAAAGTATCAGCAAATGAGAATGGGCTCCAGCCTGTTCCAGATTCAATATTCGCATAATTTTCGGTTATCAGCATTTCGCTGGCGCCGTTGGCGAAAGGCTTGAGGTTTACCGTGTTGGTCGACAGCGGCAGAGAGTCGTCTGTCGTCAGTGTGTAGCTGGTTGGCCCCAGCAAAGAAATTTCGTCACTGACTATTGTATAATCTCCTGAAGAATCGGCGAAACGCACATAAACTGTTTTATTGCCAGCGACAGCCGGAAGGGTATAGGGGTGAAATACTGTGTGTGCCGGACTGGTTGGCAATACCGTGAATGGAACGACGGCAGAGCCGGCAAAACTTGGCGAGTCAGACACGGTAAAGCTGGCTGCAGATTCAGAAAACAGGCGCAGAGTCACGGTTCGCGAGCTGACGGAAACGTCACCATCATTGATCAATACTGTGGGCGAGGCTTCGGGAATTGTGGCAACCCTTACATTCAGTGTCACGACTGGTGTTTCTACCAGGCCGGCGTTGCGATACTTCGCATAAATTGTATGATCGCCCTCTGTATTTTTCAACGTAAAGTCAAGCGTATAGGAAAACGAATCCCAGCCAATTCCGGTTATCAGGTCCGAATAACTTTCGGTGATCAGCATCTCAGCTGCATTTTCGGCCAGGGGACGGAGATGTACCGAAAAAGTCGAAAGAGGCTGCGGATCAGGAGTTGAAAGGCTGGGTTCCAGAGGCCCGACCAGCTCGATCGAGTCATTGGCAACCACAAATGAGCCTGAAGCGTCTTCAAAGCGCACATATACGGTTTTGTTGCCTGTCGATGGACTCAGCGTATAGCTGACTATCATTGCGCCATTGGGCGCGTTGTCTACATAATTCTGGTAGTCTACACTGCTGAAGGTATCACTTTGTGAAATCTTGATTCTGGTTGCAGTTTCAGAGAACAGTGTGAGAGAAGCCACGCAGCGGTCGGTAGACGAGTCGCCATCATTGATTTTTACCGTTCCGTTTACCGGACTGTATTCGGTGTCGGGTTCAAGTATTTTTACCGGCAGAATTGCTACCGGTGAACGATTTCCGACACCATCGACAAAACAGTAGTACAGATGGTATGTCCCATACCCTGGAAAGTCGCCTGGGTTGAACGGTACCGGCAGAATTGGCAGTGCATAATCGTCAAGCACTGGTGTTGGCTGGTCGGCCCGGATCAGTTTGTAGGAAACAGTAGCAGTTTTGGAATCACTGATGTTGAAATGCAGGTAAAATGGCATCGATGCCGGACCAATCTCGCTTATCTGCTGAGAATTGGTAGCCACCGTCGCTCTGAAAGTGGCGTTATTTCCTGTTGGCACTGTTGAATTGACGCTGACCGTAGCCTGCAGCAGGTCGGTTTCGACCCAGCTGGTGGTTGAGTTGTAAAATTTGCAGTAAATAACGTGAGTGCCGGTACGATTTTCAAGGGGAAGCACCTTACGGTAGCTGAATGCTTCCCAGCCTGAGGCCGCAGGGTTGGTAAAACTTGCCAGACTCTCACTGATCAGCATTCGGCTGGCATTTTCGGCATTGAGGCTTAATTCTACCCACATCTTGTTGAGTGGAAGCGGATCGAGGACGGTCATGGACGGATTGGCCGGCCCGACCAGGGTGATTGTATCACTTGCAAAACCATAAGAGCCAGAAGCGCTCTCAAACCTGGCATAAATGCGTTTTAAACCCGCTGTCGGCGGCGATATGCTATAAGGAATGTTCATTCCGTTCGGGTCGGCAACATAATCTATATCGGGTATAGTGCTGAAGCTTTCGATTGGCGAAACTCTGACCTTGCTCGCCGTGCTCGAGTAAAGATTCAATGAGAGGTTGCTGCTCTCGCTGACGGCGTCACCGTAATTGATGGTTATCCGGCCGGTGGTTGGGGTCACTATGTCGTCAGGGTTTATTATTTTTATCGAAGTGACCCCAATGGCGCTCTTGTTGCCTACGCCATCGATAAACTGGTAATAGAGATTGAAGATGCCATAACCTCCGAATGAAGGCTGGGTGAGCGGGATTGGAGCCACCGGGACATTTTCGATAGTCATGTCGGCATCAGCAGGTACAGCGGCTCCACCAGGAACTATTTTCCAGGCGATCGATGTCGTCGTTGAATCGAGAATTGTAAAGTGCAGATAAATCGGCATCGATGCCGGGGCTACTTCGGTAACTCTGGTTGAATCAGCTGCCGCAGTGGTTCTGAATGCTACGGTATTGCCTGTGGGTGCCGTTGCGTTTACAGTAACGGTAGTCTGCACCGGAACACTTTCGATCCAGTCGCTGGCCGCATTACGGTATTTCGCATAAATTGTTCGTTGCCCTGTCGTGTCGCCGAGTGGGTAAACCAGTGAGGTCTGGTAAGGAATCCACCCGGAATTCAGTGTTTTGACACCGGGATCCTCGGTTACGATCATGTCGGTGGCACCTTCAGCATAAAGCTCAAGCTGCACCCAGTTCTTGTTTAGAGGCTGGACTTCTTTGGTGTAAAGCGTTGCGCTGGCCGGGCCACGGGCCATAATACCATCAGAAACAACCTCGGCCTCGTTGCTCTGTGGATTGAAAAATCTGGCATAAATTGTTTTCTGCCCTTCGCTGCGGTTGATTTCCCATGTGGCCTCTTCAACAGGCAGTTCGGCAGAATTATAAAAGGTTCCATCATTTGAAAGCTGCATTTTGGTGTAAATTCCAGAACTCAGAACCTTGATCTGAACCTTCGAAGAAGTTGTTACTGCATCGCCAAGATTGACCATGATAGTCGGAGTGGCAGGTGTAACCTCGGATACCAGAACGTCGAAAGTTAGAACAGGAGTTTCGGCATTACCGGAATTGCGATATTTTGCATAGATTGTGTGTTTTCCAAGAAATTTTTCAAGGTTGAAAACCGTTGAATATGTGAAGGGCCGCCATAGTGCCTGATCATCGATCTGACCATAAGACTCGGTAATCAGCATCTGGGCCGCGTTTATCGCAAATGGCCGCAGATTTATACTGAAACTAGAGAGAGGCTGTGTATCTATGGTTGATATTGAATAGCTGGAAGGCCCAACGAGAAGAATTGAATCGCTGCTGATCGAGAACGCTCCGGAAGCATCTTCCATACGGACAAAAATTAATTTATCACCGGCCAGTGGTGTAAGAATGTAGTCAGCGATTCGCATGGTGTTGCTGCCAACATTCGCAACGAACGGGATGTCAGCCACACTGCTGAAATTTTGGTGCTCAGCAATTCTGAGCTTGGTGGTGACATCTGACGTTATACTTACTGAAACTTTGTTCGATTCTGTGCTTGGGTCGCCATCATTGATCTTAACGCTGCTGCTGCTTGGTGGCTCGCCTTCGACTTCGATGCTTTCGACCAGAATAGTGGTTGAATTGCTGGCATCATCGTAAAACATTGCGTAAACAGTCTGAAGCCCATAGCCGCCAAGAGTCCATGCTTTGGTTTTGCTGAAGCGCTCCTGTGCAGCGCCAGTAAAATTTTCGTTGTTGGAGATCAGCATGTATATAGATTCGCCATCGTCGCCGGTCACGTCGAGTGTAAGTTTTACGCTTAGAGACTTGGTGGTCTCCTCACCGCCGTTAATGAGCATGGAAGGGTCGGCAGGAGCCTTGGTGTCCAGGGTAATTCTTCCTTCGATAACTGATGAAATATTACCCAGTGAATCTTTGAATCTTACATAGATCAATTTCTCGCCATCACCGGTGGGAAGAACGTATTTGTAAGGATTTGCGAATTTCAACCAGCCTTTATCGTCTACAAATGAATTGGTTTCTTGAATCTGCATTTCAACAGGCTGCTTGGAATAGGTGAAGCTGAGCAGGGCCTTGCTGGTATTGGTTTTGAGCGCTCCATTGTTAACCAGCATTTCGACCTGAGGACCGGCAGTATCGAGCTGTATGGTTGCCGAAAAAGACTTGCTTTCGTCGGCAGTGCCTCCCTTGAATCTCACATAAATGGTTTTGGGGCCGTCGCCCGAAGAAATCTTGACTTTCCTGGTGCTTGTGTAGGTTTCCCAGAACGAATTCAAAAAGTCAGCACTGTCAGAAATCTGCATTTGTTGTGCGCCAGGGTAGAGTATGGTCAGTATGACATCGAGTTCGTTGGTCAACGCCTCCCCATTGTTGATCCATACTCCAATATATCCTGTGTTATCAGTCTGCAGTAATATTGAATCATTGATAACTCCACTCAGGTTGCCAAGCAAATCTTTGAACTGAACATAAATTCTTCGCGTACCTTCACCTGCGGTAAACGTCAGATCTTTGAATGAGGAGTAGGATTCCCATGGCTGTGAGGTTAAGTCTTCACTGGTTCCAATGCGCATCTGCGAGGCACCATCGGCATTGAAATAAATTCGGTTGGCCAGCTTTCTTGTGATTATATCGCCATTGTTGATGCTGGCAGAAAGGTTCGTTGGGCCGGCAGATGTTGATGTGGTGGTGTATATAACCGGGTAAACGAGCGTCTGGCCATCCTGTGCCCTCAGTTTGATTGTGACCCCGTAACGTGTGCCGGCAACCAGTCCGGAAATGTCTACCTGGTGATTCTGGGTATAGGTATTTCCTGACGAAACGGTGGTCGGGTCTTCTGTTGATGCTTTGTATTCGACCTGAGCCATAGTTGTAACGGTTGATTCAAAACGCAGCCTGAAAGACGACGAGGTAATCTGGTCGAGAAGCACGTTGCTGAGGTCTAGAAGTGACTTGTCTGGTATCCGCACCGGGTTTCCGGTAATTACCTGGGCTCCACTGAAAAATTGGATTTCTGATTCACCGGTGCTGGCAAAAATGTCATAAATGCCATCTGGAACATCGGTAAAATAAAAATAGCCCTGAGAATCAGTACGGGTGCTGCCAAGTATCAGACCTGTGGCATTTTTTGCCAGAACAGGAATGCCGCCATAGAAAGATCTGTCGGCAAAATATACTCGACCGGAAAGTAGAGCGCTGGCAGGAATAACCGGTCCAGGCAAACTGGATCCGCTTCCACCACCGCCACCGCCGCCACCCAGGCCGAGGCAGCCGATAAACACACACAAAATTGTTACAAGCGCAAGAACTGCCAGATTACGCATATTTCCCAGTCTAGCACGGTCTCGTCGATAAAATCAATGCATACAGAACAATTTCAGAGAAGTATTCTGCCGGGTTTTATATGGCAATCCAAACTGAATTATTTCCGAATAATCATTTGTGCCAGTGCACTTAATCGATTTTGTTTTTCGATTACACGGGCACGGGGACGTCAGAGAGAGTCGTAGCGCTGCTTGAGGGCCTGGATGTCCTGCCACATCTGCCAGTTGGGGCTGCCCTTTTCGCGAGCCTGCGAACGTAGCAGAAACGAAGGGTGATACATCGCCATCGTCGGAATATCGAAAATCGAGTTGAACCATTGCCCGTGAATGCGGGTGATATCAGGCGATTCCGGGCCGATGACGAATTTTACCGCAACATTGCCGAGGCAGGCGATCAGAGAGGGGTTGAGCAGGCGCAGCTGGCGCTGTAGATAAGGCGTGCAGCAGATCATCTCTGAGAGTGTCGGGTCGCGATTCTCTGGCGGCCGGCACTTGAGAATGTTACAGATGAAAACTTCTTCGCGCCTGAAGCCGGCGGCAGCGAGAATCTTGTCGAGATGCTGGCCGGCGCGGCCGACGAAGGGAATACCGGTGGCGTCTTCGTCACCGCCGGGTGCCTCGCCGATAAAGACCAGTCTGACACTGGCAGGGCCGATGCCAGGAACCGTTTTGGTGCGGGTTTTGCAGAGGTCGCATTTCTGGCACTGTGCGATCTCGCCAGCGATGCGTTCGAGCGAATCGTCGGCGATATCAGGCAATGGCTCCAGGCGTTGTGGTTTGCGCGGTTTGCGTATGCCGGTCAGCAGAGATTCGATTTCCTGGTCTGATTGCTGAGCTGTTTTCTTTTCGACTGTCGGCAGTTGATGGATATTTGACGCAGGTCTGCGTGGCGCGCCGGACCCTGGAATGGTGCGCAGTTGAGTTGGTTCCGGTACGTCGGGCAGGTCGGCAGCGAATTTGAGCAGGTCGAATTCTTCGCCGGGCACTGGTCGCTGAATTTCGGCTTCGTAACAGCCGGCCGCCGAGGGTGGCGTCAGCAGTGTGATCAGGTCGATGGCTTCGATGCTTTCATCATCGCCTTTTTTGCGTTTCGCCGCCAATGCAACCTCCCAAAACGGTGTTATTTGCCGCTCTGATTGTCGATTCGATAAGCCCTGGTCACGCCAATTACGCGCTGCACAGCCTTAAGCAGGCCATCGAGCATGTTCGAATCGCGCACTTCGATCGAAAAATCAAGCACCCCGGTCTTCTGTTTCGTTGTTCGGGCTATGGCTGAATGAATATTGATGCCCTGATTGGCGATAACACTGGTTACCGAGTTGAGCATGCCCTTGCGGTCTGTCGTCTCGATGCGGATCTTGGCGAGGTAATCGCCTTCCGGAGTCAGTTCTTCGGCAATGCCGAGGTCCCATCTGACGTCGATCAGCCGGTCTTCGGTATCGTTCTGCAGGTTGCGCGCGTTCGGGCAGTCTTTTTTATGCACGGTGACGCCGCGTCCTCGCGTGATATAACCGATTATCTCATCGCCGGGAATTGGATTGCAGCAGCGCGACATCTTGATCAGGGCGTCTTCGAGGCCGCCGACGATGATGCGCGGGCCTTTGTTGTCGCGTTTTTTCTGCTTTTCGCGCCGGGCCGCCTTGGTCGGGTGCTTGGGCGCCGATCTGGTGATGAGGTCGGGAAAAAGCTTGCCGATTACCTGCTGAGGCCTGACTTCGCCGGCGCCGATGCCAGCGTAGAGCTCTTCAATCGACGGAAATCCGAGCTCCTTGACCTTGCTGCCAAAGGCTGCGGTCTTGAAGGTTTTTTCGGTTTCGCGGTCGCCACCCAGTTTAATAAAGGTTTCGACGAATTCACGCTCGCCGCTGCTGACGTATTCGTCACGGAATTCCTTTTTGAGCCAGATGCGGATCTTGCGCTTGGCGCTGGCACTGCCGACGATCTTGAGCCAGTCGCGACTCGGGCCCTTCTGGTTCTTGCTGGTGAGAATTGAAACGATATCGCCATTCTGCAGGCGATATTCGAGTGGCACGATATGGCCGTTGACTTTGGCGCCGATGCAGCGATGGCCGACATCGGTATGGATCGTGTAGGCAAAATCGATTGGCGTGCTTCCACTCGGCAGTTCGATGACGTCACCCTTGGGAGTGAATACGTAGACGTGGTATTCGAACAGCTCGACCTTGACCGTCTCCATGAATTCGGAAGCGTCTTTTACGTCCTGATACCAGTCGATAAGGTTGCGCAGCCAGGAAAGCTTTTCTTTGTAGTCGGGCGTCGAATCTTTGCCGCCGGATTCTTTGTAGTCCCAGTGGGCGGCGATGCCCTCTTCGGCGATGCGATGCATTTCTTCGGTGCGAATCTGTATTTCGAGCGGTTTTCCGTCGAAAATGACGGTAGTGTGCAGCGACTGATACATATTGGGCTTGGGCACCGCGATGTAATCTTTGAAACGGCCGGGAATCGGCTTGTAATACTTGTGGACCATACCCAGCGCGCCGTAGCAGTCTTTGACCGATTCGGTCAGAATGCGCACGCCGAGAAAATCGTAGAGGCCCTCGATACTGGTGTTATATTTGAGGGTCTTGTTGTAGATCGAATAAGCCTGCTTGGGGCGGCCGGTGATGCGGGCTTTGATGCTGAACTCGATGAGGTGCTCTTCGAGTTGCTGCATGGCTTCGCGGAGTTTGCTGTCGCCTTCGAGGCCGGTAGAATTGAGAAATTCATAGATTTCTTTGGCTTTTTCGGGCTGCAGCACCTTGAAAGAAGTCTCTTCGAGTTCGCTCTTAACCTTGTTGATGCCGAGGCGGTGGGCGAGGGGAGCGTAGATTTCGATGGTTTCACGCGCGACATACTTTTGTTTGACCGGCGGCAGATATTGCAGAGTTCTGATGTTGTGCAGGCGGTCGGCGAGTTTGATCAGAATGACTCTGACGTCGTTGGTCATGGCAAACAGCATCTTGCGGAAGTTGGCTGCCTGGGCTGCGGTCGCCGAACTGAAGAACATTTTGTTCAGTTTGGTGACGCCTTCGACCAGCTGCGCCATGGTCGGGCCGAACATCGCTTCGATGTCGGCCGAAGTGGCGGCCGTGTCTTCGATGACGTCGTGCAGCAGAGCGGCACAGATAGACGTCGTATCGAGTTTTAGTTCGGCTGCTGCGATCAGAGCTACTGACTCAGGATGCAGAAAATACGGCTCGCCTGAGGCCCTGAACTGGTCTTTGTGGCAGTCTTCAGCAAATTTATAGGCGCGTTCGATGCGGTCGAAATCGGCCTCGGGGTTGTAAGCTTTAACGGCGTCGAAAATCTGTGAGAGCGAAATAGTCAATCACCTGCTGCTTTCGTCGGTGGAAGCGAAGCTTTTTATGGCTTCTTCGAGATTTGGCAGAACCATGAAATGGTGCGTAAACTGGGTAATCAGAAAGACCCGGCGCATCTTCTCACTGAGGTTGATCAGTCGCAGGTCACCATCTTTGGCGCGGGCCTTTTTGAGACCATGCACGAGCACACCCATTCCGGCTGAGCTCATGTATTGCAGGCCGGCAAGATCTATGATGATACGGTAGTGGCCCTGTTCGCACATCTGGTCGATTTTGTCGCGGAACTGATCTGAATTTTCGAAGGTAATTTCGCCGCTGACGGCTATAACTACAACATCGTTTTCATGTTGCTGGCTATCGATGGTAAGACTCATGAAAACTCCAATTCGTGCTGTGATGCATAAGTCTAGCACCGATTCTGACAAGGTGTCAAGCGGACTTTGCCGGGTCCGGCAAGTGTCGGCAAAAGAGCAGAAACCGCCGATTACACTGATTTGCGCAGAACGAAAGAAAAGAGCATCACCGTCTGCTCTGCAGTCCTTTCGGCGGCGTTTGCTTATTCCTGGTCGTCAGGGGAATCATTCGTGGTCGGGGCGAGGCCTGATTCGCGCAATGACAGGCGGTAACTCAGGGCCTCGAGTTCGGTGGTAAGGTCGACGTTATGAACATCGACATCTTCAGTCGAAAGCATTTTGAATGGGGCAAAGTTAAGCACGGCTTTGACCCCGGAAAGCATGACGATGTCATGAACTTCTTTGATCGCTGCAGCTGGAATGGTAAGCACGAGTATTTCGATGCCCTTTTCTTTAACTATGGCCGGAAGTTTTTCGATCGGCATGATGTTGCCGATGCCATCGACTTCGTTGCCGATGACAGCCGGGTCTTTGTCAAAGAGCGCGCAAACTTTGAAATTACGCCGTTCAAAACCAGTATAGAGAGCGAGCGCTGTGCCAAGACGTCCGCCGGCACCGATTATCGCTACCTTGCGCATCTTCTGCAGTCCAAGAATCTTGACGATGTGATCGCGCAGCTTCTTTACTGAATAGCCGACGCCGCGCTTGCCGAATTCGCCGAAATAGGCGAGATCTTTGCGCACCTGTGCCGGATTCAGCGCCAGTCGGCGGGCAAGATCATGCGAGGAGATTACCTTGACGCCATCACCGTCGAGTCCGTTGAGATAGCGCAGATAGATGGAAAGTCTTCTTATTGTCGCCTGTGGCGGGGCCAGTTTCTTGATCACCGGTTCATTTTTCTTCATTGCAAGCTTGTGTGAATTGTAGATTTACAATTACCACTTCCTATTTAGAATGTTTCTCTTTCATCACTGTTGAGCCGAGACGATTTAAGGGCGCAGCCGCAGAGAAATTCGCGGCAGGAAAGGCGGCTTTTGCCGGCGCGTTGCAGTTCAAGCAGGCGCAGGCTGCTGTTCTGGCCGCAGGCAACCTGAATACCGCTGCCGGGTTGCTGCTCGATCACTGTTCCGGGTTCTGCTGCTGTTTCTTTGCCCGGAGTCGCTCTGAAAACCTTGATTCTCTCGCCAGCGTCTTCGAACCATGCGCCAGGAGCCGGACACATTGCGCGCACGAGGTTTGCAATGCTGGAAGCCGGCTTGTACCAGTCGATTTTTGCCAGATCTGGTGTAATTTTGCCGGTGTAGGTTGCGGCTGAATGATCCTGGGGTATGGGCTCTATACAGCCGTCAGCATATTTCTTGAGGGTAGCTGCCAGCAGGTCGGCTCCCATCAGGCTCAGCCGATCATGCACGGCGGCAAAATCTTCTTCTGACGAAATCGGTGTGGTCTGCACGGCGAGAATGTCACCTTCGTCCATGCCTTTGCTCATGAGCATTATCGTGTTGCCGGTCTCGGTCAGGCCGTCGAGAATTGCCTGATGAATCGGTGAGGGGCCACGATAGGCCGGCAGGATCGAGGCGTGCAGGTTGACCGGTGCCAGTTTCGGAATGTCGAGAACGGCTTGCGGCAGAATCAGACCATAAGCGGCGACGACCAGAAAATCCGGGGCAAAGCTGCGCATGCGCTCGATCTCTTCAGGGGCATTGCGAAAGGTGGCCGGGGAGAAAACCTGAAGTCCATGTGATTCCGCAAAGATCTTGACCGGTGTTGGACTTGGCTTTTTTCCGCGTCCTTTTGGCCGGTCTGGCATGCAGTAAACTGCCAGCATTTCGAAGTCAGAATCCTGTGTCAGCTTTTCGAGGGCGGGCACCGCAAATTGCGGGCAGCCCATGAAAACCAGACGCAGGGGCATGTTTCTCATCAGAGGGGTGCCTCTTCTTCGTCATCATCATACAGCGATTCGCCGTTTTTGATCATTTCGAGTTCGTGTTTGATCTGCAGTTTGCGGGCCTTACTGATGCGGTCGATGAAGAGAACGCCATCGAGATGGTCGAGTTCATGCTGAATCGCGCGGGCAAGCAGGCCTTCTGCCTCTATTTCGTAGACTGACCCATCGATGTCGGTCGCCTCAGCCACGACTTTTTTGGCACGTTCGACTTTTTCGGTGAGTCCTGGCAATGACAGACAACCTTCGTCGCAGGTTTCCTTGCCCGAACTCTTGAGAATGCGTGGATTTATGAGAACCATCGGGTCGTCGCCAATGTCGATTACGGCGAGGCGGAGGTTCACACCCACCTGTGGTGCGGCCAGGCCAACACCTTTGGCTTCATTCATGGTTTCGAACATGTCGTCGACCAGGCGACGAATGTCGTCGTTAATTTCTGTGACCGGCTCAGATTCCGCTCGCAGCGGTTCTTCGCCATAGTGTAACACTCGATATTTCATGTTGACTCCAATGCTGCAATACAAAAAATTATGCCATGAGCATTATATCACAAAGTTTGCTCTGGCGCGATGTGATTGAAAAAACAGTGATCAGAGCATGAAGCAGGGGTTTATGTCTATGCTCAGGCGGGTGTCGCCAGGCTTTTTGAGCTGACGGCAGACTTCTTTTACCGTTCGTGTAAGCTGCTCGAAGTCGGGCATTTTGAGCAGCAGCTGAAAACGGTAGCGGTCGTTGATTTTCTCGATGGCGGCCGGTGCCGGACCCAGCAGCAGACTGGCATCGACTGCCGGGTGCGCGACAAAAAGGTCGTGCAGAGCTTTGGCCGTGTCTGCTGCCCGCTGTTTATCGGTTGCTGAAACAATGAAAGAGGCGAGTTCGATATATGGTGGAAACAGCGTTTCATGGCGCAGTTGCGCCTCTCTGGCGTAAAACCCGTGGTAATCTTCGGTCAGGGCGAATTGAATCGAGTGATGCTCCGGGTAGTAGGTTTGCAGAACGACCTCGCCAGGGCTGTCGCCACGCCCGGCGCGGCCGGAAACCTGTGCCAGCAGCGAGAAGTTTCGTTCAGAAGCGCGAAAGTCAGGCAGGCGCAGCAGGCTGTCGGCAGCGAGAATGCCTACCAGAGTGACGTTCGGAAAGTCAAGCCCCTTTGCCACCATCTGAGTGCCGACAAGAATGTCGATTTCGCCGCGGCCGAAGCGGTCAAGAATCTCTTCCATGCTGCCTTTTGTCGATACGCTGTCAGAGTCGAGGCGTTGAATGCGTGCTGTTGGAAAGTACCGCTGAGCCTCGCTTTCGACTCGCTGCGTGCCGGCGCCGAAAAATTTGATGGCGCGGCTGCCGCAGGCCGGGCAGATCTCGGGCACCGTTTGAATCTCGCTGCAGTAATGGCAGCGCATGATCTGGCTGCCGGTATGATAGACGAGCGAAACGTTGCATTTCGGGCATTCGACGGCCTTGCCACATTCGCGGCAGAAAACGAAACTGCTGTAGCCGCGGCGGTTGAGATAGAGTATCACCTGTTTGTGCGCTGCCAGGGTCTTTCTAATCGAATCACCAAGCTGCTGCGAAAAAATCGAACGATTCTTGCGGGCAACCAGCTCGTGGCGCATGTCGACAACCTTGACCAGAGGTGGTCGGCGATCGCTGACACGTGTATTCATTTCGACCAGCCGGCAGGCGCCGGTTGAACACTGATAAAATGAGTCTATTGTCGGAGTGGCAGAACCCATGACGAGCTGGGCGTTTTCGAGGCGACAGCGGTGATTCGCCACTTCACGCGCGTGATAACGCGGTGAATCGCCTTGCTTGAACGACGG
>Ga0116144_10002954_pt1 | contig 17545 bp, 17 predicted proteins | sample AD_UKC035_MetaG_FD_89746 | JGI IMG/M metagenome (GOLD analysis project Ga0116144, IMG submission 89746) | Active sludge microbial communities of municipal wastewater-treating anaerobic digesters from USA - AD_UKC035_MetaG | ecosystem: Engineered > Bioreactor > Anaerobic > Digestate | place: USA...
GTCAAAACTACCTGGCTCGAAATTTCGCTCATGAGAAGCACGCCTGCGCCCTTACTGTGTCTGCTAAACCGGATAGAAAATGAACTATATTGACTATGCTATTCAAATGTGACAGAGGACTAGCTATGCCTGAGCCTGCAAACTCAAGGAGAAGGTTGTAACACTGGCGGCATCGAAGAGTTGATGAGGTACCCGCACTGCTCCATGTCGTTCAATCGCTATGGCAAGCCATGCTCTTTGAAGGTTCTATACGAAGCTATTAAGAAAACCCGCCTCCCGGCGGGCTTTTTAGCTATGCAAGCATATGCAGGCTTTACCTAAGATATCATTTGCTGGTTATTTGCGTGATTATCTTCTTATACTTCCACCATCAATATCATCAGCTGCGATAACCTTCGCAACCCACGTGACAACCTTCACTTTCATCTCTTTCAGACTAGGATAGGTGGTATCTTCATCGATTTCCCAAATTGAAAGAAAGTCCCAGCCAACATAAGTGTCCTGCTGTTTCATTTCAGCAGTAGTCTTGCCCTCAAGAACTCCAATCCCACCACTGCCACCATCGGTTCAAGCAGAAGTTTCCACGTCCCAATAGTATCTGGATAAATTCCCCGGGCGATCACCAATTAATCCACCTGATATTCCCCATTCAGGGGCTTAGAAAATTTGTGTCACCAGTGGTGTCACTATTGCATTACCAACGTAAGTTTCGTAAAACTGCCGCATACGGAACAGGTTGCGTCGGGTAAACCCTTTCAAGCCCGGCTGGGTTCGGGCCAGATAATGGGCCGGTTAGTCAACCGGTTTCGACCAGGGCTGCGCCGATCCAACAAAAAACCCGCTTCATCAGCGGGTCTGTTGGGTTTTGTTAAACCCTGTTAAACTGTCTATCACAGCCGAAGGCGGGCGTCGAACTGTCGCCGGAGTCAGGCTCTATTGCAGGGTTTGTGTTTTTGAATTTCGAGAGTTATACCACAAAATTATACTATTTTGTGTCTTGCGCTCTATTTTTCCCTAGTCATTTTCCGCCGGGCAGGTGGTGAAAATGTGGCGGCCAGTTCGACAAGAATATGCCGCCGATCTGCCGGTAAGTCAACCAGTTTCGACCAGGTGCCGGCCTATCTGTTTCAATTCGGCGGCAATTTTTGGCCGTCACTTGTCATTCATCTCTGTTGATTTGTGCAGCAATCACAATATAGCTACAGACCTTAATCATAAGGGTTTGAATCTGGATTGCTGTTGTCGCTATATGGATTTGTGTCAGAATCGGAATCGTTTGAATCTGAGTCTGATTCTGGCTTTACGATTGGAGCTGTGCCAACTATTTTCAAAGACACTTGAGCAAATCCGGCTGCTTTCATTCCAAGATCATCGGCAGCCTTCTCTGACACGTCCATAATCCTTGAATCAATGAACGGCCCTCGATCGTTTATTTTTACTGTAACAACCCTGCCATTCTCGAGATTGGTTACGGCTACCAGAGTTCCAAAAGCCAAGCTTTTGTGTGCAGCAGTCAGAGCCGTCTTGTCAAACAATTCGCCTGACGCGGTAGGCAGCCCGTTGTATGGGTCGCCATACCATGAGGCAAGGCCTGTTTCGTATACACTAGAATCAGCTACCTGACTTGCTTCAACCACTGTGCCGGTTTCCATATTCATTGCAAAGCTGAAGCTCTCTGCGCCACTTATACTGCAACGACTGGTTTTTGTTCCGTCATAAGAGATGCTGTAATTATATTGTGCGCCATTGAATATGATTTTTCCGCTTTCACTTTCGCCACTCCTCGGATATGGAAAGGAAGCTGTTGTCACTGATACACTACCGTCGTCTATTATCAGCGAAAAGCTGTCTGCTCCATTAATAGTTCCGCTCACATTCAGCCCTTCTGCTGCAACGGTGAAAGTTGTATTGCTCAAGAAACCCGTGAGTATCAACTTCCCGTTACCAACAATCGATAGCTGATCTCCACCATCGACATAATTGCAGGCCAGGCCATGGCTGGAGATTTCAATTGTATTCGTTGTTGCTGCGCTTAAGGCTAGATTTCCGAGTATGTCTTTTGCTCTAACTATCTGATAACCACCCGTGTATGTGTAGTTAACCCCAAGAGAGCTTGTTACTGCGTCTGCTGGCCCATATGTGACCTTGATTGTTGCTGGATCCAGATCTTCAATCTTAATATCTGTTTTCAGCTGTCTTCTCAGAGAAAGTTTGTTCTTCTCTGTGTTGAGAGCATTGAAATTGCTGGCAATATTCTTGGCGATAAACGACTTTGCCGAAGTGCTGTTTGAAAACGATGTTGTCGCCGTTGGTGTTCCACTTGTTGCTCCCCCGCCACCACCGCCGCCGCCGCAGCCATAAGCCAACAGAGAACAAATCAATAAGAAAGAAGCCAGTAATCGCATTCGCTTCACGATTTCCCCTCCCATGTCTTGTGTATTAATTTCATCTTAGTTCATTGAGATGTAATTGGCAATAATGAGAGGCAAGCCGGAAGATAAAAGCCTTGCTGCCGGGACTTTGCAAAAAGCGAACCAGGCCGGCTGCGTTTCAAAACTGCGAATTGCTCCGGCCTGGTTTTTGTTGCGTATGTAACTATCGTTTAAAGTTCTCTAATCGCTTTTGACCCCTCATCTGTTAATACCGTTCCTTGCAGAATCTTTGACAGTATATTTGTCACCTTACTACGAGCATCAGGGATTGCCTGGAAGGTGTTTTCTTCGGCAAATGAACCAATGCGAGAGGTTAACAGGTCGCTGAGAGGCTTTGAATAGCCGTGCCATGAATATGTGCCATTGGTGAGGTTGAAAGGAATGTGGGCGAAATCGCCATTATAAACGCCAGTGGCGATGAAACCGCGCTCGTCATCTGAAAGCGGTCTATTTAACTGTTTGGAAATGATTGATACCAGAGAGCTGAATTGCTGCTGTTTTTGAACGTCTTGCGCTGACGGTTGTCTTTTCATTGTAGGGGCTGCCTGAACGGGGGCGATCGGCGAAGGTATCGCGGCAGAGCCAGAAGCCACCGGCAGGGGCATGGTCTGTGTCGCCAGTGTGGGCGGGGCTACGGCCTGGGCTACCTGCGGCGCTGGCAATGCCTTATTTGCTCCCATAATACTTTCAAGAACTTTTGAGCCTGTTGCGGGCGACAGCAATTCTTCAGGAAAATCATCATTCATCGAATATTTATTGAACAACTGCTTTACAGCAGAGAAGGCTGCCGCTCTGTTGCCGCGATTCTCTGGGTTACTCTGTTCGATATTGGGCGTGTTGCTAAGCAATCTTCGGTATTGATCTCTATAACCCTGCAATTCCGCTGCTAGCGCGTTATATTTCGGGCGGATAAGTGCTTTGTCTTTTTCATCGATCAGAAAGTCGTCGAGACGCGCAAGCATTGGTTTGGCTTCATCTTCTACTATCTTTATCAGCTTCTCAAGCCTTACAAGCTGCGCTTTCGTTGCAGCGTCTTCGCCTGAGTTTCCCGTTCTTGTCTGTCTGCCTGTGTTTGGCTGCGGTCTAAGCCCGCTGCTCATTCCATGCGATATTGAATCAGAAAAGGCCACGTCACCGAGATTGTTCGGCAAGAAAGCTGATAGTATAGACGACGCTGGCATATCAGCCGCCATGCTCTGTCCCTGGTCGAGTGCGCCCTGGACAAATGTAGAATCTGGTCGTGGAGCTTTCTGATACTTGGCTGGATTGAGCAGCATGTCAAGACGCTTGCGCTGCGTGATTGCAGAAATTACGTCTTGATAGAATCCGCGATCTTCCGGGTTGCTACTTTGGAAAGCGAGTGTAAGCGCCTCGTCTATCTTGCCAGCCTGAGCCAGTGACGCTATCGCCTTGTTTGCTGGCAGAGCCGGAACCTTTATTCCCATAATGCCAGCGGTAACATCTTGCTGAAACTTCTGGTCTTGCCACCTGTCAGGATAGAGTTTTGCGATCTTATCGAGCTGCTGTTTTTGCAACTGCTGCAAGCGGGTCTGACCAAGATCATACATCTCTTGCTCGTCAGTTTTGCGCTGCTGTCTTTGGCGGTCTTCGCGGCGCTGGCCGTATTCGTCCTGCATATCGAGAATTTCGCGCCTGCGGGTCGCATCTCTCTGCCAGGCTTCTTCCCCTTCGCGTTTAAGTCGCCGGTCTTTCATTGCGCCAGCCGCGCCAGACATGATGCCGCCTAAAATGTTTGTGATTGCTCTGCTTGCCATAAAAATAGCCTCCATGCTTATTAAGTCGAGCCTCCGGCTCGCTTTGCGTTATTTTAACGCTGTCTAATTATACCACAAAGCAGGCACCACAAGCCTGTTATAATTGATATTTGGTCGATTTATTGGCGTGCCTCGCGTTCAATTTTTTTTCTATCGTTCTTTTTCCGTCAGAGAGGTAAAAATGTTGGCAAAAAGGGGGCTTGGCGGGTAATATTTGCATATACCTTAATTTTGTCACGGTGAGAGGAAACAAATGAAAAGAGGTCTTTGGCTGATTTTGCTTTGTGCAATTGCATTCTCTTCACTTTTGGTCTTCCAATTGGCTAGAAACAAGAGTTTTGCTGACGGCTTCGAGGATAAGAAGATCGGGGCAGAGTTCAGAACGCTGGTCATTATAGCGCTGCCTCTTGTTTTTATGGGAATAGCTTTCCACGTTTCTGAATCTTCCGGAATCGGCATTATCTTTACCATGTTACTGATTTTCGCACTGCCGATAGTTGGTTGGGTCGGCTTGGCCTATAATGCATGTAAAAGGCAAGAGGGTAGAACTCGAGACCAGCAACGCGAATTCATTAAAAGGGTAGCGGATGACAGCGTAATAGAACCCGTCTATGAAGGCGGCAACTGTTCTGCGATAATCATTACTCTTTCCATTAATGCAGCAGAAGTCATAGAAAAACTTTCCGACAAGCAATCTATTGCCAGCCTTCTTGAAGAAATAGAATCAAGGATTGAAGGCGGCGCCGTAAAAGACATTCGGCATAATTTGTTGCCCGAAGCATTTCCCGGTGAGTTCCACAAGCCTCTCAATCTCTTTGTTGAAAGGATTTTGGTTAGCCAAGATGAGCGTCCGCTACTTGACTGGCACTCGCCAAAGAAAGATTCTCCGTCGAACGCTACTCTTCCAGGATCCCAATTCAAAAAAGAAGTGTCAGAGATGAATATTTCTGAGCTTAATAGTTTCCTTGATGCCAAGCTAGAAAGCAAAAAGAATTGTTCTTGGAAAAAACATACCGATAAGTCGGGTAGTAAAAAACCATTGCCGAATTTATTTGACGAGTAGTTTATGTCTAAGGAGCCCGCCTCAGTCTTGCCGCCTGCTTATTTGCCAGCCGGTTCCCCTTTTTCTGCCGCCAGGTGAAGATATCGCTAAAACCGAGAAAGCCTTCGGGTATCTTGGCACCGAGTGACCAGTAAGGTCAAGCGATAACCCCGCGAAGGCTTCTCACTTCAAATATATTCGCTCTGCAGGGGAAGGTCAACCGGTTCGCTCGTTGCGCTTCCTGTCGGCTTCCATTTGCTTTATCAACTCTCTGGCTTCTTTTACCCCCGACAAAACATAACAGCTCGCTAACTATGTCGTTCATTGTCGTGGCTTTGACTACATATTTGTAAGCTTCAGACGCCCTTTTTCGTCTTTTCGCCACAATACGCCCGCTTTTCTTGCGCTGTGCCGAAAAAGGGATAACAATTATCAACCCTTCAAGGGCTTCGCTTTTGAGGGCGGTATTCTCCGCGCTGAGGGTTACAAAATCTGTAAAAACGCGTCAGGTTTTTGCTGGTTCTCTGCGCTTTTTGAATTGTTTCTTTGGCCTTTTGCCATTTTCTGCACATTTCTTTTTGCCTTCTTCGGTTTTTGCTCCCGTGCTCATGCCACCGTGATATTTGCAGCGGCCACTTTGCCAAAGGTCGATTCTTTTGCAGGGCGTTCCTTTTCTGGTTTTTGCACCACAAGTTAAGCCTCTTATTGCTTCCGGGTAGGGCGGAGATTCAGGCGGCTCTGGTGCCGGGATAGTTTTTACCTTCATGCCGGAAAAAATAATCTGGTCTTTATGAGGCCAAGTGCGCCGTATTTCTCGGATTCGATCACACTCTCTGTAATAGCCGCGCAATATTTGCCGCCGCTCGTCATCGGTTAACTCATGTTCGATCTCTCCGGCCAGGTATCTTTCATAGAGATTTTTCTTTTTCATCTTCGTCTCCAGCTTGATGATCTACCGCCTGCCTTTTGAGGTGTTCAAGCCACGCATGTTTCAACAATCTCTCGGTCATTTTCTGGCCTGCTTGTCGGCTGTCGGCAAATACAAAGCTCACCTTGTGGCGGTTCGACCATGCGGCAAGTGTGCCAAGCACCGATTCGGGTTTTACACGCGAGCGGTATAGCCCCTTTTCGATAGCCGTCAGGTTGGCCTCGATCACTACCCAAAATCTTTCGAGAGAGTCAGCCCGGCTCAATTCATTTTCAAACCGTTCACGGCTGGCGGTTATACAGCCAATAAAATCATCAAGGCTTTTTCGCTCTATCGCTATGGCTGTTTCGAGTCCGACAAGGCTATAGTCGCCGGTCTTTAATGCCGATCTGACTGACTCGCATAGAAAGCGGTATGGTTGCTGCTCTCTGGTATCTATTACAATCGTTGCGCTCTGTGTTTCTGCTTTGCTCATGTTCTACCTCCGTGTATTCTGAGCTGTGGGCTATGCCAAGTCGTTCCAGTCGTCCAGAATGAAAAGACTGACACATATCAAAAAGAATAAAAATCTAATCGTCATGCCGCCGCCCGATCTCTTTTATCTGACAAGTGGCACGCTACATCTTCTATAACCGTTCTCAATACCGAAAGGGCAAAGTCAAAATCACCTGGCCGTTGCTGCTGGTCGATCTGGTCGATTGTCGCCAGCGCCCGGCTGAGTTCTTCTGCCGCCTCTGACCTGCCGATCTGCCTGGCCATGTGCTCAAGTTCAAGCGCCTGGTATATTTCGAGCAATTCTGCGGAGTGCGGTATCGCCACCGGTTCGCCACGCTCCCATGTCGCCAACCTTTCAGCGTTATTATCTGACTGTTGCGCTGGCGTGACTTGTGCTGCGCTCGCTTTGTCGCTGGCGTGTTCAGGCATGGCCGGGCTGTTTTGAGTCGCGCCAGAGGGCTGCAAACTTTCATTTGTGTTTTTGCCTGCCATAACCTGAGCTGAAAAAACGTTTTTTTCTATTTCGTGTAATTTCGTGTAATGCGGATACACGAAAATACTCTGCTTGCAATCGAGGTTACAGGCATTTCGTGTGTGGGTTTTATTTTTAATGACTTCGCTTACTGGTTTCATATTGCTAAAACTCGCTTGTAGAGAGTGTAAGAGAAGAAAGAAGCTTCATTTCGCATCTAAGCACGAAATACACCAAACACACGAAATTAAACACGAAATACACGAAATTCAAGAGGTGGATAGCCTTTTCTTTTCTGATGAGGGTTTCCGGGCTTTTATTTTCGTGTAACCCGAAAACACTAATTAGCACGAAATACACGAAATTAAATTTGTTCATCGTTCAAGCACCTGAAACAGTTTTTACAAGCGGGATTTATCGAGTATTTGTGTTTTGGATTCCTGCCGCGCCTGTTATTTGTTTCGTGTATCTCGCGCAAGATTTCCCGGTCAACCAGAAAATCAAACGATGGTAAAAGCTCGTCGCTGCTTTTTGCCTTGCTTCGGTTACCCGCCCAAAAATCTCTGACGGTGAAAGATTCTTTTTTGTTTGCGGCTATCCACGCAAGAATGTCTTTTGCAAGATGGTATTCTGAACCCAGACTCATCAAGCCGTAAGCTGCTTTGGCATGTTCAATAAGGTGCAGTCTGCATATTTCATATGCTGCGCTTATTGTTTCAAGAGATATTTCATTCTGCCGCGGGTCGCCGCCTGTTTCGATAATATGAAAGATTCCGGCAATTCTAGCCACTGCTCCCGCACACTTTGAGGCCCAATCTGATATATTCTCCAAATCACCGCTTTTGCCTTGCCTCTGTTCTATGTCATTGTAAAGCTCTTTCCATATTTCAAGAGCGTCGCCGCGCAAATACAAGCGGTGATGTGGCTGGCTGTCGTATTCGTTTGCTGGCTTTGCTTCTGGCTGATTGCAAATGGACTGTATCGCTGCAAAGTATGCGGCTTGTTTCTGTCTGTTTATTGGCCTGTTCTTATAGAATCGAGTTCCTACCAGACTTTCTGGAATGGCATAAAGAAACCTGCCAAGTAAGCCCCGATCTCTAAACCCCTTTTTTGCAGCAAGGTCTTTAATGACTGACGGCTGAACTGTAACGGCAATCGTTCCGGCAGGTTTTGAAACCTCTATCGGTGGCTTATTTCTCCTGTGAACGCTTAATTCATCACCTGCGTGCATTTTCAGCCACACGTCAAGATTTGATTCACTATTGCTGTCATATCTACCGGCAATAATTCCAAACAAGCCGCCCTCAGTATCCATAAAAGCAATCTTTCCGCCTTGTTCGCACAACAATTCTGCTGCCGCTTCTGGGGTAGTATCGCCAGAAGCTACTAGACACGGAAAGGGAGGTGTCTCAATGCTTTGCTGGCAGAGCTCAAGATATTCCTGCTTTGCCGATTCGCTCTTAACTGACCGGGAAAGTGCTGCGTCTTTCCGCTTTTTTAATAACTCTGCGTCTGCTCTTGCAAGTTCTATCAGTGGCTTTGATTCGGCAGAACGCCTTCGCTGTTCTATGTATAAAGGTTCAACAATGTCATTGTAAGTATCTGACTTACGGCTGCCAGGCGGCATGGCTATGGCAGTCCATATATTAAGCGGCTCAGAGTGTGACTCGCCAATATAAACGCGGTATCTTCTCGCACCGGCCGCGCCAGCCACCGCGATGGCAAGTAAGGCCGGAAGATCTACAGGCACCTGTCTACTGGCCGCGACATTCTCTACATAATCCCGTATTGAGCTTGGCAGATGGTTGGCCGGGAATTTCGGCAACTTCAATTTGTCGAGAAAGCAAATCGGTTTTTCCCACGGTTCAGCTTTGAGTTGTCCGGTAGGCTGTCGGTTGGTTTCTGTGGGTTCCGGCGTTCTTGGTTCTTTTACGCCCTTGTTCCAGCCGCTATCAAAAGTTTTTCCGGCTTCTGCGCTGTCTTTATGTGAACCGCCTCGCGCAAGATAGGCATTAACAAAATTGTTCTTGATCTCGTTCTTGTCGAAAAATCCAAGATGAAAAAGCTGTGCAACTTTCATTGCTGCTGTGTTCAAAGCAGAGTTTCCTTCTCCGCTATTCGCGTTGGTAATTCTTTCAAGCTCGCCAGCCAGAGCGGACAAGACATACTTTTCATCGCTACTGTTGGCAACTGGTAACGGGGCAGATTCAAGGGCGGTAGTTTTTGAAATCGTCTCGTCAGTAGTTGCAACTTCATAGCAAAATCGAGCTGCATCAGCGTTGAAGTGCGCTGCCTGGTCATGGCTGACATAACAGAGCCGGCAAACGTCCTTGCCGCTTTCGTCGAGCGTCAGGCTGTGCTTTTCTTTCAAGTAGTTGGCGATGGCTCGATATGCCTGCTTAAATGTTGCGTCGTCTGAGAAATCGGCAGAAAAAACCGCTTTCAAGCCATTGCCGGAAGGCGAAACAAAACAAATGGCTGTATGCGGGTCTGCTGTCAGCCGGGCTTTTGCTTCCGCCAGCTCTACCGGGGCGATATGATCTATGTCAAGAACCACCAGCCCGGAAGGTTTTACCAGAGCATCTTTTCTGCGCCTGGTGAATGTGCCGCCAAAGGCAACGGCTGGCAGGTTGCGCTTGTTCTGGCTGTATTCTTCGGCGGTCATGGCCCTAAGTCGTTCAACTACCGGCCGCCACTTGCCGCCTTGAATATCTGCCGCCAGTTGTTCAAGGGTAATTTCTCCGGCAGGCTTTGTATCAAAGCTGTTACGAAAGATAGAAAAGCTGGCTTTTGGCACTCTCTCTGTGGTACAATTCTTCTTGAAGCTCTGTTTGCTTGCCGGGGTTGCTCCCCGGCTTTCGTTTTCTATAGCCATTTATTACTCGACCTCCGTGTCAGTAATTATTGATGCGATTCTCCAGCCATTTGCTCGATGAGAGCGCGAACATCTTCTGCGCGATAAAACACACAGCGCCCGTTTTTAATCGGCGTGATGTTGAAGCGGCCGCTCTTTATGCCGCTCCAGAAAGTTGTTTTGCAGACTGGTATAAACTCTAATACCTGTTTCAATCTTAGCAGGCCGGTTTCTGGTAGTGCTCTCATGATTTGCCGCCTTTCTTGGCCGGGAATAGCTTTATCCAACAGCCATCATTACTGCTGGCCGGGAAAGCGTCGAGTTTCAGGCTCAGCCCTTTGTCACTCTCGAAAACAGCGCCGATCTTCAACCAGTTGATCTTTTCCTGCCCGTCTTTCTGGTAAGTGCCGGTTTTTATGCAAGCGTCATAAACGATCTTTGCCATGCGCTACACCTCCGACTTTCCAGAGCGTATCTGATTCAGGCATGGGTAGATATTATCCAGAAACACATTGAGAAGTCCGGCGATCTGGCTGGGGCTCACTTCGTTGCCATCATTTGCCAGTAGAAGATCTGATACGGTCCCGAGAGAGTTCAGCTGTCTTTCAAGTTCATCAACTACTTGTGTTCTGGTCATTCGGCGGCACCTACCTTCGGCGATGTTTTCAGAAAGGCGTCAATGTCGTCTTTCTTCCAGACGAAAACGCGGGGGCTGAGTCTGATGCCCGCCGGGGCAAGACCCCTTTTTACCCAGTTGTGCCAGGCGGTTCGGCCGATTCCAAGGAGCTTCAGAATCTGGTGTGTCCTCAAGTAAACGGGTTGTTCTGTAGTCATAAAAAAAACACCTCATAGCAAAAAGTAAGCCGGGCAGATAAAAGGCCGGGCTTGTTGAGCTTCCTGTCCGAGGCGTGCTATACTTCAACCTGCGACGGTTTTTTGAGCAACCATGCTCTCAAAACAAAAAGCCCTTGTGATTCAGTTTATTCACAGGGGCTTTTCTATTTATCGTTGCTTATAGAAATACGTCCTTGTGAAAAAACAACCACAAGAACATAATACTTTGTTAGGGATAAGACGTCAATAACCCTAACATTATTTTTTTTTGCTTCTTATTCTCCGCATTAATGCGGCTTGCTGACATTTTTCAGAACAATACTCTTTGTTTTTTCTTATCTTTTCAAAGAAAACTTCGCACATCGGACACATGCCAAGTTTGTCAAAACCTGCGCCTTTCATTGGCTCTATTTCATGGCAGGCAGGGGCAAGAGACACAGAATACAGGCACATGGTTATGGCCTGAATAAGCCATTCTTCCAGTCTTGAGATAACTCCGTCGCTCTCTTTTCCTTCTCTCAAAACAGATGCCTGCCCTTTGCCTTTCCATTCGTAGCGGCATTTGACACGGGTAAATACGTCTTTAACAGCCTTCTCAATACCCTTCACCTGAAGTTTTACATCTTTTGGCAACTCTTCGTGCCGCTTGCCAGACAGCACAATATAGAGCATCGTCTGAATGAGCTTTTGCAGGGCGGCAAGTTCTTCGGTTTTGGCGTTTCGGTAAATGTCGTATCTCTCGAAGTCAAATTTTTCTATGACCTCGTCAGTGCCGTCGCAGCGCCATATCTTCGATGCGTTCTGAGCGTAAGCGTTGAAAGCCGTTTCTCTCAACTGGTCAGGCGTGGCGTTCACAAATGGCAAGGCGAACTCCGCCAGCCACCTGGCCGCGTGCTGTTCGTCTGTAAAAATCGGATTCATTCGTCTGCCGCCTGCGCTTCGATATTTTTAACTATCTATTGTCGTTGTCCGACACATTATTTTAACACAGGGTTACCAAGTTTACCCGGTTGCTTGTGTAATCTGCATCAAAAGCGGAAGTAACCCAAGTAACCCTAGTAACCCTCAAAAAACAGTAACCCGAGTAACTTTTTTACGGTTACGCAGTCGGTTCAATTTTATCGGTAAACGGGGTTGAAACGCCCTTTTAATCTGGCTTGTCGGTTTTGAAGTCACAAATTGTGACATCAAAGATTCTTCTCCGGGTATCATCTGATCGTTCGGAGCAGAATGCCTTTTATTTCGAGTCTTGCGTTGTCGATGTTGCCCTTGATTGGCGGGTGGGCCTTGTTCGTGTTGACCAGCTCGAAAGCGTTCGGGCATTTGCACTGACGACCGTCGGTGTCATACCACTGCAAATACCAAGTGCCGCTACGATTGATCAGCTATGACATTCACGCCTCCTTTTTTTACAGTGTTGTTTTCCTGCGCCTGATTCCTGTGTTTATGAGGATTTGGGACAACTGAATGCAGACCGTCTATGTGCTCGTAAAGATCGTCGTGAATATTGCTCCACAAGGGGTCAAGTATGAAATCTATGCCTTCTCGCCGAGCAAGCTTTGCGGCGGGAACAAAATCTGAGTCGCCGGATATAAGAACTATTCTCTTCACAAGTTTTTTATAGGCGAGACTCGCAACGTCAACGCCGATTTTCATGTCTACGCCTTTTTGCGAAAAATCAAAATACACATCGTTTTCGCCTAAATCTTTAAACTCTTTCTTTCCTGAAAAAATTTCATGCAAAACGCCGGGCTTAATGGCCCAGCCGTTACCGTCTTTTAATTCTCCAAACCTCAAGGCAACCTTTCTTTCTTTTTTCAACAGCAAATGTATCTTGTTTCTGTGCTCCGCGACCTTCGTTTTTGCGAAGTCCACCGCTTTTTTTGTAATGGGATTGTGGGCCTTTTTAGAAAAAGGCATGCAGTCATAAAAGAAAATTCGGTATGGGTCACCGTGGTGACGGAAGGCGTGAGTGCAGGCTATTTTCATCAGGTTTTCTACAACCTGTTCAGGAGTATGATCCTGCCCGCCTTGATAAATGACTCTGTATCTGCTAAGAAAAAAGCCGCCGTCAATTAAAACTGCGGTCGGCACTGGCCCCCAGACTGTAGGCTCTAGCTCTCGTTTCTTTCTTTTATTGGTATCGTGGTGAGTCATTAAAACGCCCCTTAGTTTGAAAATAAAAAGCCCTAGAGTTCGCCACCAGCCTGAATTTTTCGGCGGCGGTTACTGTCTAGGGCCTAATCATCTAATAAAATGTTATCCATAAATCCATTGCGTGTCAATTCTCAGTATTCTGATAATTCTCATTGAAGCATAACCCTCTGGCCGCGCGCCTGGTATATCTTCTGCTCAAGGCATTCATTCTCAATCATGCCGCAACCTTCCCGGCAGGTATCGAAGTGGCGGCCGCTTTCAGTTTGTCGAGATAGTCAGCCCATGTCTGCATCATCTCATGCCGGTCTTTGATAAAGGTAGTCCTGTTATACGCTCTGCCGTGCATGTCTTTAACGGAATGTGCAAGCTGCATCTCTATTATCGGCAACGGGTATTTAAGTTCTTCGTCGAGAAGCGTTCTGGCCGTAGCTCTCCAGCCGTGACAACAAAGCTCATCTTTTTCGATACCCATGCGCCTGTATGCTGCAAGTATTGCATTGTTGCTCATCTCTCTGGTTGAGCTGGTCGCACTCGGAAAGACGAACTCACCGCGCCCGGTTGCCTGATGAAGCTCTTTCAATATCTCAACAGCCTGTCGGCATAGTGGCACGATATGCGGGGTGTCGGTCTTTCTCGCTACAAATCGCCACTCTGCCCGTTCGAAGTCGATGTCAGACCAGAGAGCTTTTCTAAGTTCTCCTGGTCGAACAAAAACCAGCGGGGCAAGCAACAGGGCTGACCTGACAACAAAGCTGCCGGTATAGCCTTCAATCATGTGCAGGATTCTACCGACTTTCGCCGGGTCTGTTATTGCTGCCCTGTGTGATTTTTGCAGGGGCATCAAAGCTTTTCTGACCGCTGACGTAGGGTCGGGTGCGTTCCTTCTGCTGGTAGATTCGGCATATAGCAGAACATTGCAGCAGTAGCCAATAACCCGGTGCGCGGTTTCTCTGGCTCCCCGGCTTTCGATTCTTCTGGCAATGCTTACCAGGTCGGCTGCGTCGATCTCATTAACTGGCTTATTGCCAATAAACGAGAACACATCTTTTTCAAAGCCTACCGTTATTCTGTGGTTGGTCAGCTCAGAATATCCCGCCATCTTCTTCGACTGCCACTCGCGGGCAACAACTTCAAAGCTGTTGGCGCCGGCTGCTGTTCCGGCTGCCTTCTGAGCTTTGCGGTTTGCAGCAGGATTCACGCCGCTTTTTATCAGCTTTACCATTTCAAGGGTCTTGGCCCTCGCTTCTGCAAGGCTGACCTGTGGATAGGTGCCAAGCGACAGCAATATGCCTTTTCCCTGAAAGCGGCTTTTGAATCGCCAGTATTTGTAGCCTTTGGCGGTAATGAACAGGTATAGCCCTAAACCGTCATGTATGCGGGTTTCTTTTTTGCCGGGCTCTGGCTTGAGATTCTTCACCTGCGCGGGGTTTAGCGACATGGTATAACACCTCTCGAATACTTGATGGGTATACCATAAAGTTATACTATTTTGTGGTATAAGTCAACGAGGTTCGGTTAGATTCATTAAGATTCGGGCAAACAAAAAACCCTGCTATTTGCAGGGCTTTGTGGAGTATATTTTATTCTGTTGAACTCCTGTTCACAGCCGAAGGCGGGAATCGAACCCGCGACCTACGCATTACGAGGGCGTTGCTCTACCCCTGAGCTACTCCGGCGCCTTTTAACCGCCGATTTTACTCGCGGCTATAAATGAAAATGCCCGCTGAAAGCGGGCTTCGGCTGGGGTGCAGGGACTCGAACCCCAATAAGCAGTTCCAGAGACTGCTGTCCTGCCATTAGACGACACCCCAGTGCGTTTGCTCATGATACCACTATGCCCCTGCCAAGTCAACAAATTTTTGCAGTCAATGTTACTGGCATCAGCCTTTGGCGGTGCGGAAGTAGCCGATGTGGTTTTCCCACCAGCCGTCGAGCACACCGGCCTGTTCGAGTTCGCGCAGGCGCCTTTTGACCTTGTCGTTGATCGGGGATTGCAGTTTATTCTCCCAGGGTGTGGCCGGAAGCGGCACGAAAGCGTGCATGTGAATGCGCACCGCGTATTTTTGCAGCATTTCTTCCATGAAGTCGATGAGTTCGAACTGATCATCTTCGGTTTCGTCAGGGTTGCCGATGATGAAGTCAATATGTGGCTGAAAACCGTGTGCGCGCAGCAGCGAAATCGCATTGACCGACTGTTCTCTTGTGTGAAGGCGGTTCATCTTTTTGAGCATGCTGTTAGAACCGGTCTGAACGCCCATTACTATTGTCTTGTTCGACAGATATGGGGTTACCAGTTCCATTACTTCTGGCGTGACGAAGTCTGGCCGGACTTCTGAAGGGAAGCTGCCGAGATTGATTTCGGGCACGCCAACGGCTTTGAGCATTTCGAGCAGGTCTTTGAGAGCGGAAAGATTTGGCTGGCGGCCGTCAGATCCGTAGGCAAAAGCATTAGACGAGAGGAACTTGATGCGTTTGCGGGTGGGCTTGAGACGAAAATATTCTTTGATTATCGCTTCGATGCTGGCGAGGCTTCGATGGCGCAGGGTTCCGGCATAAAGCCTCGGAACTCCGCAGAACATGCAGCCGAATTTGCAGCCGCGACTGATTTCGATCGGTGGCAGATAACCGGTTATTTCGCTGAAGCCGGGATAAAGGTTGAGATCGACCTGGCCGCGTGCGGTCTGATGAATGCCCTTTTTTGCGCTTCCGGCCAGCCATTCGCTGAGAAATTGAGGAAAAAAGTCTTCGCCTTCACCTGAAACCGTATAGTCAAAGCCTAGTTCACTGATGCTTTCGGGAGTGGCGGTTGCCTGTGAACCACCGGCAATGGTTTCTGCTCTGGTGTCGGCCTGCCGCAGCTTTTCGAGTTCGGCCCTTACCTGTGGAATATGAGGCAGCATAAAGGAGTAGACAAGCAGAGAGCGTGAAGAAAGCGCTTCCAGCGGTATCGGTTCGTCGCTGACCCAGGTCGACAGGTTGAAATTGCTGAGCAGCGAGCCTGGGCAGGCGCCGATGATGGCGCCAAGACTGACTTTGTTGTAGTTGTGAATTCTGATAATGAGATTTGGCTTGTTCATTGTAAGTTTCTTGGCAGAGAAGTGCTGATAATTTAGCACTTTTGCACAACTAAATCCAGAGTTCTGCGATTTATCGCGGTCTGCCGCTATCTGCAAACTGGTACGCAATTTGCGGCAACATAAGCGTAACACTTCTATATTCGAGGCTTAAAATGAAAATTACAAGGCTGGCTGTGATCCTGTGGATGGCTTGTTTTTGTCTTTCCGGCATGGCTTATGGCGATAATATCTCTGAATTGATCGACATCGATCGCGAACTGGTCAAGATCGCCGAACAGGACGTCGCTGATACCGCCGCTCGCGAATCTGAACTGCGTGCCCGGGAGAACGCACTTTTCTCATCGGTCATCAACTCTGGTGAAGACCTCGAAAAACTTGTTCCAGCACTGTCTTCTACCGGTTCTGGTCTCGACGAGCGCTTTAAAAGCCGTCTGCGCTTCGAAATCGGTCAGGAGCATCGCAAAGATCTCCAGATACTCCTTGATAAGATTCAGGGCATGGAAGAAGGCCCCTCGGCATCTGTCAGAGGTAAAAAGATAGCATACATCTACGGTTGCGAAGTAAACCTGCGCGATGGCCAGTGGCATACCGCCCCTGATGGCCGCCGCTTCTGGGTCAGCAACGAATATCCCGACATAGTATTGTCACCCGCTGAATATAAGCGCTATATGGCGAGTGCGGTAGACATGGAATATTGACCGAATAGACCTTAAGGCTCCAGAATTCTATTTCCAGTTGCGGAAAGGGATTCTGGAGCTTTTTATTTCGACGCGCGACAGTTTCTGCGTATTGAGAAATGTTGCCAGGCTGCTGCAGGCCAGCTCTGTGTGCGGCGATGGTCCGACGACAACGCTTTTGATGCAGTCTTTTCCATCAGGCATGACTATCGAAAACTTGTAATAGGGTATCAGTGAATATTGCCCCTCTCTGAAAGCAAAACCGGGTGATTTGCTGGTCAGAACAGAAGACACCAGTCTCCATTCTTTCTCTTCTGAGAAGCTCTCGTCTTTAAGTATAGGAGCTAGTTGACCGGTGCTGATGTCGATAATTTTTCGCATTTTTTCGTGGCTGGATCTGTTGTCGCAAAACTCTTTAAGCCAGCTTTCGATAAGGTAATTTACCAGTTCCAGTTGCAGCGAAGCGTTGTAAACGCATGGCCACAGCACAAAATGCTGAAGTTTGGCGATTTTTCGAAGTTCGTCGAGGTCGAAACCCATGGCGTAACCTTTGCCCTGGTTGCCATAGCCCCGCCACTGACTTAGCAGATCGCCCTGTTCGCAGAATGAGGCGATGCAGATGTGACTTTGATCTATTCTTTTGAGGTTTTTGCGAATTTCGACGAGCAGACTGCGAAGCGCAGGCGTCTGCGCATTGCCGATCCGCCGCTTCAGCTCCTTTTCCAGAAGCTTGAAAGTCAGGTAGATCTCATGCTTGTCATTGAGAAAATGCACCTGTGTAGCCCACATTTCGCGGCTTTGA
>Ga0116144_10002955_pt1 | contig 17534 bp, 11 predicted proteins | sample AD_UKC035_MetaG_FD_89746 | JGI IMG/M metagenome (GOLD analysis project Ga0116144, IMG submission 89746) | Active sludge microbial communities of municipal wastewater-treating anaerobic digesters from USA - AD_UKC035_MetaG | ecosystem: Engineered > Bioreactor > Anaerobic > Digestate | place: USA...
GAACCGGCCAGCGAGCCCGAAACACTGCTGACCGTAAGAGGGTTTGGCTACATCCTGAAAGCCTAATAAATTCTGTTACACAACTGTTACATTCCCGACAAATGATTGCAACGTCGGCCACAGATAATAACGACAGCAGAAAGTCAGAACGCAAAGGAGCAATTTATGAAAAAACTATTCATCGCCCTGTTTTCGCTCTCGTTATTACTCGTGTTCAGGCAGGTTATGGCGGCAGATTCAGAACTCGACAACGCCATAATCAAGCTTTACAGTAATGGCCCCGACACACAGATCGAAGAAACCCTGAAGCGCTTGAGTGACAGTTCTGAGCAGAACATCGCTGAGCGGGCCGGGTTTCATCTTGCCTGCCTGCAGATTCTAAAAGGCGGCACAGCGGCCGAAGAAAACCTTGCAAAGCTCGAACAGACCGCCCGAAACGATTCAGAAAAAGAAACTGTCAAACTGCTGAAGGAAATCCTGCAGAAAAAAGCCGGAAAAGTGCCAGAACAGTTTCAGGACAAAATCTCTCTGGACATGAAAGACGTAAGAATAAAAGATATCGTCACCATCATTGCCAAGCAGGCAAACGCCAACATTGTCGTGCACAATAAAATAACAGATAAAATCAGCCTGAAACTGACTGATGCCACCGTGATCCAGGCAATTGAAACCATCTGCAGAATGGCCGACCTGCGCTTCGAAAACAATGATGGCATTTTCATCATTCTACCAGCCGGCAGCCGCCGTGAAGATTACGAAAAACGCGAAATCAGACTCGCCTTTCTCTCACCCGAAGAAGCGCTTAAAATGGCTGCCTCAGAACTGGGAGCCGATAAGGGCGACAAAGCCCCGGCACATCTGACGCCTGAGCAGGCAGCTTCCCGGCCGACTGATGCCGAACGTCGCAATGTCACATTTAAAGCCACACAGGATTCGATCGTCATGGAAGGTGAACAGACAGCTCTCGACAAATTCGAAGCATTTCTGCGCAATCTCGACAAAAAAGGCAAAGCCCAGAAAATTTCGTTCAGAATCTGGAAAACCAACGCCGGAAAAACCGTTTCACTGCAGGAATTCGCCGGCATGAACGACGCAAAAAGAAAAGATGCGGCAACCATACTTTCAGCGCCGGTTCTCATCACTTTGCCCGGCAAAGAAGCTAAAATCGAAGTCGGTGAAAGACGCAGCGACGACGAAAAGAGCGTCGGACGCCCGATGTCATACTCCATGTCGTGCATAATTCATGAAACCGCCAACCCTGATCTGCTAAGACTGATCGGCCGCATGCGGGTCACCGGAAGCACTCAGGAAGACGGCCGCACCGTCGACATAAAAAAAGAGTATGCGCCAACTCTCGACATTGCACGAAACAAATGGGTGCTGCTGCCGATCTATGAAGGCAAAGAATCAATGTTTCTCGAGCTGCAGGTCACTGCACACGTCGAATAAAAATCACTGATTGTCAGCTGAAGCTGTGCCGATAATTAAATTATGGGCTGGCTTTGGAACGACATACATGACATGTTCGATGAAGATGACGGCAGCTTTCCCGAAATCTGCATCTGCGGATTAACAGCAGCGGAAGTAATCGCCGGTTATCGTCTTATCAGAGAAAAGGCCCGCTTCATTGTAGGCGGGCCGCGTTTTTTCAATCTCGAAGCAGGTCAGGAAATGGAACTGAATGCCGTCGAATGCGCCGCCACCCTTGTCTGCCAGAAAAAGGCCCAGCCCTTTCATTTCATGGTGCGTGAACTTGCCTTTGGCTCAGGCAAAGTGCACGAAATCGGCGTTTTCATTCTCGACAACGCCATCGCCATAGATTATGAGAAGGGGCGTATCTGGGGCGAACTGCAGATAGAAACTCTGCTGCTGCTGATCAATAAGCTGAAAGAAACCTCAGACAAGGCCTTTATCAGACTCGAAGACGCCGTCAGTTCCAAAGACCGCGAGCGCCTCGAAGCGGCTCTCAAACGCCTCGTCAGCCCCCACCCCGACGACTGACGGGGCGCCCGGCACATCCCCCGAGCTCATTTATGCTGATTTTCAGGATGAAAAAAAGCGGTGCAACCAGGTTGCACCGCTTTTATTTCTGTGAAATACAGATCCCGGAACGACCGGCGCTTTGACAAAGTCAGTTTTCAGCAGCTTCGGCGAGCGGATTGTCGGGGTTCAAGGGCTCGATTTCGTAGTCGAGCTTGAATTCTTTAAAAACTTTGGCGGCAAAGTCGCTGTTTTCGGTCAGCGGCAATTTGACGTCAACCTTTTCGGCAGTCTCCGACCAGCTTTCGATCAGCGATTTCCAGGCATCGAGCTCCTCATTGAGTTTTTTCAGCAGTTCGGCCGGGTGAGTCACATCTTTGTCGAACCAGAGCAGACGATCGCGCGAGTCACTGTTCGAAGTGTTGGCGAAGCCGGTGTATTTCTCTACGTCTTTTTCAAGCATCTGCAGCAGCTTGTCGGTTTCGTCGTAAGTTGAATAGACCTGGCCAAACCAGTCGCTTATGGTTCCGCCTTTGACGTCGAGGAAAGAACCGGTTTTCAGATAATCACGCACAGCCTGAGTTTTGAAGCTCTCGTCAAACTTCTGCAGGGAATCGTTGCGATCCTTCAAATAGGCGTGCATCAAGGTTGCCATGTCGAGCTGCTGTTTAACAGTGGTCAGCAGCACAACAGTTTCGGCGGCCTTCTGTGAGAGCGACAAAGGCTCATAAAGCAGTGATTTTTCGACATCTTTTCTGAAAGCTTCGACAATTGCCTTTGGCGTCTTTTCTTTCTTTGAATCAGCCCAGCGCCAGTTGAACAGCCGACGACCTTCAGAGAACAGCCTGTCGTTTTTCTGATCGGGTTCGCCAGCACAGGCGGCGGCAAGCTTTTCAAGATATTTGCGAATACGGGCAGCCTGCGGCAGATCTTTGCTGTCGATCTTTTCGATAGCTTCATCCATACCTTCGATAAACTTGTCAGCCTGTTCGGCAGCACCCTTTACCTGATCGCGCAGAAACGCCAGTTCTTTCTGACCGACCTGCAGGGCATCGGCTGCCAGCGATTCCCGCAGCAGCGCTTCATTGAATGCAGAGGCATCAACCCCGATCAAAGGCGCATAATTGAACGGTGACTGCTCGATGCGCAGTCCGACCGCGTCGTAAATACCGCCGCGCAGCTTATTAGCTGTGGTGTAATTGAGATATTTCTTGATCAGCACGTAATCAGGGTTAAAGAAAACTTTCTGAATGTTGTACTGCTCGATGGTTTTACGATATTCAGCCGATTTAATCGGGTCACCGATCCAGCCGGCCCAGGTAACCGGGTTAACGGCACGGCCAACTTTATCCCAGAAACCGTTTTCGCGCGATTCTTTTTCTGTCGGCTTCCATGACATGAAGTCGGCTTTAAGCTGCCAGAGTTCTTTCAGGCGCTCCAGATCAAAATCAGGCAGGGAAAAGCCTTTCTGGCTGTAATAACTCATCAGCACTCCCTGCTTTTCGAGGGCGATAAAAACGCGGCCGTTACGGGCTTCGGACGAATCCCCTGCAACCGCTTCCTTAACCTTGAATTCCATGAAACGGTTGTGCACCATCTGCAGTGAAATGGCCTTTTCTTCGTTCTTGAGAATTTCGCGGTTGTCATAAAACGAACGGAATTCGGGGTCATTTTCGTAAAGATACCAGTATGAATTCTTGTAGGCGTCTTTCCAGCGCTTGTTGTATTCGCCGACCGCATCACCGATAAAGGTAAAGATACCCCAGACCAGACCGGCAAAAAGAATTATCTGGCCGATAAACGGCGTGCAAAACAGAGCAACAAGTGAAGCGACACCAATGGCTGCCCCCACATAGTGTTTGGCCAGCGAATAAGAAGTGCGGCCCACCTGCCGGTCTTCAGATCTGACGATGCCCCAGGCATCGATCGCCAGACCGACCACCACCAGGCCGATGCCAATACTGCGGGCAATGCCCTGCCCGTTGGTCAGTTCATCAGGAATCGAATTGTTGCCGGCTTTTTTCTGAACCCAGCGCCAGTATGACTTAAAACCCTGCCCGGCGACTTCCGGGTTGTTCCAGCACGGGGGTGGAGCGGTGAATTCCATGAAATCAAGAAATTTGCTGCCCTGAACCGCCGACATGGTGCTGTCAGCCATATTTGCCAGGTTGTTCAGACGCATAAACCCGATCATCAGATTGGCAGTTCTTGCTGAGAGCCTTGATCTGCCGACAAAGGCAAAACCACGCATCGTAAAACCGACAATGGCTCTGAATACTTCGGCGACATCGGCCAGAATCGTGCTGTTTTCACGCAGCATTTTCATCGATTCATAAAAACCGAAAACGTCGGTGGCCCCATCGTCAGCCATCATCAGACTGGCGTTGAGCATTGACATCCATTCGCCCCAGGCGCGTGCTTCAGCCTCTTCACGACTTTTGCCGCGCAGGCGCATGATCTGCTCGAGGTAATCGGCCGGTGCAACCACCTTTTCGAGGCTGACCAGACCGTTTACCTCTTCAGTGTTTATCGAAGGCTTCGGCAGTTCGGCAGCCCGAACCACCGGAATCATTATCGGCTCGACAAGCAAAACAAAAGCAAGCACCCAGACAGCCAGGCGGTTAAACTTTTTTCGGCTCATGGTTGTTGTACTCCTTGATTATCCTTTAATTCTAACCGCCAAAGGACCGTACCGCTACTCCCCTGAAGTTTCAAGCTTGTAATCGTAATTCCAGAGGTTTTTGATATTGTCGAAAGCCATGACGCCCAGGTTTCTCGGAAACAGAACCATCAGACTCTGCCCATGCAGGGCAATTCTAGCATGAGAAGTTTCAATAAACCTGAATGCCCTTTTGGCCCCAAGAAAACCGACGCCAGAAGCGCTCGAATAAAAAAGACCCAGACCATGCTTATAGACCAGGTCACGAACCTCTTCTGCAGGTTGAGCGGGCACGGCAGTAATCTTATTGTCTGCCAGAGTGTGCATGAAGACAGTTTTTCCGATGGCGATAAAGGTATTGTCGCCATCGCCGGCAACCGCATTTATTGCATCGCCGGTCTGGAAAATCTTTTTGTAGCTGCGCAGCTCATTCTGCCCCTGAGCCGAAGCTGTTTCCGGTCTGAGAACATAAATTGAACTGGTTTTGCTGCGAACATCTTCCGCCACCAGGTAAACACAGTTGCCTGCGGCACGGTAAATACGGCTGTAATAAGCCGGTAAATCGCAGATTGGCTGATAAACCATAAGGGGCAGGCCGGCAGCATCGAATTCGACTTTTGCCGAAGGGGCAATGAAGCCGAGAGTTCTTACAGTAGTCAGCAGCAACTGCCCGTTATCGAGATGTACCAGTCCCTGAAACGGTTCTGATACGGCAGCCGCCACTTCACGCACCGGGTTCATCAGTTTGCGGTTATCAATACCGATCCATGGATTCCCGGACGCATCAACTGAAAATTTGATCTCGTTGAGAGTATGTTTCGGAATCGGTTTTTCCATGGTCGTCGGCGGCACAACCCAGCGATAGCTGACGCCACTGCCCGCCGGCAGCACCACGGTTGAATCAGACATCGGATCGAACGAAGCGGCGGCCAGCATGGGCAGCCAAAAAATAACTGCGAAAACCAGCAGAAAATAACGCATTTTACTTTCCATCGGGGCCTCCGATAAATTCGAGAACGGTTTTCTGGCCAACATTCATTTCACTGCGAACCTTCTGCCAGAATTCCTGAGAGTTGAAGTCCTGGCCCACAGCTCCCATCGCCTTTTTCATAAAATTGTCCATGGCTTTAAAGGCAACGTTCGAATACATTCGCCCGCCCTCGACCGCAAAGCCGGCCTGAGGCGAACCGATCTTGCCGACCATGAAGTCGAGAACCTCTTTGCCGGCAGCCGGAACATCGCCTTTATGAATCGCTGCGGTTACCTTGGCAAAGCCCAGCGAATTTTCAAATATATCCTGGCCGCCTTCGACGACGTTTTCAGCAACCTCGCCGGCCATCTGTTCGGCGAGCGTCTGAAGCTTTTCTTTATTGTATTTTTTGATCAGATCAACCTCAGGGGCACCAACGGCAGTCGAAATATCAGCCTTGATGCGGGTCAGCTGCTCAACCAGACTGGTTGCGATCTGCGGATCGGCAAAATCGGCAACCGCCACACTGAGCTTGATGCGGCTTCTTTCTTCGGCGCTGAGATTCTCATTGCCGATCGCACGATTGTAAAGAATTCTGCAGGCCTGCTGCAGCTGCACAAGCACCTGCTTTTCCTGATCGGTAAGAGTGCCCTTTTTCAGCAGGGTTGCAATTCTAAACTGATTTTCAGCAAGAGCTTTTCCTTCCTGCCCGGCCGGAACATCTACCACAGGCGCCTTAAGACTGGGCGGAGTGCCACGTGGCTGTCTGGGAGGCGGTACAAAACCGCGTAAATATTTCATTTCTTCCTTGCGACGCCGCTTTTCTTCTAATTCGCGGTCTTCACGGTCTTCGCGTTCCCATCTTCTTCTTTGTGCCGCAGCTTTGCGCTTTCTTGCCCGCTCTTCTCTGGCTTTCTGCCGCTCTTCACGACGTTTGGCCTCAAGCACCGGGTCACGTGGCGCGGGCCGAAAAAGATCCCAGATCGAGGGGCCGGTATAAGTGCTGCCGCTGTCAGAAGAACCTGAATAACTGCTGCTCGAACTGCCAGAATAGCTGCTGCTGCCGCTGTCGTAGCTGTTGTTATTATACGAAGAACTGCTGTCGCTGCTGGAAGAGTTATTGTATGAGCTGTTATCCGAACTGTTGTAATTATTGCTGCCGTCATCAACCGGCGTCGGGTCTGGAACATCAGGCACATCCGGAAGCGAGCCGCCGGCCGCATCGATAAGCTGATCCATCGCTCCAGCGTGCAACGCCTCTGGAATTGAACCGGCAAACGCGGCTGCCAGCAAAAATACTGTCAAAGCCCTTTTCAATCGCATATTTTACTCCTGAACATAATCCAGAAAGACTTGCCTGACCAGATTGCGGTTCGCAACCAGCTAAGCCGCAACTACAGGCACTATCTTTCTAAATACTCCCATTCAGGCCGCCTGTAAACAATTTTAACCATCACACAGGTTGTATAAACCAGTTACATGAGGCTACGTAAACAACCCCCGCAGTCTCAGTGAGAAAATGCGGGGGCTGATGCGCTGACAAAGAACCTGAAACCTTAGTTTACAGAGCGAAGCGGCGGAACTTGGCGCGGCGGTTATCGTTGGCGGCAGCTCCAAGCTTTTTGAGATACATGCTTTCGTAATCTTCGAAGTTGCCTTCGAACCATGAAACCTTCGAGTTGCCTTCAAATACCAGCAGATGCGTGCAGATGCGGTTGAGGAAAAAGCGATCGTGGCTGATTACCAGCGCGCAGCCGGCAAAGTCTGAAATGGCGTCTTCGAGCAGTCTGAGAGTACCGACGTCGAGGTCGTTGGTCGGTTCGTCGAGCATCAGCAGATTTCCGCCTGATTTAACGATCTTGGCCAGATGCACGCGGTTGCGTTCACCACCAGAAAGTTCGCCGACCTTTTTCTGCTGATCCGAGCCCTTGAAGCCGAAACGGCCGCAATAGGCGCGTGACGGAATTTTCATTTTTCCGAACTGTACATCGTCGAGACCATCGCTGATTTCGTCGAATACGGTCTTGTCACCGCTGAGAATTTCGCGGTGCTGATCGACCCAGGCGGCTTTGACGGTCGGGCCGACGACGACTTCACCGTTGTCTGGCTTTTCGACGCCGCCAATCATGCGAAACATCGTCGTTTTACCGGCACCGTTCGGGCCGATGATACCAACCACTGCGCCCTTAGGCAGCGAGAAGGTAACGTTTTCCATCAGCTTGTTGCCGTCATAGGCCTTGCTGACGCCCTTGAACTCAACGACCAGATCACCGAGATGTTCGGCCGGAGCAATCTGAATTACGGTTTCATCACCGCGGTCGGCGCTCTTTTCACGGGCGACCAGGTCTTCAAAGTGCGCCAGACGCTCGCGCTGCAGTTCGTGACGGTCGCCGGTGTTCATGCGAATCCACTTCAATTCTCGTTCGAGTGAGCGGCGGCGGGCCGATTCCTTCTTTTCAGAAGCTGCGAGAATCTGCAGTTTCTGGGCCAGCCAGGAGCTGTAGTTGCCCTCGAACGGAATTCCGTGACCGTCTTCGAGTTCAAGAATCCATTTGGTGATGTTATCAAGGAAATAGCGGTCATGGGTCGAGATGATAACAGTGCCCGGGTAGTCTTTGAGATAATTTTCGAGCCAGGCAACCGTCTGGGCATCGAGATGGTTTGTCGGTTCGTCGAGCAGCAGCAGGTCTGGTTCTTCGAGCAGAGCACGGCAGAGAGCGACGCGGCGCTTTTCCCCGCCTGAGAGGTTATCGACGATCATGTCGTCGGGCGGCAGAACCAGAGCGTTGGCAGCCACATTCAGGCGTGTATCGATTTCCCAGCCGCCGGCGGCGTCGATCTTGTCCTGCAACTGCGCCATTTTTTCCATGGCTTTGTCCATGGCATCGGGGTCCATTTCGCCCATCGCTGCCGAAATATCTTCGTATTCCTTGATCATTGCAAGGGTGTCGGCAAAAGCGGCTTCGATGTTCTGACGCACGGTTTTGCCCTCTTCGAGCTTCGGCTCCTGCGGCACGAAACCAACCTTGTAGCCTTTTGTCAGTTCGGCCTGGCCGCGGAATTCTTTGTCGATGCCGGCCATAATGCGCAGCACGGTACTTTTACCGGCGCCGTTGGCACCGACGATACCGATCTTGGCGCCCGGAAAAAAGCAGAGATTGATGTCTTTCAGGACCTGTCTGGTGCCGTAAAACTTGTTGAGACCAAGCATGGTGAAAATATATTTGTCAGCCATAAGCCCTCGTTTCGTTGTTAAAAATATGGCGTGATTCTACCTGAAACCGGCGATTATGGCAACCATCAGCAAGGCGGCGCAACGTGGGGACTGCAGAAAATAAAAGTGCCGCCAAGGCGCTGGTCATTTAGACCTGGCTACGGTATCGTCCGCCCAATGGCCGAAATTCGACCATACATGACGCCCGTTCCCGTGCCCCCTCCTCCGTAGACGAAGGCCGCCCTGGCGGCAATTTAATTATAGCATCCATACTTCGACTCTTACAAAGTATTATTGATGAATGTATAAACCAGAACAGGTGGTTGCCATAAAGAAAAAACCGGCGCGGCTCAGGGTGAGCGCACACCGGTCTGGCAGTCAGAAATACGGGGCGTCAGAACTCGATGTCGGCGACCTTGAAGGTTTCTTTGCGGTCGGTCAGGCGCAGGGTCACTGAACGCCGCTTTTCGTCATCACGACCGTAGTTGGTGAAGATGTCGACCTGCAGGGTAACGGCGCCGGCCACTCTCTGCGAACTGCTGCCGTAAAAATTCGTCTGAATTTCATACATGCCGGTTCTTGCCTTGCGCAGCATATATTCTTCGGGGCCATAGCCCTGGGTAAGATCGCGCGAAACGAGGCCGCCAATAGAAGTGCGCGGGTAACCGTAATAGGCTTTTTCACCCGATGGCTCGACGACCCAGAGGTCCATGTCGGTGGCGTCGGCATCCCAGGTCATAACGATGCGCAGGTCGACATCGATCGGCTTGAGCAGCCGGGAATCGACCTTGAAGTCTTCAATACCGGCTTTTTTGGCCTTAACGACGAGATTGTTGAGCTCTTCGAGGGCAATTACCTCGATACCGGGGAAACGGCCGTCCCACTTTTTCAGCACAACGTCATAGAGCAGCTCGACGGCACGCTGATATTTGCCCAGACGGCCCAGAACCAGCGCCAGGTCACGATAAGATTGCGGTTCTTCGCGACGCATTTCGAGCACTTCTTCAAAGATCATGGCGCTGATCGCCAGTTCTTCGAGCTGAGCGAGGCGGTGCGCCAGAATTCGCATCAGAGCAGGATTTTCGAGCTCAAGCTCGGCAATATTTGAAAGCACCTGCAACGCCAGATCTTTCTTGTCGAGCGCGATAAAGACATCGGCGCAATCAAGAAAATACGAGGGCGCATTGCCGTATTCGGCCTTCTGCTTAAGATATTCGGCATATGGGTCAAGAGCTTCTTTTATGGCTTTCGCATAACGTGCATCGGGCTGCCAGGCTTTGATCGCCACGCCCGGATTAACCGGCCGCGCACCGGCCGGTGCCGAGGCTTCTTCTTTGGCAGACATACTGCGGGATAGCGCAGGAGCCGACGGGCGGGCAACGTTCATTTCGCGAGAGACAGAGCCATCGGATTTGCTTTCTTCAGAAGACAAAACCTCGTCATTCATAGCCTCAGGAATACTCTGCGGCATGGCGCTGTCGGTGTCCATGGCCGCGCCACTCACTTCTGAAGGCGCTGATCTTTCGCGATCAGCAGAACCAAACAGGCCGCCATACCATGAACCACCCTCTCCCTGTTTGTTTTTTCCTGAAGGAATCTGGGCTTTCGAGAAGTCGGTTTCCCACCAGCGCAGGCGCTCTTCCCATTGCGGAATAATGCTGTTGAGTTTCTGCTCGATGGTCTGGGCAACTTCTGCATCGGCCTTCTCGACAGCGGCAAAATACTGTTCACGCCAGGCCGGTTTTGAAGCCGGGGGCACGATTTTGTGTTCGATATACTGGCCGATGCGCTCGAGCACGATCATCGAGGTGAATTCATTTACTACGCCATGCTTTTTGCTGAGCGTAACGATGTCGAGACGATTCTTTTCTTTTTCAGCAAGCAGTTCGTCAACTTTTCGGCCTGCCCAGAACTTGCGCAGAAAATCGCCTTTAACAGCCTTGCTGCGACTGATGTCGTAACTGCGCTCGAAAAGCCCCTGGGCACTGGTGCCGAAACTGAGGGTAATTTTGGCTTCATCACCGCTCAGCAGGCCGGCAAACATATATCTCGGGTTCACAGCGACCCTGCCGGTTGGGAAAACCTCTTCGATGCCCTTGCCGCTGACCAGGCCGGTAACCCCGAAGAAGTCGGCGCCAACCATTTTTACGGCGCGGTTGAGATCGAGAGATTTCAGATTCAGCAGGCTGCCACCGCTGCGGCGGCAGATGTGCTGCAGAAAACTGTAATCAGCGCCATCAGCCGAAGTGATTGCATAAACCGGCGCGGCAAAGTCTGGTATTTCGCTTTTTCCGAAGGTTGTCAGGCCATCAGTGATAAGCAGATAGCAGTCGGGTTTGCCAAGGTCTTTTCCGATACCGGTAAAATTGGTACCGCCATCGAATTTGACTTCTTCAATGTGCTTGATCAGAACACCGGCATCGCCGCGCTTCAACTGCCATGATCGGCTGCTGCCCGGCCGGTTGCGAAACTCGACAAATTCGACACGAACTTCGGCGGCCACGCGTTCAGAAGCGAACAACGCTTCAATAAATTTCTTTTCAAGCGCCAGATCGCGCTTAGCGCCTGAGCCAGAAGCATCATAGAGCACAACGACTTTTTCGGCCGGTTTGAACGGTCGATTTTTTTCGGGGTCGGCAGCAAGTCCCTGAACGCTGAAGTAGAAATTACCGTCGCTGGCTTCTTCGACAAAAACGGCACCAGGCTCAGGAACCGGTATGGTGACCCTGATTTCAGAGTCAATTTTCTGGCGCTGAATGGCAACTTCGGTGAACCAGCCTGACTTCATCTGGCTGAACCCGGCAGTTTCTCTGCCGACAATTTCTATTTTCGGCTTCTGATCAGCGCTGAGAACTTCGACTCTGAGGTTGAAATTTTCGGTTTTTTCGCTCAGCTGCAAAGGTACACGATAAAGTGCTTCACCGTCATTTACGGCCAGTTCGGTGATATAAACGACCTGAACAGTGCGTGAACTGCTGGGGTTGAGCGGGTAAACCCGGGTTTTGAAGTTGTTACCCTTGACTTTTTCGACAATACCGGGGTCAACGCCGCGTCGAATCTCAGTTTCGAGAACTTCACGGGCTTTCTGCTTTTCGATGGCGACGCCTTCAACGAGTTCGCCGTCGATATCGAGCGCATAGCCAGAAACAACCGCACCTTCTGGCAGCGGGAATTCGAGTTCCCCTTCAAGCACCCGCGAATTCGGGTTGAAGAAGCGCATCGTCATGGTAGTTTCGGCCAGATGCCCGAAAATTCTGACCCGGGCATCGAGACTGGCCAGGCTGATCGGCTGTTCAGCTGGCCGTTTCAGATTCACGACCGGAATCTGGGCCTGCAGTGCGGTGACAGTCAGCAGCAGAAAAGCGAGTAGAAGCAACAGACGGTTTTGCATATATTCCCCCCGATTGTGGAGTTTGTTCAGCACAATTTCAGAAACGCAGCCGGGCAGAACCGGATTGCGTTTTTTATTTTTTAAGATCCGCAAGGGCGGCAAGCTTCATCACATCGGTCTTATCGCCGAAAAAGCGGCTGAAAACGCTGATGCGGTAGAAAGAAGCCAGAGAAAGTTCTTCGCCGGTTCTTCCGAGCAGCCAGACATTCTTGTGACGAAAATGGAAAAAAAGAAAAAGCTGCTGCACCCTCTCATCATCCAGTTTATCAAGCGACGGCGCAAAGCTTTTGAGAAGTCTGGCGGTATTTTCAAGTCTGACAAGCACCTTCTTTTCCTGATCAAACCTGTCGTTCTCGGGGTTGAGGGTAAAACTGCGCAGCAGCAGCCCCTGAAAACGCTGCCCGTAGTGCCTGGTCATGATAATCGCCGCCAGGCCTCGAAGTGCGACACTGTTGCTGCGCATGGCATGTTCGAAAAATTTCAGCGCCTGCCCTTCCGGCTTTACGTCTATATAACGTGAAATATCGTTCATAAGGCGCATTTCAATCTCTGACAATTCGATGGCGCCGGCCAGAACCGGCAACAGAAACAGTATCAGAAGCAGACCAGCTATTTTTGCTCTAATCGATGTCTTCATAAGGGTAACAGACCGTGATCACTTTCGGAATCTCGCAATCTTTCACAACAATCTTGATAAAATCGCCATTGAAACGCTCGCCAATAATGGCAAGCTTCTCGCCGTCACGTTCCGGCCATTTCTGCACCACCCTGCCATTGATAACCGCATCTTCAACCTGCTTGATAAAGATATCGCGGGCAATCATCTGGTCATAGGCATGTTTAGTCATCTGATACTCGCCTGATGCCACCATTCTGGCCACTCTGCGCCGTCCCATATACATTCATTCCCAAATCGCTGACATTTTCAGGTCTGATTTTACCCCGTCCAGCATCCGCATGTAAAGCACCAAGGAAGGGTAACGCAGATACCTGCCAATTCATGTTTATCAGGTAGAAAAGCACCGCTTTACAGGCAGATCGCCTACAGGTCTTTGAAAAGATCGCCCGAGTCGGCAGGCTGGCGCAGGGCTTCGCGCCATTTCTTCGATGTCTCGGCGGGTGGGTTTGTGGCATCGAGTTCGGCAAAAAGGCTTGTGCGTGTTTCTCTGATACTGTCTTCGACGTTAAAAACCGGTGCTGATTCAGTGACCGCAAGAATTTCGCCTTCAGCAGAGGGAACGGGCAAAACCGGCTCGGCATCGAGATCGATAACAGCAGTCTCAGCGGGCTTATCGACCAGAAGTTCCCTGACTTCGTCAAGCGACACTTCGTCGGGTGAAATGGTGATTTCGTTGGCTGGCTGGTCTTTGTTGCAACAGTATTTGGGAATCACCGACTCGAACTCGTCGTAATCGAGCTTGTCTTTACCAGCCGGAGAAACCGGTTCGGAAGTTTCAGCGAACTCGGTTCGCGAATATTCTTCCGTGTAGGCTATCGGCTGAAGCTCGGCATCTGTCGCGCCTGATTCTTCATCGGCAACGGCATTGATATCGACACCGGCGCCTGCAACAGTATGGTCACCGGCAGCATCTTCCGGAAAATCCTCATGCGAATATTCTTCGGTATAGGCAATTGGCTGCAATTCTTCTGCAGGCGTCTCTGTGGATGCAGAATCACCCGCATCGATATGCTGGTCATTGTCTTCAGAATTCAAAGAGGCGGCTTCCGGAAGGTTTTCAGAACCAGAATCTTCGTCAGCAGAAGACAGCGACCAGTCTTCGTTACTTTCGCCAGAATCAGCCGGTTCGGCAATACTTTCCGCATCAGTGGCATTATGGGTTTCAACAGGCTCAGCCCGGCGACGTGGCGGGCTGACGAACAGATCATTAAAAAGATTTTCTGACGCTGCTTCTGGCTCATCTTCGTAATCGGTCTGGTCGACTGCGGCGACGGTCGGCCCGACTTCAGCTTCGGTGTTTAAATCGCCGCCGGGCACATGTTCTTCTTCGGTTACTTCTGAAGAAACAACTTCTGATGCCTCAGAATTATTGTCATATTGTTCAGGCTGCACATATTCACCGTTGTAATTCTGCGGCTCAGCGAACTCACCTGGCGTATCTCCGGCATCTTCAGACGTGAACTGCTGTGAATACCCATCGCCCTGCGCCAAGGCTTCATCTGCCGGAGCTTCAGAATAAGATTCGTAACCGTAACCCTGCTGCTCATAACCGGGCTCATGCCCGGAATAACCGTCTTCACCGGCCGACACTGACGGCTGGTCACCTTCCTGATACAGGGGTTGCTGATACTGTTCATTTTCGTAAACCGTCTGATCATAAGCATTTTCAGGCCATTGTTCATGGCTGCCGGGTTCCTGAGAATACCCGCCGGCTTCTGGAGCCGCGCCATCATAGCCAGGTTCAGCCTGATCATAACCGTAAGAATCGGCATATTGCGGCTGCCCCTCGACAGGACCAGCTTCGTCATATCCTGCCGGTTCTTCTGCCGGAGCAAAGCCTGAATCTGCAGTCTCGTCGGAACTGGCTGCGGCCTCTTCGCTTTTGCGCCGGCTTTTGATCGCACCGAGTGAAATTGCTCCTGCCGGTCCTGCAGAAGGTTTATGTGCTGTTTCCGGATCAGAATGTGCTTTTAAAAGCTTGCCATGCGAAGCATCCGGCATATGCGCGGCGTCAGAAGCAGTTGCCTGGCCTTTTTCATCGGCGGCCGGCGAAGTGGCAAAGCCCATGGCCTTGGCCAGCGGATCACCCGGCACCAGTTCGTGCAGATTACTGGCGTACATCATCGCCTTCTTTTTGTCGCCAGTAGCATTGCAGCATCTGACCAGCAGGCGAAAAAGCTTAACCCGGTCACCACCATCGCGGTAGATGCCAAAGCAGTTTTCGAGAGAACGCAAGGCCAGCGACGGAAAAATCTTCGCCAGCAGACCGACTCTCAGCCAGTATGTCGACTCATAAAGTGCCATGGCAGGTCGCAACAGCTGAATCAGCACGATCAAAACCACAATCAGCATCAGCACAACTGCCCAGCGACCGTCGCCGTGCGCCCATAGCAGCCAGCCTGGCCAACGCAGCCCCTGGTATTTCGGGTTGATTTTGACCGCATTCTGATAATGCACTCTCGCCTCAGCGATACGGTTGTCGGCAAGCTCGAGCTTCATCAGAACGAAGCTGGCAAAAAAGCTCTGGCCGGCGCGGCCAATAATAGCTTCGGCAGACTCCTTCAGCTGTGCTGCTGTAAATCTGCCCGAATGGAAATTGGCCATCAGGCGCATTTCCCAGACCTGCACCATGGTATCGATTGAATTCATCAGGCCGGGGTTGCGGTTAAGAAAAAGCCCCAGCTCGGCAAAACGCTCTTCATTAAAAAGTCTGGTGGCCTGTTTAAAATTCTCATCAGCATTCAGAGCGGAAACTGCAATCTCGTTCTCTACAGCCGCCAGGCGTTCGACCCATTCCGGGTTGTCACTTTTCAGCAACAGCAGTTCTTTTAAAATCGCTCTGACCTGCAGAATATCCTGTTCCTGATCGGCTTTACGCAATTCAGCTTCAAATTTTCTTATGGCCAGCAGGATTCTGTCTTCGGCGCTTTCCTGTCTTGCAACAGGACCGCGGCTCGAAATTTCGTCGATCTGCTGAATGGTAGTGCGGGCAAAAGCATTATTCTTGTCAATTTTCTGAATTTCGCCGCAAAGTCTTTTTGCTTCAAGATAAAGCCGGTCGCGCATTGCAGTCGTAACCAGGCCCGTCAGGCGCTGAATTTCGCCTGCCCGTTTCAGCCGTTGAAAAGCACGTTCAAGATCGGGATATTGCGCATCGAATTCCCGCACCTTTTCGAGAAGCCCGGCGGCAGCTTCAAGGTCTCCCAGAGCCATTGCTACATCGGCCTTGCCAATAATCCTGGCGGCATTCGCCCGGGCAAGAATCGTCATATTTTCGACCTGCGGCCGGTATTCTGCCGCTGTCACGTCGATGCCCGCAAGAATACGAAACAGCTGCAGCCGGTAGAGAACCTGCGTGTTCGAACTCATAAGTTTTTCGAGATCTTTAAAAGTCTTAATCCACTGTTCGTCAGGTTTTATCGGCATACCGGCATTAATGCGGTCAAGCAGGGCTTCACCGGCAACGACAAACTGCTGATTACCTTTGAATGCACGCGCCACTTCGATCAGCTGTCGCCAGTCATCGGCTGACGAAGACCTGAACGAGCATATCTCATTCTGCAGCGCCAGAAAGTCACGCAACTCTTTTTCGCTCAGCTGTGAAAATCCGCGACCATTGGTTATGGTCGAGATTTCTTTGCCGATATAGGCCTTGAGAAGGGTTTCGACCTCATCGATATTGACGCCGGCCAGTCGACACAACCTTAGAAGTCGGGTCGCCTCAGATGCATTTCCAGATTCGTGAGCTGCCAAAGCCTCAAGCCAGAGTGAGTCATTAATGCCCGGCTTTTTTTCGCCCGGTTTTGAAGCATTCGACTTGCCGGAAGATGTATTTGCAGCCTTTTCGACTGTTTTTGTGGCACTATTGTTGCCCGTTTTTTTCGCAGCAGCGGCAGGAGCGACATTGGGCAGAGACAAACCCAGCAGCAGAGCGAGAAAAGTTGCAAAAACCTTCATTGTTCTCACCAGATTTTCAGTTTTTATTTTTTATGTTTTCGTTTTCACAGGTACATTACCATCGTAACATAGACTCTGACCGGAACCAAAAAATTTAGACATGATACAGAAAGCCGGTCAAGCCAACCGATCAGGAGAGCCTTTGTGAGCACGAAGTTTTCAAGCTTTGACGCAATGACGCGCCAGAATAAAATCAACGCGCTGATGAATATTAAAAAGACCGAGAGCACCAGCCAGGTCGATTATTATCTGGTGCTCCACGCAATGCTCAACGAAGATGTTCAGGTTGCCATGGCCGCCAAAATGGCTTACGCAAATTTCTCTTCACAAAGCTGGTTTCAGGATTTCGGCAAGCCGTCAGATCCGCAGACGAGCGAAAAAATAGCTGATTTTCTGCGACAGAATATTGGTTATGGCCCCGAGCTGGCCGAGATCGAAAACCCGCCCGAACGCCAGCAGATGGCGCAAAATCTCTCGCGGCGGCAGAAAAGATTCGAAACCCTGCAGGAATGGGACGGCCCTTTCCCCCAGTCGGTCAAGCTTCTCAATACTCTGCGCGAAGACACGCAGCAGATAATTCAATCGCTTCTCAACCCTGGTGAAAACATCGAAAAATGCTGGCTGTGCCTTTACACCGAAACGCTGCAACCATTCAAAGAATGCGCTCGCTCGCTCGAAAGCAAC
>Ga0116144_10002957_pt1 | contig 17531 bp, 17 predicted proteins | sample AD_UKC035_MetaG_FD_89746 | JGI IMG/M metagenome (GOLD analysis project Ga0116144, IMG submission 89746) | Active sludge microbial communities of municipal wastewater-treating anaerobic digesters from USA - AD_UKC035_MetaG | ecosystem: Engineered > Bioreactor > Anaerobic > Digestate | place: USA...
AAATCCCCGGCTCTTTTTCAGTCTGGCACTTTTCTTCTTCAGTCAATGGTGGTTCTTTATCCGCTACTGGCCCTGGTCATCCGCCTTCCTCGCTACCTTCATCTTCTTTACTCTTCTGATCGCCCTGGGTACGTGCGGAAGCATAGATTTTTGTTTAAAATCCTTGGGCATGGTTTGCCACCAGCGAAGGCTTCGGGTTCTATCATCAGTTCTGATACTGGCGTTTACAGTTCAGATTGTCTTTCTCGCTTTGTCTCACTACCGTAAATGTTGCCGTGCCGATTACTGGAACCCTCACGAGTTCTACGCTTCTCTGTTTCGCCATATGGAATATGGCAGCGTCCTGTTTAATACCTACCTCTACTTCGGCACCAGCTGCCTCCAGCAGGTGGAGAACTATCGCCCCGATGTCACATCGCTGCTTCTCAGTGAAATAATCAGCCCAGAGGTCTTCAATTACGCCACTCAGAAACGCTACCCGATGATCAAAATTCCCGATGTAAAAGGAACTGACCTGGGCGAAGCGATCATAAACAACAACATTCGAGAACATTCCATTTACTGGGAACCATGTATAGAAAGAGATCACTGGGTAAAAAGCAATCTTCAACCCGAAGGGTTTCTCTTTCGAGTTATGACGACCTCAAATCCTCTCACCCCGGAGGCCTCTACGCTTCACAAAGAAATCGTTACGGCTTTTTTTGAGAGATACACTCCTGCAATTCTTGCTTATTACGATTCAGAGGAGCGCAATCTATACAGCAATCTCCTCAAAAGTACTGCGCAAGTTTTCTATGAGCGGAAGGATTTTCTCTCAGCAATTACACATTTTCGCCTGGCCATGAGACTCACACGCGAATCTTCCACGCTTCTTAATGCAGTTGCTTGTGCCTATGCGGGTGCCCACAAATTTGCAGATGCTGAGCATTACTTGCGCCGCGCTTTGAATCTTAATCCTTCCTATACGACAACACTGGAGAATCTCGCGCAGGTGTACTTCGATACTGCGAGGTATACCGATGCACTCTCCTTATACAAGGAAATATTAAAGGCCAAAGACCTTAACACCAGGGCTCTTTTCGGGTATGGACAGACCTGGGAGAAGCTAGGGAATACCGCGGCAGCGATTGAAGCATACCGCACAATCCTACGTGTCGCTCCAGACTGCGATCAAGCAAAAGAAGCGCTTGAGCGAGTTGCTGCGCTGACCGGCCGACCGGAAGGAATCATGGAAGAAGCCGCCGCCCCCCGCCCCTGAAAGTATTTCTCGCGAGCTTGGCTCGATGCGGCGCCGTGATCCGTTTTTTCACAATAGTCATTTGCATTGTTCTTTTCGCGTATATTATACTGTTACTGTTACGGGGGCTTAGCTCGATCGGATCGTCATTTCGATAATACCTGATGTGGTGATCGACCCTCAGCGAGGTTACCTCTGATGTACAAAAATAAGACAGTTGCAGTAGTAGTACCCGCCCACAACGAAGAACATCTTATTCTCACGGTTCTGAAAACCATGCCACCCTATGTCGACCGGATTATTGTCGTCAATGACGCCAGCACTGATGAAACCGGCTCGGTCCTGGAAGCGGAAAAGCAGCACTATCCGGCACTGGAAGTCATCCATCACGACACCAACCAAGGTGTAGGCGGCTCTATTGCCACCGGGTATTTGCGGGCAAGAGACTTAAAGATGGATGTCACCGTGGTCATGGCCGGCGATGCGCAGATGGATCCTGCTGATCTTCCCGCAATCATCGATCCCATTGCCAGCGACCAGGCGGACTATACGAAAGGCAACCGGCTCTTTCGCGGCGAATCGTGGGAGCTGATCCCTCATTATCGCTACCTCGGCAACTCCTTTCTCTCGTTTCTCACCAAAATTGCTTCCGGCTACTGGCATATTGCCGATTCTCAGTGCGGATACACCGGCATTTCCCTGGAAGCGCTCAACTCCATCGATATCACCGATATTTACAAACGATACGGAATGCCCAATGATCTTCTTATCAAACTGAACATCGCCGGTATGCGGGTCAGAGATGTCACTGTTCGTCCCGTCTATAACATCGGCGAGAGATCGGGGATCCGGCTCTGGAAAGTCATTCCCACTATCAGCATCCTCCTCTGGCGCGGATTTCTCCGTCGTCTCTTCGCAAAGTATGTGATCAAAGATTTTCATCCGCTAGTCCTCTTTTATTGCCTCTCTTTCCTTACCCTTCCGGTCTCGTTTCTTTTTTTCTGCCGTGTGCTCTTTGTCTACTTTTCCAGCGGCTTTGTTCCTTTTACTTCCCATCTACTGTTCTGGTTTATGTTCATTTCCGGCCTCCAGACGTTTCTCTTTGCCATGTGGTTCGACATGGAGTACAACAAGGACCTGAGGTAAACGATGGCGTTCTCCCTTGCGACGATAGGACCTCGGGCATGTCCCTGTCTGATTGTTGCTATTGTCATAGCCTTGTGTTCCGCCTCCTTTGGCCTGCATCGGAGAATCGATGCTCTGACCGTCACCGCCAAGGCTGGGGAGGAGTATCGCATCATTCCCTCCCCAGACATCATGAAGCCTTTGACACTCGGCTACGATCTGCTGATTGCTGACTACCTGTGGATTCAGACGATCTCATACTTCGCCGATCACCTTCGTACGGATCAACAATACCCTTTGCTCTATAGGTATATTGACCTCGTAACCACGCTCGACCCGAAGTTCAAATGGGCCTACTATTTCGGCGGCATTATCCTCAGCATCGAGGCAAAACAGCATAACGAAAGTAATACGATATTAATAAAAGCGATGCGGGAGTATCCGGACTGTTGGCAGTTCCCGTTTTACCTGGGATTCAATTATTGGTATTTCCACAATGATTCACTGAGGGCGGCTTCTTATCTGGAACAAGCAGCCAAGCTTCCGAATGCACCTGCGTATCTGCAAACCTTTCCGGCAACCTTGTACAGCGAAGCCGATGATATCGAGGCAGCACTGAAATTTCTTCAGGAGATCAAGCAATCTCTTCCCGACTCGGTGGTTGAGGCAGGGATTGAAAAACGAATCCAAGCCATCACCGACGGAAAAATCAGAAGAAGCAGCCGGAAAGAAATAAAACTGCCGGCGGTGTCGGGATCGATAGGTGTGGATACCTCACGAAATAACGCAAACACCAATGTGCCGTAACCATCTTCGACATATCGGAGCGAATATCAATGGCCGTGATCCAGACCAGAAACCTCTCTAAACAATTCCGAACGTCGTTCACGCTGCGAAAGGTTGCGGCAGTAAGCAACCTCAACCTTGAAATTGACCGCGGAGAGATCTTCGGATACCTGGGCCCCAATGGCGCGGGAAAAACAACGACGTTCAAGCTCCTCCTCGGCCTCATTCGGCCCAGCGCCGGCCACATTCTGCTTTGGGATAAGGAACATCGCAGCGTTCCACAGAAGAGCAAAATCGGTTTTCTTCCTGAAAGCCCCTACTTCTACAATTACCTCACGGCGAAAGAATACCTTTTCTTCTCCGGGCGTCTCTTTGGCTTAAGCCATCGTGAGTGCACACAGAAGGTTCAGGCTTTGTTCGATCTTGTCGGGCTCGCTGATCACCAGAACAAGCTGATCAAACACTATTCCAAAGGTATGCTGCAGCGGATCGGGCTTGCGCAGGCGCTCATCAATGATCCGGAGCTGCTGATCCTCGACGAGCCGATGTCGGGACTGGACCCACTCGGAAGAAAAGAGGTCCGGGACATTATTCTCCACCTCAAGGATAAGGGCAAGACGATTATTTTCAGTACCCACATCCTTTCTGATGTGGAGACGGTCTGTGATCGGGTTGGTCTTCTAATCAACGGCAGACTGAAGGACTGCGGGCTCTTGGAAGACCTCCTGGCGCCCAAGATCAAGTCGTACGAAATGTGCCTTAAGGATCTCTCGCAGGAAACATTACTCTATCTGGATAATATGCAGATAGAAGTACTGCAAAGAGGATCGGAAAGTTTTTTTGCGGTTCAGGAGAAGCATGCCCATTCTGTTCTTGCTGCACTTCTGAAAAAAGGGGGAACCCTGATTTCCTTCACTGCCCCCAAAGAGGCCCTTGAAGATATTTATCTTGCCGAAATTCGAGCCGGAAAGAACGTATGAAGGTACGAGCCATCGCAGTCAATACATTCAGGGAAGCACTTCGTGACAAGGTGCTCTATAGCCTTGTTTTTTTTGCATTCGTGATGATCTTCACATCAGTAATCCTCGACCACATTACAGTGGGGGAACAAACGAAGATCATAAAGGATTTCGGTCTCGCAGCGATTTCGCTCTTCGGGGTCCTAGTCGCCATTTTTGTGGGCATTGGCTTGGTATACAAGGAGATCGAGCGAAAAACGATTTACAATATTCTTTCCAAGCCGGTCCACCGATATCAGTTCATCGTGGGCAAGTATATTGGATTGGTCATGACCTTAGGTATCGTCACCGGGTTGATGTCGCTTCTATTCTTTCTGCTGCTGTACTGCTATGAGGGACGCGTCGATATCGTGCTGCTGCCGGCAATCGGCATGATCATGCTGGAGCTTATGCTGGTGACTGCTATCGCGCTTCTTTTCTCCTCTTTTTCCACGCCGATCCTGAGTGGACTATTCACGCTTTCGTTTTACATCATCGGCCATTTGACGCAGGATCTGCTTGCCCTGGGAAAACGCTTCTCAGGTACGTCCCTGGAGTATGGAGCCACCGCACTCTACTATCTTATTCCGAATCTTGAGTACTTCAACCTTAAAGGCACTGTTGTGTATCATATACACCAGACGCCGCAGTATTATCTTTTTACTGTTGGCTATGGCCTCCTGTACTGTCTGATTATCATTCTTCTATCAGTGGCCATTTTTCAGAATCGCGATTTTCGATAGAACCCTTTCAACGTCAATAGCCTTACCGTGCTGCATAAGGAGTTCACCGCCGTGTCACTACAAAATAAACTGATTTTCATTGTGATGCTCACCCTCGTTTTCATATCCATGGTATTCGTAAAGGTAGTCATTGAGGCCCGCAGCGAGCATCAGCAGGCGGAAAAAGCCTTTCAGGCTCATGACCTCGACGCAGCCATCACCCACTATAATCGCGCGATTCACTGGTATTCTCCCGGAAACCCGCATGTAGCCAAATCGATCGACCGTCTCTGGCAAATCGGTCAGACCGCCGAACAGCAGGGCGACCACTCTCTGGCGCTGCGTGCTTATCAGGGTTTGCGAAGCAGCCTCTACTCCGCCCGAAGCTTTTATACACCCCATCCGGACTGGATCGACAAGTGTGACAATCGCATCGCCGATCTCTTTCCCCAACAGAAGGCCGCATCACCTGAAATGCAAGTTACCGCAAAAACCCCAAGCCGGGAAGAGGTTCTCACAAATCTCAAGACTCAAACCGGAGCCGATTACCTCTGGTCGATTATCTGTGAAGCCGGTTTTGTCGGTTGGATAGCCTGCGTCTTCGGATTCATCATCTTCGTATTCACCGGCGAGAAAGGATTTCAAACGAAGGGGGCTTTCGTGTGGGGAGCAATGATAGTCTTCTTTTATGCCGTGTGGATTATCGGCATGCTCAAAGCGTAAGCCGCTCTCTGACGTGCGTGTTCAGAATGGCTGCCCGACTCATTCCGTAACGCCGCTGCCCCTTTTCATTCGAAAGCGTCATACTGCCCTCTTCTCCTCAGGAATCGCACGAACCCTGCAATAGTAAGCAGCGCCCCGACGATGAAGAGTAACTCGTAAAGGTGGCGCGCTAGCCAGGTAAACCAGAGGTTCTCCTGATGCAGAGAAGACTTCCACCCTCTTTCGAGCTCTGCCAGACTTTCTGAAAATGTTTCGATGAAGGCGAGCTGTACGTTTTTGCCCTCGGAAAGGTGACCCAGCAACGTTGGGATCGAAGCAGCACCGAAACGCGCAGCCAGGTACTCTACAAAGCTTCGGCTCTCCGCATAGGCCAGAGGCAGCAGTTCTCTGCTGGCTGGAAATTCGTGAGCAAGACTCGAAAGGGGAAGAGCCCTCTCCGAAAGCAGAGCCTTATTAAGCAGTGCAGCATCATCAGTGATCATGAGCTCGCCTACCCCGTCGCTTACCCACTGAGCTATTCCTTCATCGAGCCAACGCGGCAAAGCATTCGCTGGCACAGCAGCATGGAGAAGCAGATGGCACAGCTCATGTTTCAGCACTGCTCGCAGGGAAAACGGATGTCTGAGAACGGCCGGGTAATCGATTACAATACGGTTCACTTCCGGAAGCGCCACCGCGATAATCGCAACAGACCCTCCCTCTTTCCTGTCTGCGCCTCTCGCTGTCTGCAGAACAACCGTAACGGTCCTGGTGGCCATTGCCAGCTGGAGCCGGTCCTCAAGCTCAGCCTTAATCTCCGGGTACAGCCGAAAAACCGTTTCAGCTCCCAATACCGCCTCGGCCTCGGCATACACGGCCACCGCATCAGATTCTCTGATCAAAACCGGATATCCAGTCGCTTCGCATGCGAAAAGCACACTGAGAAAAACGGCAAGCATGCTAAAATGCCGGGTAAGCAGCCGTGCGATGGTATTCGGAAGAACAACAATCGTCAATGTCATCGTGTGCGCAGCGGCAGCGTGGAACCCCTGAATGGCAGGATCGATTGGATGCACTGCTTCACGCAGAACCCGAAATAAGAGCTTATGTGGGCCGAAGGAGTCATCCCTGCAACAACGATGAACCGCGCCAATTTTACGTCTTATCTGATGGTGATTCGTGCCCAGTGCTGACCTCGTCGATCCAGGCTAGATACGGAGCATAGCCTCGTGCGATAGGCAGCTCGATGATTTCCGGAATTTCGTACGGATGGTTTTTCTGGATGGCTTCTTCAATCCGGCCGTAGTTATCCGCAGGAGCCTTGATCAGGAGTAGCTGCTCGGCATCCTTAACCACCGTCCCCTTCCAGGAGTAAAAGCTGGTAATGCTGCTTACCTGAACACAGGCGGCAAGCCGATCCTCGTTCAGCAGCCTGGCTAGCTTTTCAGCACTCTCTGCATCGGGACAGGTTGTGACGATAACGCTATAGTGCGAGCTCTGTTCCATGGCACACGGGTAGCAGGAAAATCTTTCAGAAAAAAACTCAGTTCAAGGTTCCAAGAACAGTAAGCAGTAAAAACCTGGAAGTAAGAAGCAAGGAGCAAGAAGGATATTGCGAGTTGCGTCTTACGAGTTCATGGTTAATCGAGAAACCTGAAATCCTGCGCCGGCTGGCATTACTTCGTCATCTCTTAGACGACTTTTTATGGCTCCATCAAGCTCGGATATTGGATCTTGAATTCCGGCGGCGTCTTCCACCACCCGGCTAGACGGTGCTTTTCTTTCTGACGATTACTCTCTTCTCTTCAATTGCGGTTTTGAGATAGCATTTATCGTTCTTGTCGCGGACGTCCCGTACAGCATGCCGCAAGAAGACGATCGGTGCTCCGCCTTTGCCGAGCAGGGTTATCTCATAGCGGTTAAACTCACCAATAATGCCGCTCACAACGTCACCCTCCAGGGTAGTAAACTGAAGGCCCACTTTATCCTGCATCAGGGGAAAGAGGGTTTTGTTTTTTACATGATTTCTCTTTCTCGGATTAAGAATCGGGCCCTGTTCGTCTTTTCGCACCTTCTTATCGATCTTTATTCGTTTCTTGGATTCATCCTGAGACTTGAGCGGGTGAACAAATTTTATCATGTGTTTCGTAATCGGCAGCCGCTCCTGAGTTTCGGTTTTGAGAACGAGGTCGTATTTGTTATTTATTCTAACTGAGCCGGCTACGGTCTGATGCCCGTGCAGATGATACACCCAAACCTCTCCGCTGCCTTGCAGCTCATCAAAAATGCTCTTCTCGTATACCTGGTCCATGTATTCTTTTAATGCATCAGTCTGTTCCATAGCCTCACTGACTCCCACCTATCCTTTTTTAAGTCGCTGAATAATTTCTTGTAATACCCGGTCCGCGTCAGCCTCAGGGACCCGGGATGAGCCAGCTCCCTCATGGCCACCACCGCCATACTCAGAGAGCAGTTCTCCAACATTGATTGTTGAAGCTTTATTAAATATATTTTTACCTACTGAAATGCCGACCCGGCCCTCGCGTTGGCTGTCTTTGAAAATTCTTACCGACACAGTAGCCTCAGGAAACAGCGTGTACACCAAGAAGCGATTTTCGCTACCCTGAAAGTCCTCATTTCTAAAATCCATAACCACAACGTTACTCTCCTGGCGAGCGTTTTTCAAGACAAGTTCATGATATGTCTTAAAATCCTCAAGTACTTGGCGACAGCGCGTTTTTACCTCTGCGTGTTCCATAACCGCAGCGATGGGCAAATCTCTCAGCAGGCGGATCAGTTCTCGCCAGTAAGGTTCGTCAGACTTCTCTTTGGGATCAATGGTAAATGAAAGAAGAACATAGTCGTGAGGATCAAGGATATCGGAAACTTCCAGGTTTCCGGAATCAATGCGGTCTGCATAAAATACGAGCTCGTCATAACAGCGCAGAGAATCTGACGAGTAATAGTCGTAAACAACCCGCGCGGCGCTGGGGGCAATGCGGAAGTCCCCTCGAAACGGTCCCGCAATTCTATTTGTAATATGATGATCGAACCAGAGCGCGCATTTTGGATGATACGGCAAGTTGGCAATAATATCCTTGTCGGAAATCTCTACCTCGCTATCCTGCATTGACTTCGGTTCGACGAACAGAAAAGAATCTATGGCTTCCTGAGAAGTCAGTAATACTCCACAGACAATGCCATCGAAATCGGCTCGGGTAATAAGTCGCATAAACAGCGTGATGATGCGATGGTGCATCTGCTCTGGGTGGATGTCCATGTCACGGTTTCATACTGCCGGCGAGAGCCTTATATCATGCGACCGGCAGCCAGCCGCGCCTTCCATTGGTATGAGAACCATACCACAAATTGAAATCCCGAGTAAAGAAAAACTCATTATGTGCTCGTCTGTCCGATGACGACGTGTTTCCCCTGCCACAGGAAATCACTGAATGACCTTTGCTTTTGGTTTGGTATCATGATATTATCGCTTCTTCATTTTTAACGGCATCTCACAGGAGATTCTCTCTCGTGGCAAAAACCATACAGGAAATAAATGAAAAGATAAAAGCCGGAAAGTCGGTTGTCGTTACTGCCGAAGAGATCATCGATATTGTGGCACGGAAAGGCGTTAAGGAGGCTACCCGGGATATTGATGTGGTTACCACCGGAACGTTTGGGCCGATGTGTTCATCAGGAGCGTACTTCAATGTGGGACATACGAAGCCCCGCATAAAGCTCGGTGGCGGCAAAGTAACGCTCAACTCGATCCCCGTTTATGCTTGCTTTGCAGCAACCGACTTTTTTCTCGGAGCAACCGCGATAGCAGACGAAGATCCCCGCAACGCTGTATTCCCCGGCAGGTTTCTTTACGGCGGCGGCCATGTCATCGAAGAACTCGTTGCCGGCAAAGACGTTCGCCTTGTAGCGACCGCCTACGGGACTGATTGTTATCCGCGGAAAAAGCTTGAAACGCTCATTTCGCTTAATCAAATGAATGAAGCGGTGCTCTTCAATCCACGCAATGCCTATCAGAATTATAATGTTGCGGTTAACCTTTCCGACAAAGTTCTGTACACCTACATGGGAATGCTCATGCCCCGGTTAGGCAACGCCAATTACAGCAGTGCCGGTCAACTGTCGCCGCTCCTCAATGATCCCGATTACCGCACCATCGGTATCGGGACGCGAATTTTCCTAGGTGGAGGAATCGGTTATGTCGTATGGAACGGTACTCAGCATAATCCTGGAGTACGACGCGGAAAGAATAATGTCCCGTGTGTGCCGGCAGGAACGCTCGCGGTTCTCGGAGATCTGAAAGGCATGAACAGTCGCTGGATCCGCGGCGCTTCATTTCGCGGGTATGGCTGCACGCTTGCGGTCGGAATCGGAGTCCCGATTCCTGTTCTCGATGAGGCGGTCGTGCGTGCTGCCGCAGTAAAGGATTCCGACATCGCGGCGCCGGTGGTGGACTACAGCCGGGCGTATCCGGATCGCGAGCCGGAGATAGTTTCGGAAGTGAATTACGCGCAGCTCCGAAGCGGAAGCATTATGATACGTGATAAACAAGTACCAACCGGCGCTTTGTCGAGCTACGCCATGGCCCGAGAGATTGCCGAAACATTGAAGTCATGGATAAAAAACGGTATGTTTGTGTTGACCGAGTCAGTTGCGCCGATTCCCAATTCGCAATCGGAGAAATCTTTCTTGCCGCTGAATGAACGGCCGTTCAGCTTTTGTTCTGACGGCTGAAGATGGCAAGGCCTGATATTTCTGCCCATCCTGCCAGTATCTGTCCTGAGCGCCAGCTGAGTGATCGGCACGGCTCTCGATTTCTCTTCTTCCGAGTACAGCTGGCTTTCACCTTTGTTATGGTGTGACGAACAATGCCAAAAAGAAAACTCTTGCTCACGTTTCCTGCCAACCTGGTTGGCAAGCCTTTGACCTACCATCTCGTACGGGATTATGATCTCGAGATCAATATCCTTCGCGCCCGCGTAACCCCGAATGAGGAAGGCCGGCTTATCGTTGAGTTGAACGGCAGGAAGGACAATATTAAGCTCGGTGAAGCATACCTTGAAGCTATCGGCGTACGAGTCAAACCACTTGCTCTTGATATTACCTATCACCAGGATCGCTGCATTCACTGTACCGCCTGCTCGGCAGTATGCCGTTCGGGTGCAATTACGGTACATCGCGATTCAATGAAGATGGATCTCAACAAAGAAAAATGCATCGCCTGTGAACTCTGCGTCAGCGCTTGTCCCTTCAATGCAATGGAAATCGAGTTTTGACCGCAGAGGGAAAACCGGGTAGTCCCTCTATCAAAGGTGCGCCTCCGAAGGCGTATAATGAGATTGTTGATATGAATAAAATCCGGAAATCCGGTACACACGAAAAACAATCCGTCCATAAAGGCAGCATCACGGCTTTCTTCTCCTCGCTCTCGTTGACCATTACCCTCCTGATTCTGCTCGCGATCGTTTCTATTGTCGGTACAATTGTCCCGCAGAATGCTTCTCCCGATCATTTGGCTCGTCTGTATGGCCCTGGTCTGCATGCTGTCTTTGAAAAACTGGGGTTTTTCGATATCTATCATTCGCTTTTGTTCGTCTCGCTGCTGCTGCTGCTTTCGCTGAATTTGCTCGTCTGCTCGGCTCGGAATCTGCCCCGAACAATTCGGATTATCACTCAGTCTAAAGATATTCTTGATCCTGAACGCCTCAAAACGCTGCCATACACTGGATCCGCCCGGCTTGCCCTTTCTCCCGAAGAGGCCGGCAATCGGCTCCGTTCGGTTCTCACGAGATACTGTGGCCATCCTTCCGAATCCGTTGAATCAGGAAGTTTTCATTTCTTCTGCCAGAGAGGGAAATTCTCTCGATTGGGTGTGTACCTGACTCACCTCAGCGTAATTCTTATCCTGCTCGGGGGTCTAATCGGCTCTCTTCTCGGGTTCAGGGGAGTTATCAATCTTATCGAGGGAGAAAGAACCGGTCAGGTTTTTTTACTGAACAATGGCATGTCCTCTCGCAACCTTGGTTTCGAAATCCGCTGCGATGATTTCGAGGTGACCTATTATCCTTCGGGCATGCCTCAGGACTACAAGAGCACTCTCACCGTCATCGAAGATGGAAAGGATCTTTTTTCCCGTACAATCGAAGTGAATCATCCATTGCGCTACAAAGGACTGTCCTTTTATCAATCAAGCTATGGGACTACTTCAACAACAGGAGATATCGTCATAACTGCGCAGAAAAAGAACTCTGGTTCTCCCGCCCAAACGTTTACCGTAGCGCCGGGAGGTTCTTTTTCTCTCCCCGAACCCAACCTGGTTGTCCGCGTGGGCCGGTTCTTCAATGATTTTGTCATCGATGATCAAGGCCAGCCGGTCAACAAGTCCGATCAGCCTAACAACCCGGCGGCAGAGCTTCTGATCGCGCGAAATGGTGAGACACTCTACCGCACGTGGATATTTCAGAATTTTCCTGATTTTCATGGACTCCGGGGCGACTATACCTTTACCCTCCAGGGATTTACCGGTAAGGAGTATACCGGCTTGCAAGTAGCCAGTGATCCGGGTGAAAAAATTGTCTGGCTTGGGTGCATTCTCATGATTGTGGGTATTCTCGGTACATTCTTTTCTTCGCATCAGCAGATCTGGGCTCGAATGAGCGTCAGGAAGGAACGAGTCGATATCACCCTCGCCGGAACCGCGAACAAGAACCGTTTGGCCTTTGAGAAAATGTTCCGCAAACTTGAAGAAGAGGTGCAACGCTTGGCGCCTGATCACGACAAAGATAAGACGCAGGAGTCAGCATAGCACCGGCTGTCCTTTCTTCGTGCGGCATGAAACCCGTATCGATCATGCTCAGCCGTATCGATGCAAAGAAAAGCCTGGCCAAGGCTTTCTTCGCCATGATGTACCAGTCCTCACCATTCCACCCGATCGAGGAGAATGACTGTTGATAGTTAGTTCGACAATCCTTAGTGTTGTTACGTTCGTGTATCTCGCAGGAACGTTGCTCTACATCGGTGATCTCGCCCTCCGCAGTAAAGCTGTGGGAAAAGCGGCGTCCACCGTTACTGCTGCCGGTTTGGCCGGCCACATCGCGGCATTCTTTTTGCGATGGAAGGAAACGTACCAGCTCGGGTATGGCCATATACCCCTTTCGAACCAGTTCGAGTCGATGGTATTTTTTGCCTTGGTGATTGTATTCATTTATCTCATTATCGAGTATCGGTACGGTCTGCGTTCGATCGGTGCCTTCGTTACCCCTGTTGCCTCGATCATCCTGGCCATGACGACGCTCTCAGACACGTTTTCTGACGAAATTCAGCCGCTGGTTCCTGCATTGCAGAGCAACTGGCTGACCTATCATGTTATCACCTGCTTTTTCGGCTATGCTGCGTTTGCTATCTCTTGTGCGGTAAGCGTCATGTTTCTTTTAAGAATATACGGTGACGCGGAGCCGAGGAATTCATCGTGGATTGCTCGGCTTCTTCCGGAATCCGAAAAGCTTGAGGATATGAACTATAAAGCTATCGCCATCGGCTTTCCGATGCTCACCTTGGGCATTATCACCGGCGCCGCCTGGGCAAACTACGCATGGGGAAGCTATTGGAGTTGGGATCCAAAAGAGACATGGTCTCTCATCACCTGGTTCGTTTATGCTACTTTTCTCCATGCCCGCGTCGTACGGGGCTGGAAGGGAAAGCGAGCAGCTGTTCTTTCAATCATTGGGTTTATTGCGGTTCTCTTCACGTATTTTGGAGTCAACTATCTGCTTTCCGGTCTGCACAGCTATGCATAAGCGCCTCGGATAGTCCTCTCAGACGAAGTGTCTCATTTCGAGCTTGCTGTGGATCATCTTTGCATCGCCGCCGTGATATGTGAATGGTGGCACCGCGGTATCGTCAAAATCCTTTACCAATTGCAGTCCGCTTCAACGGAGAATAGGGCTGAGGTACCCGCTCTGTTTACTCAGGAAGGAATATCAATGGTACGTTTTCTCAGCAGCGACATTATAATTGTTTCCGGTCTGCCCCGTTCTGGCACCTCGATGATGATGCGAATGCTCGAGGCAGGCGGCATCGAGCCTGTTACTGACAACATCCGCCAACCAGATGAGGATAATCTCAGGGGCTATTACGAATTCGAACGGGTCAAAAAAATCAAGGAAGACAAATCGTGGCTCCCGCAGTGTGAAGGAAAAGCGGTTAAAATGATTTCCATGCTCCTCTATGATTTGCCCTTTGATCGGAGGTATAAAATCATCTTCATGCAGCGCTCGATGCCGGAGGTCCTCGCTTCGCAACGGGTAATGCTTCAGCGCCGCGGGGAGATGGGTGCACCTGTAGACGATGCCAAGATGGCGCACAACTATGAGAAACACCTGCAGCACATCGCTCAATTTCTTTCCCGGCAGAATCAATGCGATGTCCTTTACGTGCGCTACAACGACATCCTGGAAGACCCGGCTCGAAATATTGCTGTAGTCAATGGGTTCCTGAGTGGAATACTGAACACTGAAAGAATGGCTGCGGCCGTCGAGAAAAACCTCTATCGCCAGCGAAAGCAATGAGAACAACATAACCCCGGCGGTGAGTAAGGAGAGGTACTGCCATGCAATTCGCCGCAACTTTCGGTCTTGCAGCTCGGTACGAAACTCAGTATACTTAGGACCGAGTATTGACTCAGGTACCAACCCGCCCGTCAACCGGGCACAATCGATCGACACCGGCGAATACGAGCAACCTGCCTCCCCTGTCAGTTAGAGATAGGAAGAACCTATGAACATCAACGCAGTTAGAAGCAAGGCAAAGTCCTTGGGCATTAACACCCGTAATATGAAAAAGACCGATATTATCCGGGCCATCCAGCGGGCCGAACGCAACATTGAATGTTATGGCTCCGAACGGGTGCGGGTCTGCGGTGAAGTTCACTGCTTGTGGCTCCAGGACTGCTCTCAGCAGGACACGGTAAGGAGTAAGAAATAAGGAGCTTCCTCGTAAGCCTCTCGCCCCACGAGCCTGTGCGAAACCAACCATAGCGAGCAGGGTCAGGTTTATCTTGCGCCTTATACCTCATTCCTTCTAAAGGACAGGAACGAAACTGCGAGTGGGAAATCCGAAGCGCAGAATAGATATGCCGGCCTGCAGCCGGAATTCCTTCCAGTCGTATCCTTTAAACGAGTTCAGGATCGGTAAGCACTTCAACCAGTGCCGGACCATGGTGACCGGCTACTTCGGCCATTGCGCGATCGAGCTCTTCCGCCCTGTCAACACGAATTCCCAGGCCGCCGCACGACTCCACAAATCGGGCAAAATCAGGATTAACCAACGAAGTAGCCCACACCGGCTTTCCTTCCTCCCGCTGCTCGCTGCTGATTTTGCTGAGCTCGAAGTCGTTGAGCAGGACGTGTTTGATCGGCATGCCGTACTTGACTGCGGTGGTCGTTTCCGCACAGTACTGCGCATACCCGCCATCGCCGGTTACTGTCCAGATCGGCCGATTCGGGCTCGCTGCCCAGGAACCGATAGCCGCGGGATATCCGTATCCGATCGAACCAAGGTAGCCGGAGAAAACGACAGTCTGGGTCGTTGATTCAAAGTAACGACCGAAGGAGTAGGTATTATTTCCTACGTCGAGCGAGATGATCGCAGCCTCTGGAATATGCCGCCGCATCGCGGCAAAAACCAGCGCGGAATTAATTCCTCGTCCTCGATCCACCTGCTCCCGTTTTTTAACCTCGGCCCGCCAACGCTGGCGGCGCTCGGCAATTTCGCGTCGCGGATCTTCCTTGGGAGGTTCACCGGTCAGTACCTGCATCCATTCGTCCACGGTTACTCCAACATCTCCCCAGACAGGGACAGCCACGCAATGAGACTTTCCTAACGCCATTCGCTCAGCATCGACCTGGATGATGGGCCGATCGTGAAGGATGCCGGTATGGCGGCTAAAGGAAGAACCAAGGACGATAAGCACGTCGGCCTGGCTCATAAAGGAGCCCGCTACCGGCGTACCTGCTCGTCCCAGAACGCCGCAGCATAACGGATGGGTTTCTGGAAACAGCCCTTTTATCTTGAAGGTGGTTATGATCGGAATTCGGAGTCGCTCAGCGAAACGCAGCACCGAGTCGGCGGCACCCTGCGCACCGTACCCAGCTATAATCACTGGTCTTTGCGCCGCCCGGATGAGCTCGCAAGCTTTGTTCAGGGAGTCTTGTGGCGGTCTGACCTCCAAGGCGGATACGCGTCCGGTCATGCATCCGGGTTGAGCATGTGCAGGCGCCGGCGCGTCCTGTACTTCACTCGGAAAAATCAAATGGGAGACGTTACGATGAACAATAGCGTTCTTAAGAGCGAGATTCATCAGCTCAACATGATTGCTCGCTTCCGTCACTGTCTGGCTCCAGAACGCCACCGCATGAAACGCAGCAGCAAGGTCGATCTCCTGGAATGCGCCCGGGCCGAGAAATTGCAGGTCGACCTGGCCGGTCAACGCCAGCAGCGGAGCCCGGTCCATCTTGGCATCCCAGAGTCCGGTAAGGAGATTCGTGGCGCCAGGGCCGGCGATTGACAAGCAGGCTGCCGGCTTTCCACTTACCTTAGCATAGGCGGAGGCAGCAAAAGCAGCGGCTCCTTCATGGCGCATGCCGATAAACATCAGCTGTCCGGATTCACACCGTCTCCGAATAGCGTCAGCCAGCCCGAGGCTGGAATGTCCCACCATGCCGAATACATGGCGCACACCCCAGTTGATCATTGTCTCTACCATCAGGTCGGAAATGCTGAACCCAGATGCAGGTGCGGATTTACTGGTAGCAACAGGCATGGGGTCATCTCCTCTTTATCCCTCTAGGTTGTGATCATACCGCAGTATGGTGCTCAGGCGTGAGGTACCGAAACCCATTTCATCGGCACCAGCAACCGGCATGAGCACCATTTTCGATGCTTCTTGACTGCCGAACCCCTTTAAGCACAGGATGATGCGGCTTCCATGATCACTCGAAACCCGGTTCGCCGGCAGGGGCAAACCCCATGTGATCAATCACGCCCAGAACAATACAGTCTCCTTCATCAAAACCAACCGCAACCCCAAGTTCCAGGGCATTTCCGAGAATCAGGCGATGATCGAGCTGCAGGAGCAGCTGTTTTACTGCCAGTCCGCCATAGGCCAGACAAAGCGAATACTCAGCCGTATCCCGCAATCCTTCCGTCGACTCATACGCAATCCGGTAGATCGCATCAAGAATGTCAGAGTGAGCCAAACGGCCGCTGGGAAGATAGAAGGCATCGCGTGCCCATTCGCAGTAAGCATCAGCTGCTGAAAATACACGGGATCCGGATACATAAAAATCAGCAGTAACCTGCCTGCCACCATGGGAGGCATTGAAGATGCCGAACCACAGCCCCCGGGTTTCTGCTGGCACCGGATCATGTTTCAGGATAAAAGTGATCCAGGTACTCAGACCAGAGATATCATCGTACTCGAGATGTCGGAATTTCTCCCAATCGTTGTGAGGAAAGTAAATCTCGCACGCATCGATAATCGAGGCCATTCCGGTCGATACCGGCATCCCCACGTTTACCAGCTCAACAACCTTCTCAAAAACGTCAGTCCAAATTTCAGTTTCAGTCAATTCATGGTCGGTCATAATCTTTTCCGCATTCATTGGTAATCGAGGACGCTGCCACCGTTGGTCTTCAATCGAATCCGCCGAAATAGTACCCGCTCCGAGCTGATCCTGTCAAGCCGGGGATGGCGAGTTACCCGAAATCAGTCAACAGTCAGTTGTCGAATTCGCCGTCACCATACCCTGGTGCCGGTCCATTAACACCGCTCAGCACCGTCAGAAACCATCAACGAAAGAAAACGCAAAATCTTGCAATGTTTGGAAATTGCTAATAAACTTTTCAAATTGGTAATGACCAGCGAGTACTTTTTACACCGGCCCG